>ERZ840096.425-NODE-425-length-63325-cov-10.817860_pt1 | contig 63325 bp, 90 predicted proteins | sample MGYA00519878_ERZ840096 | MGnify/ENA primary metagenome ERZ840096 (study PRJEB31850, sample SAMEA3708865) | human gut metagenome | biome: human gut; feature: human-associated habitat; material: faeces | place: China | collected 2014 ...
AAAAGGATGGAACGGTGCATCTGACCATCATTCCGGGTAAGGTAAAGACCATCAAACTTTGACGGATATTGAATTGTTTGGGTATGGAGTGGGTAAATTTCAGTATATCACGGGTATTTGATGAGGAGAGCAATTAGTGTAAAATAGTTTTTACGCCTTGATGTTATAATCTTTACATAAAAGAAAACAATTCTACCGTTGAAGCTCTTACGTGGGATACCGCTTTCAAGAACATAAACGAACCAAGCGGATGGGCCATGAAAGGGATACATGAAGAAGCCTACCAATAAATCCGGCATCAATTGACATAACAAAATCGGATAACTGAAAAATTATCCGCTTTTAGTTTCTTTATTTCGAAAGAAAGATATATATTTGCAACGCTTTTTCAGAAAAGCACCCAATATTGCAGAAAAAACAGTTGCCGAAATGGCTCAGTTGGTAGAGCAATTCATTCGTAATGAATAGGTCCCGGGTTCGAGTCCCGGTTTCGGCTCAAAGGTAAAACCATACTAATTATCTTATACTTAGGATATTATATTAATGATTTTACTAAATAACTATTCGATTTATAGATTAAAAAAAAAGGATTTTTGTCCACCACTGGACAAAATAACTTATCCAAAACTTATCCTTCAAATTTTAATCTATTATGGCAACTATCAAATTAACAATTTTCAAGGCAAAAGCTTTAAAGGATGGCAGACATAAAATAAGGGTAGCAGTCTGCCATAAACAGGAAACTTGCTATATTGTAACACACTTTATCATTGACAACATTTCCCAGTTCAAAAACGGACAAGTAGTAAAAAGACCAGATGCATCCATCATAAATACCAAATTAAGAAGCATGATGAATGAACTGCAAGAAAGATTGGATAATATAAAAAACCAGTCCCTATATTCTTGCAGACAAATAAAGAATATGCTTGAATCTGGAACTGGCTTCAAAGAAAATGGCTATGTAACATACCAACAGGCCTGTAATGTTCTTATAAAAAATCTGAAAGAGGAAGGAAGAAACAGTTATGCCATATTAATAGAAAGAAACTGTAGATACTTTACAGAATTTACCAAAGGGGAAATATTAATGTCAGATATAACCCCTAATCTAATAGAAGGATTTTCAAGATTTCTCAAAGAAACGAAGAAAATAGGAAATACATCAATAGGAATGATGCTATCACAATCAAAAGCCGTTATAAACAGAAGTATCAACTCAGGAGAAGTAAGATATGACATACATCCCTTTATCAAGAAGAAAATTCCCAAATCGTCACCAAGAGAACTGGATATTTCTTTGAAAAGCGTTAACACAATAAGGTATAGCAATCCCAAAGAAAAAAAATACATTGTAGCAAGAGATCTTTTTATGTTGTCATTTTATCTAGGAGGAATGAATTTAATTGATATAATGAGTGCCAAGTTTGACGGGGACAAGGTAAGCTTTATAAGAATGAAAACAAGATTTAAAACAGAAACAGAGCAAACCTGCGTTCTTCCTATAATAGAACCGGCTAAAGATATTATAAATCAATGGATAAACAGAAGAACAAACAAACTCGATTTTGGTTATAAATTCTCTTATCACAATTTTTCAAGGTATGTATGCAGATCTTTATCTACATTAGCAGATAATTTAGGGATTAAAGAAAAAGTGGTATTTTATTCTGCAAGAAAATCATTTGCGCAATACGCATTCGATCTTGGAATACCTGACAGCATAATAGATTATTGTCTGGCACATTCTGACAATGGAAGAGGAGTAGTAAGATATTATACAAAAACTAGGTTTAAACAGGCAGAAATAGCAATAAACAGAGTTGCAGATTATATAAACAACCCAAGCAAATACAAAGAATATATTGAAATGAAAGCTGACATAATGCTAATGAAAATTTGAGCACAACGATATCACCCTTGCCAACACGACAAAGGGTATCAGTCTATAAATGAACCTCTCTATACGTTCCATCGCATCACAGCAAGTAAACGGCAGAAATACCAGTGAGGCACATCATCAGCCTGCTCAAGCAATATGTTCAACTTATCTTCTTCCATATTCTGTTAACATAAAAAAAGCGGTAAAACCGTTGGGAATTACCGCTTTGATTTATTTTGAATTAACAAGACTTTATCAATACTTGTCTTTAAGACATCTTTTTCATATTCATATACTTAGAAACATATTCCTCAATCAACTTTTTAGATAGCCTCTTGTTTACACTGGATAATTCATTGAGTTTTGAAGTCATCGTAATTGGGTCAACTATTCCATAATCAACAAGCATATCTGTAATGAATAAAATCCCGGAAACCATAACACCGTCATTAATGGCACTATATCTCAGTTTTCCGTCTCCAGTAAGTAGTCGGTAGTTGTTCTGTTTTGCATAGTACCATACCGAACAGTCTGTAACAGATACGTTATTGCTTCGTTTTCCGTACATATTTATGATTTCATATGATTCAATTTCATTAAACTCCTTTACTGTCAACAATCCCCTATCAACCAAGCTCATAATACATTCTTTCTGATAGCTATCAACAATCTCTGATACAACATAATCTACCGTATGAAAATCGATTGGCAGTTTGAATGCTTCTTCCAAGAGTTCTACTGATAACAAATCAATGAATATATTTGTGTCGTTTACTACTACATCCATTATATCAGATTTAATCTATTATGAACATCAGAAAGGTTAGTTTCCAACAATGAGGCACATTTTGACTCCGTAATAATTTCATTTGAAAGAAGTTTAAATACTAGACGTTCATATCTTTTGCAATACTCCTCATGAAAGACACTATCCTCAACTTCCTTTTTGAACTTCTTGGAGGAATTCTTGTGTTTGTAAAAATAGGTGTATCTATTCTCTGATATAATTCCCAACTGTCTTGCCTTTACCATCATAGCTTCTACCGATATACCATATTGACGTTGTAAATCTTTCAGTTCAACTAATGAAATATCTTTTCTTATCTTTCCTATCTTTTGAATAAAGATATCTGATGGCAAAAGCACTTCATTTGCAAATACGTTACATAACCGTTCCTCATTCATTCCATCAGGAATATTCATAACTTTATGCCCTGTTTCATGAAACAATGACATTCTTTTTCTTTCAGCTGTAAAATTCTTGTTTAGTACGATCACAAACACATCTCCACAAGTAAAACTATCGCCATCAAATTTTGGAGAAGCATCAACTTCTATAATTTTGACTCCAGCACTTTCAAGTATCTCTATTGGATTTGAAATGGGAGAATTGCCAAGATTAAAATCTTGTCTAAATCTTGATGCTATAGTCAGTACATCACTTTCACTTTTTATAGGTACATCAAAATAGTTTATTGAGAAAACAGAGGTCTCCCCACTCATTTTCTCCACTTCGAGATATTTCTCTAAACGAGCCGAAGCGTAACAATTTATCGACTCTATTTCTTTTTTACCTAAAGAAGCCCGTTTCCGATATTTTATGCTATCGACATCTATGCATACAGTAACAGGTCTGAAAAAATCATCAACAGAAACGTCTAGGACAGATGACAGCTTTATCATAACATTGCTGGAAGGGAATATTTCCCCTCTCTCATATTTAGCTAATGCATTAGCTGAAACTATGCCGTCCATAGCCTTACTTAGTTTCATTAAAGACATACCTTTTATCTTTCTGGCAATCTTTAATCGTCTTGAAAATATGTCTTTCATGTGCACATTTTGTTTTTTTTGAGTTTACAAAAGTAGAAAAATAATTTGATTTTATAAACTCAAACCAGATATTTAACACTTTTAATTCAGCGGTAATTCCAACAAGTCAAAGAACGCTTCTGTTCGATTATTATTTTTCCAGTCCCTTTCTGCAATGTTCACATAAGAACTTCTTGGCAACAGGGAACATCTTCTGCCCCACATATCCGCTAAGATACTGCGCTTCCTCACCATAGGGATCAATCCCGAAAGCCTTGGAGATATGCCGGCACAAATGACCTTTTTCGTGATCCCACGAATTTTGAAACTCTTCGGGAGTGGAGGTTAGTGAGATAACCATTACTGTTTCTCTTCTCCTGTAGTCCGAATAGGTTAGACCGGTATTCATTCTGCCTTCAGTCAGATTGCGATACGCACGCTTGAGGGAATCCCCCCTGCATCCTATACGGTACAGGTCCATAATGATCCGATCCGCCCAATAGGTGTGTACCGCATAATACACTTTGACGTGCCAGTCCCCATATTTTGGTATGTAGAACTCCTGAACAATCATATCACATCCGACCAGATTACAGGAATCCCTTTACCTATACAGGTGGCAAAGAACTCGTCAAACGCCCTGCAAGGATCGCCATCAATATCATCAAGGTAGCACTTTATATGCTTGCACAAATGCGCCTCGTCAACCAATGATTTTTTATAGAAATCCGCTTTCAGCATGTTTGCGACATAAGCAACGTCATAACCCTTGTCGTGCTCGATGGTAATTCCGTTCGCTTTCAGCATATCGTCCACTTCATCTTTGCTCCACGGCTCCAACTTTTTTTCTTTACCCGTGGTTTCGTCTTTCACTTTCATTTTTGAGACGGCCCATTCATAAAGTTTCTTGCTGAAATGAAAGCCGTATGCTTCCAGATATTCCCTCATGCCAGATGGGAATCTGCTGTATGTATCCAATCTCTGTTCCATAACCTTTGTTTAAAAAGAGGGGCATTCCACCCCTCCACCATTAATAAAACTCACCGTTGGCGCGTCTGCGTCTGCGTTCTCCCATGTCATCCATGCGGGGATATTCAGGGAAATAGCCGGGATATCTGCGTTCTCCCATACCTGATCCTGAATAATTTCTTCCGCCATCACGGAAGCCCATGTCTCCATGAATCTCTCTCATGGCCTTTTCGTAACCGTGGCGGCAGCCTTCCTTGTAGGCTTCTTCCACCTCGTCACCTCTCATACCGAAGCCGCGTCCGTAATCGTCACGCCCTTCTTCTAATATTTCCCACATTCCCATAATCATTTCTTTGTTTTGGATGTTTCAACCACTCCGAGCTGTTCCATAAGCCGTTTGTTCAATTCCATAAGGTCAGACATGTTCTTGCTCATTTCCGCCATTTGCCCTTTCAGAGAGGATATTTCCTGCTCCTGACGTTGTTTCTCGGCAAATTCAGGGTTCAAGAGCGTAAGCATCTTGTCACACCCTGCAATGACGGAATTGTGAAAATCCATGCTGTTGATGATGTCTATGCTTTTCTGTTTCATAGAAGCGACCTCGTTATTCATCGCATCACGTGAGCATGACACTACGATATTGCCGTTCTGTCCGAAGTCGGCTATATCCATGCCGGCAGGAAGATTTTGGAAAGTCGTGTTCTGCCCGTTGATACAGACAACAACATCCACAACCATTTCCATTTGGGGCAACTGTCCCATAGGGGATGCCATAGGATATTTCGGCTTGGGAGCGGAAACGCTGACTACCGGGCCGTATTCGATAAACGGGTTAGCATCCTTATGAAGTATATATAACTGGTTATTGGTACGAAGTGATTGAAACATATTGGTTTAATTTTAATAGGGTGCCAAGAAACCCGGCACCCGTGTTAACTACTTGCTTTTGCTTGACATTGCTTCTGCCGTTGCAGCCGGAGTAGCGGTAGGTCTGTATCCGCCATTAACAAGGAACAGCTCGTTGGTGTATTTGTTATAGTGGATTTCATAAATACCGGTTCCGGCAAGGTTGGCAACCGTAATAGGCTCGTTGTTGTAAGCTAACAACGGTCTTGTATCCCCGTTGGTCCCTATCAATATAGGCAGCGTGGCAGTCGTGCCGGCAGGGATCGCCTGACGAAGATTGACATAGAACCCTCCGACATAATCCCTGTTGCGGAACGCATGGTTAGGAAGCTCCAAAGTCACATTCTCAGTACCGACTGTTACAGCCACCGTAGGAAGAGTGTTGTAATTCACTCTGCCAAGGGAGGGAAACGGGAACGGAAATCCTGTAAAAAAGTTAGGCCACATATCTACCTCCTTTCTCACCGGATTAACCCCAGTAGTTATTGCAACCGCATCCGTAACCACCACGGCCATATACAGCATCACCTGCATAAGCACCGTATGCTGCGGCACGATATGTATCCACGTTCACACCTACAATATTAGGGTATTGTACCGGGACAGTGTTAGGTAATTTACATTTTATACCATCAACATCGCTCTGCAATGCCTGCAATCCGGCTGCTAAAGGAGCGATCTGTTGTCCTACCGCACTCAGGATAGTGGCGTTCTGGTTACGCTGAGAGATTTCGGCTGTCAAAGTAGCCTTTTCCGCAGTAAGAGATGCGATCTTGTCCTGTAATGCCTGATTCTGAATAGCGTCAAGTTTGGCAAGGATGGCATTCGTGTTGGCTGTCGCACCATCACGCAATGACAATGTGTTCTGGTTAGCAGTGTTGACTAATGTGTTAGTCTGGTTGCACATCGCAAGCTGGTTCTCGTATCCCTGTGTGGTTACAAGCTGTTTCATGTCGCAGCAACAGCTACAGATCTGAGATGTCAGAGCGTTGTTACCTTGCATGATCGCAGTGAGGATACTGTTGGTGTTCTGGCCCATTTGGTTGCCGAGACCGCAGATAGCCTGTGATACAGAGTTAATACCGGCAAGGATTTGGTCTGATGATGTGTTCACAGCTTGTGCTAATGCTGCAATGTCGACACCGTTTCGGTTAAGTGTCTGCATGATCATTTCTCTTCCTTCGTTCGCTCCTTGGTTGTTGTTGCCACCAAATCCGAAGTTCCCGTTACCGAAGATGGCTGCAATCACAATCAATGCGATGATGTCCTGAAAACCGCCATTGTTTCCGAAGAAACCTCCGTTTCCGTTTCCTCCCATCAGCCCCATCAGATAGCCAGTGTCAATTCCACGGTTCTGCAAGGACGGAAGAATGGACGCAAGCAGGCCATTGTTTGCGCCGGTTCCACCGTCTTGGTTAAAAACATAAGTTCGTTCCATAAGTATTTGTATTTTGTATCCGGTCAAAATCGACCGTGCACAAAAGTATATAGATCATAACTCATGGAAAATCAGTTGTTTCCCAACAAATTCTTTATATCGTCCCAATATATTCTCATCATTTTCCCACTCTCCATCCTCTCATGGAAATTGGATATCATGTAGTTGACAGCACGTTTAGTCTTATGGATATGAGCGGCTATTTGTGAAGGGTACATACCGCTTTCGAAAAGAAAAAATACAAGAAGATACCGGGCATCCACTGTCTCCATATTCTTATCAGATGATAATATTTGGTCTACAGACACTTCTGTTTCTTTTGAAACAATATTAATTATTTTGGCAAAGATTTCTGACTTGCACATGTTTTTTCTAATTTTTTATTCTTATCTTTGCCTCACCACATTATAATATAATTTGTGACAAAGCATAGGATACTGCGTTGAAAAAGGCATTAGGCCCCCAACAACGTGCAGTATCTTATGCTGATTATGTTATAATGTGGTAGTTTTAACGTAGTTCGTTGTATGGGGGCTTTTTTTTGATTCTAAGCCCCTGAAAGAATTACTTTTGTTATGAGTTTTTCTATTATGTGCCACGCTTCTACCTGTGGCATTCTGGTTACTATTTCATCTTGCACCTCCTTTCTTCTTTACCAGCCCAATGACTACGATTAATAATATTAATATAATACCTATTGAAAACTCTCCTAGTTCTAATTTCGTCTTCTGCCACCATGTTAATTCCTTCTCCACAGGGTAGGGGACTTCTAACTCTTTCTCCTTCTCTATATAGGCTGTATCGCGAATCATCCTGTCACGGTAGACTATATGCCACTTGTCAACAAACACTGAATCGCCTTTCTCTTTTATATGGACAGAATCCTTAATGTAGATGGAATCACGCTCGTGCATGGTAAGATAAAGACTGTCAGTCCTTATAGTTTCTACTGGGACATACCTTATGCTCCGGCATGATCCAAACAGCAATAGCAATGCTATCCCTACCGCAATCCATATATAGACTCTTTGTCTCATAGCAGGTCCCATCCCTTAAAAATGTCCTCCATTACGGCAGGGACACCATTTTCAACATAAGATATAGCAGCAGCCAAAGAGCACATCGTATCTTTATCCTCAATATCCGGAACATATACCGAAGGTACTTGCATATCCTGACATACCCGTCTGATGTAAGCCCCTGTATTGTTCTCTGTCTGTGGGGCCCATCTTGTAATAAAGTCCGCAATACAAATACAGTTGTGTTTCCTTCTGTAATTCTGTAATGTGCGGATCAAAGCACGATAACCCCATTTCATTTCTGTAAACTGGAAAAAATCCTTGTCTGTCTGTTTTTCTCTCAACCCCTGCCATTTATCCTTTGTTATGCGGATATTACCGGGGTTATTGTTTCTCAATCCTCTTGGTAAACTTTTCATTTCTTTCCCTCCTTTTCTTTTAATTGCTCTATCAAGTTATTAAACCGGCTATTAATATAGATGCTTATGCCAAATACGCTACCGGCATACAACAGACACTGGGCAAACAACCACAATACACTATTATGTATCTGCCCCATAGGTTCCGAGCACACAAAACCAGCCACAGCCAAGGACGCTCCCAAAACAAGCATTCCCACAGCAGTTGAATACTGGATGTTTTCTTTTGTTTCCTTTCTCATTGTGCAATAATTTATATGACTTTTACTATCCTTTTTTTTAATACCATCAATTACACGTTTTGGATTACCCGATTTTCAACTAACCTTTGTTTTGTCATACAAAACAAAAAAAAGAGCCTGTCACGGAAACTAATCCGCAACAAGCTCTTGGCTTTATACAATATGGATATGTCCTTTCGTCATAAATATAAGTGGCGTGCATCTTCACACGCTCCCCACAAAGATAAATATTGTTTCCCTTATTACAAAAAATAACCGGCAATTAATGCCGGTTACTGTGATAGAATCTTATAGCCTCATTGACATATAATGATACTGATTGCTCCTTATCCAAGATAGCAGCCACGTCCTCCTCTATCATAACAAGTATTCTTTTCACGCCATTAACCTTCGGTCTTCGGGGCACACCATTGCTGTCCAATATCCTGTATATTGTCTGCTCAGACCGTACCCCTGTTTCTCTTATTATCTCCTTGATCGCTATCCCGTCCTTATATAAGGACAATACCCTAGACTCTTGATCTAGGGTAATAGATCGTCCTCTTGCCATAATTAATATGTTTTATAACATTTATAATTTGTTGCTCGTTATTTCAAAAAGTTGCACCTTTGCATCGAACATCAACGATGTTAGTCGCACTTCGGTGCGTGGATTGAAACGACATTAAAAATGTCATTGTGGTTTAAACCACATTTTAATATTTAGGGCAGCGAAGAAATTCGTCGCCCTAACTTTTTATTTATAAAATCTCTATTTGGGTATAGTATGCATTCATCTTCCCAAAGAATGATTCTATTTTTGCTCTCTGATAAGAAGACATTTTGTTATAAATGACATTTTTGTCATCTTCTCTTAAGTAGTATTCCTTTTCACCGTCAGTAAGATTGATAACTATATTAATTGCTCTACCACTATATGAATCTGTAAATTGAATTTTTGTCTTCATAGTCTTACGCCGCTTATCCGTTGCCGCCGGTTCTATTATTACTTGTTGTTTTTAAGGCTACCGGATTAGAACTCAACAAATATCAATGTTTCCATGGAATCTGATTCTTTCACCCACATGTGATTGTTTTCAAAACCATAGTCAAAGAACAGCTTAAAGTAAGGATATTGTACTATTAAAGAGTTCATACAGCCCTTTAACTCGTCTTCTGACATACAAGAAGTTATCTCATTGATTATTTGAACGAAAAGGTGTAAAACCTCTGGTTCACAATTTATCAGTGGATTTTCTACTATCGCTTTCATAATCTTCTTTGTCTTTTAATTATTATTTATTGCTTTATTATCACAATGCAAATATACTATATTGTGATGTAATAGCAAAACAAATCACAATATATTTTCTTGCATTGTGCAATATTTAACATTTAGATAAAAAAAGAACAGCCGCCAGCAAAAAGCACAGCAGCCGTTCAATCCACGTCCTACTCTCTATCCCATTCTCACGAGAAGACAATAGCAAAGATATCAAATCTAAAACGAAATACAAAAAGAAAACTATATTAATTAGTTATGAAGAGCCAATTTTGAAACAAAAACCAATCTTCTTAAAAAATTGCCATTAATGCAATATTTTTTACTTGCAGGATGAATGAAGAGAATTAATAGAACGGAAAGACTGGCGAGTTTGTATTTTTATTGACAGGAAACGAATGTTATGGATTGGGATCGGAAAAACAAGTATAAAACAGATAGCCTCTATAGATTTCTACTGCCTGAGGTATTTTTCCGGGTATTTTTGAGATTTTATTTGATTTTGTTTTACATTTCTATTTTTAGAATACTTCTGGTTAGCCCTTGTCAGATCTTTGATGATTGTTTCATCAAACACCTCTGAATATATCTCTGTTGTCTTGACCGATGTATGCCCCAAGAGTTTTTGGACGGTGGTTATCGGAACGCCTTGGTGAACCAAGAGAGTAGCACAAGTGTGACGGCTGGTATGGTAGGTAAATTTCTTGCTGATACGCGCCATCCTTCCCAATTTCTGCAATGTCCGATTAGTGTCCGAATTGCAACCTAATGCAGCCAGTTGTTCGATACTGTCGTACTTTCGCATTATGCCTAGTGCCTTTCCGTTAAACAGCAGATATAGCGGAATATTGAGTTTTACACCTGTTTTGACACTGTTCAGCACTAACCATTCTTTTCCGTCTATCGTTATCAGATTTTTATAGGTAAGCTGTTTAAAATCAGAAAATCTCAGCCCGCAATAGCAGCAGAAGAGAAATGCGTCCAGTATGTGCCGGCTGTTGTTCTTCCTGTCCGGCAGTTCAAGATTCTCCAGCTTCTCCAAGTCTGCCGGCATCAAGAAGTTATGTTCCTTCTTCTCTTTCTTGATCTTGAACTTACGGAAAGGGTATGCCTCCTGTAATATATAACCTTCGTTTATTGCTTCGTTAACCAAGGTACGCAGTATTCTCATGTGTTTTCCTACCGTATTTACCTTCAATCCCTTATTGCGAAGAAATGCGTCAAACTCCTTTAGAAACGTATAATTGATGTCTGTGAACTCTATCACGTTCCGAAATTCCTTCAAAGTGGCTACCGTGCCCAGCATGTTATCCTTGGTTCCCGGTTTTCTATCAGAATTCTCTATCGTTTGTATTGCAAACTTTAAAAAAGATACAACTGGTTTAATTCCCTTTTTTACAGCCTCCTTTAACGTGGAAAGGTTTGATTCAAGCCCTCTTTTCCAGTAGCTAAGTTCTATAGCCTGCAACTCCAGTATCTTCTCGTATAGCATTGCGTTAAGCTCATTCGATTGCGGGTGGTTGATTACTTGGGCACCATCCTTACTCCAACACTCCGGCTTTAGATAAACATTGGTTTTAAAATATACCTTTCTCTGATTCAAATAGGCTTCTATTTGGACTAGGGCTGTCCCTTGTCGATTTAACTTGTTTTGTCGGTTATAAACCAAACGGTATCTGATCTTCTCTAACATATTCAACTTTTTGTTTTAAAGTTAAAAAAATTCTTCTGCATTTACAAAATAAACCACAAAAAATGCTTCTGGGAGAACTCTTGGGAAATCCGAAGGGAACAAAATCGTTTTCTTCATGGAGTGAATTTACGGATTTTGTAAATGAAATGCCTATAAAAACAATTCAACCTTTCGTTTCCGATTTCAATGCTTTTGCTGGAGAAGGATTCTATGGTAATATCGTTCAAGGATTGGTTATAAAACAATTAGAAGATGCTGTTTTCATCTTCGGAATAGCAATAGACGGAACATTAATATTTAGAAAAAGGAATTATCCAGACGTTTCAACTTGGGAAGATCCTAAGATAATAATTCACAGTAATAATTGACATAAAATTTACTTCGTAACCGACCTGGGAGGACTGATTGGTGTTACAACACCGACAAAAGATGGACTAATGCCCAAAAATCAAGTGTGCAGAAATATTGCTAAAATCAATAATTTGCATTGTCGTTTAAAATGTAATATAAATTCACCCGGTGAATGGGTTAATGGTTTTCTATATGTAGGTAGCACTAGTGGTTCTGTTTCTACAATAGCTGTTTCTGTGATGATATGGAACGAAACCAAAGTTTTTTGTAAGCTCATTAATGGAGTAAAAGGATATATATCATCGATTTCCTACATACAGGAAACAAACTCAATATCATTATTTGTTGAAATGGCTCAATATGCTAATATCTTATTTGCCCCGATGACCCAACTATACAGTTCCTCTTTAGAAACAGTGGAATCAATTCCAAGTGATGCTATTAATCTTGATTTTTGACATAAAAAAACGGGTGGCACCGGCTTGTACCGGACCACCCGTTTTAATCCATGTCAAAGATACGGTTCGCCAATTACTTCTAGAGCAAATTTAGTCTAGGAAGCCAAACTTAATTTTTTCCACTTACTATCACTCTTATCATACTTCACCCTAATAAATGTCGCTCCATTTACTGATATTAGTAAGTACATAACCCGTGATTCGTTTCCAACCGAAAATACGGATAAAATTCCATAGCCATTTATAGGATTGTTAATAGACTCAGGTGTTATTCCATATATTCCTGATACTACTAACGTTTCAACATCTCCTTTAAATATAGGAATTCTACTCCTAAACCACGAATCATTTATCCCTATCAGTCCTCCCAGGTCGCCAACAGGCCGAAAATCTTGTCTAAATTCCTACCTGTGTGAGCGTACTAATATCTATATCTACTTTAGTTGCTGAAATGGCATTATCCATAGAAACACGATTGGTAAAATATATCAAAGCTCGTGAGAATACAGGCATATATACATAGTAGTTATGATCTCCATCCTTGTATATTTTCAGCAAATTAGGACCAATACTCTTTACAACGGACACTCCTTTAACGTGATGTGATACAAAAGAAAAGATGTCTGCGTTCTCGCTATTCCCTTCTCCAATAATATCAAAAGTAACGTTTATATCTTTAGGATAATTCAGTTTGTATAAAGCCCCTTCTCCTAGCATGTGATTTACCAAAAAATAGTTTTCATTTAACTGAAGTTCTCCCAGCTCTCAAATATTGCTAAATTCTTGTCAAGATATAGGAATTTCGATTGCGCCGGATGGTAAATCTAGATTGTTTTCATGGCTTAGTTTGAGCGACCCATTCATGCCAATGCACAATGTACTGATATACACGTATGCTGATGATTTTACATAAACAATGGTTTTGTTCTCTTTTTTTTGATAATAAACATTAGTTAAATAGGTTCCTCTTTTTATCGAATTAACGGATAGACCATCGCTATATCCTGTTAATAAAACAACAGACGGAGATGAATTTTCATGGTTCTTAAATACTGAAATAAGCATTGATATTCCTGTTGTATCATTTTCAAATTCGGCAATTTTACAATACTTCTGCTGGTTTTTTTGATATGAAGTGGTCATTCTTTGAATTGATGGCATCAATCCATCTTTTTCACTCGTAGCAACACCAATCAGTTTTCCCAGAAGTGTTGCTAAGTTGCTTTTATCTATTTGAACAATTTCACCATTTGATCTCTTTCCGAAAATAGTTACGATGTCACTTACCACCGGAACTTCATTTAATTTTTTGTCTGCCATAATCGTATTTTTTTAATTATTTATTACTATGTTTCTAATTATTATAATGTTTTTATATAAGCCATCCATGCTTTAGATGTTCCTCCAACCGACTTGTACAGCTTCTTCCTGCCACCTTTTATCTTGTACCGGGTAAGGTTGCTTCCGTCATAGTTCACGGGATAATCCAAATTGCTCTCGTTGGCATACGCCTCCATTTCGTATGAGATGGTATAATATGCCGAACTCGCAGGATGGCAGATAGGGTTTCCCTTAACCCACTCGACAAAATACCGCCAGTAGTATTTTACCCATGAGCCGGCAAACTGTGCTTGGCGCAGGTGTATGGTCTCGTGCGTCATACTCTCCTTACCCGCATAGGTCTGCATGTACTTCTCTATATTCTCTTTGTTCTCGATACGGTAAATCATCCGTCCGCACCACATCATGAAACGGTATCCCTTGAAAGGATAATGCTTCATGGCAAGCATCTGAGGATTATCGAAATTACCCGGCTTGCTTGAGAACAGCATCTTGATTAATTGCCATAATTCTTTCATTTTGATTCCTCCTTTTCTTTTGTGTCCAAATAATCGTTTATGGAATCCGCATAAACTCCCGAAAACAACGGTGTACAATCACGTATAATTCGTATTTCCCGTTCATCGTAATCTACTTCTCCCTTGCCAGAGTAAATCTTATGAGCCAGAGAACTGGCGGCTATGCCCGGAACATTTGTGTATATGGCGTTAGCCAATGACTCCGCAATATCCATCTCAACCCTGATATCCTTCTTTATCCCTGTGTAACAAGGAAATTTTGTAAAATCTATTTTCATAATTTATATTTTTAATTCCAACAATCAATCCAGTTCATAAACCACCTGTTATTAACCTTGTCATAATACATTGCTGCCGCCTTTGACTTGGCCAGACCTATCGAAGTGCTGACCTCCCCGGAATTCCAGCCGACAAGATTTGTTCCGGCTATGGTCACATCACCACCAGAAACGTTTCTTATCCAGTAGAACTGCCCGTCTTCCGCAGTGGACGGAACAGTCAGCGTAATACCGGACGTTACAGCCATGATAACACTATCCATCACTGACAAAGTTGTGCTCTTGCTTATTCTGCGCAATCTGAGCCTAAACCCACAGATGTCCCCCTTGACGATATACAACGCATGATTCCCGGTATACTGAAAATCATTATCATCATAAGCATGGGAACCTTGTATGTCAAAATACATGCCCACATTGCCATACGCCGTATTCGTTATATTCCTATTAACCGAAATACGGGATGGGCATAATATTGCCCCCCCACTAGATGAAGGAAAAGTATCCGCTCCAATAAACACGCTTGAATAACTTCCGGTAAATCTTACCAAGTTGGCGGAAAGGAGCATGGCATTATTCCCGGAAACCGATTCCATACTTGAGGTGGAAATATTGAAACCGCCAATATTTCCACCTGTGGCAGTTATTGTCCCCGTGATATTCGCCTTCGTTGCAACAAGATTCCCTTCCTGATCCACTCGGAACGGAGCACTGCCCGGAACATCACCGCCAGCCCATATCCTTACAGGTGTCGTACCGGCTTCCTTGCTGCTTCCTCCTGTAAGACCGGCTACAATATTATTATTTGCATCCTTAATCAATAACTCATTGCCTTGGACGAAATCAAGACTGGCGTTCTTGGAAATAATAAGGCTGGTATAGATAGGACCGACATTGCTTAATTCCGTCCAATAGGTGGTATTGGCATAGGTTATGGAAGATGACGATGTATGGGTCTTGATACACTTATAAACATCCCATCCGTCCACCGCACTATTGTTTCTCACCATTACGATATCAATATACCGCGTGCCACTTGTAAGGTCCTCGTCATTCCTGTACGTCACGCCGGACGCCCACTCGGAAGACCGTATAATACATCCCTGTATTCCTTGTACGCCCTGATCTCCCTTGTCTCCCTTATCTCCTTTGTCTCCCTTTTCACCATCATCACCCTTGTCGCCTTTTGCTCCGGTATCGCCCTTTTCGGCCCATACATCATATTCGGCCGTGTTCTGCTCACCCGTCATCACATATCCGCCATCATTGTAAGTAAACCGATTGCCGGCATTGTCAGTCCAACACCACAATGGAGGATTCGTGGTGGATGCCTTGGCTACATAAGAGCCGCCACCCATCGAAACGACACCCATCTTGGGAACAACCATACCAGTCCTAAACTGCCCCATCTGGGTGTAACCCTGTCCATCCACGCCATCCTGAATCATCGGCACGCTCTCTATATCAACCAATACACCTTTCGCATCATAGAATGAAAATATGATTTTGGAAGAAATGGATGAAGAAGGAATAGAGGCACCATTACTGGTACTGATTTCAGAACCGTTATCTATGGCGTATTTCAAGGTTCCATCCGTAGTGACTTCCGAAACACCGCCAACTGTTTTCATCCTCGTTGCAGAAATCCCGGAAACGGAATACGTACCGTCTTTCTTCTTCACAATATTGCTCGCCGAAGTGACCAGACTATACAATACCGCATTCTTACCGCCACGTACACCGGCAAGCGTGAACTTGAGTACACGTGACTGTTCCACACCGTCAGCCATAGCCTTCACGGTAATTGATATCTCAGTACGGTCAGCAAGAGCCGTTCCTTTCGCTACAGATAATGTAATATCACCCGTAGACAAGTCATAAGAGGATGTTACACCTGTCACGCTCTGCACGGATATGGAGGAAAGGGAAAGCTTTGTTGCTCCGTTCCACATGGATGCTGTTGTCGTAATTGACACCTCATCCACAGTTTTCCCATTTTCGTCCAATGCAGCATTATCCATCTGGTTATCCAAGTCGGCACTGATCGCATTGAACGAATGGTTAGCCCACGGTTCGGGAGTAGAGAAAGCACCCCATATACCGTCCTTCTTTGTCCTTTTGCTTACCCATTCATAGGGTATGCTTGCCGACACACCTACAGGATCATCATTCCAGCCGGAAGGCACATAATCGTCAGTCTGTGATGTTTCCGGAGTGGAAGGTCTTGTATTCGTTGTGGTGTTCGTGAAGATAAACTCATGATCTTTCGCATCCCTTCCGTCTTTTCCGCTTTGGACAAGAAGTTCATATTCGTCGGTATTTATCTCGCCTGTAAGACAATATCCGCCATCGTTGAAAGTAAACCGATTGCCGGCATTGTCCGTCCAGCACCATAAGGGAGGATTCGTGGTGGATGCCTTGGCTACATAAGAGCCGCCACCCATCGAAACGACACCCATCTTGGGAACAACCATACCAGTCCTAAACTGCCCCATCTGGGTGTAACCCTGTCCATCCACGCCATCCTGAATCATCGGCACGCTCTCTATATCAACCAATACACCTTTCGCATCATAGAATGAAAATATGATTTTGGAAGAAATGGATGAAGAAGGAATAGAGGCACCATTACTGGTACTGATTTCAGAACCGTTATCTATGGCGTATTTCAAGGTTCCATCCGTAGTGACTTCCGAAACACCGCCAACTGTTTTCATCCTCGTTGCAGAAATCCCGGAAACGGAATACGTACCGTCTTTCTTCTTCACAATATTGCTCGCCGAAGTGACCAGACTATACAATACCGCATTCTTACCGCCACGTACACCGGCAAGCGTGAACTTGAGTACACGTGACTGTTCCACACCGTCAGCCATAGCCTTCACGGTAATTGATATCTCAGTACGGTCAGCAAGAGCCGTTCCTTTCGCTACAGATAATGTAATATCACCCGTAGACAAGTCATAAGAGGATGTTACACCTGTCACGCTCTGCACGGATATGGAGGAAAGGGAAAGCTTTGTTGCTCCGTTCCACATGGATGCTGTTGTCGTAATTGACACCTCATCCACAGTTTTCCCATTTTCGTCCAATGCAGCATTATCCATCTGGTTATCCAAGTCGGCACTGATCGCATTGAACGAATGGTTAGCCCACGGTTCGGGAGTAGAGAAAGCACCCCATATACCGTCCTTCTTTGTCCTTTTGCTTACCCATTCATAGGGTATGCTTGCCGACACACCTACAGGATCATCATTCCAGCCGGAAGGCACATAATCGTCAGTCTGTGATGTTTCCGGAGTGGAAGGTCTTGTATTCGTTGTGGTGTTCGTGAAGATAAACTCATGATCTTTCGCATCCCTTCCGTCTTTTCCGCTTTGGACAAGAAGTTCATATTCGTCGGTATTTATCTCGCCTGTAAGACAATATCCGCCATCGTTGAAAGTAAACCGATTGCCGGCATTGTCCGTCCAGCACCATAAGGGAGGATTCGTAGTAGCCACCTTGGAAAGGAATGAACTTCCTCCCATTGTAACGATACTCATTTTGGGAACAACCAAGCCGGAATACCACGGACCGCTATTGGTCACGCTCACACCGTCCTTTCCTGGTGCCCCCGGTGCTCCCGTATCACCTTTAGAAGCAATCTCCAGCCAATCGCCGTTAGATCCCGGTGCAGCAGACGAACCATCCTCATTGATACACGCCCACATGCTTCCGTTATAAGACAAGCTATCGTAGTAATCGTAATGTACGCCAGGTATATAGCCTTCCTCACGGAAATTCAAAGTCTGTACAGGTGTTCCGTCTGGCTTTATCTGCTTGATAATACCTGTCATATATATATTATTCAGATACATGGAGTAACCATCCATGTTCAACCCGAATATATTCAGATTGGAAAGGTCGCCATATTGTAGGGCGACATTGGAGGCGGAGATCTCCCATGTATTCTGCTTCCACAACATACGGGTGTAAGTCCTTGTTTCATAGACTGAGGTCTGGCGCTCCGTATTAGTGAAGCTGCCGTATGCCACGAAAGTCATCATCTCAAAAGGGTCGAAAGAAGAAGGCCACGATGAAGATGTAGGACGCAACTGGTACTTAAATGTTTCGTTTCTTTCACCTGTAACTTCTGTAATCGTGAAATAGACCGTACAGAATCCGGCAAAACGTCTGTTGCCCTTTCCATCGTCGTAATCCTCCGTAGCGTTCCCGGTGATGTTATGATAGATACCCATACAGATATCACCTACTGCGACAGCTCCGATCTCACCATCTTCCAGCTTAAGTGTACATGTTTTGGTTCCTGTATCTACTGTTTCTATAATACCAGCTCCAGGCGCACGCCACTTGTCGCCCAGCGTGACCATCACACGATTGTATCTTAATTCGGGAACTTCAAGGAACCGGCGGATAAACATGCTCTCAAACTCTCCATGCCCTGTATCGAATATCTTGGCTCCGAATCCGGTCAAGCCGCTTGCAAAACCATTCTTCCCGAAAACAGCACCGGCAAACATGCTGAGAAGGAACTTAGTGGAATCCGCCACGTCCTTCCGCAAGAATATCTCTTTCATCTTCTCCACACTGTTCTCTATCTCAGTCATTACACGCAATGCGCTCATCACATCCTCATCGGTGTAGGTGACATCCTTGTCACCCTGCTTTACGATGCGGTTTATCAGATTCCCGGCTATCTTAAGACCTTTGAGGTAATTAATGATCCCTTGCGCATCATCATCGTTCAATGCGGAAAGGAACCAGTCAAGCACAGGCGTATTCTTATCCAGCGTGTATGCAGATGTGGCATGGTCAGCGTTAGTGACATCGCCCCCTCCGCCACCACTGCCGCCACCGCCGTTCTGCTTTATCTCTTCAACCTCAATGGAGATCTTACTAAAGTTGCTGTTGATGCGGTCTGCCGTTTCGCTCCAAGTTCCTGTTTTGTTAATAGTATTCAGTTCCATATATCCTGTTCCACTTTTACCATTCCGCATCCGGATGCACTTCAACGGACAGATGATTCATTATTCTGATGATTAATTTTCGTATCATAAATATATGTTTTGAGTGTTACTGATAACTTTCCGAGTTACCCTACTATCATAATTGTCCGTCTAACCCAATTGATTATAATATACGGACAAATATTTTATAGTCGATGCATAATCTAACTGAAAATGATGATATTCATTAAATCCTGAAGTAATAATGATAATGTCATATTGTGTCACAGAATCAACATTAAATTGCTCGAGGACATTTCTTCCACCTCCTTCATTATTATCAATCCATCCCGTACCTGCTACAGCCCTAACGGTTACATTTCCGGGGAATTCTTCTGTTAAAAGTTTAGCCCAAGATGTTGGTTCTCCTATTATTGATGTAGAATCTCCTAATAATAAAAATGTTTTTTGGGTTAATTCTGACTTGTCACAATTATACCTTTGGAGAAGCTGTCCCATAATACGGTTGTATATACGTTTGGCCCCTATTTCTGTATATGCGTGTAATCCGTCGATAGTAAATACACGAGCTTCCTTATCAACTCGTTCACGAATTCCTGCATCTTTCAAACTTATAAATCCAAGTGAAAACCAATCAGCCATAGCCTTAAGTTCTTGTGCATAAGTTCTACCCGGAGAGCTCCAGTTATTATAGCCACCATAATAGTTATCTACAACATATATATCCGCAGTTGGCTGGGCTTGTATTATAGAATACAAGGTTTCAGCCATTTTTCTATCATATTCCCCTGAGGTATTTGCTACGTTATATCCTCCCTGCTGATACTTTCTGAACTCTATAAGATTTGTTATCTCTTGTGTGATAGATTCGTCCAATTTTTCCGCTGTTACGGAATTGTTAGCAAGTTTGGGAGTGGTAATCGAACCATCCTCGATAATAGCAGAACTAGATTTGGTTAAATTAGGAACTAAATCCTTGTCTGATAATATATATGCTAAGTCACAATCAACATCAACAGCAATATCACCATTATATGTTAATGATGAAGAGGATAAAACAGCATGCTTTACAAATGTATCCCCCTTAAACAGACTAACGATGCCAAATCCACCAGGAGTTACACCGTTTTTTAAAGTAGTGGAAAATGAATACTGAGTTCCCTGTGCTACCGAGTATTTAAACAATCTATAATTTTTATAATACTGAGAAGATGTGTCTAGTAAACCGTCCTTCTTGATAATACTGTTTGACAAGATCTCATCATATACAACATTCTCACCTTTAAAAACAAGGTTATTATACAAAGATTCGTCCAATTTTTCCGCTGTTACGGAATTGTTAGCAAGTTTGGGAGTGGTAATCGAACCATCCTCGATAACTTGATCATTTACCAATCCTATAATTGGAGGAGTTTCTGATATATAAGCCAATGTATTCGCTTGACTATTCATTTGTAAGAGAAGTGTATTGCATTCTCCTGTATATATTTCGTATTGGAAAACCTTTGACTCACCTGCTAACTGTGTATATACAATAGTATCGTCTTTTTTTAGGACAAACACACATGATCCATTAATATTGTATTTCAAATTTAAACAGATTCTCACTTGTGAGTTACTCGTTACCTGATATGTGGCCACACAATAGTTGCTATTTGACATATTGCTTATACTGCCGTCCGGTTTTATCAGTTTTTCGGCGTCAAAAGACACCCATTGCAAAAGTTTTTTTCCTGTTGTGTTAACTATTTCAGCTAGTTCCGCTGTAAGACTCTTGCGTGTATTGGGGTTGACCACCGCATCGGTTGTGGTTGCCGGGTAAATGGTTTGGCTACCTTTGGTCAGCTTATATATTTTTGCCATAATAAATCTCCTATATTTCTAGATTAGTAACTGTTTCTTCTTCCTCTTCCGGTGGCAAAGGAGGTACAAAATCACTCAGCACATCTTCATATTCATTATCCGACAATGGGAACGCCTGGATCGAATTATATGCGGCATAATCGGGATAAGATGTTATTTCCACCGTGCTTTCATCGGTTTTCCCGGTAGTCAGTACGATTCCTGTATCTTCAACGGAAACAAGATTGCAGATGCCATCCTTAAAGTCGGAATCGGATATGAAGTATTCACGTTTTACCTTCAGCATACCGGGAGAAAAACAGGGGTTGTCGAAAGCGACAAGCAGGTTGCCGTCTTCCATGCGGCTGCAACCGACATACTCATGCCCGTCAAAGGAGGCTATGAACTTTCCCTTGAACGGATTGAAGTAAGTAAACCGGAAAGGAGTATTCACATCCCCGTTCAAGTTCTTCTCTATGATCTTAAAATCGGACTGATAATTAATTCTCATAACTATAATATTGATGTTACATCGTCTATCTCCTCGGCTGTCAGGTAGCTGGATAAGTCAACACTTCCGCCACCTCCTGTCGTGCCTGTAGGACTCCATTTTCCCTTTGTTTTGCATTCATATATAGGACCCGGTATGGTGTCACCCACAACAGCCCAGTCACCTACAACAGGAGATGGAACAGCCTCTTCCAGTGATTCAAGAGTAGAGAACAACCCCTTGTTGCGGATGCCGTTCTGCTTGACTTTTTCCACTTCGGTAGAAGTCTTGCTAAAGTTGTTGTTAAGACGGTCTGCCGCCTCACTCCAAGTACCTGTCTTGTTAATACTATTCAGTTCCATATCACTTCTTTTTATTTAGGCAGTTGGTTTTGATCCCATACAATCTCAGATCCTTTAACCATAATGATGCGCCCTCCCATTATCTGGGTCTGATATATATAACCGTCACTTCCTTTTTGCTCCGCGACCATACTATCCGGGCGGAAATATAATCTATCACTGCTAGAAGGATCGAACATGGAAATACTGGGAATCATCCCTCCAAGTCCGTACTGTAGGGAGATACTGAACAGTTCTTCTCCATTATAATCATACATTCTGATAGACGGTACGGAATACTCATCCTCAGGGGATATTACGATCTTGTAACCATTGGATGATATGACATTGACAGTACCACTAAACTCTCCCTCTCCTTTTATCCAGATATTGCCATCCTCATCAATTTTAAAATTGCCGTTAGGTGACTTTACATTTTTAAAGATTCCGCTTTCCGCATTGACTTCCCCTCTGAACTTACCACCTAGAGCATAGATATATCCTCTCAAAAACACATCACCGCCATGAGTCGCAACAAAGTTCGCCATGTTCGCCCATTCCGCATCCGTAGGCTGGTAATCGGGGTTATTACGGAACCTCATTACGGTCAGAATCGCCTGTTCAAGTTTTCCTCCTGCCCAGAATGCCACATCATCATCGTCATTGTATATGCCGCTAACTCCGGCTGTGACCTTCTGTAACTTGCCATTCTTGTAATTACCCAGTTGGATCATATTGGCAAGAATCAGACCGCCAAGAATATCCACAGAACCATCCTTGATCGCACTGGCGATATAATTGATTGACTGGAAACCGGCTGTTGCCTTGTCGTTGTCAAGAATTGAAGGTTTCCAGTCGGTAGCGATGGTTCCACGCTCTAACTGAAGGTCACAAACGGTTGCGGTACCACTGATAAGAAATATACCACTGCCATTGAAGGTGATCTTATGGGTATATCTCTGATAAGAGGATGTGAGAGGTTGAGAAACACTGAAAGAACCGCACGAAACAGACACAGACGTACCTTTTGCTTTATAACTGATAACATAACTTTCTCCTTTAATCAATGATACGGACTGGGACAAACTACCGATTGCAGCAGAGTACCCGGAGCCGGCATCACTGTCCGCAGATACGGTAGCCACACCCGTCCAATATTCCAGTTGCTTGCTAAAAAGTTCGGTATCCGCCGATAGCTCGGTAGCGGCAGACAGGTCCTCTGTCTCATAATCTCCGGTAAACCCGGAATTGCGCAACAGATTGACCGAGCCGACAGCCGCATTGTCTATCGCATCCTTGGCCTCTTGGGCAAGATCAGCCGCCGCCTGTATCTCATCCGGCAGACCTTCCATATTCTTCCATCCGGTGGAGCCTTTTTCGATGTGGAACATACCCTTGATATCAACACCTTTATCCTGAGTGTATTCCATGTAAGTGGTCCGGTCCTTGTCACCAATGTACGTATCTCCGTACACCTTCATCCGGGCCTTGCCGGTAGACCTGTCAAAATCAAAAGAAATGACATCTTTCCCGGTCAAGGTAAAATCATTAATACCCTGATACATGATGATAGACGGAGAAACTTCGTTCACCGAAGAGAGAATTATCGCCGCCTGTCTGGTGATATCAGTCTTATGGCCCAATCCCACGATATCATCACCTGCCACCGGAACATCGTTCTCGACATTAGGATCACACACGGTCTTGGACAGGTCTATATAATTCTCACCTACTGCTGTGACCAACCGCCAGTAATAGCGGTTGCCGACATGATGAGAAACGCCAGTCTTGATATTGCACTCCTGTGCGATGGCGAGAGATCCCGGAGTAAACTGGTTCTCTATCTCAATTCCGTCTTCCTCTTCCTTGAAATAACAACGGTAGACATCATCCAACTCATCCACACGGTTGCATTTCATGCCTGCATGGGAAATCACCTGCTCGCCACCTACATACGTCTTCTTCTTTACTTCAAGCTCGTCAAAAACGGCTTTGACCTTGACATACAGATAATCAACAACAGCCTGTGACATACCGTTCTCAAGTACAGTAATTCCACTACCGTTCTTACCTATCAAAAGACCTTTTAAAAAAGTGATCAGCTCATTGGCTGTGTCGGCGATATCTTTGCGGAGGAACATTGCTAATGAGCGTAAAGCAGAGAACACATTACTATTGCTAGGAGCAGTCGAATCATTTGTACGGATTATATAAACCCCTTTTCTACCTCCACTAGTGTACGTCTGACCTTTATAAGTAAGATTGTCAACTTTATTTTCAAGCTCCCCAATTCGGGAATATGCTGTGCTTTCACCGATTGTATATACAGGAGCATCGTAAGGTAAATCAAGCTTTATTTCAAGACCTATAACTCTAGATATCCGACTAGTCTCAAAAAAAGATTTATTGACAAGCTCTATTCTTTGGCCAATGTCAAATGTCCGGCTGATCATGTTTTCTTTTACCCATGATGATGCAAGGGTAGTATTGTATGTACCATCATCGACCATCATCTTTTTTACACAATCCACCGTTTTATCTCTTAATTCTTGCTCGGCATTTGATACGAGGCCAAGGTCCGTTATCTTCGTACTATCCCAGCCGTAAAGAATGAATTTATCTCCTGTAGTAGGTTTTAATGTTTCATCGGGCAATGTCCTTCCATAATTATCATTGGCAACAATTTCATAGACATCACTTTCAAGTGTTACGCTTCCTAAACTTGTGCCAGCCTTATGAAATGTTACACCGAAATCCATACCATTAAGTAAACCAGACTGGAATACCAACCTAAGTTCTTCTCCATCAATAATATAACTTTTATCAAAGACAAGCCCACTAGTATCGGTTACATAATAAAATGTCTGGGTTACTGTTTCTTGTGTTTCTTCATCTTCTATCGTAGACGTATAACTGCCAACCGTACCAACAACACATTCAGTACGTGGATAGACTTCATCAAGGAATATAATATCTTCAATAGCTTCCTCCTGCGGCATTTCCGTACCTATATCATAACCTTCTTCACCAATATATACCCTTTTACCATCCTTATACCGATAAGCATCAATATACGGTGTTCCTTCTGGTAACATCAACCGCTTTTGAACAATACCATTTACCACTACTGTTTCATCAACAGGCCGATAGTTGGAAGGAATGTTTCTTGTTGATCCAAAAGCATACACACGTGTAGCATAGGTTCCCTGGCTTTCACTGCGCGGCATTTCTTGGGCTTCCACACCCAGCTCTATCCTAACAGCATCTCCATTCTCACAACGTCCAAATCGGATAATATTATCTTCTACCCACCACTCACAATTCCACGTTTCTGCCATGTTAGTAAGAGCATCCAGCAGATTGGTATTCTCATAAGACATCAACTTAGCTGAATCCTCTACTGACGAATCTATAGAAAAATCGAAATCATTACCCCTGTATTTGTAACCAAGAGCTTGTAAGTTTCGGAGGAACACACCTAATTGCATATCCAATGAGGCAGTAAGGTTCCAAGACGCTTCCTGGCCTGCCACCTCCGGCATGTACTTGAATTTCTTATTTTTCCATTTCCAATAGTAAGCATCAAGACGCAACTCGTAATTATAGCCGCCCGTAGACTGGTCATAAGTAGGTGTCGGCAAATCTACAACTTCATATATCTTTGCGAATTTACCACCTAGGGATTCATCTAATATCCCCGACAAGTCCACATAATCACCCATCTTAAAATTAATAGGAGTTAGGACGTTAAAAGGAAGAGTAATGTAATCCTCCTTACCCAATGAATAACGACCTATCGAACCAACGTTGAAGTCTGTGGAGAAACGAATATCTCCTGATATGTTTTTAATGTCTATTAGTCCCATACGAGTATTGTATAGCTTCATACAATGTTATGTAGCAAATATACAAATAAATCACATGATAGCAATTATATTCAAAGAAAAAATCATGTTGTCCTATCCGCAGGATTAGGTTCCACTAATTTCAAGGAAAAACTAGCGATTCCCCTCATAAACTGTGTAAATTGGTTACATGACAAATAAATAGTCTTATACACAACATTTGGCTGATATTTGCTTCTGATATGTAATACCCCAGTGGCGAGTTCTTCACAAAAAGAATTATATCTAACAAAAAACTGATCTTCGCTTTTAGCCGTAAGATTAAATGTAAGTGTAATATTCCTTTCGTCAATCTTGGAATCTGAAGTTATAACTCGCTTGCCGTTTTCCAGACGTGACTTGTTTTCTATAAACTCTTTCATCGGCGGTGGTGTCATTAACGCCGATAAAGAAGAGGTATCCATACTTATTCCCCATGTGGTATAAGCATCCTTATCATTTATATAAAATTCTCCTTCCATGTTACATATTTTTAGTATTATCTACTATCTTATCTAATTTCGATCCTAATTCAAGGATAGGCTTTGTGTATTTTACGATATCTTCCAAATAACCGTTAGTAATCACATGCTGATTCAAGATGTTACCCAACGTAGCATTGCCCTCCGTTGAAATAGAAACCAAAGATCCTATGCCGACAACAACATTTATCATCTGGCTCTTTATTTCCTCATTTGAAACCTGCAAGGCAGTAAAACGTCCATTCAATTCCTCTCCGGTATCTTGAGACATGGTTTGGAAACCTTTGCTGCTTGCAGACTGGGAAGCTGCTTCCTGTGAAATCTTGTCATATCCGGTTGCGGCAGCAAGCTCATCACGCAGTTTCATGGCTTCATCCACATACTTCATATATTCATCTTGCAAGGCTTTCCTTTCCTCTTCGGTCAGCTCGTTATCCTCCATGCTGGCACCAAACTTTTTCCACCATTCCTCCAACTTTTCACTGTATAACTCACCAATCTTATTGGAAAGCATGGCACGCATAAAGTATTCTGATATATCTTCCGATGCTGCCTTCGCATCGTATTTCATATCCATAAGATTGTCTACAAAACTATCATACATAGAATCAAATGACATTCCAGTCAGACCCTCGTAAAGTTCATTCGTCAGTTCTTCCAACGTACCAGCTTGATCAATATAGTCATTCAACTTATCAGTCAGACGATCACCGTATCCACCTTTGCCGGTATTCTGAATGGTTTCCCACATATCTACTGTCTCACGGAGCATTTTCATTTCTTCTGGGGTAAGATTCCAGATATCACCATTCCAATCACGACCAATCTTTCCACTCAGACGGTCTATCTGTTCCTGAGAAAAACCGCCCCAATAATAATTCCAACTATGATGAGAACCAGAATAACGTGCTTGTTCCTGCGCTATACGCTTATAATTATCAATAGTTTCTTTTTGATACTTATAAGCATCCCGGTATGCGGCAACAGACTGCGTTCCCTTGCTTGCCTTCATTTCGTCAGTCAAGTCTTCAATGGCAGTTTGTAACGTTTCGTTACGGTCTGTCAATCTGTTGATAGCTTCCTCGACCTCTTTTTTATTACCGCCAATACCAAACAAAGAATTAAAACCACCGAAAGAAATCGCATTAAGGATATTACCTATTCCATTTTTCAATGAATTCCCAATTGTAACAAACAAGTCTCCAGACAAAACATCACTGATAATCCCACTGACCGCATTTAGAACAGCATCAAGCAGACCACCGACAAGATCACTCAATCCGTCTTTGAGTACGTCAATAATAGACAAAATCCATCCGACAATGGGAACTTCTTGAAGCGATTCCGATGTCTTACCTATGACGTCCTTGAATCCGTTCACGGTTTTGATAATTCCACTATATGCGTTATACAACCCTCCGGATGAAATCTGCTGCAAGCCTCCCAACAAATTTTCCATACTTGCTTTCAGTCTGGTGGCGGTATCAGTCACATTACGCTGGCCCTGATTGGCGATATCCGTCTGTGTCTTTACATTGGCGGATGCAATGTCAGCATTCTGTCGTGCTATATCAAGGGCCTTCGCTGTAACCTGCTTTTCTTCTTCTGTTCCACTCTTCTGTGCTTTGGCGTAATCATCCTGTGATTTCTTTAGTTTTTCCAAAGCGGCTGTTTCAATCTCTATGGCATTGATACGGTTTTGTTCGGCTGTATGATAGGCTTTTACATCCTCTCCAAGTTTCTTGAAGTTGACTCCACTTGTACCACCCAAAGACTTTTCCATCTGACTGATGGCGTCAATCAATGATTTCTGACTTGCCTGATCGGAGTTTTTGAACTTGTCGGTTTGGATGTACTTTTTAGCTTCGTCCAAGGCAGGCTTTACCATGTCGGAAAACATGGAACCAAACTCACCAAACACAGTAACCCAATCTATATTGGCTTTTATGGCTTCCGTTTCCTTGTTCTGTATGGCAACATCACGTTGTTTCTCCAGCAACTTTACTTGTGCACTATTAGCACCGCTTTCTTCCTGCGCTTTCCTTATTTTTTCCGAATACTCTTGGGCGATAGCCAATTTCTGTTGCTGAAACGTGCCATATTCTTTCAAGTAATCGTTCAAAGCCTGTTGTTCGGCTTTAAGTTGCTCCTTGGTTACATTAGTAATATCTTTATCCCTCATGCTTTCGGCATTGGCATAAGCTTCCGAGATTTCCCGTACCTGCTTGTCGGTCAACTTGCCATTACCGGCTTTGCTCCATTCTTCCTCCTGTTTTCTTATCGCATCAAGCTGTTTTTGATAATCAAAGTCAATCTGTTCCAACTTCTTTTCCGTGCCTTCTTTCATCAGGTTGATTTCATCTTGCTGATTCTGACGGCGAAGTGAAAGAAGTTGCCCATCCAGCTTTTCTTGGTTTTCCTTTTGCTTTTTTGCTAGATTTTCCTGTCTGGTTAATTCGCTTCCAGTTACTCCGCCCAGATCCTTGTATGCCTTTTCGGATGCCTCCATCTTATCTTTGGCTTCTTTCACCTGTTTCGATGTAGCCGTCTGATCTTTGATTAATGACTCATACCCTTTTTTCGCTTTTTCCCATTCGGCTTTAGCATTTGCCAAATCTTCCTGATATGTAGTTTCTTTTGTTTCCTGTCTGTTCTCAACTTCCAATTGGGCATTAATTTCCGACAAGACATCCTTTCTTGCGTTTGCCAATTCATTCTTCAGGTCTTCGATACGCTGTGCCTGAACCTTCATTTCGGAACGGTTGTTCTCCTTCTTAGCTAAATTATAAGCCCATTCCGCACTTTTTATCTGTTGTTCCAAGGACTCGACTATAGCCTGTTTTGACTGTGTTCTGGATTTTACAACTTCTTCATTATATGCCTTCCAAAAACCAATCAAATCCTGTATATGACCTTTCTCATCAACATATTTCCTAAAGAGTGCTGGGTATAGTTCCTCAATATCTTTTAAAGCTTTGAGTTTAGTAACATCGGCTTCCACCTCGCTATTAATGGTGCTAACAAGACCTTCCAAAGTACGTTTCCGATCTTCCTCGTCCGTGTTGAGTTTTTCTATTTTCTTGTTATATGAATCTAAAGCACGTTCTGCTGACGTTGTATTATCGGATAACGACCACATTGCAGCTCCAAGCCCTACAACAGCAGTTGCCAATAACACATACGGATTAGTAAACATAACAGCGTTCAAAGCTTTTTGTGCCGTTGTTTGCAAAACCAGCCATCCGTAGTGGGCACGTTCGGCAATAGTTAGAGCGGCAATACCTGAAGCTTGTAAAGCTTGCAAAGCCGTGACTGTCATCACAGCCACTTTATATACGCCATAAGTTGCTACAAGACCAACAAGAACTTTTCCCACTTTCTCATAATTCTCAACCAAATAAGAAACACCGGACAGAGCTTCGTTTATAATTCCTTCATTGGCTTTCCCTATCTCATTGAACATGGTGGAAACAGCATCCTCTATATTAGAAATTTGCCCAGTGATTGTCTTGGACTGTTCTTGCATAAGGTTGTAGAACATTCCTCCCTCATTTGTAAGGTTTTGGATGACTTTCTGGACTTCCGGGAATCCCACTTTCCCTGCTTCAACTAAACTTTTTACTTCTCCTTCTGCTACTCCGAATACTTTTGCCAATTCGCGAATCATAGGAATACCACGACCTGTAAACTGATTTAAATCTGCGGTATATAACCGTCCTTGCGTCATGGTAGTACCATACAAATACACAATATCACCAAGTGGCTGAGAAAGGCCGGCGGCTATGTTTCCAAGACGTATCAAGTCGTCATTTACGTTTTCAACATTTTCTCCATAAGCAAGAAGTTGTTTAGCTCCATTTGCTACGCCTTGAAGGTCAAAAGGAGTGGTAGCAGCCGTTTTTACCAATTGCTGCATGAGGGCATTAGCCTTATCCTCACTGCCAAGCATTGTCTTAAATGCAACTTCCAATTGTTGGAATTCTCCTCGGACTTGTGCAATATTTGAAATTAATTCTTTTGCAGTAAAACCAGCTCCGAATGCTGCGGCAGCTCTAGTCATACGGTTAAACAGTTCTTCAATACCTAAACCGCTTTGCTCTATTTGCTTGGACGTGTTTTTTACACCATTCTCTACTTCACGAAGTCTACGTAAGAAATTAGAATTATCACCTGTAATGTCAAAATGTATTCCAGCCATAGGTCTTTTCGATAGAAATAGTTCCGTGCAACATCACACGGCATTGCAAATATAACAATAAATGACATAGTTAGAGTCACAAAACACACAAAATATATTCAACGGTTTATTTTCCCATCTTTAATTTTGTTTATATTATTATATAAATATATATTTGTAAAATATTACAACGTAAAAAGCAGAGCAATGGATTTTAAGGATCAAGTTGTACGGCTATCTGATAATATAAAAAAACAAAAAGACAAGATAGCTACAGAAGAAGCTACAAAAAACGCATTTATAATGCCAATGATTGCAGCCTTAGGATACGATGTTTTTAACCCTTTTGAGGTCGTGCCTGAAATGGATTGTGACTTAATAAAGAAAAAAGGAGAAAAAATCGATTATGCCATAATGAAGGATGAAAATCCTATACTTCTTATAGAATGCAAACACTGCAAGCAAGACCTAAACCTGCATGACACCCAACTACAAAAATATTTTGTAGCGTCAAAAGCCCGTTTTGGCGTGCTTACCAATGGGATAGAATATAGATTTTACACCGACTTGGAGAAAATCAATATTATGGATGAGAAACCTTTTCTTATCGTGAACATGCTTGACTTATCAGATGCGGATATAGAGCAACTAAAGAAATTCCATAAGTCATATTACAATGAAGAGGATGTTCTAAGTACGGCAAACGAATTGAAATACACGACAGAAATAAAATCAATATTGAATAACGAATTTGCATCACCTACAGCAGAATTTGTTCGATTCTTCGCACGTCAAGCCTATACTTCAGGTCAAATCACATCGAAGGTGATAGATATGTTTACACCACTCGTAAAGAAATCCATCACATCTGTTATTAATGATATTATTTCAGATAGACTAAATACAGCTATAAAAAACAGCGAGCAAACATCTGACTCACTCCAAACGATAGACAATACATCCATAAATACTTCCACAGAAGATACAGAAGAAAAACTCCCGGACGGAGTTGTATACATGGATAAAGAATCCGGTGTCGTAACAACACAAGAGGAATTAGATGCCTACAACATCGTAAGAAGCATTTTAAGAAAAAGCGTGGATGTGTCACGCATAACCTATAAAGACTATAAAAGTTACTTCGTTGTAAATATCGATAACAGCCAATGGTTCTGGATATGCCGTGTTTCTATCGGAGCAAGAAAAAAGCAAATAGGAATACCGGTAGACCAATATAAGAGTTGTGAATGGATTCAGATTGACAACATGGATGATATATTCAAATATGCAGACAGACTTGAAGAAGCACTTAAAATGGCAATAAAAAGTTGTGAACATTAAAATTAACATTAGTATTTACATTATGAAGAAGAAAGTTTTATTTTTACTGACCGTATTTCTTTATTCAATAACAGCTTTTACTCAAGAAAAAAAAGAAGTTATCATTAAAGCTGGTACAATTGTTCCTTTGGAATCCATAAGTAATGTCAGAGCCTCCAAAGCACATGAGGGGCAGAATATTGATTTTAAAGTTTCCAGAGATGTTATCATAGACAAGGTTGTAGCCATACCGGCCGGAACTATAGCCAAGGGGGTAGTGTATGAGGCGAAAAGATCTGCATGGTTTGGAACCAAGGGAAGATTAGGAATCAGGATGCGCTATTTAACTTTGCCATCTGGTGATAATGTGAACTTCTCATCATCTGAAGTATATATAACAGGAAAAAACAGGACTCCTTTATCTGTTGTAATATTCTGCTGCACCTGTATCCCTCTGCCTTGTGGTTCCAAGGCTGAGATGAAAATCGGTTATGAGTTTGATGCATCAGTAGCAAACAATACCGTAGTAATAGTAGAATAGTCATTTTCTGATTATCCTATTTCACCGATAAATCGCGAGAGTTTTTGTATAACCCTCGTGATTTTTTTGCCTTTTATTTATCGCACTGTTCTATTTGTCGTATTTAATCCCATTTCATGGCTTTGATTTTTGCCATATTTGCAGGGTCATCGGCATTGATGATATCACGGTCTTGAGGTATGTTAACTCGCTTACGTTCATCGTCAGACAAATATATGGACGTTACGGAATCGGCAAGGAGCAATTGTAAATTGGCATAGCTAATACCCCAAACAACATATTCAAAAGTCCATCCGTACCGTTGACAAGCTGTATCTATCAATGTGCCATATATGCTTTTGCCGCCAAATGTAAGAGAATTATTATCCTTCTTGGCTCTCATGGCTTTTGCTTGCCATTCTTTTTCCTTATCTATTCCAAGGTGTTTTATATATGCTGATATGTCTCCTTCTGACAATACCATAACCAATAGTTGTGCCATACTGTCATTATCTATTTCTTTATAGAAGAAATTACATCTTTCTTGTACAAAATCATAATCAAACAATTCTTCTTTCTTATTGATGGTATGATAGGACAAAATACGGCACACGCTTTCTTTTTTTTCCTGACATATTCTCAACGCTTCCATATACGGATTAGCCTTGATAATTTCCAGATTTATGCCAAGACACTCAACAAGCCTTGATATTAGGTATGTTTTTCCAAGAGTAACCGGATATAGATAAAACTGACGTTGATTTACTTTAAAACCATGTGGACGTTCAATTATAGTATCCGCAATGTCCATGTCTATAAGTTTCCTATCTTCTAACATAACGGTTCTTGTTTTTTTAATTAATGCCGGATATCTTCACAGACAACCGGCATGAAAGACATATGAATAACAAACCAAATTTTCAAAATCGAGCGGAAACACAGATTCGAACTGTAACCTAATGCCTGGTAGACATACGTGCATCCATTACACCATTTCCGCAATACACGTGGGTATAAAGCCCCCACGGCGGGCTATCATCCTGAAAAACTATCCACCTACACTAGGATTAGGAGCAACTTCAAATTTATCTCCATCTCCAGATTCATCTTCTGGGTCACATTCAACCTTAGTCGGCTTACCAGAAGTAGGCGTTGTTATGATCTTACCCCATTGAATCTGTTTTTTGTCCGAACCCGGCTTCAAAGCATCAAAGGTATACGCCCAAATACCACCATCTGCCGCTGTAAATGAATCCTCAACAGAAACGGTAGTTTTTTCCATACAGAATCCCTGAACATCAGGATCTTCAGGCTGTAAAGCAACAGCATAATTATGTGCTACCACTCCATCACTATCACTTATAGGACGCTTACGCCCTTTTGCAGCACGAATATTGAAAGTAAGAGCATAGGTGTTTTTTCCATACTTTACATCCTCGTTCTCTCCTCCTTCAATCTTTGCTTCTTTCTTGTCACCTTTTGTCGTTGTCAACTGTGTGGAATCCTCTACCGGAGTAGGCAATTCTTCCCATGCAGGTGATACTGCATCAAGGTCTTTAATAAAAATACGGGGCTTACCCCATCCGATTACTGCCATAGTTCTATATTGCTTAATATAGTTAATACTTATTCGTTATTTATCTCAATATACAGCTTGTTGTTGATGAAATGTTCCGTGTGTCCATCCTCAAAAGAAACACCGGTAGACATGACTTTTTGACTACATTCTTTAGGAACTGTATGAAACTCTTCTTTACGTATATAAAAGAGAAACTTACACAAGTCACACAATTCCCCTATACGGAGTGTATGCTTTTCCCATGCTTTTGTTCTAGAATTCCATTGGTCCCTAACATAAACATTGACATTCACATAAGCTCGCTGGATCTGACCGCATCCCTCATTGGCAAGTACAGATATGACAATATCCTCCTTGTCCGATTTATCTGGTCTACCCCTATCACTCAATTTCCCGGTTACACTTCTTTCAAGGATTGATCCTTTAATCTTGTGATATACAAATTTTGATATTTCAATGTCCGATTTCATCATTTAGCAATCTGTATCTTTAATTTTTCAAGCATCTTGGGTACTTGGTTTATTGCCCATAGCTCCGTTGACGCAAGCACATCCTTGTTATCCATCGCTTCCACATATTCAGCATAATTCATTCCGGCAACAATAACAAGAGCATAGTCATTGGAATATCTTTTAGCCAGTTCTTCTGCTAAGTCTTTGCCGACTTTTACACCTTGTGAACCCTGCTTCACCTGATTAAAGTCTGAGTATTGGATAATACTGCCATTATGGGCTATTACATAGCCAACTGAGCTACGCAAATTACCAGACTGATCATACCAACTTTTATCACCACCTCTATCACGTACCCTGATAACACATTGTTCTCCAAGATACGACAAAGCGCGTATTGTTAGCCTTTCAACCCGTTGTGCCTCCCTCATAAGTGTATTATGAATTTCATCAAGTTTGGTAGCCATTCTTATACCCATATCCTAAACCCAAATTTTGCACTGAAGCTGGTAACGATGAAAACCTTTCACTTCAAATTCTCTTTCTATTCCTCCGAGCAGACTTATCTTGACTCTATCTCCTATTGTAAAAGCACGGCAGTTTGCTGGTATATTACAAACCTCATAAGAGTATTTACGTATTATGCCATCTTCAAATTCCCTTTCATCCGATTCACCAGCAGGAACAGCATCACAGGGAATTTCACCTTCCCAATGTTCTTCACCCGAATGGTAATCTCCGTTTTCATCCTCGTATCCTGAAGCAGATACAAGGTATTGCAAACGATGTGGATTTCTACTCAAAACAGCCATACTACAACAAACAATCACCTACATATACCGTTGGTTTTGCCTCCAGTTCTACTAAAGGTTCACCAATAGTCTTGTAAATGGAGTTAACACGTAAAAGTATCCGTTCTTTATCTTTATCAGATAAAGCCCCGAAGGACTTGTCTGCTTCAGAGAAATTGATAGCCTGGACCAAAGACCAAAGACAATCAGCTAAAGCTCCCTGGTATTCGTTAGAATGATCTATATCATAACCAAACTCATCATCACCATTGAGATTACGTTTAATCATCACATTCTCTACAAAACCGATAGAAATCGGATAGTGTATTTCGTCTACGAGAGCTTGCTGTATTGTCTTCATGGCTTATTCTGATTTATGAGATTCAACTGCGGATTTCAATTTCGCTTCGTCAAAGTCATTCAGCCTGTTCACGGCGGCAATCAGCTTGTCATCTGCAATAGTTGAAGCTAGATTTTTGCCTGTTATTTTATTGAATTCCTTGACAAACTCCGGCTTCTTGTAAGTATTTCCCCAAATAGTGATTTTCACATCCGTACTGTCAGAAGTTTCAGCTGAGGTATCTACCGCCTGAGCTTCCGAAATATCAAGAGAGTAGATTTGATCCACGTTCTCAATAACAGAGAGCACAAGAGCCTGCCCACTCGTAGTTTCGGTAAACGGCTCCGTTGTTCTGTAACGGCTGATGAGTTTGTACTCATCAACGGTTGAATAAACAACACCCTCTACCGGATTTGTCTTTTCCGCAAGCGTTCCCCACACCAAAGCACCGACTTCTTCTGTGGTAAGGAAAATCAACTTGTTCTGGTTCCACGGCTTGTACGGTTTCCTTTTGCCGTTCTTCTCTGAGATGATTGAACGGTCAATTTTCAGGAAAGCAACCCCGTTGTTATCATCCGCAAATGCTTCGTCAAACAAAGATGCTGTCGGAACAGGGAGCTTTGTATTACTGTCAAAAGTCTGACCGCGATAATTGGCTACCAGTTCTTTTGCCCCTTGCGTCTGACGCAACTTGTTGTAGGTGGACAATGCAATGCAGATAGTGATGATTGTGTCGCCGTTATTGTCAGCATAAGCCAATACACGCTTAATGTCATCAAGCGTAAGCTCATTTTGCGTCTCAACACCAAAACAGTTTTCAGGCAGATAGCCGAAATTGATACGCAAAGCCGTACCGGTATTGTTTTCATCCTCCACAGCTACAATACCATTAGACAATCCGGTCAGGAAGTTCGCTTCATTCTGTTCGTCAATACCGACAGAGCAAGCAATCGGGTCGGAAGTCAGCTTATTCGCGATGTTCGTCCATTCCGCACCTTGCGCTTTCATTATGTTAACGGTATTGATATCCGATTCAAACATGATTTTTTTCATACCGATTTTCGGCAGAGAACCATTGGCGTGAGCAATGGCATCGCGGCTTTTAATCGGAAGTGGCGAGTTCATCGACACCATGTCGGCTGCTACATAAGTAGTGTTTACCGCAGCGTTAGACCATTTCTGGTCTGCCGAATAAACCTTTCTCAACATAGATTTATGCAAATAGGTGCGTTTGTTGTCACCGTTCCGCTTGCCGTTCACTGTATCTACTACATTCTGGAGTCTCGGAAAGATTTTTCTGATGTACTCCACAAATTGTGATTGTACCATTTTTTACCTCCTCTTTTAATCGTGCATGAATACTAATCCAGGCAACTCCGTCTTCATTGCAGTTTTGATATTATCCACTGAATACGGACTTGCTTTATCATTCACTTCACCATTGTACATGATTGCTGCTAAAGGAGCATCCTTTGTAACGCTTCTTACCAATACACCTACATAATGATGGCTATCGGGCAATGTATCATATTGATCATAATTCGATGCTTTTAGCGGCATAGGTTTGAATAGTGTTTCGTCATCATCTGATGCGATAATAACATGACCAGCCTTAATTACATCATATGGATAACCACTGACATCAAGCGTGCGACCACCAATGATACCAGCACCGTATCGTCTGATTACAACCGAATCAAGACCAGAAGTAATCACCTGCAATTCACTTGCTAAATTTGCTGTTGCACCCATTTTTAATACTTAGTTTTTTGTTAATGTTTAGAATGTGTCAGCCAACGCTTTGATTTCAGCGTCACTAATCACTTCATCTTGTTTTCCCGAACTTTTACCACTTGCGGCAGGCGGATTAGCCAATGTAGACAAACCTGCATCTGCACATTCTTGGTTGTAATTCTTCAGGTCTTCCTCAACTTCCGAATAAAACTCGTCAAACTCCTCTTCGGTTTCAAATTTCATGCGGTCGAAACTTTTCAGGATGCGACTGCCGAAAGAACCCGAATCTTTGAGCAACTCGTTGAGCTTGGATTTTCTTGATGTAGTGACTTTTTCACCTTTCAATACCGAAATTTCATTGGTAAGTGTATCAACCTTGTCAAGCAATCCCTTTGCCCATGCTGGAGCATCATCATTACTTTTATTCTGCTGAGGATCATTTTTGTTTGAACCCGTCTGACGATTGTTTGAAGTGTTCGATGATGTATCATCGCCGTCATCGGTTTCGTCATCGCCATTCTTTTTGCGGTTTTCTTCGATTACTCGATTTGCAAAAGACTGGCTGACTTGCAGGTAGGGGAGAACCGCATCAATAGCTGCTTCAATTTCTGCGTTTACGTCCTCATCGGAGGCATCATCTGTGGAGGTTAGGTTATCGGCAATTCTAGCAGCGATACCCATCACCTCTTTTTTATTGAACCCGAACGCCTTCACTTTCGGTTTCAATTTCAACAAAACCTGTTGTTTTCTATCCATTGTACAATGTTTTAATTAATAAAAACGGCCTGCAAAACATTACATGCAAGCAGACCGTCAACCTTCTTAATCATACATTAAGAGCAATGAATGTATTCACGACAAGTTCGGTTGCATGTAACTTCACATGCTTTATGCAAATATACGAAAAGTGATTCTTTTTACTTCACTTTAATTGTTAAACTATTATAATAAGACACATAGTACGAAAATAATCTTGTACTCCGTGTTATGAAACTGAATGTATCTGTATATAAGCAGTTATTATTTAAGATATGACGGGTTATCCTTTAAAAAATATGGCAAAGTTCCATTTCTCTTTGCATCTGCTATGCGTTGGGAATTTGTGCCAATCCACTGTTTAAATGCATTCGGTACATCCTTGACTTCATTCACACTTTCAGTCGTAGATTCACTTCTACCATCCCATTCCCAAAACTCTTCTTCTGTTTTAAGGATAGGTATTTTATAGCATAAATCATTCGGATGCCAGCCAGTCCAAACGAAATCTTTAGGATATTTACCTGCTAACCTATCGCATATATCCCCATGTGGCATACGGTGATGATGTGAAGAGCTTAGCTTTATTTCGTACCCCACAACGAAATCCATTTGTTTCCAACGCTCATTTTCAGCAGTCCGGTAAGCCATGTTAATTTCAGATCGAGCCAGTCGGATAGAACGGTATTCGCAATCCTTTAAATGTTCTGCACTACCATACTTGTCTTTATAATCTTTTTGCAGTGATGGAAAATCAAGCAGATATTTAGAGATTTGTTTACTCAAAGTAATAGCACTTGTTCCTTTCTGAATAGCGCAAGATATAGCTGCTTCAAGTTCTTGTTTATAAATGGTGGATTGTTGCCAAAGTTTGGCAGAGACATTAAAGCCTTTATCCTTGCGGTTTTGGAACGCTTTCAAAGCATCAGAGTTTACTTGATATAAGACTTTGTATTTTTCCCCATCAACTTGGGCATTATAAGCCCTTAGAACTTTATTTGCCATCAAGTCTTGCACTTCATTACTATTTTTCCATTCTTCACTAATACCTCGATAGATAATCGTATGAATATAATTAACAAATTGAGCCTGTATATCCTCTATCTGTTTTTTAGTCTGTGGGTAATCAGACCATTTAAAAGGATTTTCACTATCAGATGAATAATCAGTGCGTAATACAGCTTTAGCAGCTTCCAAATTCAGAACATCATATATATGCTCCACTAAAGCTACATATTTATTCAGCCTTGTGTTAAGCTCTTGATATTTCTTCTTTTGATTCGGAATCTTAGGTTTTGACATATTGGTTTGTTTTTAATCTATTTATTAGAGTAGGCAGAAAAATCACGGGGGTAAGACAAAAAAGATTGTTCTGTTTTTAAGATTGGCTCATTTCTTATTGAACTTGTCACATACGTCACGGTTAAGAAAGCGGCTGGAAGTGAAAAACGGACAACGGCACATGAAGAACTCACCTTTCAAGTTCTTCTCGTGCCGGTCATAGCTATGCACGCAATCCCTACAATGATACTTAGATTGTGTTATTACTTTTTTTGCCATATACAAATTTGTTCTTTCTTTTATCAACCATCGGATATAAATAATGCTTCACTATAATTTTGCCACAGATAGGACAATCTTATACTACATATTCTACCGTAATTATCTTTGAATGTCTTTTCATATTTATCCCTCCTCAATTCTATCAGGTGCCGGCATTTCCAGCAGCCTGATAGCCTTAATCGTTTTTCTACCTTCTAAAATAGCTTTGCATAATCTATGGTATCCATCTGCTATTTGTCCTACTTCATCCAGTATAATAGGGTAGTCTAAAGAACAATCACGAACACGTTTGCATTGAAAGATAAAACTATGAAGCTGACTGCACTCAAACGGTTCAACAGTCAGGTCTATATTCCACAATGGCATATCACGTACAGGGTATTCCTTTGCTTTCGCGAAATTATAAAGTGTCTGGGCTTTCCATACTTTATTTCCTCTAAGGTATTCGCTTTCGGCAAAGGTCATATTATCTATTGGTACTTTCATGTTATTCCGCACTTTCAAATAAACCGTTCATTCTTGATTGTTTTGCTTGTAAATCCATCGCATCTTCTTTATGTATCTGATCCAAAGTTGCCTCCGCATTATTAGAACCAGCTTCTCTAATAGTTTGCAACTGGCTCTTGATTGGCTTGCCACCATTCTGTTTTATAAGTCTATCAGTCATTGCATCCTCGTCCATTTGGATAAACGGAGTAATGACATGCTCAACTTCTACATTGTCAATCTCTTTAACCCATGAAGTATTCATGCTTTTCAAGAAAGCCTTGATTACACTGCATTCACGCTCAAACGATTCTATCCAATCACCACTTTCATCACCTACTTTCAGATGGGCATCAGTCAGCAAGGTCTGTCTAGCATCAAACCCGATATTTCCTAATGCTTTCATGTTCTCGAATGATATATCCGGAATTTGTGATTGTGACCAGAATAGACTAATCAGGGTACTTACATGGTACTTTAGTGCTTCGATAGCCTGAGACCATGAAACATAAGACACATCACCTCCATTTTCAACACGGAATATCCTACGGCTTTCCCCCTTATCTTCTTTTCCTTGTGTAGCCCCTGCAATTTTAAGGATAGGAGCACTGTTGTAGGCGATAACATCACTATTACGAGAAAGGGTATATTCTATCTCATTACGCAAATAAGACAAACCATGATAAATAGGAACTGGGCGATGAACATAAACACCGGGGATCTTCAATATAGCTATTGGTTCCGCTTTGATTTGTTCCCACCCAGATCCTTGCTGCTTCCACTTGTAATGGATCTTAGAAGTATATGTTTCAAAAAAAGCAATTTCTTCGTCCTTGACTTTCTTCTTGTATTCAAAAGACATAGCAACCATATCTCCCAACTCGTCAAACAACGGATACAGCCCGACGCCCTCCATCGGGGAATAGGTCTTGCATTTCAGCTTAAATTTACTTTGAAAACCATATAGAGAATTGGGATTTTCAACCGTATACCAAATGGTAAATACCTCGCATGACGCAAAATAGGCGTTGCCACGTTTAATATTCTCACTGTCTATACGAGCATACTTGTATATATTCTCAATTGCTTTCGCTATTTGTTGGCGAGTTTCATTGTCCTCAATATTATGATAGACACGTTTTACTGGAATGGAAAACATAAACTCTGTCATCCGTTTTGTAAGGAGTTTTTCAAGACCGATATAAATACGGGAAGCTTTTTCTACCGTACCATCAGATTTTACCTTATCTTTTCGACCAATGTTATCATTTACTATCGAATGCAATGTTGGTTCATAGTCTTTAATAAGATTATCCCATGAGGGGACATAGACTGACTTTCCTTTTAAGTCGTTGATGATATTATCAACCGGGCGCGTAATGTCTAATATAGCTGTTATTTCGTCCATAAATATAGTAAAGTGTCACTTGACACCTTTTTTTATATTGATTATTTAGATAGGAATTTATTCACGAAATATATTTGTCCTTTGCCGGTTACTTTGGTAGTGGTTGTTACCAATACCGAACCATCCGGCTTGGTAATTGATGTTTTCTTCAACTCAAAAAGTCCCAATTTCATAGATTTCTGCGTTGGCTGATTATAATAATCACCTTTTTGGCAAAGATAACCGTTCTCTCGCATCCAACCGAACAAACGGTTCTGACCGATATTCACTCCGTTCTGTTGGAGAATTTTTGCCAATTCAGCAATAAGGCACGAACGTTGAGAGGTACATACAGCATCGGCAAAAAGGACTTTAGGAGCATCTTTTTGGATCTTCTGCTCAGCCTCTATAACACGCTGTTCTTTTCGTTTCAGTGTTTCTTGTGCCACAATAAGCGCACGTGCCATGATTTCTTCTGGAGTGTCGTCCATTTTGGTAGCGATGTAGCCACCTGTCTTACGGATACATGGCAATACTTCGCTTGTTACCCATTTGCGGAACTTTTTAGCTTCAGGCTTACGACTATCCAATATTGTATCATACAAACCATCCTCATCAACAAAATTTGCATGTTGGATTCCACCGGCTGTTTCAAGGGGATACTTTGAAAGTACATCCTTATCTAATCTTTGCGCTACCTTACTGGGAATCAAATCCAAAATCTGGCATACATCTGCCAAGCAAAAGAAAGGTTCGTTATTTTCACCCATCGCAATTCTTACCTTTCCGAATTGCTCATTCTCAAAAATTTTAATTGTGTTCATAATGTAGTTCCGTACTCCTTCATACGGTGATTAGTTACACATGATACTGCTCCAAAAAGGAACCGGATAGCACAATACGTACTACCCGGTAACGTGAAGGAGCACGTTAGCATCAAATGCTATGATGCAAATATAATAAAAGTGGCTGTAAAAATGTCATATTCAACAGAAAAACTTACCTTAAATACAATATTTTATATTATCTGTTTGTATTTGGTACTATTTTTAGTACCTTTGCATAAACAACCGATTATGGGTACAAAGGAAAAACTAATAGAACGTATTTTGTCATGCCCAAAGGATTTTACCTATGATGAAGCAAAACGCTTATTCGGGATTTTTGGATACAAGGAAAGCAACAAAGGTGCTACATCAGGTTCCCGTGTTGAGTTTATAGGACCAGACGAAGAAGCTCCTTTCATTTTACATAAGCCACATCCCGGAAGCATTTTGAAATCATACGTGATAAAAGGAATAATTGAGCATATAAAGAAAAACAATTTGATTGAGAAATATAAACAATCTAAAACAAAGTAGTATGGGACTTTTAAAATACAAAGGATATTCCGGTTCTGTAGAATACAGTCCGGAAGACAATTGTCTGTTTGGCAAAGTGCAAGGGATGAGAAAAGCGTCAATCCTTTATGAAGGTAGGTCTGTTGATGAGGTCCGTAAGGACTTTGAGGAATCTATAGACTTTTATCTTGAAAACTGTAAAGAAAGGAATATACAGCCAGAAAAGCCCTATAGTGGGAAGTTAAATTTGCGTATGTCACCAGACTTACATTCCCGTGTAGCCACTTTCGCTTCCAGCACTGGAACAACAATTAATGAGTTTATCAATAGAGCCATATCTAAAGAACTTGAACACGAAATGGCTTTGTAAAATAGTATACATGCAAAAAATAATACAAGAAATTAATTTTTTTCTTAATTATTTAAGAGAAGATCCATACGAATTTATTGCCATAGTATTAGGTATTTTTTGGCTGTTACTATTACTTGTTGGAAAATAATACCAGAAACAAAGAGAGGGTATGCGATACTCTCTCTTCCAAATCACTTACCATAACTTGTATCAATGACTTTGCAGCCATTTGTTCCGTCTTTCTCTGCACGCCTCTAAGGTAGGTGCACAATAAGAAAACACTCACCGTACAATAGAAATGCGCCGACTTTCACAAGCCAGCGCACATAAGAGCAATGAAAACACAAACAAGGAGTGTTTTCGGTTACAAAGGTACTAAAAAAACACAACTACAAAAAGTCTTTAAGCAACTCTTCATCACTAATAAAGCTATAATCTCTAGGATAAAACGTATTCGCTAATGCATCCATATAGTCAGGAGAACGTTTAATACGTTTTTTGATATCTTCTTTAGGCTCAATGATAATCTTTCCATTACTAAGGAACTTCCACTTGGTTTCGGTAGCCTCCTCCATTAACTGATCGCAGGGTGGGAGAGCGGCACCAAAACCATTTTTAGGATTAAGCCAGTCACGTAAAGCCCAATATAGGTATGCTCTCATATTTGCAAATTCATATTCGCCAGTAATATCGTGTAAGCCATCTGCCCCTTCCGAATATTTGCATGAAAAAGCGTTTGTAAATTTTTCTTCTAACAAACGAGAATAGACACCTGCTCCCTCTCCAATAGTATCAATAAATGCTTTTGCTCCTTTCTTCTTTAGATAGGGAATCATCATACCTACCACATGCATGTGATCCGCACGCCCAGCAGATTGATGAACTTCAAATTGAGAAACGTAGTTACCGTATCGCGGACAAAGCACACTGTTATCGCGTCCCATACCGGCAACGTCAACACCTAACTTACAAGATTTGGCTGGGATAAAACCATTTTCCTGTAACTCCTGCCAATTCCTGTTTGCTATTTCTATCCATTCATAAGGGATGAGAACATCTTCCGACACTTTAGGAAACATACCAAGTACCTTGACGCGAAACAAATCGTTAGGTCGGTATAGCTTACCTTCCCAATTGAAATCGCCTTCACCTTCGTTGAAGTCCGCTTGCTGGATAGGTGAGCACCAATTTATCACTTTGTCCTTAACCCATTCATAATCCACTTGACCGGGTATTACAATTTGCTTCTTTACTACATTTTCTGCATTTAGAGAGCTAAGTCTGAATTTTGCAAAACGGTCAGACTTCATGGCACGAGCTGCGTAACCGGTAGTAACATTAGGATTGAACACTATGAGAAAGCGGGAATTACCCTGTAAGTTACCTTCAATAGCGTTGTATGTCGCTTCTGATATACCGGAAGCTTCAGTAACAACAAACATGGTATTTACAGCATGGAAACCAGACCATGCTTCTGTGTTGTCATCACCAGCTTTGAACCCCGTTAGAAACCACTCTTCGTAATCTGTTTTAATGCCGGAAGATAGTAGACGTCCGGGCAAGAACCCTGCATTTCTAAATAAACGGGATATTTCAGGTATCATTATATTTTGAACCTGACGAGCTGTAGGAGCTGTCATGGCAATCTTGGTATTCTTAACTAACTTACCTTCTTTCCAACGTGGAGTAAGATACATGAAGCACATAGATGCACAAGCTGCAATGTAATCTTTCCCACGAGCTGTGCCCGATGCTACAGCAGTCATTGGATTATGCTGAACGGATTGAAGAATAGCTTGTTGCTCTTTGTCTAGTCTTGAATGAAGAACATCATGAGCGAACTTGCACCAATCCTCTCGCCATGCTTTCATGTATCGTATAGACTTTTCATCTTTGCTCATTCCTCATCGTCTGGCAATTCTTGCATTAATTTCTCAAATGGATTAATACTCAAATCTTGCTCTACTTTTTCAACGTAACCGCGATGCTTCATTTTAGTCTTACTTAACCAAATAAGCATAGTATTATCGTGTTCCGTCAAAGCTTTAGCAAACATTGTCGTTTCTAGCTTATCATAGAAACTTTCTTCTACTTCTTTCCATTTTTCGGCAAAATCTGGATCATTCGCTTTCCATTTATAAGCAATTGAGCGTGATATTTCCACAGCCTCACAAGCTGCGGTAACATTCAGCATCCTTGCGTCCAAAGCTTTTAGGAATTTCGCTTTCTTTTGCCTTGTATTAAGCCTGTACTTCTGTGCCATCTTTATTTCCCTCCAATACATTGTTTACGATTTCCAACATCTTACAAATACTTAGTGCCTGCGCCTTGATTTTATATTTGGCTTGAACTTTAGTCGACACCTCATTCAACCGGCGCATTGTGTCCATATCCACCAAAGTTAGATTACCAAGCTCTTTTTCTGAATAACATTCCAACGTTTCCATGAGTTTATCAAACGAAACCTTCTGTGTATCAACAAACATAAGAGTTACAGGAACGATTTCGTTATTCGGCATTTCAACCGTATAGTTGATATCCTTTACGCTTTCCAGAACTTCATTGCTGATATGCGCATACTCTTTCAGTGCGACATCTGTTATTTCATCAAGCAATTGCTTCAAAATATCCGCATCGTCCTGCCCAACTATACTGTTATGTGACAATTGTGTTGCCAGCAACCAATCGTTTGTAGTCTCCTCTTCATCTATGTACATAACATGGATGGAAGTAAGCCCGGCCATTTTTGCCGCTTGTGTTCGGTGATTACCACTCACTACCGTATAAGAACCATCTGAATGCTTTACGCAAAATGGTACAGACGATAATTGACCGTCCCTACGAATGTTATTCACTAAGGCATTAAACGTGTCCTGCTGCATGAAATGCGCATTTTTCTTGACCAGCTTAATGTCAGATAACTGCACTTCCGCTATCTTGAATTTTCCCATATTATTCCTTTCTCGGCTCATCACCGTATTTTTTCACAAAATCTTTTAAAATATCATCTAAGTTTCCACGAATACCTGCATCTTGTATGTAATGGAGTTTACCAACACAGCGTTCATGCAGTTTAAACACTCCCCGATACTTCATACTTACCGGTTTATCGGTAAATACAGAAGTGGCAATCACTCCACATTCATGTTTATATCTTATGTCCAATTCATCTTTGAACTCTGACGAAAGTACACCCATAATTAGCAATCTACTCAATTTGGGCAATGGATGGTCTATCACGAAATCCGACTTCATCAAAACTGCATCCATGCCGTACTTGCTTACCTTCAGGAAATCAAACATACAAGCCCCGAACACATAATCATCCAAGAACCATAAGTAACAGAATGGCGCAGAACCGAGGATAATACCCTTTTTCAAGTAAATCATACGCAGATAATCAATCTCTGCCATAGAAGCACGTACAAACCGGAGTTTGCTTTTATCCGTAAGCATATAATCATCCGGCAGTCGTTTATATTTTAAAGGAATGATAGTACGCCTTTTAAAACTGCTGTCTCCACTTTCTACCACATTAGACCAAATATATGTGCGTTGGTCTTTGAATACCTCTCTTCTGCCCATAAATCCATGCTGTGAGAGAGCCATGTAATTAACTTGTTCTTCATCTATTTCTGCATATTTCGTTTTAATTCGTTCTTGCCATCCGAGGTCATCCATCAAGAAACGTTGCAATGCGTTACTTGTAGCTTTCATGCCGGAATGAAATTCATTTTGATAGATTAGTATATCATCCTCTTTACAATTAAGAATCGCATCCGATATATCAGCACAATAAAGCACTTCAATAGACTTACTTTTAAGGTTATCTACTATATTTTGATAACGTTCCGTATACTTCTTATGGTAATGCTCCAACTTTGCCATAAAATCGTCATAAAGCGATTTGTGATAAATATCCTGTGAGTTCTTATGCTTCTTGATGGCATTAAAAAGGTGAATAGTGGCAATAATTTCAGCAGGATTTTCGGATTTGATACTTAGAAACTTATATTCTTCATTAAAGCGTAATTCTTGTATTTCACCTTTGATTGCTTTATACATCATGTAGATAAAATACTCCTTTGTATACACCTTAATTTCACGGTTGGTAAGTACCTGCTCTATATCCATATAATACGAGTTTACCACATGGGCTACATCGAATTTGGAGGCCTCTTTCTTGATAAAGGAAAGCATACGGTTGGATTTCTTAAACATGGAGCCTACCACTGTAACATTATCCGAGTGTTCTGCTGCCCAAAGTAACGGTTTATGTCTTTGGGGAACCTTAGAATAGTCTATATTGAACACTTCAAGGCACTTATCAATTGTGGTGAGTTGCTTATACTCTTCCATATCTTCATGCAGGTAGGCGTACTCCACAAACGAATACATGAATTTGATTGTTTCCAGTATTTTATCGAAATCCCAGGAGCTATTGAAGATCCTAAATTCTGCAGTTCCTATCTTTCCAATAGAACATAAATTAAGCCAATACCGGATATGCCCTCTGTCTGAACCATTGCTAAAGATCTTCAGCAAGTTATCGATATTATCGGCTTCCAGTACACGCTTTACCACATCCCAAGGTGGACTAGGCACGAGGTATTTCGTTTCCCACCACTCGGCGATGTCAAATATCCGCTTGATAGGATATGCAGTATAGTAGGATAGAACAAACATGCGTTTGATAACATCCAAATCCATATCCTTGATATACAGATGTGCATCAAAACCTTCATTCCACATAAGATAGCTTCCTGCATCTTTCATGGTCTGAATGAAGTCCTTCAGTTCTTGCAGATCTTCTGCACAATAATGGTACGGTCGAGTGTTTATCTCACCGCCAAACTGACCGTGATGCGTAACTGCCGAACCGTCCGAGTTGTTCATCATGGTTAGTTTGTTGTCCGTCCACTTGTAACCGGATGAAAGTGGGATAAGCTGTTTGTCACCATCGGCAAACTCCAACTCCATGCCAAACGTACGTTTGGCAATATAGTCAATCCAAGGTTTATCTATATTCATGTTCTGCATATTTCAATTTAACCAAGGATTTATAATCAGGAACAATATAAATCACATCACCAATGCGATAATCCGAAACATGCTCACATTGCATTATTGAATATTCACTGGAACTGTACTCATATTTCAAATCGGTGTGATAGTAAATCCGGCATTTGTACATATCTGCCATTGAATAACCGCAATCAATAATGAGTTGGTTACGCTCCGGATAAATGCCTATAACCTTTGCTTGTAACTCAATTCCATTAAGACCTTGCTTTTCTTTGTCAACACAATATGGGATTGTACCAAACAACATATATTCACCAATACGAACATCACTTATGAAACTAGGCAGTTTACTATTTTGCCCAAGCCAAAAACTACCTCCCAAACTGATAGACTCAATATCATTACGCAGGCCGTTCCAGATACGGAACAGTTCTTTTTCCGAAGGGTGATTTTCATTCAGACAACCGGAAGTAATCAAACCATATATATGGGAGCTTGAAAGTGTCCTTATTTCATTGACCAACTTACTTGCTTCATAAATGCTTAAGCCTTCTCTATTATCACATGCATTAATCGGAATATAAAAATTATGTATTCCTTGGCACGCATTTCCATTGATAGTAAGATATTTCCAAACATCCGCAAATGATGTAACCACAGCACCGCTATTCCCCTTTACTGCCTTTCCGATAGAATAGCATATACTGTCTTTTAAATGGAGTCCAAAAATCTTATTTCTTATCTTATCCGATATATGCTCATAAATATCTTCATAAAAATCCTTGAACATTAACGAAATAGGGACATTAACAAATGATTGAGCCTTTTCAATGTTTTCTATTATATTCTTGGTATAGACTATAACTTTCATAGTTCCCACTTTAAGATTAAACGTTCAATTTCTTTGTATTTGGTATCTCTTTTGAATGAGAACCCTGCATTGATGAAACTCTTCATGCTTGCCTCATTCTTAGGCGATGTCATAGCAAATATCTCTTGTGAGCCATTGGAAATCAGTTTGGCAATATTGGCATTGAGAAGGATATACTGAAATCCGTTCCCCCTATAATCAGCATGAACAAAGCATTTATCCACGTAGGCTGTACCGTATTCAGTGCAATAGGCAAGTGAGTAGGCAACCAGCTTGTCATTTACCAACAACCCGAAACTGCAACCGGATTGCAAGCACTTCACTATATCTTCCGTCTCAGAGGGAAAACACATATCCGGATTGGCAAGAAGAGTCCGCTCCATCTTTTCAATATCGGACATATCAGACATGGACAAAACTTTTACTTGCATTTTGTACTCAATGTTTCCTTTTTCAGTTGGGAACAATGGTTCGTAACGGTCAATCCATGCTTTAGAGAGAAATGTATCGATATCAACTTTAGGCAACAATGCTTTTCTGCAACTGTCGAAAACATCTAATACAAATTCCTTATGCTTAGCAAGTTGTTCGCTTTTCAACGGACACTTACCACTACGAAACACAAAACTTTTTTTCACCGATTTTACCCACAAAGGATAAGTTTTACACATAATAGGCTTGTAACCATTATCACATGATTTGCAGTCTTTAGCGATACATTTTACCTTTTTACCGCCAAAGTAATCATCATCTATAATCTGTAAATGGGAGATTTCTTTTTCATGCCCGTCAAGTTCATGGGGCAAAATTACAATATGTCCGTCTGATCCGAACGAACAACACTTCCAACCGCATCCGGAGTTTTCACATGCTCTTATTAGTCCTTTATTGCTCATATATTTAAGTTGTATATAACTTCATATACATTTTGCGTTAAATGCCTGCCGGGCATATTCCCAACAGGCTTAACACAAAAAATCAATCATCTGCAAGCTACTTGCAAGAACACTTATGCAGTCCTTCGGCTTCTTTTAGTCGTGTCAGATGGCAATTTCCATCACCCCGTAAACTACACAAGCTTTAATGTTTTTGCTTTTGCTTATCGCTACTATAAGGGTTGAGCGGAAACAGGGAGTCGAACCCCACTCTTTGGCTGGAATACCAACGCTCTACCGATGAGCTATTTCCGCAAACGCTCGTCTTTCCGAGCTGCCAACATTATGAACCGCCATGTAGCCACAGTCAACATTCACATGATTTTGTGAAGATCCACCTTGATTGATACCCTTTGGACTTATATGGGTTTTACCATACTCTCTCAATCTACTATTTTCTTCTATATATCGGTTGCTCCCATAACAACCTCAAATTTTAGAAAATGGTGCGTTCATTGATACAAGGCTGTGGGAACTCAAGGATTCGAACCTTGTTCTTCGGATTTTCAGTCCGACGCATAGACCATCTTTGCTAAATTCCCTTTTGCCTATACTGTCAAACCACCGCTTGCTTGGCAAATCTGGCAGCATTCCATCAAACGCTATTGATGGTTGGCTAATAATTCTGGGTTATCGTATATATTTCCTTTTATTTCATATTCATATAAAACGACTCCATGTTCATGCCCATCATTCCAATCTGAGGAATATACAAAATCTGACACAATGTAACCTTTATAAGTTTTATGTTTTATACCAAAAACTCCGTTATCAAAACTCACTTCACCTATAAACCCATAGTCATATCCATCTGTAACTATTCGTTCAACAATGTCACCCTCATATATTTCTTCCCCATTCTTGTCAAGCAAGCCTGTGAACTGACCAACAGAGTCTTCCTTCACTTGCTCCCAATCGTCAAGTGTACCTCCTTGATGAATCATTGGAAAGTGGTCGTCATCGTCTTGAAATAACCAACCGATAATCCATTTTCCGCTTTCAACGTGTTTACCTCTAAACTTAATATTTCTTCTCATACTCAAAACAAACTTGCTTGTTCATACTTAGGTTCTTTCTTCTCAACAACTCCAAACTCTTTGATTTCAATACCTGTCTTTTCAGTAAGCCACTTAGCCAAAATATGCCGATGGCAGAAATCACCCGGCTTTTCGTAACAGCAGAGAGCAACATCTTTGCCTTCACTGAGTCGCTGGATGGTTTGTATCAAATCTTGTGGATTGACTTTTGCAAGGACATCATTCAAATACATATTCGTGTATTCTTCATAAGTCCATTTATCATCCAGCATATATCTTTTTGGTGCAACCTCTATTATTTGAGGAGCATTATAATATCTTGGCTTCCCTAACGCAACACATATCATTTTTACGTTTGCGGCTGCCAACTTTCTGTAATTTCCGAAATAACTTGTGTAAATTTTCATTGCTCTTTTTTTTATTTTTATGGTGTAAAGATATAAAATATGGCGTGAAAAACGTCACTTTTAGTCATAAATTTATTTAATTTGATGATTTTATTGTCTCAACCTTGTAACATTTCATCATGTGATCTGTTTCGCACCCCATATTGAAAATATTGCCGAGATAATATTTGCGTACTTCTTGCCATGATAAGTTGATAGGGGTAACGAACCAGTCTTTATTACCTTGTTCGTCTTTTAAATACACTTTTACAGTTGTTTTCATTGCTCTATATTTTATCCGTTATACGCTGCTGTTATCTTTTCTGCTTTCAATTCTTTGGTAAGCTCTCCATTCTTGTAGAAGCGTACAGCAACAACTCTCACCGTTTCTGACAAGAACCGGCCACAATCATTGGTTAACTTCACTTTTAGCTTGCTTGCCTTGGCTAAACTTTTTGTACGCTTCTTTATTGTGTTTTTGAATCCGAAAACATAATCTTCGGTATCAATCTCAAATGAATATGTAGTGGAATACATCACTCTTTGAAGCTCTTTTGTTAGTTCTGTTACTTTGCTCATTTGCTCTCTTCTATTATTAGTCGTTATTATTTCCAAGAAGTTCTTGTAAAGCAGACTTATATCCGTCCAACGCCTGTTGTGTATATCCCAATCTGAATTTTTTATCTGCTGAAAGAGAGTCGTTGTTCAATCCTTTTTCAATAGCTTCAATGTTTGCTTTGTAGTATCTGATAAGTTCTTCTGTTTTCATTGCTCTTGACTTTTACTTGTTATTAATAGGTGTTATTTTGATATTGTAAAGATACAAATAATATATTGAATATCAGTATTTTACATCTTAAATATCGCAAGCTTAAACTTTGTTTAACTTTCTATATTTCAACGTGTTACCAAATTTTTCAACGGTGGTGCCGCTCCGCTTGTTGCCTCCACGCCTGGATAGTTGGTTATTTAAACACGTGATCTATAAATACCGTATTAGTTTGCCATTCTCCGCGCTTTTTGAAAACGAAATACCCGCGTATTGTTGCCGTTTCATTCATTCCGTTTGCAAAATCATAAGCGGCTTGTTGGTCCTTTCCGAATTCTTCGTTTATCGTTCCGCTGTTATTGCTCACCCTATAGCGTAGCTTTGCAGGGGCTTTTGTTCTATCTGTAATAATATTCATACTTTCCGTTTTGTGCAATTGCTTGCGGTTAATAATTCGTTATTAATGTCCTGCATACACTTTTCGTGTTAATGGTGTATGATAAATTCGATAGTTGCCAAATGGGTAAGATGTTCTAAAATATTTCTTTACGTTTGCTACATACGCAAAATAAATGTGGTCAATCTTTTTACAACGCACTGTATTGTCCAATGAAGCAAGTGCAACCCGGCAAAATTGTTCTTGTAAATTTGATAGTGTTTTCGTTCTCATATTCGCTTTGATTTAATGTTTTTAAGTTTATAAAACTAGTTCCCGTATATTCATCAAAGACTACGGTTAAGCCGATACGGGATAATTGGTTACTTTTGGTTTTTCCATGTATTGTAGTCATTCGTAGACTCAAAACACATAAAGCCTCCATACACCTTGGCGACATTTGAAGGCGTAAACGGACATTCTTTAATAGCTTGATATCTTGTTTTTACTTCTGCAAAATAAACTCTCATAATCACTTTATTTTATTTGCAATGCTGCGTAGTATCCTCCGATCCATATTAATAACTCTTTCGGGGTGAAATACCCGCTTATACGCTTATTCGGGTAACGTGTTGTTATTTCGCCGTCATCACCATCCGCCAATATTATAGAGTATGTTTGTTTCGACAACCTTGATGGATAGAGGGCGAAACCATTTGCCCTGCAATATGATTGTAATTGCTTTAATGCTTCTTTCTGTGTTAGATTCATATTCTTATGGTGCTGATTTCAACATATATTTTGATAAAAGGATGGATTTACTTTTCTCTATCTCGCTATTGGTGTCAATACCAATCTGCTGGTAGAATCCGACATTACCGGAAAGACATTCATACGCAATTTTCAATGTTCTACGTTCTTCTTTTGTAAAACCTACGCGGAACGTGGAGAAAATAGCCAATGCGGCTTTAAAATCACCGCACCGGAGTAATGAGATTGCTTTATTGGTTTTCGTTTCCATTTCCCCACAACTTTTTAGCAAGCTCATAATTCTTTTGTGCCTCATTAACTGCTTTCTTGGCATAAGTAAGAGTATAAGCATGTTCACGCGGATATTTGCCAGACTTTACACCTTCATGGTATTCTTTCGCTTGTTCCAACTTGTGTTTGTAGAAGTCAATGCTTTCCGGCATTGAGAGATTAATCGTATTGGCTCTTTCTTCCCAATATTTGGCCACTCTTTCATGTTCATTTGCCTTATCAATGAACTCAACGCTTTTACCCATGTTGTTCCAAGCATCATCTATTGCTTTTCTATGCCTTCTTTCGCTATGATGTCCGACCTTGATAGGTTCTCCAAGTGAAAGGAAATCTCTATCCTTATTCGATTTATCAAAGTATTGCTTGCTTTTACGTTCAGACGATGCGGCCCATTCATGTCTGCGTTCTGCCCTTTGTTTCGCCCATTCCTGAACATTAAAACCGTCAGCCCTTACTATAGAGTAATAGTAAAAACCGTCTTTCTCGAAAATCAGATTGAAAACGATGCTTTCGTTTTCTTTGCCATACTTGGTGGTAACTAGAATTTCTTCACCTTTTTTGTGCATCTCTTCGCACTTTGCCAAAAACACGTTTGGCGCAAACTTGTAATATGTGTTCATTGCTCTTATGTATTAAATTGCTAACTTTAATATTTCTATATCTCGAATAAGTCTATTGGCTCTCTGCCTTTCATTACTTGCAAAGTCTTCATTACAGATACTTTCGTAGAATGCCGCATTTTCTTCTGCTTCTTTTAACGACATCTCTTTGCGTTCTATCAAAGACTTTATTGTATCAATATCATTGCTATTAATAATTTCTTCTAAAGCTGTCTTCTTTGTTAATTCGATTGTTGCTTTCATTGCTCTTGTCTTTTAATTGTTAGTAATATTGGTTTCTTTTAAGTATTGTAAAGATACTCATTATCAATGAATTAGCCAAATATTTACACAATTATTTTAGTCGTAAGATACTCATAACCAAAGATTTAACTTTTAGAGTAAAACAGCAAACATAATACAGATGATGCATCGGAAATGATTACTTTGTATAGCTCAACCATTTCCCTTTTTTAATTTATCTAAAAACTTGCTATCCCCTAAGTAATCAGCACTGATAGCCTTCTTGCTTTCGATAATCTGCTCTAAAAGTATTATACATTCCTTTCTTATCTCTTCGGTTTCATTATAACCGCAAGCGTTGTCAACCATTATCTTTATGTTTGATTTGGGTTTAGAAAGTTGTTCACAGAGAATTTTCAACCGCCAGTAACAGAAATCAATTGTGGCTATGTGTTCTAACTTGTTCATTTCTTTTTAAGTATTTCAATACATTCCTTTATCCCATCATCGAAACCTTGTTTATAGCCTCTAGTATATTCCCCTATATTATATACCGTCATTGACAGAAAAAATAGAAGGATACCCAAAGCCTTATACCAACCAGGAAGTGAAATGGAAAATGGCTTGAATGTAATTGTAAGATCTCCAACCCATAATATAGCTATTATGAATATAATTGTAAATAAAATTGTTTTCATAATCTTAATATTGTTTATTACCTTATTCCTAATTTAATTTCTTCGTCCTTAATTATTTTTCCAATCTTATCGGCTTCCTCATACCGTTCTTCTTTTATCAACAGTCTTTGCAATTCCGAAAGCTGGTTAATGTAAACAATATCGTTACGATCTGATACATGACGGACATATCCTTCTATCTTATCCATCTTGTCTTCCATGCGTCTGTGCCACTTGCTTACCAAGATTAAGGTAAACATCAAAGCACAAGCATTTAATAAGGTAAGGATACCTTTAAATATTAATTCTGCTGTTTCCATAACAATATAATCTGTTAATCAATAAGTTCAAATTCATAAACAAACATGAAAGGGTTACTTTCATATATACATTTGCCTAATAATTTGTATATGAGAGCGACAAAGGCTTGTTTTGCATTAGGATACTTATACTTTCCAGAGTCATCAAAACTATATGTAAAACCCATGCAATCGGTATGCGGTGAATCAAATCCTAAAAAATATTTTCCTATACCTTCTTTCATACAACTTTCATCATCTATATCTTGGAGTCGTTCAATCTTAACATTGATAATGCGGATATGATGTGGCATGGCATCAGCGCGGACAAAGAGCTTATTTTTAAATCCTGCCCCACAATACTTTTTGTTAATTGTTGATGAATCTACAAAGAAATCATTAGGGCAATTCCCCGCATGAAATATGGTTTCATAACTTTGAGCAATGGCATAAATTTCACCAACTTTGTATCGAGATAAATGCATTTTATCTTCTCTAAATGTAAATGGAATAATTTGTCTCGCCATAGTCTTCCGACCATCCAATACCGCTTGGGTTAATCCTAATTTATCGTTGAAAAATATCTTCTTCATAATCATATAAGTTTTAATGCTTCCTGTAATCCGGCTTCAAGTGCTTCTTCATAAATATCCCATTTACCACCATCATTAGGTCCTTCATAAACAGAACTAGTTATATGAGTTCCATTATCAGATTTAGATATTTCGTATCCATAGCCACAAGCACAGTTATATACACATATATGAGTATTTTGGGTTTCACGTAACCACTTTTGGGCGACGGATTGCGGAGGAACAGATAGGTATTTATAACAATGATTCAAAGTGGAAACATCTATGAGATATTTTCTTTCATTGAACCCTTTCTCTTTAAGCAGTTTTGCTGTTTCTAATGTTACAAATTCTTCGGTCATGGTTATTCTCCTTTACACTCTTTACACTCTTCACAATGCAATTTATAAGCATGGGCAAACATCCCTAACGTAACAGGATCAAAGTGAAAATCTGCCTGTTTCCCTTCTATGACAACAGAAATACATAATTTACCATCGCAAAAGTCAATATATGCTTCGCCACCTCCATCCCCTCTAATGGAAAAGGTTTGTGTCTGTACACTATCCATGGTTCTCCTCCTTCTTTAATATTGATTGTAATTGATCAAAACTCATATTTACTTGTTGTACCCTATCTATATCATACCTTATATTAGTACATTGTAAACTGCTTAAAACGTTTGACATTCTAAACGCAGGAATTACCATACAAATATCAGTTAAAACGTCTATCAACTGTTCTTTATTTAAATGTTGCAACTGAATCTTGATAATATTCCGTATTTCTTCCTCATTCATTATTATTCCTCCTTTTTTAATTCATCCAATACTTTCTTTACAAGTTCGTAGCGTGGTAATTGCCAATCTTTCGCAATATCATCTATTTTATCATCATAATGATTGTCATAAACATATTGATTCAAATCGTCAATAAACTTATCGCCATCAAGCCCCTCATCACAATCATCAAACATATCAAGTTCATTGGCTAATTGGGAGCAATCACAGTGACTCACCCAGTCATAAATACGCCCGTCATAAACATTGGTCTGTCTGTTGTATTTTTCTCCAACGTGTATTACTTCACCGCAAAATTGACATCTATGCTCTTTGCGAGCGATAGGAGTTTTATTCCTTAATACTTTTATCATTTTAACTCGTTAATTAAAGCATCAGCACAAGCAATTGCAAACCGAGCAATGCTTATAGGTATTGTATGTTTCTCTCCTTTCTTGTAATCTGCTTCCGAACTAGCGTAACCAACTATTGTTTTATCACTTAAAATCCCTTGCATGGCAGCTTTCGCCAATTCGTATCTACGCTGTTCCCAGTCGATAGCTGAAAAATCAAGTTCACACTCTCTGAATACCATATTATCACATACATATATGTTATCTCCACTATGTAACGCATTGGTATTTGTTTTCGGAATTACATCCACCAAAACCCCTGTTGATTTTACTCTTGCTTTCATATTTAATATTCTGATTTAATAATAGTACCAAATGAACGATACCTACGCCAAACCATATTTCCACGCTGGATGGTAATAATCCAATCACAAGCCTTAAAAACTTGTCCTACATTATATAAAAATGGTCGTTTTTGTATTTTTCTTTTTATTCTTGCTTTCATATTTAATCGAAATACATTACTTTCTTACCTATACATACTTTGAACCTTGAAAGACATTCGCTATGTTGTGTGATATGGTTAGGATTATATTTGTTAACAAAACATCCAGTACGTTTATGATATCTGACACAAGCATTTTCAGGAGATTTAGCCAATATCTCTTTTTCATCTCTAAAACCAAAAAACAAATCATCTCTGTATGATACCTTATACCACTTCACTTGGCTTCTTATCTTTTTAAAATACTTTGCTTTCATTGTTCCTCCTTTGTTTTAAAATGTTCAATCAGTTCGTATACGGTGGCCTTGCGCCATTTAGGAGATACTGATATACTGTCATTGTTTTTATTATAAGCCCAAATTCCTTCGGGTGAAATAAACCACTGAAACTTATCTGTATCATCCCTCAATGCAGCTAAAGCCAGGAAAAGATCCTCATTAGTTCCGCAATCAATGCTATCGGTTTCGTCGGGATGTGGAATATTACTGAAAAACTCAACACTATATAGCCTATATTCAGGTTCGGTGAAAATACACAAGTCCTCGTTAAGTTCACATCCGAATAATCTATATCCTAACTCGTTTAATCTGTACATAAGTTTATATGGACTCTTTCTTATAAAGCACGATGTTGTAAATCCCATAATTATTCGTTTTTTAATAATCCTGATTTCTTCAATTTCTTTTTAAAATTCTTTTCATTTAAGGCTTGTTCATAGTAGCAATTAGGTTCTATGACCGTTTCAGCCCTAGTTATAGGAAGCCCATTCAGACCAATAGAAACATTATGTATAATAGAAGCTCTCTTTATCTCCCCTGTATTAACGTTAAAAGAGAATAAGATATGCCCTGGATTCCTCTTAACTTTTTTAATCAATTTATATTCTGTTTGTTGTTTTTGTAGATACTCTATCTGTTCTTTAGAAAGATCATCTTTTGTTACAATAGATACTATATCCATTTACTTTTCCTCCATTCCAACTTTAACATATCCGTTTTCAATACACCAACAAAGCATTTCATAGGCTGCATCCAATAGATTTCCTGACAATTTAAAAACAAATGGTTCACATATGCCTATTTGATAACTTATATACCAAGGTCCAGCAAAAGTAGGTTCAATGTGCAGCTTATATTTTGTACCAAAGTCATTTATGTGTCGCGGTAACTTGCCGATAATATCCTGCAAGGTAAAAACTCCACACTCTTCTTTTAAGGAATGATCATAACTACTAGTGTCAACGTAATATAGATTAAAATGGACATTGTACCAATGGTGCTTAATTGCTTTTTCAGCATCTTCCCATAACAATTTGCAATCATCATCATCCGTGGCTATTAATACCATACTTGCATCGCTTGTATCCAGACCAAGCTCCTTCAAGTGTTTCATCTGTTCAATTGACAATACCTGTTTCATTTCTTTTCCTCCTCTGTTTTGATCTCTGTTACTTTACCACGATTAACAAAGAAGAAACAACCCATCACATCACACAGGTATGATCCATGCTTCATCTCACACTCTTCGCATTCTTTACACAATGAACATTTACTGCAATCGAAATTTATATTGGACACATCAATCAGTTCAATCATTTCATGCAGCACTCCGTCTATTATTATTCCGTTATTTATTTCCATATTGTCTAATTAATTTAATTGCTAATAGAGGGTCTTTATCTCCTATTTGATTGATTAGCTTTGTAAATTTGTCCACTCTACCATAGTGTCTAACGCAAATAGCATTTGCCTTCATCGAGCGTCCTAATCCGTATAAATACTCCATGCGTACATTTCTACGGATATTCTTCATTATCTTTTTTGCTTGTCTTAATTTCATATCTCAATCTCCTTTCTCTTTAATCCGTTCTAGTACATCCCTGTTGGCTTCGAGTATCTCATCGAAAGACGGGATGGGCATATAGTGAGTAATACGATATAGGGGAGAATCTTGTAAAAATATTCGATTATCCGATTCCCATTGACCATTTCCATAATACAAGCCAACAAAATATCCTTTACAAGAATCTTTCCATTCCACTGTAAAAAACACACCTGTATTTTTTCCCGGCAACCGTTCCTTAACACTTATCCAAGGTGATTGCTTTGCCTGCCATTCTGCACCGTCCTTAAAGCCATCCAAGTAATACGGCTGATACTCGTCATTGTATATGCTTCTATCTATCACGCAGCTTTCTATTGCTGCTTCTTCTACTGTCTGTTTCATTGTATCTCATTTTAATTTTTCTTCAAACTCGGCAATGATACAATCTGCATCACCGCCATGTACCCAATTCTCTAAAACGGAGGAAAGAACTTCGATAGCTTGTTCTTTCTGCCACTCTGCGCCAGCGATAAACCCCATATAATATGCCGGAAACATACTTCCGCTGCTTCTACTTTCAGCGAAAGAATGAGCTGCTTCTTCTAATGTCTGTTTCATATCCTATCCTTTGAAATTTCTCATGTATTCGCAATCCTCATCACATACACCTTTCTTTGCACAGTGAGGGATATTAGTTCCCCGCTCATATTCAAAATTATAACATAGGTTTCTGTGTTCTTTCCTTCTTTCCATAGGACCAAGTGTTCTTGCTGAACTCCATGATTCATAGTCATTGCTAGACGCCTCTTTAAGAACGCATCCATCATCGTTATATAGCTTTCTAACTTCATTCATAATCTGTTCCGTTTTGAGGATTATCCATTAAACTTAAACTCATCCATATATCCCATCTCTTTCAAGCGGATATTAAACTCTTCAATCGATTCATTATTAGGAATGAATTGTTCAAGAACATCGTTAAAAGGGTGCAGATCGTTTTTTAAAATATCATTAGCCTCTTCTTCTCCACGTTTCTTTCCTAATCGGTCTTTGCATACTTCTATGTAATCATCTTTTGTCATATTGTAGTGCGTGACTGTATCAACAATTGTACTAAACCTACAATATAAGCCGTTTGGCTGTTGGGCTATAAATGATCCCATAATTACCTCCTTCTAATTTTTTATTTATCCACGGTTGATTTTACAATAATCTTATTATCGGATGATGGCATTACAACCACATTCCCGGCATCTGTGCTAATTTTTAAGATAGGATTAGAATTTGCGTCAATACCGGCTACTATAATCATATCTCCAAAAACATATCTTTTATCTTGTTCTAATTCATTCATATTCTTTATCAATTACTTTTTTCAATTTATTAAAAGCCTTCTCTTTATCAAATCTAATCCCATCTTTGAACTCCAATATCAACTCCCAAAGCTGGCTTTTGTAAACATCACCTGCTTTATAGTCAGTCTTATAATGCCATTTCTGTGTAGTGGTTATTTCCTTAAATATATTCGTTGCATTAAGATATGCGGCTCCCCATTCTGTAAGCTCTACACTAACGGTATCATTCAAATCTATTTCTATCATAAATATTCCTTTCAAATTATTGTTATTAATCGGTTTTTACTATTTTCCCATTATCCAATATCAAATATAACCGGCATTTATAGCTGACTGTATCCGCCCATTGGTGAGCATATTTCAAATACTGATGTAGCTTATACCTTCCGGGATTATTCATCATTTTATTTCTTATTCTTTTTTTCATCAGTTTTGAGGGTTATTGTTTTTCTTCATTTTTCAAAAAGCCACTCCGGTCAGGATATACCTTTTGTACCAGTTTCTCCATTTCCTCAATAGCTTTATAGGCATTATTTATATCATCTTCACGATAGGGATTGTTAGGATTATCGCCAAATAAACCATATATGACCTTGTATGAGAGCCTGTGAGCACGTTGCCTATCAATGTATTTTTGCTCACAGGTAGCAGTACCGTCAAGCGTTCCGCCAAGGCTGTTTGTAACAGCCATAAGCCTTGCCAACAATTTCTTTTGAGTTTTATTCATTTCTTATCCGGTTATTAGCCATATACTTCTCTAACTTTCTCAATCCAATCCAAATAAGCTTGCCTTGCCTTTTGTTTAGCACACTGCTCCATAGAATCGGTAATGACATCGCTATTTTCTTCCATCTCCTCACAAAAATGATCTACCCAACTAAACGGGTCATACTCAATAAATTCTTCTGTTCTACAAAACGGACAAGGAACATCCTCTCCCTTATAGTAAAGATTACCATTCTCGTCACAGTAGTCTAAATCTTGCAATTTGCCATTGACACAGCACGCATCTGGATAGCTTGCACCCCAATATGGAAATTCGGGGCATGGTTTTTTATTTTCACTCATTTCCTTATTGTTTATCGAAAATCTTAATACACTCGAATAAATATTTTGCCACTGTTGGATTTACCGCATTGCCGATACTCCCAACTCTGTGTGACCAATTGGGAAACCCATCATCATTTCTAACAGTGCTATGCGCTGGGATTTCAAGAATCCTTTTTGCGCAAGTATATCCGACACCCGTATCTGATGTCCACTGTTTAAATATCGAGTTAAAGCATCCATTGTTGCAAATGTCGCCTTGTAGTCCGATTTTATTGGAGTAGGCAATAAGATAAAGTCTTTCCCTTTTGTGCGGGTATCCAAAAGCGTAGTTTGATATACATTGCCATTCCGCATCATACCCGATTTTGGAAAGGTCGCATAACACCTGTTCGAAGCCGGAAATAACAAGAGCTGGGGAGTTCTCAATGATGACGTATTTAGGTCTAACCTCCCGTACAATTCTATACATCTCACTCCATAAGCCGGATCGTTTCCCTTTAATACCTTCACGTTTTCCGGCAACGCTGATGTCTTGACACGGAAATCCTCCACTAATGATGTCCACATATCGAAGCCCGATTGTTTTTGTAATATCTGTGAATCTTTCTGCATAAGGAAATTTATTTTTTAATATTTCACCTTGAAATTTTTCAATTTCACAATTCCATAGGGTTTTAATCCCTGCCATTTCAGCACCTAATTCAAAGCCACCAATGCCACTGAATAAGGAACCATGAGTCAGTTTACTATGCTCCATTTATTTCATTACTATTTCTGTTTTGAACCATTTTCCTGATGTCAGGTAAATGGTAATTATTATCAATTAAATTCTAATTGTATTATCAGTCAACTGTTAATCAACTTCCACTAACTCACCGTTTTCCAGTCTATACCATGTATCAGCCTTGACAATCTCTCCATCAACTAATACAGCCTTCCAATCGACAATATCATACGTATCTTCCCTTTCTTCAGCTATGACTAAAATTGCACCTATTCCGCCTTTTACCTGAACATTGTTACCTCTTGCCACTGACAAACCATTTGATCCGGTTGAAGCCTTTCCTCTTGCCGTGGCAGCACCTCTATCACCAGCCGTGGCAGCACCATAATCACCAGCCGTGGCAGCACCATAATTACCAGCCGTGGCAGCACCACTATAACCAGCCGTGGCAGCACCTCTATCACCAGCCGTGGCAGCACCTCTATCACCAGCCGTGGCAGCACCACTATCAC
>ERZ840096.434-NODE-434-length-62586-cov-8.924102_pt1 | contig 62586 bp, 61 predicted proteins | sample MGYA00519878_ERZ840096 | MGnify/ENA primary metagenome ERZ840096 (study PRJEB31850, sample SAMEA3708865) | human gut metagenome | biome: human gut; feature: human-associated habitat; material: faeces | place: China | collected 2014 ...
CCTTCAGCCACCATACGCCAGTTACGAGAGATATACTCATTATGCTTCTTTAAGATCCAGCGACGACGACGAATATTAAGGAAGACCTTCTTGCCACGAAGAGGAAAATCCTGAACAATAACAGGATCATAAAAGCCTTTACTCTCAGTATCCTGATCTGTATACTTCTCAGGAACGATATTTTTCTCCTCAAGGTAGATCACAACTTCATTTACGCTTTCCTTCACATCAACAAGATCAAAGTAATCTAAAGTGCCTTCAGGAAGAAGAAGGCGATAACCGTTTAACTCCATAAGCTATGAATTTGGAGACAAAGATAACAATTTATAATTTTACCCCCTCAGGTTTTTACGTTGACCCCTTACTACCTTGTCAATTTCGACAGAATTTGAATCCGGAAAAGTACAAGGATTACATAGAGATGAAAGCTGATATTATGATGATGGAAGGATAAGAAGAAAGGTAATCCCCGTAGTTGAGCCGCTACGGGGATTTTTACTGAAAAGGAGCAACTTATTCAGCCGACCCTTCTATTACTTCCTTCAACCGATACAATCTATCAATGGCCGGATTATAGAAAGTATCCGGATGATGCTGCTTAATGTCGCAGATGTTGGCATGACACATGCTATTTCAATGCGTACACTCTCTTATAGAACATCTTGTTTTTATCAATTGTCTCAACTAAGTCTATTGCATAAACGACCTTTTTTAGTTCCATCTCGTTTTTTACGTCTTTAATGGACTTCACAAAGTCTTCATAAGTGAAATGCACCCAGTGGCAGTAAAAAGAACCTTCTATAATAAAGGGCACGTCAGAATCAGTCTTTTCACCGGATTTATAGGCATCGTGCATTAGTTTGACAATGCTCCGTTCAAAATCCCATTGATATGAATGCGCTCTTTTATCAGTATCAATAACTCCTTGCTCACGTAAATAAGCAAAAACATCGGTTACGGAAATGTACTTCACTCCATCGCTTTCGATATACCCGATTTTCTTTATCATAATTCCTAATTTTAAATGTTACGCAAACATACTCATTCTTTATTTCTATCAGGAATCTGGCTGGTTTAAATAAGTTAATTTAAACTATGAATACATATTTATACATTATCACATGCTGCATTAAGAAGTCTCGACGGAAGCCCAAGCACGTCATAAACAGGCCTGAATTATTACTGAAATATGAATAAAAGGAAAGGCAGCTATTCGGCTGCCTTCTACTCTCCACTTATAATGTCCATATACAGATAATACAAGCACTACTACCACATCCTCTTTGATACGATAAACAAGCCGATGCTCATCATTGATTCTTCGTGACTAGGTTTCTTCTTTGTAATGTTTCAACATTTCAACCTGCCCGGTACCTGTTGAAGGATGTTGCCTCAATTCCAAAAGGAGTTTCTCAAGCTTCTTTAATAATGGCTTATTGCCGCTCTTCTTATGCTTCTGAATATCATCCGTGCTTCTTGGGTAAACTCCAGTTCATATTCAATCATAAACCAAGCAAGTTTTTAAGGTCCTCATTAGTTGATACTCTCAATACCTTACCCTCTTTAGCTTGCTGGATAGAACGGTCTATTTTTTCGTAGAACTCTTCTTCAGTCATACAAACATCGCTACTTGTCACAGGAACAAGTTTATAAGAACGATCCTTGCCTCTTTGAACAATTACCTGTTCTCCATTATCAACCGAATCGAAATACTTCTTCTGGTTGTCTCTGAATTCTCTACTACTGATTACTAACATGACTGTATGGTTATTGATTTGATGCAGAGATAGTGAGATTTTCTTTTATGTACAAATTTGGTACACAATATTATTTATATCCCAAATCGGATAGCAAAGAGTTGATTTAGTTGAATATAGAGCGAAGAATACTTCTAAGCATTACACGGATTTTGAGTATAAGGAATTAATCAAATATTATTCTGCTTTGATGGAGAAATTAAAAAAAGAGAAAGGCTTATGATTGAAATTTGGAAAGACATACCCCGATTTGAGGGATTATATCAGGTTTCTAATATAGGCAATATTAGAAGCGTTGAAAGAATTGTTCCTTTTGGTTCTCAATACAGAACTATAAAATCATCTAATTTGCGTTTTTTCAAAAAAAGCAATGGGTATCTATCTGTAAAAATATACAAGGATAACAGACAATACACAATGTATGTTCACAGATTGGTAGCAATGGCTTTTTGTGATGGATATTTTGATAAAGCCGATGTAAATCATAAAGATGGAAATAAATCGGATAATGTATCAAGTAATCTTGAATGGTGTACATGTCTTGAGAATCAAATACATTCTGTTAAGGTTCTGCATAATAAATTAGGCAATAGAAAAATATGCAAGAAATGGAATTCTAAGCCTATTGTGCAGCTCTCCATTGGTGGAGAGAAAATAAGAGATTGGAGTTCACCTTTTGAAGTTCAAAGAGTTTTAGGATTTAAAGAGTCTGGCATAAGAAAATGCCTTTATGGTGATAAACAAAAAGGGAGAAGAAGTTATCAATCTCATGGCTATAAATGGGTATACGCAAAAGACTACTACCAATAAATCAAGTATTACAAAGCACTTAATAAGAAGTTACGAAAGGAGAAAGGGTTATGAATGATTTGGAAGCAGGAACATTTGTCATGATGGTCAAGAATGATGATGGTTCATTCTCTCCGGTTGGATTAAGTAAGGAACAGGCTTATATAATCCGGACATTTCTTTCCAAACTTAGTGAGGATTCCCCTTTTATCATTAAATCAGAAGATAGATATGTACAAACTCGTGATTACCAACAGAAAGCCTCTGATGCTGCCGTTTCTTTCTTCAATAACAGGGCGAAGAAAACAAATGCCATTATGGTGTTACCTACGGGCAGCGGAAAGTCGCTTATATGCTGGAAAATAATTCCATTGCTTCTCAATCATTATTGCCGCAAGATAGTTTCCTGCTACGATGCGCAACAAATGAATGCCGATATAGACGCTGTGAAGGCAAAGCATATCATCTACATTGATGATGTCGGCACAGAGAATCTTAGCGTGAAATTCGGAGAGAAAAGGCTTGCATTCTGTGAAATTGTAGATGAAGCGGAAAAGAGGGGAAAATTTCTGATACTGACAACCAACTTGTCACTTGATGAAATTTCCCAAAAGTACGGGGAGCGTACAATGGATAGGCTAGTTGCGATTACTACACGGGTTAAGTTCAAAGGGGACAGTCTTCGGAAATGAAGCCACCAAAAGGAGGATAAAAGCCAAGTTCGACATCCCCAGCTACACCACCATCAACGGAGAAACCCCTTGCGAAGTCAGAGACGAGGACATAGATGCCGCCATATCCAACGGCAACATCGACAGAATGAACATGCTTCTTTCAGCCGCCCATCTGCTGAACTGTGAAGCCAATAACTTAGTAGAGGAAGCGAGCGACTTAATGGCAGAGAACGGCCTTCTGCTCGGAGACTTGAAGAAGCTACACAATGACTTTGTAAGAGTAGCGGACAAGTATTTCAAGGAGTTCGCCACCCTCGTAACCACCGATACAGCCAAGATGGATATGTTCTCTGACCTTGACGGATTCGACAAGTCGTTCAGGAAATGGGCGAAAGTGCCGTCAGATTGGAAATCTAAAGAAGTGAAACAATGAAATCATTGAAAGAAATACTTAAAAGTCTGGAAGGACTATCTGATATAGAGTTGTTCGTGATAGACTTATTCTGTGGTGCCGGGGGTCTTTCGGAAGGAGTGGAAGAAGCCCGGTTGAATGGAAAGCGGTGTGTAAAAGTTGTTTGCTGTGTAAACCATGACAAAAACGCCATCCTTTCACATGATGCCAACATTCCTGATGCACTCCACTTCATCGAAGATATCCGCACATTGGAGCTTTCCCCAATAAACATCATTGTAGAACGCATTCGTCAGCTATATCCTGATGTTATGGTTATGCTTCATGCTTCTTTGGAGTGTACCAACTTCTCGAAGGCCAAAGGTGGTCAGCCGCGTGATGCCGACAGCCGGACACTTGCTGAACATCTCTTCCGCTACATTGATGTGATAGACCCTGATTATATTCAGATTGAGAATGTGGAGGAGTTTATGTCATGGGGAGATATGGATAAAAACGGCAAGCCTATCTCAATGGATAAAGGACGCTTGTATCAGAAGTGGGTGCGTAACGTCAAAAAGTACGGCTACAACTTTGAACACCGGATTTTGAACGCTGCCGACTATGGGGCATACACCACGCGGAAACGCTTCTTTGGAATCTTTGCCCAAAAGGGCTTGCCGATAGTATTCCCTGAGCCTACTCACTGTAAAGGCGGCAGACAGGATATGTTTACCAAGCTGGAGAAGTAGAAGCCTGTTAAAGAAGTGTTAGACTTTTCTGATGAAAGTACGTCTATTTTTCGGGAAAAGCCGCTTGCAGAAAAGACACTTGAACGTATCTATGCCGGACTGATTAAGTTCGTAGCAGGAGGAAAAGATGCTTTTTTGATTAAGTACAATTCGATGAATAAAGCCGGGAAGTATCAAGCATCTGGAATTGACGAACCCTGTCCGGTAGTATCAACGCAAAACCGTTTAGGCGTGGCTCAAGTTTGTTTCCTCTCAAAACAGTTCAGTGGGCACCTTGAAAGTAAGAATGTATCTGTGGAAGAACCTGCCGGGGTAATTACGTATGGGCTGAAACCGTTGGGCTGTTCACTGGACTGCGTGACAAGAACGGGAAAGAGATTTACGAGGGGGATATTGTAAAAACCAAAGAATATGGTATTGAAATTCCCAATGGAAAAGTAAGTTTTAACTTAGTCGGTTATGACAATTTTATTGCAAATTATATTGATGGTGGATTTCGTTTATCAAATAATCACCGTTGCTTTTTATTGTGTAGAAGTAACCATCTTGAAGTTAATGGAAACACTTACGATAATCCGGAATTATTGAAAGGGAATAAGCCATGAAAATAAGTTTTGTCTTTTTTCTTGTGAATAAATACAGATTGTATATGTGTGGTAGCCATTCAGATTTGGTTATCTTTGCACACTGAATTTAACCCTGTTTTATAATCTCATTTTATTTGTAAGGAAATGAATTTATTTTTATTGAACACAACTACTACTGGAGGAAAACTGGAACAGGCATTGGAAAAGTTGGTGGATTTTGGCATGGATAATACAGATATTTCACACCATACTTTCCACTCTTGACAACCGTATGATTTATGTACCTAACGGAAGTCTCAGTGGCAATGCCGTCACCAATTACAGCAAGCAGGATAAGCGCCGTGTCGAATGGGTGTTCGGTGTTGAATACGGTGAGGACGTGAAGAGGGGTCAGAGCCGTTTTGCAGCGCATAATCAATGCGGACAGCCGCATATTGGATACTCCCGCTTCCCTCATCGTCTTAGGCTCACTAAGTGCAAGCAGCGTTGATATTACGGTGCGCGTCTGGGTAAAAAGCGCTGACTACTGGAGTGTTTTGTATGATATCAATGAAATCGTCTATACTACATTCAATGAAGAAGGAATAGGATTCCCCTTCCCGCAACTCACCCTGCATCAGGCAAAAGATTGATTCTATTATCTATCTACGGCTTTGTACGGATTCTAAAGAAAATTCCGGAACAGGAATCTTATTAGTATAATTAATATAAAAGAGTGGACAGGCATTAGATTACGCCTGTCCACTCTTTGGATTTCAGATTCCGATCAATCGTCGTCGTCGTCATCGTCATAATGTCGATAGTGTCTCTTGTGGTGTTTCTTCGGCTTTTTGTATTTATGTTTCTTATGGTGAAATTTGTCATGGCGTTCACAGTATGAATTATAATATTCATACCAGCAGTCACTATGGTGATGGACTCTGTCATAGAAAGGGGTATAATACACACTTCCCGGATTTATGCCGATTTCCACAAGGATACGGTTCCACCCGTAGCGCTGATACCGGTTGTAATAATCACAGACGTCACGCATTTTTTTTCCGGAAGTCCTAGCTATTTCAAGTGCAATCCCTACATTCCCCCAGTCCTTCCCACAGCGTCTGTAGTAATCGTCCAAGGAACGGTTTGAAATATTATATTCCAGGCATAGGCGCTTCCTGTAATCAGAAAGTTCCACGGCTGCGTAACGGTTGGCCCTGCCAATAAAGATGGAAATGCCGTCCTGAGCAGACAAAGTGCATGCCAGCAGGAGAAAAAGCAGTAGTAAATTAATCTTTTTCATGATGTCTATAAGTTAAATGGATTCTTGCCTCTTATTCCAATTTTTCTTTTGCTTGTTCAATTTCATCTCCGGCTTCATCCAGGACTTTCTTCACATCATCCGCTCTCTCCTCAATCTGTTCTTGTGCTTCTTCAAGGGCGTCTTCAACGGACTCCTTTACATTTTCTACACGATCCTTAACCTTGTCTTTTGCTTTTTTCTCTCTGCATGATGTAAAGCCAAGTGCAATTGTGCATGCCAATATGGCAAATAAAAACTTTTTCATATCCTTACATTTAGTGATGTTGTTTGATTAGTTAAAATTCAAATGTAGAAATAAATATTGTTTTTAGCAAATGGTGGAAACATTTTTAAAGATAATGCAAGGGCAAGATATCTTGTTTACTGATACACTATATAATGGAGGTCTTCCAAATAATCGGATAAATTAGAGGCGACTTGCCCTTGAGGTGTAGTCTGTAATATGTACAAAAAAGGCTATCTTCCCAGACAGCCAATCTTTGTTTAACCTTAAATCTAATACTATGAAAAACACATTGCAAAGATAGTGATTTGTGGGAGTTATGCAAGTTATGAGTCTTTGTTCAGCCATCTTATAACATGGTTTAGCAAGTAAACGCATATGTTAACTGTTAACATTGTGGATGTGTAAAATTAACTAATAAACAATGAGTAGAAATGAAAACGTCTGGACTGATGCGAAATGCGCAGCCCTTCAAGTTGAGTTCCTTACCAGTCGTGAGGAACTCTTTTTGTATGCAAAAGCTATTTATTCTGCTATGATGTGGGGTAGGGAGGTGAACGAGTAAAATCGGATTATTCAGGAAGACAAAAGCCTTATCCATGAAATCTATAAAATATTTGTTGAGTTGTTGAATGAGAGAGGATGCCCCCTTGTATTGATAGTGTAACACAACGGAAGAAGTTCATTTTCATTATCCTGTACCTGTTTTCTCCAAGCTCGCTTGCTGGTGGGAAAATGACAGCAGGGTTACGTGAAGAAATGTCAAGAGTATTAGGGATTCAGTTCAAGAGTACAATTTCCGACAACTGCGCTGATGTCGTGTTTCTGTATCAGAACTATGGGGGGTAGTGGGGATATAGAGTATCTTTACACCGAAATCGTAAATCGTATTGCTTGTTGGTAGAGCAAGTGGAATAGAAAACTTTATTTCCCAATTATATACTTTAATGCACCAATCACACAAAAATAAAAGCCGCACCCAAATTCAAACGTAGGTTCCGGACGACCAATACCCTTACATATGGACCAAATACCACTACGGACAATCTGAAAACAAAGGTTGCACTGTACCGTAGAAGCAAAATCAGGATCAGCAGATGTATTCATTAATTCCGAAAAACAGTTCATAAACTCCTTTTATTTGTTTTTAGGCATTATCGGTTGCTAATTTATTAATACTTTATATATAGATTTGCAGGTGTCTTTTGATCAAGATATGAAAAATCAAACTAGAAAAATTATAAAAATATCCGGCATTATATCAGGGGGGCTGATTATAGCTGTCTTTATAATAATCACGATTGCCCTGAATTTTGTGTTCACTCCCGAGAAGTTAACTCCGGTAGTATTGGAAATAGCCAATCGAAATTTAAATGCAAAATTGGATATGAAAGGTGTAGAGCTTACCTTTTTCTCCACCTTTCCCCGGTTTGGATTGCAACTGAGAAACGGGACATTGGTTTCAAGGGCCATCCGTGATACCATGTGGCAGAGAACTGACACGCTATTGTCTTTCAAAAAAGCGACATTGGTAATTGATGCAATGGATTATTTGCAACAACAGAAGGTAAATATCCATCATCTTGTTCTGGACAGTGCCAACATTTATGCATACAAGGACAAGACCGGAACTGCAAATTGGGACATCCTGCTCTCTGACACGACAAATACAGCTTCATCATCAACAGATACGGTCAAACATGTGAATGAACTTAATATCGGGCAGGTTGCCATAAAGCATGCCACGGTAACTATGGATGACCGGGACACACATGTTTTTGCCAATCTATGGGACATGAACCTGAGTCTGAAAGCAAACATGAAAAAAGGGCATTCCATACTGAATTTGGATTTCAAAAACAAGAATGTTCTTTTCTGGCAAAATGGGCAACTGATAGCTAACCATATCGGCATCCATCTGAAGACCGACATTGAACTGGATACCGTTCATCGCATTCTCTTTCTGCGTGATGCCCTGATTGATATAAACGGTACAGAATTGGGGATAAAAGGAACACTGCGGCATGATGCAATGGCACAAGTTCTTGATTTGGACCTGCAATACGGGTTGCATGCCCCTTCGTTGGAAACAGTATTGCACATGATTCCGGAAAGTATTTTGAAAAAGGCAGAGGTGTCTGCCAAGGGAGAGGTTACTTTCAAAGGAAAGCTAAAAGGAGCCTATGGAAAACAAAAGTTACCGTTGGCTACATTGGACATCAAAATAAAGAATGCCTCTGCCCGGTATGCCGGACTATCTTATGGCATAGACAAATTAGACGCTGATTTTTATGGGCAAATAGATCTGATGCGCAACAACCCTTCTTATCTGAATTTAAAGATTTTCCATTTTAAGGGGGCAAATACCAACATATCGGCTGATATGGAAGTAGAGAATCTGTTGACAGATCCCGATATCACTTTCCATACTCAATCGACCATAGACTTGAATGCACTGGAGCAGGCTTTCCCGTTGCAGGAAAGTATCAGTATGGAAGGGAAGGTGGAAACCGATTTGGGAGTGCATTGCCGCTTGTCTTCCATAAAGAAACAGGATTGGGGACGTATCAAGGCCGAAGGACAACTCAAGACAGACAAACTCGTATTACGTGATACTCAGAGACATTTTGAGTTCATAAGCAATGCATCATTGAATTTTACCGGCAATGAATGGTTGGGGGCACACGCCAAAATCGAGGACATGATTCTCCGTTCTCCCCGGTTGAACTCTGACATGAAAAGTCTTGTAGCTACCGTCAAGACTACTCCTGTTAAAGACACGACTAGAATGGCCCGGGTAGAATGTAAGATGGAAATGCATAAGCTAAAAGTGGCTTTGGGAGATTCTCTCGGTCTATTTTGCGGGAAATCTTCCGCTACTTTGAAAGTGCAGCCGGGAGAACATGATCCGGGCAAGCCTCGAATAGGACTTGTCATGGAGGCAGACACTTTATTTTGCCGTATGGGAGAAGTCAAAGCAGGGATGAACAAAGCCGGCATAGGAGTCACCGTAGAACAAAACCGTGATTCATTGTGGATGCCCAAAGGCATCGTGGGCTTTAATCATATGGCTATCCGTATTCCGGAATGTGCACTTCCCATACATATGCAAAAAACCTCCGTAACAGTGGGAAACCGTATCATCACATTGCGTAATGCTACCATGCGTATAGGCAGATCTGACGTTACGGCAAATGGAGCAATTCATGATTTGTATGGAGCTGTGAAACACCACAAAGTATTACGCGCCAAGTTGAATGTCGCGTCGGAACATTTGGACTGTAACCAGCTTATACATTCAATATCCTTTCCCTCGGATACACTTACGGCCGAAGCGGATACAACCGCTACAAATCTTAAGTTGTTTGTCATACCACCGAAATTAGACTTTGAACTACAAACCAATTTCCGGCAAGTTCTTTATGAAAAAGTGATATTCAATGATGTCCACGGAGCCGTAGATATCCGCAACCAGTCCATACACCTGAAAGAACTCAGCATGAAAGGCATGGGCTCGAACATGAACACTACGCTTGTTTATCAGGCAAAACGCCCGGAACAGGGATTTGCCGGTTTTGATTTCCGGCTGCATAACATTAACATCGGAAAGTTGGTTGACCTTGCACCCTCTTTGGATACTATCGTACCCATGCTGCGTTCATTCGAAGGGACTGTGGACTTTAATGTGGCGGCTGCTGCGGTATTGGACTCCAGTCTCAATATCAAGATACCGACCTTGCGCTCGGCCATTCATGTAAAAGGGGACAGCCTTGTACTGATGGATGGTGAGACTTTCGCCGAAATATCAAAAAAGTTCTTTTTCAAGAACAAAAAGAGAAACTTGATCGACAGTATTTCAGTAAATATCAGTATCAAAGATGGTAACGTGACCATCTATCCTTTTGAAATTTCAATGGACCGTTACAGGGCAGCGGTAGGAGGTACACAAGGATTGGACATGAATTTTGACTACCATATTTCCATACTGAAATCGCCGGTACCGTTCAAATTGGGGTTGAACATATCGGGGACTTTGGACGACATGAATTTCAAGTTGGGCAAAGCCAGATACAAGGACGCTGTTACACCGGCGGAAATACATAAGGTGGACAGTGCGATAGTAAACATGGGACGACAGATTGAAAAGGATTTCAAGAAAATAATGAAAAGATAATATGGTCAATAAGTAAAGTAGAATATGGATACCTCATGACCTTCAAAATCATCATGGCAGTAAATGCATTATTATATAAATATTTTTTTAATTACAACCATTATGAAAAAAAGTATCTTAACAGTTCTTTTTGCGCTTATTTGTACCTTAGGATTTGCGCAGGTGTCTTTCAATGTAAAAGCTGGCCTCAATCTCAGCAGTTACATCGGCGAAAACTCTGACCACTCCAAATTTAAACCGGGAGCACGTATCGGGGTGGGAATGGAATACCAATTCACTGACCTTGTTTCCTTGCAGCCTTCACTGTTCTTCTCACAGAAAGGTGCGAAATATTCAAGTGGGTACAGCGGCAACATCGTAGATGCGGATGCAGATGTGAAAATCAACCAGCTTTATCTGGAATTGCCCATTAATGTGCAGTTTCGTTTTAATATTGCAGACAATACCAATCTTGTCATTGCGACCGGTCCGTATCTTGCCTGCGGCGTAGGCGGTAATGCCAAATTTGACGGCAAGGCATCCGTTGGAGGTGTCAATGTCAACGGGGATGAGAAAATCAGTACATTCGGTGATGACGGATTGGATTACAACAGGTTTGATGCCGGTTGGAACATCGGCCTCGGGGTAGAGTTTGGCCGAATCCTTGTAGGGCTTGACACGCAGCTTGGTTTCTGCAAAATCATGGACGGGGATGCTCCGCATAATGCGAACATTGGCATTACTTTGGGATATAAATTTTAAATTGTTCTTTTGTAGTACCCCTTAATTGAGTAGCTAGTAAGACTAAGTGCTTTTCTTCCTACTTTTATTTTATCTGTTACAAAATAGACTATGTAGTATGAAAAAATTATTCATTTTATTGGGAACACTTTTTTTGTTGTCAGCCGGTGCTTATGCGCAGAAAGGAAAACAGGCTATAGGTTTCGGGCTTGGTTATGGTACAGAGATTGAAAGTATCGGATTAGGAATCAAGTATCAGTATAACATAACCAATCCTATACGCATTGAACCTTCTCTTAATTATTTTTTTGAAAATGACAATGTAAGCATGTTGGATGTGAACGTGAATTTCCATTATCTGTGCCCGGTAGCCAGCAATGTCAAGCTTTATCCGCTGTTTGGATTGACTTTATCCAACTGGATGTTCGACATGTATGATATTGATTGGGACGGAGACCATGTTCATGTGGATGGCGATGGGAATCATAACGAATGCCGGTTCGGTGTAAACCTGGGAGTTGGAGCTGAATTCGCATTGAGCCGCAGCTGGGCCATGAATCTTGAGTTCAGATACCAGTTGGTCAGTGATTTTGACCAGGGCGTCATCAATATTGGGGCTGCATACAGATTCTAAAAAATATCTCGGAACAGAAATCTCATTACTATGCAAGAGGTGATAAGCGTAATTTAACGCTTGTCACCTTTTTTATATTTCAATGCTTGGATTTCAGTTTTACATGAATAAATCGTATATTTGTATTTTAATCTTTATTATATTATGAACGACAAACTGCAACTTCTAATTGATTGTACTTCTCTTATTCCTGTTATAGGCACTCTGGCTTTGATAACTGTTGCCAATGACCAGCTTGTCACCATGGTTACTGCCTATGTGCTTTGCGGAGAGCTTCTATGCGTATTGATCAGTAGAATATTGAGGCTATATTATATTGATGTTGTTCTTGTTTGGCTGGGTGGAATTATGCTTTGGCTATGGTATTGGTTCTGGTTGGAGTCAAGCCATGTAGTGATGGAGATAGTGAAAGAGGCTGTTGAATGAGTGACCGCTTTGTAAAATAATTGAGTTCTCATCATAGCATAGGTGAAAAAACGGGAAAAGAGTATTACCTTTTTTAACATCACTGTTTTCCGCTTCTGCTATTTTCCTCTTGTAGAATTGACTTTTGGAAAACGTCCGCTATTCCCTTTCCTCAATCTGAAATAGGGAATGGTACTTTGATAAATAATGATTTATAGGCATTTGTCATTCTGAAATACAAAGATATAGGCCCGAAATTTTAAAGGATAGGGGATATGGCGTATCGGTTTACCTAAAATAACACTTGTTATTACTATTCTAAAAAGCTCAAAAAAGGTAAAAAGACTTTGCTCCTTAGCCTTAGGCTGCTAACTTTGGAATATCAATTTTAAAAATATTAAAGCACATGAAAAAATTAATCTTATCTCTTGCACTGTTTTGTACAGCTACTAATTTCTTTGCGCAGAATGCCGATCCTGCACAATTAGTGAACGAAGGAAAAGCAGCGCTTGAAGCGAAAAATTACCAAGAAGCATTTACTAAATTCAGTACTTACCTGACACAGACCAACAATCAAGACTCGGTGATTGCATATAACTGTGGCGTATGTGCGGACAAAATCAAGAAGCCGACAGAAGCATTGAAGTATTTTGATATTGCCGTGCAAAAGAAGTATAACCTGGCCAATGCATATATCGGTAAGGCTGGTGCCTTGAAGGATCTGAAGAAAAATAATGAGTATGTTGCCACCTTGAAGGAAGGTTTGGAGGCAAATCCGGGTAATAAGACATTGACTAAGATGTATGCTACTTATTATGTGAACCAAGGTATTTTGGCACAAAGAGCAAAGAAAAACAGCGAAGCGGAAGAAGCTTTCAAGCAAGCTATTGCTATCCAGCCTGAGAATGTCAATGCGCTCAACAGTTTGGGTTCGTTGTATTACAGCCAAGGCGCCAATACCTTGAAGACTGATGCTGATAAGGCAAAAGTTGAATTCAAGGAAGCTAAAGGATACTTGGAGAAGTTGATTCCGTTGCTTTCTGCTAACAAACCGGCTCAGAAGAAGATGATGGACAATGCAAAAACAATGTTGAACTTCATCGAGTCTCAATTGAAATAAGCATCCCAAAAACGAACTGAAAAGAGAGGCAGGTATCCGGAGTGATACCTGCCTCTCTTTTCAGTTATATATACTGTATTATTTGTTCTTTTTCAGAACCATGGCAGTGCGTGCCGGTATATAAAGTTTCAACCATTCTTTCTTCTCTTTTTTGTATAATGGATCATGGAGCGTGAAATGTTTGATGGTATCGTCCGTCAATCCATTGCCACCGAAAGCCGGGTCATCAGTGTTCAGTATCACCTCATAGCTTCCGGCGGGAACCAGGAAACCATAGTCTGTGAAAGACTGTTTGGGGTTGAAGTTAAACACGAAAATCAAGTCCTTTCGCATGTATGCCAATATCTGGTCTCCATCGTTGTGCCATATTTCCTGAACCGGAGTGGCCTGGAAATTTTTAATGCTTTTCACTACTTCCAACATGGCAGCGTCGAAGTCTCCCATATAATGGTAGGACAGGTCCTTGTTATCTACCAGATCCCATTGACGGCGGGCATATTTGCATGACCATCCGTTACCCTCACGCGGGAAGTCTATCCATTCGGGGTGCCCGAATTCATTACCCATAAAATTGAGGTATCCGCCATTGATGGTAGTTGCGGTCAGCAGACGTATCATCTTATGGAGAGCGATGCCGCGGTTCACGGTATAGTTTTCATCCCCTTTCTGCATGTGCCAGTACATATCGGCGTCAATCAAGCGGAAAATGATGGTTTTGTCGCCGACCAATGCCTGGTCATGGCTTTCAGTATATGAGATTGTCTTTTCATCTTTCCGGCGGTTTGTCACTTCCCAGAACATACTGGACGGTTTCCAGTCTTCATCGATTTTTTCTTTGATTGTCTTGATCCAGTAGTCCGGAATATTCATTGCCATACGGTAGTCAAAGCCGTAGCCTCCATCTTCATATTTGGCGGCCAACCCCGGCATGCCCGATACTTCTTCGGCGATTGTGATGGCTTTGGGATTTACTTCATGGATTAGGCGGTTGGCAAGAGTCAAGTAACAAATAGCATTGTCATCTTGATGTCCATTGAAATAATCGCCATAATTGCAGAATGCCTCACCCAATCCGTGACTGTAATATAACATGGAAGTCACTCCGTCGAAACGGAAACCGTCAAAATGATATTCTTCCAGCCAGAACTTGCAGTTTGACAACAGGAAATGCATGACTTCGTTTTTCCCATAATCAAAGCAAAGTGAATCCCATGCCGGATGTTCACGGCGGACGCCGGGATAGAAATACTGATCAGGATCTCCGGCAAAGTTTCCTAAGCCTTCCACTTCGTTCTTCACGGCATGTGAGTGGACAATATCCATGATGACCGCTATTCCCATGCTATGGGCGGTGTCAATCAGTTCCTTCAGTTCATCCGGAGTCCCGAAGCGTGAGGAAGCGGCAAAGAAACTGGATACATGATATCCGAAACTGCCATAGTAAGGATGTTCCTGGATAGCCATGATCTGTATGCAGTTGTATCCGTCTTTGGCAATACGGGGAAGGATTTTTTCCTGGAATTCCCTGTAACTGCCCACTTTCTCTTCCTGCTGTGCCATACCGATGTGGCATTCATATATCAACAGAGGGTCAGTAGCCGGTTTGAACGTCCGTTTTTTCATTTTATACGGTTTTTCCGGTGCCCATACCTGTGCGCTGAATATTTTGGTCTGCTCATCCTGTACGACACGGGTGGCCCATGCGGGGATACGTTCGCCACATCCGCCTTCCCAGTGTATCATCAATTTATACAAGTCTCCATGTTTTATGGCATCGGCCGGAAGTTTGATTTCCCAATTACCGTTTGCCTTACGTTTCAGACTGTATTTCTTTTCTTCCTTCCAGCCATTGAAAGTTCCTACCAAGAAGATTTGGGTCGCATTGGGTGCCCATTCACGAAAAATCCACCCGTTGTCGGTACGGTGTAAACCAAAGTACAGATATCCGGATGCAAAGTCCGACAATGTTTGCTTTCCCTTGTTGGTCAATACCGCTTCTTTATTTACGGCATATTCATGGCGTCCGTTGATGGCCTCTGCGTATGGCTCCAGCCAAGGGTCGTTCTTAATCAAATTCAATGTTTCCATAAAAGGATGAGTTTGGGGTATTTGATACATTTATGCTTTCACTTTCACGATTACTTTCTTGACTCCGGACGGAGTGATGCCTGGAGCGTGTCCGTCTTGGGGAAAGAAGATGGCAAACATCCCGGGCTTCACTTCTATGTAGCTTTCTGCCAGTCCCTCAAAGAAAGTGATGTCTTTTTCCGCATTATACGGTGCGTCGGCAGGGATACAATCCTTTGCGGCGGTGTAACCCATTACTTCTGTACCCGACAAAGGAATCTGGATGTCGATAAAATCCCTGTGAGTTTCCAATTTGGCGTCTTCTTTGGCTTTGGGCTTAGTCTGGGCTACGTTTACAAGCAGGTCTTTGCCCTTCAGTTCGGTCTTCCCGATTTCCAGGGAATTGAGATCTTGTGATTTTAAAAATTCAATGGCTTGTGTGAACAAGGGGTTCAGCGAAGCATATTTTTCTATGTTTTCAAGTTTGTCTATAATCATAATTCAAATGTTTTAAGTTAGTTATAATAGGTAATTATTCAAAGTCGTCGATAGTGTAATTTACAAAATCCGAGAAGCGTTTCATCTGCTTGAAGATGTCGTCTGTACGGTCCAGAAAATCCGGGGCAAGGAAGAAACTGTCCGGCCGATAGCAAGCGACGGTATATTCCTTGCATTGCAAATATTTCAGATAGGGATAGTCTTTTGAAAAACCTTTGGGAGCGGATTTCAAGAAGTTCTCTCCGATTACGGGAAAATATTGCTTGAAAGCGGGGTCTTCCACTATGCTGCGGAATTCATCCATATTATCATACACAGCCTGTCGCAGTGCTTTCAATAATGGGGAAGGAGGGCAGTAGCTTCCTCCTGCAAGCAGGCAGTTTCCCGGCTGCAGATGGATATAATAGCCACAATGATCGGATTTCTTTCCCCGGGCATTGATATAGCCTCCGAAGTGATTCTTGTATGGGGTCTTGTCTTCCGTAAACCGCGTATCCCGGTAAATGCGGTAGGTACAGTCCTTGGCCTCTATGCCGCGGATACTTTCATCAAACAAGGAGATGCGGGAGATGATGACTGTCAGCAGGTCTTCAAACTCATTACGGGCCGTTTCGTATTTATCCCGATGGGCATTGAACCATTCACGATTGTTGTTTGCAGACAGTTCTTCTAAAAATTGAAATATAACAGGGATATTCATATCATTTTCTTTCCTTATTATCTGCCAAATTTACGGATTATTTTCCAACATATAGCAAAGAAGGATAAAAAAAAGCATCGGCTCTGGTAAACCGATGCTTCTTACACATTTATCAATCAAACAGACGCTTCTGTTTTTTGATGTACTTACTTGTCACAAGCGGGTACGTCTCTTTTAATTAATCTTATATCTAATACTATGAAAAACACAATTATAAAACACGACAAGTGCATATTTTGTTCAATGATATACGGTCAACTTTTGCATTTGTTATATCTTTGCAGGAAAATAGATTAGATTATGTCAGAATACAAGTATGATGAAGAAAGCGTTAAGTCGCTGATAGTGTGGGCGAAGAGCACTTCTTTCCCTCAACAGGTAAAATTAAGTGAGGCTGAGGACATTTATGATGTGGAACGGTATGTGCAGGCAAATTTGAGCGATATAGACGCGCATTATCCGGATGCATTCTATAACCCGGCCATCACTCGCCTGTATCGGTTGAAGGAATGTATCGAAGGGAATGAGCGCTAATGCCATGGAAAAGCATTAAGAGAAAAAGAGTGCGGAGTACGGAGAAAAAGCTTTTCAGGTAAGGTATAAACTTTCTTTGTCCTATATAAGAACTCTGTTCACAGCCTGCGAACGGATATTCACAACGCCCGAATATATATTCGCAACGCTTGAACATATATTCGCAACCTGCGAACAGAGCTTTTTCAGTAGATGACTGTCTATAGTTTTATCTTCAATATCTTTCCGCTGTATCCTCCCACTGAAACATCTGTGGCTTTATAAGGCAGCAGGCTGATGGTTTCTTCCTTTCCGCTGAGCAAGTCCGTAGCTTTGTATCGGTCCATTTGCGGAAGTTGCAGAAAGTCGAAAGCGTGCGAGGGGATATTGATGGCAAGATCAACGGAGATGTGGTCGAAATTCACAACAAACAGCAATAACTCTCTTTTGAATTTACGCAGGAATGCGTATTGTTTATGTTCGTTGAAGCGCCATCCGTTGGTGTTGGCATACATCAAATCAAAGAAATCACCTTGTGCAATGGCCATTTCTTCATTGCAGAGGGTCAATATGCGCTGGTAAATGCGGTACAGGTACTGCTGGTCTTCCGTCAGCATCTTCCCGTCAAATTTCCCGCCATTGCGCCAGCGACGGATTGTATCCACGCTCCAATAATCGAAAATAGTGGTACGCCCGTCTCTGCCGCTGAATCCTTCACTATCCATGCCCAACTCGCCAAACTCCTGGCCAAAGTAAATCATCATTGGATTTACATTCATGCAGGCCGATACGATAAGTGCCGGAATCGCTTTGAGAGGATTGCTGGCAAAGAAGTCAGATGCGATACGCTGCTCGTCATGGTTTTCCAGGAAGTTCAGCATACGTTTTTCTATACCTCCCAGACTCTGCCAGGCACGGGTGATGGCGGTTGCCGATTCGTTTCCGCATACTATGTTCCGTAGAGTGTCGTACAATCCTACTTTATCATATAAATAATCAAATTTGCCGCGGAACAGATAATTGTTGTATTCTCCGGGATTATACACCTCGGCTATAAACAAGAGTGAAGGATATTGTGCCTTTACCCGGGGGATAGCCCATTCCCAAAACTCAACCGGCACCATCTCGGCCATGTCACACCGGAAACCGTCAATATCCTTTCCTGCCCAAAAGAGGAGAATATCCAGCATTTTGCCCCAAGTGTCGGGAGTCGGAGCGAAATGGCAGGTACCGCCGTTCTGGTAATCTACCCCATAATTCAATTTTACGGTTTCATACCAGTCATTGATATTGGGATACGCATCAAAACGGTTATTTCCGGTTGCCTTGGCGGGAAATTCCTTATAAGCTTCGGCAGCGGAGCCTTTCATGTCGAATTGGCCATGCAGTTCCGACTGGGGAATATAGTAGAAGTTGTTGTACGGACTGAAGGCATAGTTTGTATCATCGTTTGCTCCCAATTGAGATGTACCGTCGGGTAGAGTATCCGAATGGTATTGGCGCGCCACGTGGTTGGGCACGAAGTCGATGATGACTTTCAGGCCGCTGCGGTGAGTACGCTGCACCAGGTTCTCGAACTCTTTCATACGTTCCGGAACATCCTTCGCCAGATCGGGATCCACATCATAATAATCTTTAACGGCATACGGGGAGCCGGCCTTTCCTTTGACAATGGCCGGATGATCGGGCTGGATATTGTAACGGCGGTAATCGGTTTGGGTAGCATGCTCTATGATGCCTGTGTACCAAATATGCGTTGCACCGAGCTTTTTTATCTCACCCAATGCCTTGGCTGTAAAATCAGCCATTTTGCCACATCCGTTTTCAGTGATGCTGCCGTTGTTGATACAATGGTTATTGTTGTTTCCGAATAAACGGGTAAACACTTGGTAAATGATCAGTTTGTTTTCGTCACTCATTTCTTTTGTATTTAGAGTATGATGGTTGTGTTATTCTTTCCAGATACTGCCTTTGTCTGCCGCCAGGCGCTCCAATACCTCGTTGGCAGTGTTGTAGCCCTGCATGAATATCTCTTCCGCTTTTTCCAGTTCCGTATTGCTGTAACCATCCAGATTATAAGGCTCTACCAGCAAATCAGCCTTCTCGCGCTCGGCAAAAGAGTTGGAACGGAACATGAAATTATATGAACGCAAGGCAATGCTGACAATGTTCATCTTGTATTTCGTAGCCATCAATGGACTGACGTTGACCGCCACCACTTTTTCGCAGATGCGTCTGATGGTGGTGACTGGCAGGTTCATCAGCAAGCCGCCATCTACATAGTGGGTTCCTTCTATCTTGACGGGAGCGAACAATACAGGCATGCAGCAGGACGCTGCAACCCGTTCGGCAATATTTCCTTTATGAAAATGTACCAGCCGCCCGTGGTCCAGATCGGTGGCGGTAATGATTAGAGGCAACTTCAGTTCTTCCAGATTCTTTGCTTTCAAGTTGCTTCTCAAGAAGTCGATGAATTCGCCTAATTCAAACAATCCTACTTTGGGAATGACCAGCTTGGTCAAGTCCTGGAACTTATGTCCGGAAAAGTAATCCAGCACTTTATGCGGCTCATTGCCGTCAGCATAGAATACACCGGCCAATGCACCGGCACTTACACCGGAAAGAATGTCCGGCTTGATATCATGTTCCAGTAAAGCCTGCATGACTCCCAAATGGGCAAAGCCCTTGATGAAACCGCCACTTAAAGCAAACCCTACCGGATATTTCTTAGTGAACCGGTTATTTCTTACTACCTCCATGTATATTTAATATTGTTCGGCACGAAATTACTTATTTTATCGGAGGGAGAAAGAAATTTGAAAGAAAAAAGTTCAAGGACAATCTAAAAAATTAGAAGCCGAAATCATCTACTTTCACTTCCTCTTCTTTCTTTTCGACAAAAGGCCGGGCTTTCTGTTGAACTTCGTTGCCTTCAACATATACGGCACGGAAGGGGCGGGCAGGGCAGACATATTCACAGCCGCCACAACCGACACAAATATCCGTGTTAACATGGGGAATGGTCAATCCGTTCCTATAAGGTACCATGGAGAGTGCTTGGGTGGGGCAATGCTCAGAACAGGCTCCGCAACTGGTTCTGTCGGTATGAACGATGCAATATCTTTTCATAAACACCACTTTCCCCATTTGTGTCAGGTGTTTTTGTTCTACGGTCAATGGTTTGATGGCACCATTGGGACAGACGTCTCCGCATACGGTACAGTCAAAGTTACAAAATCCTTTATCGAAATATACGGTTGGCTGCATCATGCCTGCCGCACCGTACTCCATGAATGCCGGTTTCAGTACATGGGAAGGACATTTGCTTACACATAAATGGCACGATGTACAATGTGCCTGGAAATGTACCAAACTCACCGAACCGGGAGGCGTTATGGGTGTCCGTTGTTTGCGTTGCCCGTTACGTTGCCCGCCCATGCCTGCTCCCCATTTGTTGCGAGCCTGCGCCATAGCTCCGGAGGCAGCTGTAGCGGCCAGGCCGATGGTCAGAAAACGGCGTTTTGACGTATCTGCCGGCACTTCCGGTTGATCATTATCGCCCGTATGTTTTTTCAATGAGGCAGAAGGCAATGAATAAGTAAGAGCACCTTCCTTGCAACTGTCCAAACAATCGAAACAATCCACACAACGGGTATAATCTATCCGCTGGTTCCTGCTGTCAATACAGGAGGCTTTACATTGGGTGCCGCACACCATGCAGTGTGTGCATTTGTTCTCATCGATACGTATTTTGAAAAGGGAGAAACGGCTCACGAATCCCAATAAGGTACCTACCGGACATATTGTATTGCACCAGGTACGTCCGTGCTTCCAGGCAAGGAAGCCAATCAGCAAGAAGGTTAGCAGACCTATCATGCATGAAGACATACTGATCAGAGAAGCGTCCACCTGGTAGAATGTATAATTGCCGGACTGTGAGAAGACGGATTCCAATAGATTGTTGCCGGTCATATAGACAGGTTTGAAAACGTTGGTCATTATACGTCCGAAAGCACTGTAAGGATCTAACAACCCCAATATAGCGGTAAACCCGCATAAAAAAGTAACCGTGGTCACCGCCAGTACAGTCCATCTCAGTATATTCTTGGCAGGAGAGAAGCGGAACCGTTTTTTTCTTCGGGCTGTTTTCTTTGACATCCGGTTGACTATATCCTGGAAAACCCCCATCGGACAGATGACAGAGCAATAAATCCGTCCGAATATTAATGTCAATGCTATCAGGGCAACCAAAATGAAAAGGCTGAGTGACATCAGCGCAGGTACAAACTGGATATGAGCCAATACATGGAATTGATGGGGCAATATGGCTGCAAAGTCCAGGAAGTAGAAAGTTATCAACCCGAAAAACAAAGCTGATAAGATGATTCTTGTTTTCTTTAGCATGAAATCCGTTTATTTTGAGTTTGTATCCCGTTAGATTTTAATACGCTTGATGTTCAGTCTATCCAGATCCATTGTCCCTACTTTCAGAGCCTGGCCATTGGCAAGGTGGGCTACACTGTCAAGGGGCATATCACGCACCTGGTTGAAGAACTTGGCGGCGGCCGTATCTACGGCAACGATGTCCTGCGAAATGAACAGGCCTTTGGTCAGTACTACATCGGATGCCGAACGGCCGCGCGGGCCGTTGGTTTTCATGATCCGATAGGCATCCACGACGTTGAGTACCGCTTTTTTCTGTAAGGTACAGATATCGGCAATACATTGCTGGAGGTCATTCTGATGAAAGAATCCCCGGTCCCATACAATACCCATGTGGTTCTTCATGGAAATGGTGAGATTGGCGCCTCCATGGTTTTTCAGAATGGGGACATTGATCCACACGTCACTGTTCAGGATGGCTTCATGCACCTTGGCACTCTTCATTTTTTTACCTTGGGGTAGAGAAATTGTACGGTAATAACTTTCCAGATGGGCAGGCATGACTTTGGCTCCGGCAGCCTTTGCGGCGGCTTCGATGCCGCTGTTCTTGTAGCACTTTTGCCAGTCATCGCAAGTATGGTCAAATACGGTAACTTCTTTGGCGCCGGCTGCAAAGCATTGCTTGATGATTTCAGCCACCAATTTCGGATTGGTATTTCCTGCCAATGCGGGAACTTTGTCCCAACCGATATTGGGCTTTACCACCACTTTCTGTCCGGGTTTGATAAACGCCTTCATGCCACCCATTTCTGCAATGGCACGACGGAACATGATTTCCGGTTCACCGCCCATTACGGCGACAAGATCGACTTTACCGCCTCCGGCATTGGTAAATGTCTGTGCCAGCACATCCATAGCTTCCGAATGTTGTACGGTCAGTGCTGCTCCGGCTACTGCCAGTGTTTTCAAAAAATCCCTTCTATCCATAAGGCTAACTTATTTTATGTTTGTCGGTATAGAGTCCTCGCTCCGGCAATGAAGTGAGGACTTTCGGTTTGTCGTTTTATATTTTGGCAATGGCTTTCAACAGAGCGTATCCTCCGAACCACTGAATCAGCATTCCCGGAATACCCATACGGAAATCTTGCACAGCCAGGAAAAAGTCACCGCACAAAGCCCATTCAAAAGCAGTTCCTGCTACTTGATAGGTGAGAATAACACCTAACAATGCCGGTAAAGAAATCTTTTTGATGTAGCGTGCAGCAAGGGCAGCAGCTCCAGCCAGTAAGCCGGACTTGATTAAGATGGCCGGCAGAACGGTTGCGGCAGGCATGGCAAAAAGCAGGTGGTTGATGACCGGAGAGAGGATAGCCGTCAACAGTCCCACGCGGAAACCATATTTATAGGCGGCAATCAACGTGAAGAAGTAAATGGGCAGCAATGTAGGTCCGCCGGCGGGTACCAAGTGGCAGAGTTGCGGCAGGGCAACATTTCCGGCTACAAACAAGAGAGCGAAGAAATAGGTCTTTACATTATCGAAAGACAGCGAGTAAAGTTTAGTAGATGTTTCCATTTGTATGACGTTAAGAAATTAATTAATATGCTATTGTTATATGATTATTCAAATTCAAAAAGGTTTAAATCTTCACCAGTTCATATTCCATGGTTCCCAATCCTATTTTCTCGGCATGACGCAAGCCTGCCAGCCAGTCAGTATCAGGGTGCATCATGTGGAATTTGTCACATCCGCACAAATCGTCGTGCTGGTGTTCGGTGGAAAGCACATTGTTGCTGTGCAAGATGGGAGTCTGGGTCACCATGTCGGCACATGCCTTGTCCAAGGCCACGGGGTCTGCCGATGCCAGCATACCGAGGTCAGGGATAATGGCGGCATCATTATGGTTCCAGCAGTCACATTCAGGAGAAACGTTCATGATGAAGCTGATGTGGAAGTGAGGTTTGTCTTTCACTACGGCAAGGGAATATTCCGCAATCTTATAGTTCAGACGTTCAGATGTATCCCAGTCGCTGACTACCGCTGCGTCATGTTGGCACAAAGCCACACATTGTCCGCAGCCCACACATTTTACATAGTCTATTTCTGCTTTGCGCTGTGCATTGAGATGCACGGCGTCATGGGCGCAGTGTTTCACGCAGATATTGCAGCCTATACAGTGTCCGGTATCTATTTTAGGTTGCGAGGAGGCATGGAGTTCCAGTTTGCCGCCTACACTGGCGCATCCCATTCCTAAGTTTTTCAAGGCACCGCCGAAACCTGCCTGCTCATGACCTTTGAAGTGGTTCATGCTGATGATGACATCTGCATCGGCAATGGCCGTACCGATTTTCGGGGCAGGGCAATATTCTCCGTTCAAGGGGATTTCCCGGTAGTCTGTACCTTTCAAGCCGTCACCTATAATAACCTGGCACTGTGCAGATATCGGGTTGAACCCATTTTCCATAGCGCTTTGCAAATGATCGACCGCATTGGCACGACGCCCTGAATAAAGAGTGTTGCAGTCTGTCAAAAACGGCTTGGCTCCGAGCGTGCGCAAGAGATTTGCCATGCGTGCCGCATAATTAGGACGGATATAGGCCAGATTCCCCGGTTCCCCGAAGTGGATTTTGATGGCTGCAAAGTTGTCTTTCAAAGGTAGTTTCTCAATACCTGCCCGTTTTAGCAGCCGTTCCATTTTATCCAGAAGGTTAGAATTCGGGGAGGTACGCAAATCAGAATAATATACTTTTGCCTTTTCCATGTTTTACCTATTTATAGTGATAGTTGTTGCAAAAATAACAGATAAAATTCAATATCAATAGGTATATCGATAAAAAAAGTAGGGGAATCCCTCTGATGAAATAGGGGAAAGAAAAATACAGGTTTGTTGTATTTGAGTATCTTTGCGGTATAACATTAAAAATAGAAAGCTGGATGATGAAAATAATCAGGAAAACGATGATGTGGCTGGTATTCGCAATTGTATGTACAAGCTGTTCCAACCTTTTTTATGACACAACTCCGGATGTGTTGCAACGTATTCAAAAGGGAATGAGTAAACAAGGGATAACCCAGATACTAGGCAGTCCACAGTACCGTCGTTTTGACCAGAACATTGAAGAGTGGGAATACACTAAAGTGTTGCCCGGTAGCAGTGGCCGGACTTCGATTATCGTGAGCTTTGAAGGGGATAAAGTAGTTGCCATGGATTCATTTGCTGCTCCTCAACTGTCTGTTTCCGTTCCCAATGAGGTAAGCGTTTCTTCTCCTACGATTTTTGTCAGGGGGATGCGTTCAGCAGACTTCCAGCGTTTTTACAATGATGTAAAAGCCAGAGGATTCAAGGATACCCAGCTTGAAATGATGGAGGAACTTGCCGTAGATAACAGTCTGAGCTGCCATCAGTGTGCGCGTCTGATGTCACTATATACCTTTGATGACGACAAGATGAAAGTCTTGAGAATATTTGCTCCCCACATTGCTGATAAGGAAAATTATGAAGAAATATTGCAGGAGTTGACTTCCTTATTCAAACGAAATGATGCAAAAGCTTTGTTGAAAGTACGTTAGAAAAAGTGCCATAAAGGTCCGTTACCGTATCCTATCTGTAAATCTTTCCCACATTCGATAGCTTTGCCGATGTACTTTTTGGCTTGACGGATGGCTTCATCCGGATGGTTGCCGTAAGCGAGGAATGTCGCTACGGCGGATGAAAGTGTGCACCCTGTGCCGTGCAGGTTATGACTTTCAATCTTCGGACCGGCATAGAGTGTGCATGCAGGCGAGGCATCTGTCTTTGCTGCCGGCAAGGGATTATGATAGAACACATCGCACATCTCGTCACTCTCCAGATGTCCTCCCTTGATAAGGAAAGAGGTATTGTATTGTCGGGACAATTCCTGTGCCGCCCGCTGCATATCCGTTATGGTATGGATGGGACTGCCATATAGCAGGCTTGCTTCGTCCAGGTTAGGGGTTATCAGAGTACAAAGAGGGAAAAGTTCCTTTTGTATGGTTTGAATGGTATCTTCCGTCATCAGATGCCGCCCGCTGGTGGAAATCATGACGGGGTCATAAACTATAAATGGGGGACGATATTTCTTCAGGCATTCGGTAATGACATGCACAAGGGATGTGTTGTGGACCATGCCTATCTTTACGGCATCGGGCTTTAAATCATCCATAACGGATTTTATCTGTGTACGGACTATATCATCCGGAAGAGGAAATACGGCTTGTACGCCCACTGTGTTTTGTGCGGTGACGGCTGTTATGACTGAAGCTGCGTATCCGCCCAAGGCGGAAATGGTCTTGATGTCGGCTTGTATGCCGGCACCGCCCGAACAGTCGGAGCCGGCGATGGAGAGAATGACGGGAGGAAGCATATTGTGATTATTGGAATATTAACTATTAATGATTAAAGGAGGAGGGCAGGCATTGCAAGTATGGGAAAGCAGTTCACGGAAGTGGGACGGGATGGAAGATGCCGCCCGGTTCCAGATGTCTCCTAACAAAGCGGCGCCGCCGAATCCCAAGGAAGCTATTTCCGGAAGATGTTCCCGGCTGATTCCGCCCAATGCCATTACTTTGGAATCTATAATGCCTGCTCGGCATGCTTCTTGAAGTTCTTTGCAGGAATAAACCGGTGAGTACCCTTCTTTAGAAATACTGTCATAAATGGGGCTCAAGAATACATAGTCACATGCCGGTTTACGTTTTACCACTTCATGGAGTGAGTGGCAGGAGCAGCTGATGTGTCCTGTATAACCGGCGGGTACGTGTGGATTACGCCCATTCAGATGAATACCCTTCAGCCCGAATGCAGATGCCAGCTGGAAATGATCATGGGTGACAATGCGTTGCATATATTCCGCAGGCAGTTGGCGCAGCAGGTTTTCGGTCTCTTCTATGGATGCTTTTGGCTTGCGGAGGTGCATGGTTTCCAGTCCCGCACGGAAAAGGGAAACAATTGCGGCAACTTCTCCTTCAAAAAATTGCGGGGCAGTGATAACTATCAGTTTCATATTCTTTATCGGTTTTCTTATCAGAACGTCTGTCCGGATGCTGGTATCAGATTGACAAGATGTATGATTGCATGGTCCTTAAATCAATGGTCCAGAGTTTTCCTGCCAAAGTCTCGCCATAGCCACAAATCAGTTTTAATACTTCATTGGCTTCCAGGCTGCCCACGACGGCAGGGGTAGTACCTACAACGGAATTGTCGGGAGCAGGCATGTCCAGCGTGCCTTGTTCATCCGGGTAGAGGTCGCGGTAGGTTCTGGAATGTTCACCCTGGCAGAAGACGGAGACTTGGCCTGTCAGTCCTTGGATGGCTCCATAAACATACGCTTTGCCCCAGGAGGCACAAGTGTCGCTCAGCAGGTAGCGTGTGGCAAAGTTGTCACACCCGTCCACAATAATATCATATTTCCCTATCAGTTCGCCGGCATTGCTCCGGTCAAGGCGGAAAGGGTAAATTTCCAGATTGATGCCGCTGTTTAAGGCTTGTAACCTTTTAGCGGCACACTGCACTTTGGACTGACCCACTTCTGCTTCTGTATATAACACTTGACGTTGCAGGTTACTGATACTGACCACGTCATCATCTATCAAACCGAGTGTTCCTACACCGGCACCGGCAAGATAGAGGGCGACAGGAGAACCAAGTCCTCCTACACCGACTATCAGCACCCGTGCTTCCTGTAATTTCTTCTGTCCGTCCTTCCCTATTTCGGGAAGACTGATCTGGCGGGAATATCTGTTCATTTTAAAGGTCGTTTTTAATAGCTTCAGTACTATACGCTAAATCAAAACTGGCATCCCAATCCTTCCAGACCGGTTCGCGTCCCAGGCTTCTTAAGGCGGCATCTACTTCCACGGCTTTCCGTTCGTCACTTACATGAAACTGTTCCAGCGTCTGAGGATAGCTGTAATATCCGCCTGGTTCCGTCTTGCTTTCAGCACTCATGGTGGTTACACCCAAGGTAGCCATGTGGTCGCGTATGAAAGCCGGTTCGCGGGTGGAATAGGAAATATCCACGTCATGGTCGAAGATACGCATCGCAAAAGTGACCTGTGCCAATTCACGGTCGCTCATAACGGTATTGGGCTGGAAGCCTCCGTTTTCGGAGGGGCGCATTCGGGGAAAGTTGACACTATATTTGGTTTTCCAGTAATGCTTCTGGAGATAGCGCAAATGGTAGGCCATCATGCAAATGTCCGTCCGCCACTCTTTTTCGAGACCGATGAGCACCCCCATGCCTATGGAATGTACGCCGGCTTGTCCCATGCGGTCAAAGCCGTTGACACGCCATTCGAATTTGGACTTCATGCCACGTGGGTGATAGAGATTGTAATTGGCCTTGTGATAAGTCTCTTGAAAGCAGATGACACCGTTCATGCCGTGTCTTTTCAATTCGGCATACTCTTCGGCCTTCAGGGGCATCACTTCAATTTTCAGGTTGCTGAAATAAGGTTTTGCCAAATCGAGTGCACGGGCTATGTAGGGAACACCTGCCTTTGCCGGATTTTCTCCGGTGACGAGCAAAAGATTCTCAAATGGAGCCAGCCTCTTGATAGCTTTGTATTCGTTGACAATCTCTTCCTCCGTCAGTATGGTGCGCGGCATGGGGTTGCTGATATGGAAACCGCAGTACACGCAGGAATTGGTACAGGAGTTGGTAATGTACAAAGGCACGAACATGGAAATGGTCTTTCCGAAACGAGCCTCGGTGTACTTCTTGCTTAAACGCGCCATCGTCTCCAGATAGGGAATGGCGGCGGGTGAAACAAGTGCCATGAAGTCTTCTACGTCACAGCGTTCTTTGGAGAGGGCGCGGCGCACGTCTGCGTCCGTCTTGGCATGGATACGCTCCGTGGTTTCCTCCCAGGATATTTTTTCTAATTCGTCTGAAAACATTTTGTTCTATAATATAATTAATATAGGCCTCTTTTCCGTTGACATACCTTCATGGGGTCAGGGGAGAGGCTTTTCCTTTCTCAACTCCCTTGACAACCGCATTGCGCAGAAGTTAGGCCCGCACATCGTGCAGTACTCGCCGTCCACATGCTTACCCGCATGGAAATAGCTGAATGCCCGTTCCGGGTCGAGTGACAAGTCAAATTGGTCCTTCCAGCGGAACTCGTAACGCGCTTTGCTCAAGGCATTGTCACGCACCTGCGCTCCGGGGTGTCCTTTTGCCAGGTCGGCGGCATGGGCGGCTATCTTATAGGTGATGACACCTACACGCACATCCTCCTTATCGGGCAGTGCCAGATGCTCTTTGGGAGTGACATAGCAGAGCATCGCCGTACCCAGCCAGCCTATCTGCGCCGCACCGATGGCGGACGTGATATGGTCGTATCCCGGTGCGATGTCCGTCACGATGGGGCCGAGCGTATAGAAAGGCGCATCGTGGCATTTCTCTATCTGGCGCTCCATATTCTCCTTGATCTTGTGCATGGGCACGTGTCCGGGACCCTCGATGAAGGCCTGTACATTCTTGTCCCAGGCACGCAGTACGAGCTCGCCCATCGTGTCGAGTTCGGCAAACTGCGCTTCATCGTTGGCATCGTGCGTAGATCCGGGACGCAACCCGTCGCCCAAAGAGATGGCAACATCATATTGTGCCAGAATGTCGCAAATATCATCAAAGTGTTCGTAAAGGAAACTCTCCCGGTCGTGTACCAGGCACCACTTGCTCATGATGCTGCCGCCACGGCTCACGATGCCGCACAAACGTTTCTCTGCCAGATGCACATTGTGACGGCGTATGCCGGCATGGATGGTAAAGTAATCCACTCCCTGCTCGCATTGCTCGATCAGCGTGTCACGGTAGATTTCCCAAGTGAGAGCCTCCACTTTGCCGTTCACTTTCTCCAATGCCTGGTAAATGGGGACAGTGCCTACCGGAACGGGACAGTTGCGGATTATCCATTCGCGTGTTTCGTGGATGTTTTCTCCGGTGGAAAGGTCCATCAGTGTGTCGCCGCCCCACTTGCAGCTCCACAAGGCTTTTTCCACCTCTTCTTCAATGCCGGAGGTAGTGGCGGAGTTGCCGATATTAGTGTTTATCTTCACCAGGAAGTTGCGGCCGATAATCATCGGCTCTGCTTCGGGGTGGTTGATGTTGGCAGGAAGCAAGGCACGTCCGGCGGCAATCTCCTGGCGCACAAACTCCGGCGTGATGTGTGTCTCTATTCCCAGTTCCGCACAGTTCATGTTCTCGCGGATTGCCACATATTCCATTTCGGGCGTGATGATGCCTTGCTTGGCATAGTACATCTGTGTGCAGCATTGCCCCTCTTTGGCACGATATGGCAGGGTGATATGCTCAAAACGCAGGGAGTCGAGTGACTTGTCGTCACGGCGCATGCGTCCGTACTCTGACGTTATTTCGGGGAGCTGTTCCACATCGCCGCGTTTTAGTATCCACGGCTCGCGCAGGCGGGGCAGCCCTTTCTTCAAATCCACTTCAACGGCAGGGTCGCTGAACGGACCGCTGGTATCATACACATATACTTTGGGATTAGGAGTAATCACCTTTTCTCCGTCAACGAAATTCGTACTGGGCACTTGTTCCACTTTACGCATGGCTACACGCAATTCGGGAAACAGCGTACCCGGTAAATATACTTTCTCAGAACGGGGGAATTTTATCTTTTGGTTCATTGTATTGTACATTATAAATTTAAGAATGCTGTCAATGGTGAACTGGCTTCCGCCACGAAATTATCTGCTTGCACTCCCAAGCCTGCCTCGTATGCCATGCGTCCGGCCTCTACCGCCTGCTTGAAAGCTGTCGCCATGGCTACGGGATCACCCGCCACCGCAATGGCCGTATTCACCAGGCAAGCTGAAGCGCCCATTTCCATAGCCTCTGCCGCATGGCTCGGGGCACCGATACCTGCATCTACTACTACAGGAATATTGGCTTGTTCAATAATTATTCTCAGAAAATCTCTTGTCTGCAATCCTTTATTGGTACCGATAGGGGCTCCCAGTGGCATCACGGTGGCAGCACCGGCCTCTTCCAGTCTCTTGCACAGCGTGGGATCTGCCTGGCAGTAGGGCAGTACTACAAATCCCAACTTGACCAATTCTTCCGTAGCTTTCAGTGTTTCTACAGAATCCGGCAACAGGTAACGGGGATCCGGGTGTATCTCCAGTTTCAGCCAATTCGTGCCAAAAGCTTCACGCGCCATCTGTGCGGCAAAAACAGCTTCTTCGGCATTGCGTACGCCGGAAGTGTTGGGCAGGAGCTGGATGCCGGGATGTTGTATATGCACTAGCATGTCATCTTCCTTGTCATTCAGTTCGATGCGTTTCATGGCTACCGTCACCATTTCCGTACCGGATGCCAGGATAGACTGTTCCATCACTTCATCGGAATTGAATTTTCCGGTTCCCAAAAACAGGCGGGAGTTGAATTCACGTCCCGCAATCACTAATTTTTCCATATCAGTTGTCATATATTTATTCTTCATTTCTCATTCTCCATTCTCCATTAAAGAGATGATTCTTCTCATCTCCTTTGTCGGATTGTCGGCGTGCAATACCGTGCCTGAAAGGGCAATCCCGCTTACGCCCGCCTGCATGACGGCAGGAATATCCGCTATCGTAACTCCGCCGATGGCAACAACTGGAAGGTGTATATCTGCCTCCTGCATCCGGCGGATGATGGCTGTATATCCTTCCAGTCCCAATATCGGACTCAGATTCTTCTTGGTAGTGGTGTAGCGGAAAGGGCCGCAGCCTATGTAGTCGGCACCGGCTTCGTAGTGTTGCAGTACATCCTCTAAAGTATTGGCCGTGCCGCCTATGATATACTCTTTGCCCAATATCCGGCGTGCGTCGGCTATGGGCATGTCTTTCTTTCCGAGGTGTACGCCGTCGGCATGCAGTTTTCCCGCCAGTTCCACATGGTCATCGATGATGAAGGTGGCGCCGTATTGCCGGCAGAGGGATTGCATTTCCAAAGCCACAGGTTCTATATCTTCCATCGACGTGTCTTTCATGCGCAGCTGCACCCAGCGGCAACCGCCTTCAAGGGCCATGTGTGCGGCATCCAGATACGAATATCGTTCCGTATAATGCGTGATGAACTGCAGCTTTCCGTTTTTCAGTTTTTCGTCCTTCATCATCCTTACCCCCCACAAGCTGCTTTGATGATGATAATGGGCATATATTCCCTGAGGGCATACGTTGTCCATTCCGTGCGGAGCACTATACGGTTGTCTACGGCTACGGCAATGCCTTGTGCCGGTAAGGCTAGTTCCTCGATGAGTTGTGAAAGGGTAGTGGCACCGGTTTTCACTTCCTTGCTGTTGACCAATACTTTCATTTTTCTGTTTATTAAGAAATAAAACAATGGAAGTAAATACAAAGAAGTGCCGTTACGGCAAGTTCAGTGAAGAAAAAAATATCCAATTCCTACGGCAGTACTAACTGCATCAGGTTCGAGGGTATAATCTCAGCCCGTCGGGGCACCCCTTTGTCTTTACGGCAACAAAGGTAAGGGAAAATCGGAAATAAAAAACAAAAGAGCGCATTTTTTAATTGTGATAATTGCTTTTTGTTCATTCATCTCTTGGCGGCAAATAGAAAAAGAGACAGCCCGTAAAACAAACAAGGAGGTGTGTCAAAATAAAGATTTAGAACACAACTAACACGAATAACACAACCCTTGCTTTTTAATGACTACTGATAATCAACGATTATCAGATTCGCTTTTTTGTGTAATTTGTGTAATTTGCGTTCTTTTATCAGTTTTGACACACCTCCTTTAAAATATTATATTTAAAGAATTATGCAATGCCGTGAGCCGTTGCTTCCGGTGCAATCTTTTTGATAAGGCCCTGCAACACTGCGCCGGGACCACATTCCGTAAAGTCGGTAGCACCGTCGGTAACCATGTTCTTCACCGTCTGTGTCCAACGTACCGATGCTGTCAGCTGAGCCACCAGGTTCTTCTTTATTTCTGCCGGGTCAGTATGAGGCATGGCATCTACATTCTGGTAAACGGGGCATTTGGGAGCGTGGATTTCCGTTGCGTTGATGGCTGCTTCCAGTTCCACTTTGGCAGGGTTCATCAACGGAGAGTGAAATGCGCCGCCTACCTTCAGCGGCAGGGCACGCTTGGCACCTGCGGCTTTCATCAGTTCGCAAGCCTTGTTGATGCCTTCTATGGAACCGGAAATAACAATCTGTCCCGGACAGTTATAGTTGGCTGCCACGCAAACTTCACCTTCGGCACTTACCTGGGCGCAAATTTCCTCTACTTTTTCATCCGGCAAGGCAATGATGGCTGCCATGGTGGAGGGCTGTGCCTCGCAGGCTTTTTGCATAGCCATGGCACGGGCATACACCAGTTTCAAACCGTCTTCAAAACTCAATGCACCGGCTGCAACCAATGCGGAGAATTCACCCAGTGAGTGACCTGCAGTCATTTCCGGCTTGAACTCGTCGCCCATGCAGAGGGCGGAAATAACGGAATGAAGGAATACGGCAGGCTGGGTAACCTTGGTCTGGCGCAAGTCCTCATCCGTACCGTTGAACATAATATCTGTAATACGATATCCGAGGATATCATTTGCTTTTTCAAAAAGTTCTTTGGCTAAAGCCGAGTTTTCGTACAGGTCTTTTCCCATGCCTACGAATTGGGCACCTTGACCCGGAAATACAAATGCTTTCATACTAACTTATTTTTTAATGTTTAATAAAAGTGATGCAAAGGTAAAGGTTTTTATGATATCCACCGCACAAATGAACTTTTTTTGCGCAATCCCCTCACGGCTTTTTCATTTAAGAAATATTGTTCATCGCTTGTTATTGCAATAAAAAAGCCGTGTGTGCAAACCGTTTTTTTTATGTGCAGGAATATGTGAATGGATAGCGTAACCGGGCATTGGGCTTCGGATAAAGTGCTTTGTAGTCTGTTCCTCATAGCAGAACAGTTTGTTTCCTATATCCAAACAATTTGTTTCCCTAAACTAAACGTTTTGTTTTCCTTATCCGAATTATTCGTTTTTTTGTGGAAAACACTTTGTTTGAATGAATCAAATAAAGTGTTTTGTAGCATAGAACATTTTGTTCGCTGCTGTGAACTAATGAGTTAGGTTGTAGTTTAATGCTTTAGGTTGACTACTCCTTAATCTTACTTGTAAGGATGGTTGACGGAGTTAATACTTAGTTATAATATCAGTTGACTCTTTCAAGAGTTATTTCTTTGTCGGGTTGACGAGACATTGTGACAGTTGCGTGACAGATAAAGGAGCCATCACGCATCTATCACAGGTATCCGTCACGGGATATACATCTATGTATCAAATCGATAGAGTGTATTCCGTGACAGCATGACGGATAAATTACGTTTTTAAACTTTATGATGGAGTCCCCTGAGCTATAACAATCCCAGAGCATTCGCTCAATAAAGTTAACTTTTTAAATGAAAGCCGTGCAATCCCCTTTGTTTTTAGATTCCGTAAAATACAATATGTATATGTTTCCCGTGCTTGCCGGAAGATTGTAGAAATCATTATAAATTAAGTATTTTCCTCTTATTGTACATCATACAATTACCACTTGTGGAACATTTCCTGGAATACATATTGTATTTCATATGATAACTATATATTTTGTTATTGTATAAAGTATGATATGTATTTATTTGAAAAATAATGCTTTATAACATTATAAAAATATTCTTTTTATCTATTGCGGATTAGAAAAACCTATTTATATTTGCAGCGCTTAAACAGACATATTATGCAAGACATGGAACAAAAAATACCTTTGGCCAACAATCATATCTCTGTAGATTGTGTTGTGATTGGTTTTGACGGGGAGCAACTGAAGGTTCTGCTGATTAAACGTGTGGGCGAAGAGCAAGGGGAAGTATTTCACGATATGAAACTTCCCGGAAGTTTGATTTACATGGATGAGGATCTGGATGAGGCCGCCAAAAGAGTATTGAATGAATTGACGGGACTGAAGAACGTCAACCTGATGCAGTTCAAGGCTTTCGGTTCTAAGAATCGGACGAAAGATCCTAAAGATGTACATTGGCTGGAACGTGCCATGCAATCCAAAGTAGAGCGTATTGTCACTATAGCCTATCTTTCCTTGGTAAAGATAGACCGGACGCTGAGCCGTGAGCTGGACGATTACCAGGCGTGTTGGGTGGCGATGCACGATATAAAGGCTTTGGCGTTCGATCATAATCTGATTATCAAAGAGGCCATGATATACATACGCCAGTACGTTGAAATCAATCCGTCTTCCTTGTTTGACTTACTGCCGCGAAAGTTTACGGCTTCCCAACTGCGTACATTGTACGAGTTGGTATATGGGAGACAGTATGACGTACGTAATTTCCACAAGAAAATAGCTTTGATGGAATATGTCGTCCCCATGGAGGAGAAACAGCAGGGAGTGGCCCACCGGGCAGCACGTTACTACCGCTTCGATAAGAAGATATACAATAAAATCAGGCGCTGAAAAGGGGTGTGATTTAAGATTTATACCGTATAAGGGGGATGAATTATAAATCCCAGCAGAATAAATCATAAATTATAAATCTCAACAGAATAAATCATAAATTATAAATCTCAAATCATAAATATGTTTCTATTAGGTTATGACATTGGTAGCTCGTCTGTCAAAGCGAGTCTGGTAAACGCTGAAAGCGGCAAGTGTGTATCGTCAGCATTTTTCCCGAAGACAGAAGCGGAAATTATTGCGGTAAGACAGGGGTGGGCGGAACAAAACCCCGAAAACTGGTGGGAGAACTTAAAACTTGCCACGCAAGCTGTGCTGGCGGAGTCCGGAGTGAATGCCGGAGACATAAAAGCCATCGGCATCTCTTACCAGATGCATGGATTGGTATGCGTTGACAAAAACCAGCAGGTGCTGCGTCCTGCCATTATCTGGTGTGACTCAAGGGCTGTTCCCTACGGGCAGAAAGCTTTTGAAATGCTGGGGGAGGAGACTTGCCTTTCCCGTCTGCTGAATTCACCGGGTAATTTCACCGCGTCCAAGCTGGCATGGATTAAAGAAAACGAACCTGGCATTTACGAAAAGATATATAAAATAATGTTACCGGGCGATTATATCGCCATGAAGTTAAGCGGTACAATCTGCACAACCGTTTCGGGCTTGTCCGAAGGGATGTTCTGGGATTTCAAGAATAGCCGGATCGCTGATTTTCTGATGGACTATTACGGCTTTGACAACTCCTTGATCGCTGACATCAAGCCTACTTTCTCCGAACAGGGTCGTGTCAATGCCAAAGCGGCCGGAGAACTGGGATTGAAAGAAGGTACGCCGATTACTTACCGTGCCGGTGACCAGCCCAACAATGCTTTGTCATTGAATGTATTCAATCCGGGAGAAATAGCTTCTACCGCCGGAACCTCCGGTGTGGTATATGGTGTGAACGGTGAAGTGAATTACGACCCGAAATCGCGTGTCAACACCTTTGCACACGTCAACCACGCTGCGGGGCAAACCCGTCTGGGTGTTCTGCTGTGCATCAACGGCACGGGCATCCTCAACTCATGGATAAAACGCACCGTCGCTCCCGAAGGCATCTCCTACAACGATATGAACCTGCTGGCGGCACAAGCCCCCATCGGCAGTGCGGGCATCAGCATCCTGCCTTTCGGCAATGGTGCGGAGCGTATGTTGGAAAACAAGGAAACCGGCTGTTCCATTCATGGCGTCAACTTCAACCAGCATGGTAAGCAGCACATCATCCGTGCGGCCCAGGAGGGAATTGTATTCTCTTTTAAATACGGAATCGACATCATGGAAAGCATGGGTATTCCCGTACAGAAAATTCACGCAGGAAAAGCAAATATGTTCCTCAGTCCCCTGTTCCGCGAAACGTTGGCGGGTGTGACGGGAGCAGTTATAGAGCTATATGATACGGATGGTTCCGTAGGAGCCGCCAAGGGTGCAGGCATCGGCGCAGGTATCTATAAAGATAACAAGGAGGCCTTTGCCACACTTGACAGGCTGGAAGTGATAGAGCCGGATCCGGCAGACAGCCAGGCTTATGCGGATGCATATGCACGCTGGAAAGGATTCGTCTGATTTGCAGGACATAGCTGAAGAGTAAACAAATTCTATAATAAACCCAACCGCCTCCTTTCCCTTTCCAGAGGGATGGGAGTGGTAAAAAACTAAAAAACATTATGGTAACAAAAGAGTATTTTCCTGGAATAGGAAAGATTAAGTTTGAAGGTAAAGAGAGTAAGAATCCCATGGCATTCCGCTATTATGATGCTGAAAAGGTCATTATGGGCAAGAAGATGAAAGATTGGCTGAAGTTTGCCATGGCATGGTGGCACACGCTTTGCGCAGAAGGCGGCGACCAGTTTGGCGGCGGTACTAAAAAGTTCCCGTGGAACGGTGATGCCGACAAGCTTCAGGCTGCAAAGAACAAGATGGACGCCGGTTTCGAATTCATGCAAAAGATGGGTATCGAATATTACTGCTTCCACGATGTGGACCTTTGCGAAGAAGCAGACACTGTCGAAGAGTATGAAGCCAACTTGAAAGCTATTGTTGCATACGCAAAGCAAAAGCAGGAAGAAACCGGCATCAAGCTGCTGTGGGGTACCGCCAATGTATTCGGTCATGCCCGCTACATGAACGGCGCAGCTACCAATCCCGATTTCGATGTAGTGGCACGCGCGGCTGTTCAGATCAAGAACGCCATTGACGCGACCATTGAATTAGGCGGTTCAAACTATGTATTCTGGGGTGGCCGCGAAGGCTATATGTCTCTGCTGAACACAGACCAGAAACGTGAGAAAGAACATCTCGCGCAGATGTTGACCATTGCCCGCGACTACGCCCGTGCCCGTGGTTTCAAAGGTACCTTCCTGATTGAGCCGAAACCTATGGAGCCGACTAAACACCAGTATGATGTGGATACAGAAACTGTTATCGGTTTCTTGAAAGCCCATAATCTGGACAAGGACTTCAAGGTGAATATCGAAGTGAACCACGCCACTCTGGCAGGTCACACTTTCGAGCACGAACTGGCAGTGGCTGTGGATAACGGCATGCTCGGCTCTATCGATGCCAACCGTGGTGACTACCAGAACGGTTGGGATACGGATCAGTTCCCCATCGACAACTTCGAACTGACACAGGCCATGATGCAAATTATCCGTAACGGTGGTTTCGGCAACGGTGGTACAAACTTTGACGCCAAGACCCGTCGCAACTCTACTGACCTGGAAGACATCTTTATCGCCCACATTGCAGGTATGGATGCGATGGCGCGTGCATTGGAAAGCGCAGCCCAACTACTTGAAGAATCTCCTTACAGGAAGATGCTGGCCGACCGTTACGCTTCCTTCGACAGCGGCAAGGGTAAGGAGTTCGAAGACGGCAAGCTGACGCTGGAAGACGTTGTGGCATACGCTAAAGCCAACGGTGAACCGAAACAAACCAGCGGCAAGCAGGAATTGTATGAGGCAATCGTCAACATGTATTGCTGATGAATAGATATAGTTGGCAGATGACGGTTGACAGTTGCCATGCATAAGCACGCAGGCGTCTGTCAACTGTCATCTATCACTTTTATCTGTCATCTATCAACTATTTAAATCGACTATCATGAATTATACAGAAAAAGGCAGTAAACTCTATCTCTTCTCCATTGTGCTTGTGGCCGTAATCGGAGGGTTGCTTTTCGGTTACGATACGGCAGTCATATCCGGTGCTGACAAAGGACTCCAGGCTTTCTTTATGGGGGCTTCTGACTTTGCCTACACAGATACAGTTCACGGCATCACTTCCTCCAGCGCACTTATCGGATGCATCATCGGCAGTGCCCTTTCGGGGTTATTCGCATCCAATCTGGGGCGCAAGAATTCTCTTTTCATCGCCGGTGTCCTGTTCTTCCTTTCGGCATTGGGCTCCTACAATCCGGAATTCCTTTTCTTTGATTACGGTGTTCCTTCCTATTCACTGCTTGTAGCATTCAACTTCTACCGTGTATTGGGAGGAATCGGTGTAGGTTTGGCATCCGCCATTTGCCCGATGTATATTGCGGAGATTGCGCCGAGCAACATTCGCGGGACGCTGGTGTCATGGAACCAGTTTGCCATTATCTTCGGCCAGTTGGTGGTTTACTTCGTGAACTTCCTCATTCTGGGCGAGAATTCAAATCCGGTAATCAAGGCCGTCGAAGGAGTCAACCAGATACTGAACCCAGAGGCTGCGGCATGGACTACGGAAATAGGCTGGCGTCTGATGTTTGTCAGCGAAGCTGTTCCGGCAGGGCTCTTTGCATTGCTCGTATTGTTTGTGCCCGAAACACCGCGCTATCTTGCCATGAGCGGCAAGGACGAGAAGGCGCTCCAAGTGTTGAGCCGCATCAACGGGTTGGCACAGGCAAAGGTCATTCTGGCGCAGATTAAGGCAACGGCAGAGGAAAAGACGGAAAAACTTTTCACTTACGGCTGGATGGTTATCTTCATCGGCATCATGTTGAGCGTGTTCCAGCAGGCGGTAGGCATCAATGCCGTGCTTTATTTCGCTCCCCGTATCTTTGAGACGATGGGCATGGGTAACCCGATGGTACAGACTGTCATCATGGGTATCATCAATATTCTGTTCACGTTGCTGGCGGTCTTTACAGTCGAGAAATGGGGACGTAAACCGCTGCTCATCTCGGGTTCTATCGGTATGGCGATAGGTGCTTTCGGAGTAGCTCTCTGCAATGTTGTGGCAGGACTTCCTCCCATGTTGGCGGTGGTCAGCATCATGGTTTATAGCGCTTCGTTCATGTTCAGCTGGGGACCCATCTGTTGGGTACTGATTGCCGAAATCTTCCCGAATACCATTCGTGGTGCGGCAGTGGCAATTGCCGTGGCTTTCCAGTGGATATTCAACTTCATCGTATCTTCCACTTTCGTGCCTATGTACAATATGAGTTTGGGAGATATGGGAGACAAATTCGGGCACATGTTTGCCTACGGCTTGTACGGCATCATCTGTGTGGTGGCTGCCCTGTTTGTGTGGAAGCTTGTCCCCGAAACGAAAGGTAAGACTCTGGAGGACATGACCAAATTGTGGCAGGACAGAAAAAACAAGAAATAAGCCTGCCTCATAAGAATCTTTCAGACTTGGACACATATTTCTGTTTCTCGGATAGAAGAACAGAAATATGTGTTGTTTTTTTGTTATTCCGGCATGCCCTTCATCCGCCCGACACGCAAAGAAAAACTCCCTAAGGAGGATAACGTGTAAGGATAAACTGTACCTTTGTACCGTTTTTTAATTAGGAATGACAAGATAGTTATGGATTCAATGAAAATTAATAAGGTGCAGATACGTAACCTGCAGATTGAAGATTACGACCAACTGGCACAATCATTCACACGCGTTTATTCAGACGGAAGCGATGTATTCTGGACACACAAGCAAATAGAGAAACTGATTCGTATCTTCCCCGAAGGGCAGATTGTGACGGTGGTCGATGAGCAAATTGTGGGCTGTGCGCTTTCCATCATCGTGAACTATGATGACGTGAAGAACGACCACACCTATGCCCAAGTGACAGGCAAGGAGACTTTCAACACCCACAATCCGAAAGGTAATATACTTTACGGTATCGAAGTATTTATCCATCCCAAATACCGCGGCTTGCGCTTGGCGCGCCGCATGTATGAATACCGTAAGGAACTTTGCGAAACGCTGAACCTGAAGGCAATCATGTTTGGCGGGCGTATCCCGAACTACTATAAATATGCCGATCAAATCCGTCCCAAAGAGTATATAGACAAGGTGAAGCAGAAGGAAATCTTCGACCCGGTGCTGACTTTCCAACTCTCCAACGACTTCCACGTGCGCAAGGTGATGCGCAATTATCTTCCGAATGATGAGGAGTCCAAACACTATGCCTGTCTGCTGCAATGGGATAATATTTATTACCAACCCCCCACGCAAGAGTTCGTAAATCCGAAAACCACCGTCCGCGTCGGTCTGGTGCAATGGCAGATGCGTACCTACAAGACACTGGATGACCTCTTTGAACAAGTGGAGTTCTTTGTGGATGCCGTGAGTGACTACAAGAGTGATTTTATCCTTTTTCCCGAATACTTCAACGCACCGTTGATGGCGAAATTCAACAATGAGGGAGAGTCACAGGCCATCCGCGGACTGGCAACCTATACCGAAGAAATCAGGGAACGTTTCGTCAAACTTGCCATCAGTTACAACATCAACATCATTACGGGCAGCATGCCGCTTATCAAGGACGATGGACTGCTATACAATGTAGGATTCCTTTGCCGACGCGACGGGAGCTATGAAATGTATGAGAAGATACACGTCACTCCCGATGAAATAAAGTCTTGGGGACTGAGCGGCGGCAAGTCCATCCAGACTTTCGATACGGACTGTGCCAAGATAGGCGTACTGATATGCTACGATGTAGAGTTCCCTGAACTGAGCCGTATCATGGCAGACCAAGGCATGCAGATACTCTTTGTGCCTTTTCTTACCGATACGCAGAATGCTTACAGCCGCGTAAAGGTGTGTGCCCATGCCCGCGCCATCGAAAACGAGTGTTTCGTAGTGATAGCCGGCAGTGTAGGCAATCTTCCCCGTGTACACAATATGGACATCCAGTATGCCCAGTCCGGTGTATTCACTCCCTGCGATTTTGCTTTCCCCACGGACGGTAAGCGTGCGGAAGCTACTCCGAATACCGAAATGATTCTTGTATCGGATGTCGATCTGGATTTGCTGAATGAACTGCATACCTATGGCAGTGTGCGCAACTTGAAAGACCGGAGAAGCGATTTATATGAGGTGAAAATGAAAAAATAATCTTATTTCGGATAGTAACCTCTATGTTTCATCCAGTTTCTTCCGGTATTCTTTCGGGGTCATTCCCGTTTCTTTCTGGAATGCCCTGCGAAAAGTTGAGATGGAATTGAAGCCCGACTGGTAGGCGATAGTCTCTATGGTAAGCTCGGGATGGTGGACGAAGAGCGGGATGCACCCTTCTTTTATGCGTCGTTGGTTGATGTAATTATAGAAAGTTGTGTTCAGTTCCTTGTTGAAGTAGTCGCTCAGATATGTGCGGTTGCTTCCTACCAGTTGCACAAGGTCCTGTAAGGTAAGGTCCGGTTTTAGGTATAGTTCCTGTTCGCCGATAAGTTGTTCCAGCTTGCCGGCAAAGGGAAAACCTGCCGTTTCTTCCTCTTTGGCTACCATTTCCTTTTCCTTTTGCAGCTCCAGTTTGCCGGGCATGGTGATGCTCCGGTGGTTCCAGCAATAATGGGCCACAAAGTGCCACTGGATAATGAGGCTGAAATAATAGGCTCCGTCTGTGATGCCCGAAGGATAGAAACTGTCCAGCACCCAGAGCAGCTGGGACATGAAAGCGATGAGAAAGATGGTTTTCAGCCACGACAAGTCCATGTGTTTAATATTCTGAAAATTATTATAGATATACTGTTGGTATTTCTTCACCTTAAAGTAGGCGATGAAAATGATGGTCAGCCCGAATAATATCAAGAACCCCCAATATATCTGCTGCAGAGTATCCGAAGGAAACACTGTATACAAAGCGGTGAAACAGAGGAAGGGCAGCAACAAGACTGCCATCCTTTTTAAAGTAACCCATCCGGGCGATACCAACTCAAACAGAAGCACAGCATATGACACGGCCGACCATCCGTCCAGAAAAACAATCAGGTTGAGCATTTCATCGGTATGGAAAGCCTGAAAAGCATAGATGATGTCCTTGAAGTTCCATGCGGCGAGATAACAGAAAATGATTCCTACTATCAGATGTATGCGCAGGCGGGCAGAGTATTTCAACATGAAATAACCCGTACATAGGAAGTACATAAAGGCAGAGCCGTTCAAGAAATAGGCTATATTTTGTTCCGTCATAGTATTGATATAGAATAATAAAAACAAAAGTACGGAAACGAATTGGTTCTTTAAAACAAAAACAAAGGTTTGTTACACGAAACTTTCATTTAAGGGCGATAACTCCTTCTAACTCTCTTTTTATTAAGCAATGCTCCAAAAAGCGCGGCAATTTGCTTTTCCGTGCATTCAAACAAGAGGCTTCATTCAGACAAAAATTGGAATTCTTTTGTCTGAATGAAAGCTCTTTTGTTTGAATGAATCTTTAATGAAACGTTAAATCGCCATATTTGCGAATAAACGGAAGTCCAATCCTTAAAACATTTTTCAACCATGATGAAACATTTTATTTTTATTTTCAGTTGTCTTTTCTTTTGGAGTTGCGGTTCCGGTGGAGAAGAAGAGCCTATCCCTCCCGCACCGGACGAAAAGCCGGTGATAAATATTCCTTCTACCGACCCTTTGCCCGTGATAGAGCAGAAAGGAGGGAAGGCAAGTCTATCATTCACCACCAATACGGCATGGACGGCAACCGTCAATGCGGCATCCGCCCGTTCGGCATCGTGGGTCAGCGTGTTGCCCGAAAGTGGTGGCGCAGGTTCGCATACCCTTACCGTCACCACTACGGAAAATGACACTTTCGATGAACGCAATGCTACGGTCGTGCTGAAGGCGGGCGCGGCAAGCAAGTCTTTCACCATCAGCCAGAAGCAAAAGAATGCACTGACTGTAAGTTCCAATAAGATAGAGGTGAAAGCTGCGGGCGGAAAGGCCGTCATAGAGGTAAAGGCCAATGTGCAGTATGAATATGAAATAGAAAAGGAGGCGCAATCCTGGATTACGCATACGGCAACACGGGGACTGGCGACTTCCGTCTTGGAATTCAGTGTATCGGAGAATCAGAATACCGACAAGCGGGAAGGGAAGATTACCATCCGCGACGAAGAGTTTACGGAAGTGGTCACTGTCTATCAGGAAGGTAGCAAGCCTGCGGTCATACTGACGCAAAACGAATACACCGTAGGCAGTCAGGGGGAAAACATCAAAGTGGAACTGCGTAGCAATGTAGATTACGAGATAAAGCTACCGGACGTCGACTGGATAAGCGAGACCGCGACACGCGCTCTTTCTTCGAACACGCACTACTTCACGATAAAGCCCAACGGAACCCATGATGCCCGTATGGCTGAAATCTCCTTTCTAAATAAGGAGAACGGTATCGAGGAGAAGGTGAAGGTAACCCAGAAGCAGAAAGACGACATCGTCGTGGCGCAGAACGAGTACCATATAGCGGCGGCAGGAGGCACGATAGATGTCAAGGTGAGTGCGAATGTAGACTATACGGTAACTGTTGGTGAGGACTGGATAAAGCAGGTCACGACACGGGGGCTGGCGACAGGAACATTGCGCTTTTCCATTGCGGAAAACAAGGACGATGACGCACGTTCGGGCAAGATTGCCATAAAGGGTGCAGGCATTTCCCAGACGGTCACGGTGAAGCAGTCGGCAGGAAAAGAGACGGATGGAGGCATTGACGATATGCCCACACAACCTTGGTAGGAATCTTTAAATGTAAAAAATATGAACTGTAAAATGAAATATATAATTCAAGTTCTGGCAGTAATCATTCTTTTCGGTTGCAGCGATGAAGACCCGTTCAGAAGCAATGGAGACATCTCGGTTACGGCAGGCTTTACAAATACCCGCACTTCCTTTACAGAAGCCAATGGAGTTACCCATGTCAGTTGGAATACGGGAGATGGAATCGGCTTGATAAGCAAGGAACAGGCTAATCTGAAGTACATGGCACAAAGTGCAGGTAAGGAGACTTCTTTCAAGGCGGCAAGCAGCAAACTGAATGCCGCCGACGGAGAAACCGTGTATGCTTACTATCCGTACAGCGAATCTTCTGAAAGCAAGGATCATATAGCACTACCCGTCATGGTTTGGCAAAACTATACCAATGACGTGACCAAACTGGATTTTGTCTACACCACCGGCAAAGTGGCAGACAACAAACTGGCATTGCAGTTCAAGCATCTGCTTGCCTTTATCAAGCTCACCATCCCGTTGGATTTAATACCGGATAGGGGGGGACAATGGCGGGCTTCTCGTTCAATCATCCGAGAACATCAGCTATGCCTCCAACTCCTGCTTCAATCTGGAAAAGGAAGAGATTACCAATGAGCTATATAACTATATCAACTATCTCATTCCTGAAGATATTACACCGGGAAGTGCGGGAGAAGTGACCTGCTATATAGCCATATTACCCCAAAGCAAGGAGGCGGTTCTCAAATTTTATCATCAAAGGAAAGATGGAAGAGGAGACTGCCTGCTGGTCAAGAAAGCTCCTGCCGAGGGACTCAAAGCCGGAAACGTCTATACACTCAGTATCAATGAGAATGAGGTGGATATTCAAAGAAAGCAAGACCGGCAAGCGCTGATTGACTTGTACAATGCCACCGATGGAGACAATTGGACCAAAAATACAAATTGGTGTAGCGACAAGCCGCTGGACGAGTGGCATGGGGTATCTACGATGGAAAGTGGAAGAGTCTTAATGCTGAATTTAAGAAATAACAATCTGAAAGGGCATTTGCCTGCCTCTATCGGCAATCTTACTGCGCTTGAATACTTTGACATATGCTGGAATAACTTACAAGGGGAATTTCCAGAGACATTGTCCGTACTGATGGGACAAACCACTGTGGGAAACTTCCATGTACAGGTTAATGGCTTTTCGGGCAAGCTGCCAAAGGCTATTGTGGAACATGCCCGGTGGAAAGACTACTGGCCCAGCTTTGTGTGCCAGAATCCGGACAAAGGTGGTGGAATAGACTTTAAAGATGTAGTCATACCTGCCCCCAGCTTTAAGGTAACCGATTTATCGGGCAATCTGATTGACTCCGAAGTGGAATACGTGAAGAACAAGTTCACAATCTTATGTTATTGGGCGGCTTGGTGTCCATACTCTCAGGCTTTCATGGGGAAACTTCTGAATATGTACAAGGGATACCACTCCAAAGGACTGGACATAATTGGATTCAACACGGTATGCCCTTACTCAGAACCTTGTGACGAGCTGGAAGAGATGAAGCAGTATATTGCTGACAACAACATACCTTGGAGGAACTTTGCTGAACAATTCATCGGTGGTAATTTTGCCGAAAGCCCCAACCTGATTCCGGCACTCTGGAACTATGGAGGTACTCCTTCTGTATATGTTGTAGACCAGAATAAAAACATTGTATTCCAGTCTCTTACGGAACATTATGCAGAACTTTCTGACTTCCTCGCCGGACAGCTTGGAGAGATAGAGCCTGCGGGTTATTATACTTCTACCGACTATTCTCGCGACGGTGAGGTCGTCACCCTGCAGAAAGCCTCTAAGGGTAAGGGAATCAATCTTGTATTTATGGGCGAAGCTTTCGTGGATAAAGACATGGGCGACGGAGGACTTTATGAGCAACGGATGAACGAAGCTATGGAAGAGCTCTTCTCCATTGAGCCTTATAAATCATTCAGAAATCGCTTCAACGCATATGCCGTAAAGGTGATTTCGCCAAACGCAGAATTTGCGCCGGATGCCAGGCACCGCCTCAATGGGGATGACAGGATATGCTTCGATTTAGCTTTGAAAGCACCGGTTACAGAAGATAGGCTTATGGTTTCTGTCGTATGCAATACTATCGGTTCAACAGGCAGAAGCTATACCAATATGTATGAAGACGGTTCTTTTGTAGGCTATATGTTGGAAGGAGTGAATGAGGTGTTGGTTCATGAGGTTGGCGGCCATGGATTTGCTAAGCTGCTGGATGAATATATAGAACAAGGCAATGAGGCTCTGACCCTTCCCAAAGAGAAAAAAACATACTTGGATGAAGTGTGGAACCTTGATTGGGGGTGGGGAGCCAATGTGGATTATCATGGCACAACCTCTACCGTCAAGTGGGCACATCTGCTGGCTGATGAGCGTTATAAGGATGAAACGGGGATTTATGAAGGTTCTTACCTTTATGGATTCGGTGCCTATCGCCCCACTGACAACAGTATGATGCGCTATAATATCCCGTGGTTCAATGCTCCAAGCCGTGAAGCAATCTACAAAGCCATCATGACCCTGTCCGAAGGTGCAGAGTGGAAATACAGCTTTGAGGAATTTGCAACTTACGACGGCATAAACCGTGTGAAAACCCGCAGCGTTTTGCGCGATAACAGTACGCAAAGGCAGGTTGGTAAGCAATTGCCTCCAACCATTATCCCCGGAAGCTGGCGTGATGCAAAAGTGAAAAACACTCTTGTTCCCCTTCGTTAGACAATAGTTTGGTGAAAATCGAGACAGTTTCTTAGACAGAGCCGCCTTTCTGATGTATAAGGAAGGCGGCTCTTTTTATTTTTTCCGTCCAAACAACTCTTATATCTAACTTTTTTGTAAATTTGCACCCTTAAAAACAGAAGGGTGGCTCCGGGTATGCTGAGAAGTGCCTGTCAAGAGTTCCTTCAATCGTAAATCGTAAATTGTCAAATAGTAAATATCAAGATGGGTAAGAAGTTTGCCGAATATTCGAAGCTCGACCTTTCCGAAGTGAACGGAAAAGTGTTGAAGAAATGGGACGAAAACCAGGTTTTCGCCAAGAGTATGACAGAACGTGAAGGTTGTCCTTCTTTCGTGTTTTTCGAAGGGCCTCCCTCGGCCAATGGTATGCCGGGCATTCACCACGTAATGGCTCGCTCCATCAAGGACATTTTCTGCCGTTACAAAACGATGAAGGGATTCCAGGTAAAGCGTAAGGCAGGATGGGATACCCACGGGCTTCCTGTGGAACTGGGTGTGGAAAAGGCACTCGGCATCACCAAAGAGGATATTGGCAAGACTATTTCCGTGGCGGAATACAACGCTGCCTGCCGTAAGGACGTCATGAAATTCACGAAAGAGTGGGAAGACCTGACGCACAAGATGGGCTATTGGGTGGACATGAAGAACCCGTACATCACTTACGACAACCGTTACATTGAAACCTTGTGGTGGCTGTTGAAACAACTCTATAAGAAAGGACTCCTTTATAAAGGATATACCATACAGCCGTATTCTCCCGCTGCCGGTACGGGACTCAGTTCGCACGAGTTGAACCAGCCCGGATGCTACCGTGACGTAAAAGATACGACCGTAGTGGGACAATTCAAGATAAAGAACCCGAAGCCGGAAATGGCAGAGTGGGGGACTCCTTACTTCTTGGCATGGACTACCACTCCGTGGACATTGCCCAGTAACACCGCACTCTGCGTAGGGCCTAAGATAGACTACGTTGCCGTGCAGACTTACAATGGATATACCGGTGAAAAGATGACTGTGGTATTGGCCAAAGCTTTGCTGTATACTCACTTCAATAAAAAGGCGGAAGACGCTGCATTAGAGGATTATAAGCCGGGAGATAAACTAATCCCGTTCAAGGTAGTGGGTGAATATAAAGGTCCGGACTTGGCAGGTATGGAGTACGAGCAGCTCATCCCGTGGGTAAAGCCGGTTGATGTTGATAACGATGGTAACTGGAGTGTCAGCACCAAGGGGTTCCGTGTAATCCTCGGTGATTATGTAACGACCGAGGACGGTACGGGTATTGTGCACATCGCTCCTACATTCGGTGCGGATGACGCCTTTGTAGCCCGTGCGGCAGGTATCCCTTCCTTGTTCATGATAAACAAAAGAGGTGAAACCCGCCCGATGGTGGATCTTGCCGGAAAGTTCTATCTGTTGGATGAACTGGATGAAAGATTCGTGAACGAATGTGTGGATGTGGAACTCTACAAGGAATATCAGGGCAAGTGGGTGAAAAATGCCTACGACCCGCAATTCACCGTTGAAGGCAAATATGACGAAAAAGCCGCACAAGCTGCCGAAACGCTCGACATTGAGATCTGCATGATGATGAAGATCGGTAACCTGGCATTCAAGATAGAGAAACATGTGCACAACTATCCCCACTGCTGGCGTACGGACAAGCCGGTATTGTACTACCCGCTGGACAGCTGGTTTATCCGTAGTACAGCTTGTAAGGAACGCATGATGGAGCTGAACAAGACCATCAACTGGAAACCGGAAAGCACGGGTACGGGGCGTTTCGGCAAGTGGTTGGAGAACCTGAATGACTGGAATCTGAGCCGTTCACGCTACTGGGGTACTCCGCTGCCCATCTGGCGTACGGAGGATGGCAGCGATGAAAAGTGCATTGAATCCGTAGAAGAACTCTATGATGAAATAGAGAAAGCCGTGGCTGCCGGGCTGATGGAATCGAATCCTTATAAAGAAAAAGGTTTCCAGCCGGGAGTATATACACAGGAAAACTACGATAAGATAGACCTTCACCGTCCGTATGTGGATGATATCATTCTCGTTTCCAAAGACGGCAAGCCGATGAAGCGCGAAACGGACTTGATCGATGTGTGGTTTGACTCAGGCGCCATGCCGTATGCACAGATACACTATCCGTTCGAGAATAAGGAACTACTGGATAGCCATCAGGTATATCCTGCCGATTTCATCGCCGAAGGGGTGGATCAGACACGCGGTTGGTTCTTCACGCTGCACGCTATCGCCACAATGATATTTGACAGCACAGCCTACAAGGCTGTCATCTCCAACGGTCTGGTACTCGACAAGAACGGCAACAAGATGTCCAAACGCCTTGGCAATGCCGTTGATCCGTTCTCTACAATAGAAAAGTATGGTTCCGACCCGTTGCGCTGGTACATGATTACCAACTCTTCACCGTGGGACAACTTGAAATTCGACGTGGATGGAGTGGAAGAAGTACGTCGTAAGTTCTTCGGAACTTTATATAATACTTATTCATTCTTCGCCCTTTATGCCAATGTAGATGGGTTTGAATACAAAGAGGCTGATGTGCCGATGGCGGAACGCCCGGAAATCGACCGTTGGATTCTGTCCGTACTAAATACCTTGGTGAAGAATGTAGATGCTTGTTATAACGAATATGAACCGACTAAAGCCGGACGTCTCATCTCTGACTTTGTGAACGACAACCTTTCCAACTGGTACGTTCGCTTGAACCGTAAGCGTTTCTGGGGTGGGGGAATGACGCAGGACAAGCTGTCCGCCTTCCAGACTCTCTATACCTGTTTGGAAACCGTGGCCAAGTTGATGGCTCCTATCGCTCCATTCTATGCGGACATGTTGTATTCCGATCTAATCGCAGCAACCGGACGGGACAACGTAGTTTCCGTACACCTTGCCAAGTTCCCCGAATGCAGAGAGGAAATGATAGACAAGGAACTGGAAGCACGCATGCAAATGGCCCAGGATGTTACCTCCATGGTGCTGGCATTGCGCCGCAAGGTGAACATCAAAGTGCGCCAACCGTTGCAGTGCATCATGATACCGGTAGTGGACGAAGAGCAGCGTGCACATATCGAGGCTGTGAAAGCGCTTGTCATGAACGAGGTGAACGTAAAGGAAATCAAGTTCGTGGACGGCGCCGCAGGCGTATTGGTGAAGAAAGTGAAGTGTGACTTCAAGAAATTGGGCCCCAAGTTTGGAAAGCAGATGAAGGCCGTAGCTGCCGCTGTTGCAGGCATGTCGCAAGAGGCTATTGCCGAATTGGAAAAGAACGGTTCATACATGCTGAACCTGGACGGTGCGGAAGCTGTGATTGAGACATCAGATGTGGAGATTATCAGTGAGGACATTCCGGGGTGGCTGGTTGCCAATGAAGGCAAGCTGACCGTGGCCTTGGAAGTTACCGTTACCGAGGAGCTTCGTCGGGAAGGTATCGCACGCGAACTGGTGAACCGTATCCAGAATATCCGTAAATCAAGCGGGTTCGAGATAACGGATAAAATAAAGATTACAATCTCAAAAAATCCGCAAACGGATGATGCGGTAACAGAATATAAAGACTATATTTGCAACCAAGTTTTAGGAACCTCGCTAACGTTGGCAGACGGTGTGGAAAACGGTGCTGAATTGAACTTCGACGATTTCTCATTGTATGCAAGCGTAGTAAAAGAATAATAATACTAACCGATTAACATCTTAAAGTTATGGCAGAAAAAACAAGATACTCGGATGCTGAATTGGAAGAATTCCGCGCCATTATAAATGAGAAGTTAGAGTTGGCACAACGCGACTATGAGTTGCTGAAATCCAGCCTTACGGGTGCAGACGGTAACGATACCGATGACACGTCTCCTACATATAAGGTCTTGGAAGAAGGTGCCAATACCTTGTCCAAGGAAGAAACCACACGTCTGGCACAGCGCCAGTTGAAGTTTATTCAAGGCTTGCAGGCTGCTTTGGTACGTATCGAGAATAAAACGTATGGCATTTGCCGTGAAACCGGTAAGTTGATTCCGGCAGAACGTTTGCGTGCCGTACCTCATGCGACATTGAGTATCGAAGCTAAAAACAACGGCAAGAAATAAGAATGAGTAAACTTTTCACGAAAGGCCGTATTGCCTTGCTTATTATTTTTTCGGTACTGATTATCGACCAAGTAATAAAGGTATGGATCAAGACGCACATGTATTGGCACGAAAGCATACGTATGACAGACTGGTTCTACATTTACTTTACGGAAAATAACGGTATGGCGTTCGGTATGGAAATATTCGGGAAATTGTTCCTCACTTCATTCCGCATCATTGCTGTTGCAGTAATCGGCTGGTTTCTATACAAGTTCGTGAAGCAGGGCATGAAGACCGGATTTATAGTCTGTGTCGCCTTGATTCTGACCGGGGCGTTGGGCAATATCATTGACAGTGTGCTTTATGGTGTACTGTTCAATGAAAGCACCCATTCTCAAATAGCCTCTTTCATGCCCGAAGGAGGCGGATACGCTCCGCTCTTCTATGGCAAGGTCGTGGATATGTTCTATTTTCCTATCATTGACACCAACTGGCCGGAATGGATGCCGCTTATCGGAGGAGATCATTTTATCTTTTTTAGTCCGATATTCAACTTTGCCGATGCGGCAATCAGTTGCGGCATAATTGCGATGCTGCTGTTCTACAGCAAATATTTGAACGATGCCTATCATGCTGTCACGAAGAAATCATGAAAGGAAGAAATCGAATTCAATGGTATAGCGTAATCCTTTTGGCATTCTGCCTAACGGCCTGTCAGGTGAAAAGACCTAAGGACGTTTTGCCGGATGCCAAGATGGAAAACGTGCTTTATGACTACCACATAGCGAAAGCTATGGGTGAGGAGACACCCTATAACGAAAGTTATAAGCGGTTGTTGTACATTGAATCGGTTTTTAAAAAACATGGCATTACCAAAGCCGACTTCGACTCTTCTATGGTTTGGTTTGCCCGCAATCCCCAGATACTCACGAAGATTTATGAAAAAGTCAACCTGCGGTTGAAAGCCGAGCGAGATGGAATCAACCACTTGATTGCCCTGCGTGACCATAAGCCGAAAGAATCCCTTCCCGGTGACAGTATCGATGTCTGGATAGGACAGCATATCTGTCAACTGACCGGCATGCCTTTGGACAACAAGCTTACATTCACCCTTCCTGCCGACACTAATTTCCATGACAGGGATACATTGCGTTGGAATGTAGGTTTCCGCTTCTACAACGGGACACCGGACAGCCTGCATGCTCCTTTGATGGCTATGCAGATAAAGTATGAGAATGACAGTGTCATCAACGGCATGCTGAAAGTGAAGGATGCGGGGATTGAAACCATCAGCCTGTTTGCCGACACATTGGGAAAAATCAAGGAAGTGCGCGGATTCATTTATTATCCGATGCAGAAAGTTCCCCAACCTTTATTGATAGACCGTATCTCATTGATGCGCTACCATGCTGCGGATTCCATACCTTCTGCTGACAGGGACAGTATCCGTGAGAATGCCGGTAAGGAGGAAAGCAAGAAAATTGAACGGAAACCGACTGCTGTCAAGCCGGTAGAGATTCGGAAACAGGGCAGTGACGTCAATCGTCGCGGCAATCTTCGTCCCCGCCCCACGATACAGAATACAGACAAGCCTGTCCGCCAAACCGAACGCTAATAATGAAACGCTATGCTTCTCATTTCCTGTTTCTTCCAAGATATGGCTATTTGAGGCAGTTTGCCGTTGAGATGGAAGGAGGACATGCGGTCCGTATATTCCCCCTGTCGGAAGAAGTGGAAAATACCGAGTGGCTGCCGGGTGTCATCCTGCTGCTTGATGAAGATATCCGGCCGGATATAACTTCGTATGAGCCGTATTTCGATACTTCCCTTATATTGTCGCCGGTTTCCGGAAATTTATCATATATCCTTGAAAAGGAGAAAGGGAAGCCTGTTTCTTTTATTCCTTATCTATTGTTTCCCTTTAACTTTACAACGATGCGGCCTGTCGCCGGAACTCGGCACAGACGACTGCGGTAGCGATGGCTACGTTCAGAGATTCGGAGGTTTCTCGGTCTGCTGGATAGTTGGGAATATATAGTTTACGGTTGATGAGTTGCCTTACTTCTTCTCCGATGCCATTCCCTTCATTTCCCATCACAATCAGCCCGTTTTCCGACAAAGGCTGTCCGTATATATTTTCCCCGTCGAGGAAGGTACCGTAAACGGGAATGTCAGTCAGCGAGCCTATCAGTGCGGGCAGGGGGGTATAGTGGAGCTTGACACGTGCAATGCCTCCCATAGTGGCCTGTACGGTTTTGGGGTTGTATGCATCCACCGTATTGGGGGAGCAGAAGATATGCTCTATCCCGAACCAGTCGGCAAGGCGGATGATGGTTCCCAGATTACCGGGATCTTGTACATCGTCCAAGGCAAGACATAAGGAACGGCCGATAACGGATGCATCCGTTTCGTCTTCAGGTTGCTTGAAGACGGCTAATACTTGTTGGGGCGTTTTCAGCAGGCTGGCACGGGAAAGTTCCTCTTCTGAAACCTCCGTCACATCCGTCAAGGGTAAATGATGGTTTTGGGAAAGCCATTCGGAGGTTGCGACAAGGAAACAGCAGGGAAAATGTCCTAACAGGTCGCCTACCAGTTTAGGACCTTCTGCCAGAAATACTTTGTCTGCTTTCCTGTTTTTCTTCAATTCCAGCGAGTGGATATATTTAATCCGGTTTTTACTTAATGCCATAGGATAAACTTGTTACACTTGACAAAAATACATGATTATTTCTATATAACCGACAGAGTTTGCAGAAGAAATATTTAATATTTTGCAGGCAGGAGAATAAAAGTACCAAAGAGAGCAAATCAAAATGCTTTCTTTTTTCGGGAACAAAAAAATACGAGTATATTTGTAACTGTTTATGCGCAATAAATGATTCGATATGAAGAAAGGCTTTCGTTACGCGATATATGCTACTGTTATATTTTTGTTGGCTTCTTGTTCTTCCACCAAATATGTGCCGGATGGTGCGTATCTGTTGGATGAGGTGCGCATACAGACGGATAATAAAGAGATCAAGCCCTCCAGCCTGTCGGTCTATGTCCGTCAGAATCCCAATTCGAAATGGTTCAGTCTGATAAAAACCCAGTTGTATGTTTACAACTGGTCCGGGCGCGACTCCACACGTTGGATCAACCGTACTTTACGCAGGTTGGGGGATGCCCCTGTCATCTATAGTGAAACGGAGACCGGCCGTACCAGTGAAGAGATGACGAAAGCCGTACAGAACATGGGATATATGGGTGCCATGGTGGAGCCGGTGCGGCAGGTCAGAAAGAAGAAAATGAAACTGACTTACAAAGTCACTGCAGGAAAGCCATATAAAGTGCGTACACTGAAATATGATATCCGAGACAGTAAAATCGAAGAGTATCTGCGGCAGGATTCTGCATCCACTCTTTTGTCCGAAGGGATGTACTTTGATGTCAATACACTGGATTCGGAACGGCAGCGTATCACCAGCCATCTTTTGCAGAACGGATATTATAAATTCAATAAGGACTATATCTCATACACAGCGGATACCGTACGAAACACTTATCTGGTAGATTTGACCTTGCACTTGTCTCCCTACCGTCTGCCTAATGAGGAAAAGACGCAGAACCATCGCCAGTACACTATCAATAAGGTGAACTTTATTACGGATTATAATGTATTGGAGTCATCTGCCCTGAGCAGTGTAGAGGTAAACGATTCCCTGCACTACAGAGGGTTCCCCATATATTATAAGGACAAGCTGTATCTGCGTCCCAAGGTGTTGACAAATAATTTGCGGATTACTCCGGGAAGTTTGTTCAATGAGCAGGATGTGCAGCGTACCTATTCCAACTTCGGCCGCCTGCAGGCATTGAAATATACCAATATCCGTTTTTTCGAGACACAGCAAGGAGACAGCGCCAAGCTGAATGCTTATGTACTCTTGACCAAAAGCAAGCACCAGTCCATCTCTTTTGAGGTGGAAGGAACAAATTCGGCGGGCGATTTGGGAGCTGCGGCATCGGTGGCGTTTCAACATCGTAACCTGTTCAAGGGCTCCGAGGCATTCATGATCAAATTGCGCGGTGCATACGAGGCTGTGTCAGGCTTGCAGGGCAGTGGGGCACACAACCAGAATTATACCGAGCTTGGAGCGGAGACTACCATCAACTTCCCGCGCTTCATGTTCCCGTTCCTCTCCAACGATTTCAAACGGAGGATTCGGGCTACTACGGAGTTCGGGCTGCAATACAGTTACCAGATGCGTCCGGAGTTTACACGTATCGTGGCATCGGCGGGCTGGAGCTATAAATGGGGAGTGCAGCGCCAACGCTCACAACACCGCATAGACTTGCTGGACATCAACTACCTGTATATGCCCTGGATAGATCCGACGTTCAAAGAAAATTATCTGGAAAAAGACGAGAATTACATTCTGCAGTACAACTACGATGACCGTCTGATTGTCCGTACCGGATACAGTTATACCTACAACAGTACCGGCCAGGCGTTGATGAACAATGCTGTTATGGGTAATTCATACACGATCCGCGTTAATTTCGAGTCTGCCGGAAATCTCCTTTATGCCGTAGCCAAGATGGGCCGCATGAAGAAAAACGACAACGGGGAATATACCTTATTAAGCATACCTTTTGCACAGTATCTGAAAGGAGATTTTGATTTCGCCAAAAACATAGTCATTGACAACCGCAATTCGCTGGCATTCCATTTCGGTGCGGGCATCGCTGTTCCTTATGGCAACGCCACCATCATACCTTTCGAAAAACGTTACTTCTCGGGAGGTGCCAACAGCGTGCGCGGTTGGTCGGTCCGTGATTTGGGACCGGGCTCTTTCCCCGGTGACGACAACTTCCTGAACCAGTCCGGAGACATCAAGCTGGATATGAGCATAGAATACCGTACACGTTTGTTCTGGAAATTCAGAGGAGCTGTTTTCGTGGATGCCGGCAATATCTGGACATTGCGTGATTATAAGGACCAGCCGGGAGGAAAATTCAAGTTCAATGAATTCTACAAACAGATTGCCGTAGCCTACGGTTTAGGGCTGCGTATGGATTTGGATTTCTTTGTACTCCGTTTTGACGGAGGCATGAAGGCCATCAACCCGGTCTATAAAAAAGGAAAAGACCGATATCCGGTCTTTCATCCGGATTTCGGTCGTGATTTCGCATTCCACTTTGCAGTGGGATATCCTTTCTGACAATTAATTAAGAGCGTAGTAGCAGTTAACCATTGTAGCCTGACGGGCAGCAGCCACACCCTGGGCATCCAGAGTAACGGTCATTTCCTCACCGTTCGGCAAAGTCATCTGTGCGGTACCGTCATTGTTCATTTGCAGCAATTCTGTGCTGACACCATCGGCTACCACATTCCAAGTATTCAATTCCTTATTATAAATCAGCTCCATAGAAGCTGTTTCGCCTTCTTTTGTAATGGAATAGCCATTCTCAAGTGTCTCTACCAGGTAGTTGCCATTTTCACCTTTTACCTTTTTGACGTCGCCCACGCTGGCCATCGGATTACTGCCGCTCCAGAATTCAATGGAGTTGATGACCAAGGCATCAGCCAAATAGCATACGCCATATACAGGAATAATATTGAATGCCAGATATACAAGTTCATTGACAAACTTAGTGCCGATACTTTGATTCCAGTTTACCAACTTGCTGTGCAATCCGAAAGAACCAATACAGGAACTGAAAAGAAATGTACCACAAATCATTACAGTTGCAGCCATTTTCAAATTTAATTTTTTCATAATTTGCTCTTTTTATTTTACAGTGTTTAATAAGTTTAGCCTGATAGGCCATTTTAAGTATCTGCAAATATAGGCTTTTTTTAAGAAAAATATAATTTTGGCTTTAAAAACTATAATCCGTAAAACCAAATAAGTTATCTGCCAGCCTTTTGTGAAAAGGCTTTTCCTATCCAGTGATCGACGGCAAATTTTCCCGGGCCAATGATATACATCAGCACGAATACCACCAAGTAAATGAAAGCAAGTTCCTTGGCGGCGAACGGATCATTGCCGTGAATCACAAAGAATGCGACCATCATCGTGAAAATCATCGGTATCATGGCCAGACGGTACAGGAAGCCTATGATAAATGCCATGGAACAGGCCAGTTCACCAAAGATGGCCAGTCCTAAGGACAAAGGACTGCCTATGCCCAACGGGTCGGGAAATACTGCGGACAATTCCTGGTAATTGGACCACTTCTCTATACCGTGGTTCATCAATAATAAACCAAATACAATTCTTACAATCAACAATATGGCAGATGCTGCCGTTCCGTCCGGTCTGGAAGGAAATAAAAGTCGTTTAAACATATTCATCCGTTTTTAAGTTCGTATATGGACTATAACAATCATTAATGAATAATGTTTACTCCCTCTTCAACGGTTTGATAATAATCCGCAAAGACGGGTCGTAAGTGAAATAGCTCCACATCCAGTCGATAAAGATGAATAGACGGTTTTTTACTCCTACAATGCTCATCAGATGGATAAACAGCCATACAGCCCATGCGGGGAAACCGCCGAAACGGAGTTTCTCCAGCTCGACGACCGCATGATTGCGTCCGATAGTTGCCATGGAACCTTTATTGCGGTAAATGAAAGGACGCAAAGGAAGGCCTTCCTGCATTCGGTGTAAATTATATATAAGATTCCGGGCCTGCTGGATGGCGGGCTGCACCACTTGAGGATGCCCCTTAGGGTACTCGGAAGAAACCATGAGAGCCGTATCTCCGATGGCAAAGATGTCTGGAAAATCAACCAGTCGGTTGTAACTGTCCACTTTCAGCCGGTTTCCCGGCCCGTAAGCCTCTGCCGGCAACCCTTGAATGCTGTTTGCTTTTACACCGGCCACCCAGAATACATTTTTTGTCTCTATGGTTCCGTCACTCAGCACCAGCTCATTGTTTTCATAACTGACCACGCGTGCGTTCAATCTTATTTCCACATTCCTTTTGTGCAGATAGTCTTCCACATCTCGGGAAGAGGCATCCGAAAAGGCGGATAGAAGGCGGGGAGAGGCATCTATCAGAATAATCCTCATTTCGTTGATGTCCAAGTCCGGAAAATCTTGCGGCAGTACAAATTTTCTCATTTCAGCCAGGGCACCCGCCAGTTCGATACCCGTGGCGCCGCCCCCTACAATGGCAAAGGTCATCAGCCGTTTCCGTTCCTCCTCGTTGCCGGTATTCTGTGCCTGCTCGAAACTGTCCAGTATCTGGTTCCGGTTGAACAGGGCCTCCGAAGTATTTTTCAAAGCCATGGTCTGCCTGGCCATAGAGGCGTTGCCGAAATAGTTCGTGTCACATCCGGTGGAAATGACCAGATAATCGTAGGCCAATGTACCGATCGAAGTCTCTAAAAGATTATTTTCCGGAATGACACGTTGCGCTTCGCAGATGCGTATATGAAAATGTTCTCTTTTCTTAAATATCTTCCGGAACGGAAAAGAGATGGCACTCGGCTCGATACCTGCCGTAGCTACTTGGTAGAGTAAAGGCTGGAAAATATGGTGATTGTTTTTATCCAGTAAAACAATCTGGAACTTATTGCTTTTCAATTTACGTGCCAGCTTCAGTCCGCCAAAACCACCACCTGCGATAACCACCCGTTTCCGCCCCTCTTTGGCGGGAATGTCCATTGCTGTTTTCATAATCAAATATCATGTTGTTCTTTGTATATAAAGAAACACTACAAATGGCGGAATGTTCTATGAATGACCGGGTTAAAAAGAGTGAACTTTTGCAGAAAGACAAAATGGACCACTAAAACAGATAAAAAGGAAACAAAAACACCGGTAACGTTGTTGTAATAAGGATAACAAAAAACTAACTTTGCCCTTGAAGTTTCCTATTGGCAGATGAACACTAAACTAACGAAATGTATATTGACAGGGTTGTTGCTGATAACAGAAACTGCTGTCCATGCACAAACGGCCTCTGCGGAAGTTGATACTCCGGCGGATTCCGTATCTGTGCCGGTTACGGATTCGCTTCCTGCAAAGCGTAGCTTCTTCAAGAAATTCCTTGATTATTTCAATGATGCCAATAAGGAAAAGCAAAATAAGAAATTTGATTTCAGCATCATAGGAGGGCCGCATTATTCGAGTGACACCAAGTTGGGACTAGGGTTGGTAGCTGCCGGACTTTACCGGACAGACCGCAACGACACCTTGCTTCCGCCATCTAATGTATCTCTGTATGGAGATATTTCCACGGTAGGGTTTTATCTATTAGGAGTGCGGGGAAACCATCTCTTTCCGCAAGATAAATACCGTTTGAACTATAACCTGTATTTCTATTCTTTTCCAAGCCTTTACTGGGGAAAAGGATATGATATGGGCGCCGATGATGACAATGAAAGTGAGTATGATCGTTTTCAGGCGCAAGTAAAGGTAGATTTCATGTTCAGAATGGCAAGGAATTTCTATATCGGCCCGATGGCTGTGTTCGATTATATAAACGGGCACGACTTTGAGAAGCCGGAATTGTGGGGAGGCATGAAGGCAAGGACTGCCAACATCAGCCTGGGATTTTCTCTGCTGTATGATTCACGCGACTTCTTGACCAATGCCTACCGAGGATATTACTTGAGGATAGACCAGCGTTTCAGCCCTGCTTTTATGGGAAACAGATATGCTTTCAGCAGTACGGAGTTAACGACCAGCTATTATCATCCGGTCTGGAAAGGAGGGGTGCTGGCAGGCCAGTTTCATACTTTATTGAACTACGGCAATCCTCCCTGGGGGCTGATGGCGACATTGGGCAGCTCTTATTCCATGCGTGGCTATTACGAAGGACGTTATCGCGATAAATGTGCGATGGATATCCAGCTGGAACTGCGCCAGCATGTATGGAAGCGGAATGGAGTGGCCGTATGGGTAGGGGCGGGAACCGTATTCCCGGATTTTTCGGTGTTTGACACCAAACACATTCTCCCCAACTATGGATTCGGTTATCGTTGGGAGTTCAAGAAAAGAGTGAACGTGCGTCTGGACTTAGGATTTGGCAAACATCAAACAGGATTTATATTCAATATCAATGAAGCTTTTTAAAAACATAAAGGGTTGGTTGGGCAATCAGGAACATCTGTTCTATTTGTTTCTGGTCATTCTGACAGTACCTAATATCGTACTTTGTTTTACGGAGCCGATGTCTTTGGTGGCAAAAATCAGCAATGTGCTGTTTCCGTTCTCCGTGTATTATGCAGTAATGGCCCGGTCGGGAAATTGCGGCAGGACTTTCTGGATTCTATTTCCGTTCCTATTCTTCGGGGCTTTCCAGTTAGTGCTGCTTTATCTTTTCGGACAATCCATTATTGCTGTGGATATGTTCCTGAATCTGGTAACGACCAATTCGAGCGAGGCATTGGAGTTGCTCGATAATCTGATACCTGCCATCGTTCTCGTAGTAGTGCTGTATATACCCGCACTGGTTCTGGCAACGGTCTCAATGATACGGAAACGGAAATTGCCCGAATCATTTCTCCGTCGGGAACGGAAACGGTCGTGGATTGCATTGGCTATCGGTATCGTATCTTTAGGTTCAGCCTTTTGGTTGGACAACCGCTATGAATTGAAATCAGATCTCTATCCGGCAAATGTGTGCTATAATATTGCACTTGCTTTCCAGCGGACTGCCCGGACACAGAATTACGGGGAAACCTCGAAAGACTTCACATTCAATGCCAGAGCCACTCATTCAGCGGACAGGAAAGAAGCCTATATAATGGTAGTGGGTGAGACTTCCCGTGCCGCCAACTGGTCTATCTATGGTTACGGCCGTGAGACGAATCCGGAACTGTCGAAAGTAGGAGGCTTGACAGCTTTCGGCCATGTACTGACAGAGTCGAACACCACTCATAAAAGTGTCCCGATGTTGCTTTCTGCCGTCAATGCCAATGATTTTGATTCCATCTATCATCAAAAGGGGATTATTACGGCATTTAAAGAAGCCGGTTATCGGACGGCCTTTTTTTCCAATCAGCGATACAACCATTCCTTCATCGATTTTTTTGGCAAGGAGGCCGATACCTTTGATTTCATCAAGGAAGATACGGGAAATTCCGGCTATAATCCTTCTGACGACGAACTGCTGAAACGGGTGGCTTCAGAGTTGGACAAAGGCGCATCCAAGCAGTTCATTGTTCTGCACACTTACGGTTCCCACTTCAATTACCGCGAACGCTATCCGGCCGACAAAGCTTTTTTCCTGCCGGATACTCCTGTAGACGCTGAAGTGAAGTATAAAAAGAACCTGCTGAACGCGTATGACAATTCCGTCCGCTATACGGATAACTTTCTGGCACGCGTAATCCACCTGTTGCAAGACCGGGGCATAGATGCAGCCATGCTTTATACATCCGACCACGGAGAAGACATCTTCGATGACGACAGGCATCTTTTCCTGCATGCCTCACCGGTGCCTTCATATTATCAGATACATGTGCCTTTCCTTGTCTGGATGTCGGACAGCTACAAAGAAACCTATCCGGCTCTGCTTGAAGCCGCCCGAAGTAACCGGCAAAAAGAAATCTCTTCCAGCAGCTCCTTTTTCCAGACCATGTTGGAGCTGGGAGGTATAGAAACGCTGTACCGGAATGATTCTTTATCTGTAGTGAATGCCTTGTTCACTGAAAAGCAAAGGGTATATCTGAACGACCACAATGAAGCACGTTCTTTGGACGATATAGGAATGTGCAAGGAAGACTTTGAAATGCTGGACCAAAAGGGGATTCAATATACAGGAGGAAAAGTTTCCCGATACTAACTGCAAAAGTCCCGGATACAGGTAATAAAGTCTTTCTCTATAGGGTGCATTCTCTGTTCAAAGCCTGCGAACGGATATCCGCAGTGCTTGAACATATATTCACGCAGTGCGAACAAGCATTCACAGGCTTTGAACGGAGTATTGGCTTCAATGACCATATCCGTATGTTGGGAAAGGGGAGACAATCAGAAGGGCTGGTTTTTCTTTGACCGTATATTCTTTATAAAATTCTGGATGACCGGGTACATTTCCGTCACAGATTCCAGTTTGTCACATGCCGTTTCCAACGGGCACCAGCCGGTCTTGTCCCGGTTGATGATATGCGGCACCTCCTTGGCGAAAGTTGTTTCTATGCCTTCATGGCGGAGCAACGTCAATGCCGGGGTACTGATGATGTCGGCATATACCGTCCTCATACCTCCAAGCACCATCAATGCCGCGGCTCCCTTGCCTATGACTTTGTCGGCAATGGAAGCCCCCTTCATAAATGCCGGATCCGATTGGTACAAATCATACAGGTCGGCCACACCCCGTTGGGTAAACGTACGGATTTCTGTCCGGTTCTTTATGACACACGAATATTGGCCGGTGTGCAGGATATCGATTATAGTATTCTCCATCATAATATATTGGTTGTCAATTGAGTTTTTTCATTGTCAGTAGAGAAACCGCTTGTGGAAGAAAGGAAACCAACAAAAAATGCGTAAAAGAATATCTTTCACGCATTTCTTTAAGTACACCCTCAGGGATTCGAACCCTGGACCCACTGATTAAGAGTCAGTTG
>ERZ840096.440-NODE-440-length-62286-cov-8.442866_pt1 | contig 62286 bp, 53 predicted proteins | sample MGYA00519878_ERZ840096 | MGnify/ENA primary metagenome ERZ840096 (study PRJEB31850, sample SAMEA3708865) | human gut metagenome | biome: human gut; feature: human-associated habitat; material: faeces | place: China | collected 2014 ...
TCCATAAGTTTCGAAAGAGACTTGTCGATTTTTACTTTTTCACTCTTCACTCTTCCTTCTTCCCTAATACTGTGTTCTTTACATTTTCATGTGCGTGCGTTATCATGGGCCGGAAAGGTGGATCGCCATGAATGACAGCCCTTTGATCACCAAATCGAAAGCGTTTGCGCTGATCGTCATCAGGACGTGTAAAGAGTTGAGAGCCGCAAAGTGCGAAAGTGCCCTGATCCATCAATTTCTGCGTTCCGGAACAAGCATAGGTGCCAACATTAGAGAGGCTTTTTATGCACACAGCAAAGCCGATTTTATTGCAAAGCTTCAAATCGCCCTGAAAGAGTGCTCCGAAACCGAATATTGGATCGAATTGCTCATCGAAAGCGGATACAGCAGCGACACAGAAATACTCAACAAATGCATTGAGCTGAAGAAGATCTTGATCGCCTCCGTCAACACCGCGAAGAAAAACCGCACATGACCTGCCTGCCCGTCCACACCGTGGGCGGGTTTTTCTTTTGCGCCCCTCACGCTCCCGGTGCACACAGCCGCTGCGCCAGCTCCCGGCGCGACAGGCCGCTCACCAGCGCGTCGAAACAGTCGGCGCACACCGTCAGTCCGCCATGCGCACACGGCCATAGATACGCCTCCGCCCACTCCGGCAGCGGCGCAAAGCACACCTCACATCGCCGCATCTGCATCACCTCTTTTCTACCGCAAATTTTTTATGCGTTTGAATAACTTCTACCTTAGATTATACTCGTTAGGATAATTTGTCAAGTGTAATTTCTGCACTTGCATAAAAATAATCGTGACAGGGCGTTGCGCTCTGCAAGAACGTCGGTTTTTTGACGAAAACAAAGTGATTTAAAGCGCCCTTTCTGACTTTTTGCACAAAAAAAGAAAGAAATTATATGGAAAACGGATATTGCAATCTTTCTCCGTTTGCGTTACCATGATGAAGGAAATTGGTCACTCAGGCCATTTATGAGAGCAAAGTGAATAACAAGAAAGAGGTAAGAAAATGATTAACAACGCCTATCTGAACCGCGTCTTCGCAGACCTTCAGAAGAATCATCCCAACGAGCCCGAGTTCCTTCAGGCCGTTGATGAAGTCTTTGAGAGCCTCCAGCATGTCGTCGACAAGCACCCCGAGTGGGAAGAAGCCGGCCTCATGGAGCGCTTCGTCGAGCCCGAGCGCATCATCATCTTCCGCGTTCCCTGGGTCGATGACAACGGCAAGGTTCAGGTCAACCGTGGCTACCGTGTGCAGTTCAACTCCGCGATCGGCCCCTACAAGGGCGGCCTGCGCTTCCATCCGTCGGTCAACCTGTCCGTCGTCAAGTTCCTTGGCTTCGAGCAGATCCTCAAAAACTCCCTGACCACCCTCCCCATGGGCGGCGGCAAGGGCGGCTCCGACTTTGACCCCCACGGCAAGTCCGACGGCGAGGTCATGCGCTTCTGCCAGAGCTTCATCACCGAGCTCTACCGTCACATCGGCCAGTTCACCGACACTCCGGCGGGCGACATCGGCGTCGGCGCGCGCGAGATCGGCTATATGTACGGCCAGTACAAGAAGATCGTCGACCGCTTTGAGGGCGGCGTCCTCACCGGCAAGGGCCTGACCTACGGCGGCTCTCTCGCCCGCACGCAGGCCACCGGCTACGGCATCTGCTACTTCTCCGACGAAGTGCTCAAGCACCTGAGAAACGACAGCTTCGAGGGCAAGAAGGTCATCGTGTCCGGCTCCGGCAACGTCGCGCAGTACTGCGCGCAGAAGTGCACCGAGCTCGGCGGCAAGGTCATCGCGATGAGCGACTCCAAGGGCTACATCTATGATCCCAACGGCGTCAACCTCGACGTGCTGTTCGACATCAAGCAGAAGCGCCGCGCGCGCATCAGCGTCTACGCGGATGAGGTCCCCGGCAGCGAGTACCACGAGGGCTGCAAGGACATCTGGACCGTGCCGTGCGACATTGCCATGCCGTGCGCATCCCAGAACGAGATGGACGTTGAGGGCGCGAAGGCCGTCATCGCCAACGGCGCTATGGCCGTGTTCGAAGGCGCCAACATGCCGCTGACCCCCGAGGCCATCAGCGCGGTCATCGAGGCCGGCCTGCTCTACACGCCGGGCAAGGCTTCCAACGCGGGCGGCGTCGCCACCTCCGGTCTGGAAATGAGCCAGAACTCTCTGCGCATGAGCTGGAGCTTCGAGGAAGTGGACGAGAAGCTGCACGGCATCATGAAGAGCATCTTCAAAGCCTGCTACGACGCTTCCGTCGAGTGCGGCCAGCCGGGCAACATGATGCTCGGCGCAAACGTTGCCGGCTTCCTGAAGGTCGCCGACGCCATGATGGCTCAGGGCATTGTGTAATTCCGAACTCTTTGTCTCTACATAAGGAAGGTCCCCGAAACGAATGTTTCGGGGACCTTTTTTGCGGGCATGCGGGAAGGCAGCCAAAGCGAAAGAGCTGAGGTGTTTCCTGGCGTCACGCACCATGGCAATCCCATTTTCGAGCTGCTCGACCAGTGCCGCGGCGCAGAAAAGCGCGGCCCCTGTCTGCGCGGCAAATCTCCTCTTTGCGCAGCAGGGTAAACCATGCTATAATGAGCGCAGATTTTTTCGGGAGGTGCAGCCATGGACACGCAGAGACTATCGCAGACGGTGCAGCCGCTGCTCGACTGGTTTCAGGCGCACGCGCGCACGCTGCCATGGCGCGCCGACCGCGAGCCGTACCACGTGTGGCTCTCGGAGATCATGCTGCAGCAGACGCGCGTCGAGGCCGTGCGCGGGTATTACGCGCGCTTTCTCGCGGCCGCGCCGGATGTGTTCGCGCTCGCGGCACTGCCGGAGGCGCAGCTGCTCAAGCTCTGGGAGGGGCTGGGGTACTACAACCGTGCGCGCAAGGCGCAGGAATGCGCCCGCGAGATCGCGGCGCGCGGCGGCGTCTGGCCCGACACGGTCGAGGGTCTGCTGGCGCTGCCGGGCATCGGGCCGTACACCGCCGGGGCGATCGCCTCGATCTGCTTCGAGCGCCCGGCCGCCGCCGTGGACGGCAACGTGCTGCGCGTGTGCGCGCGCGTGCTCGACGACGCGACGCCCATCGACAACGCCGCGCACAAGACGGCGCTCACCGCGGCGCTGAGCGCGTGCTACCCCGCCGGGCACTGCGGCGATTTCACGCAGGCGCTCATGGAGCTCGGCGCGACCGTCTGCGGCCCGAACCGCGCGCCGCAGTGCGCGGACTGCCCGATCGCAGCGCTGTGTCTCGCGCGCGCACACGGCACGGCGGCCGCTCTGCCGGTCAAGGCGCCAAAGCGCGCCAAGCGCGCCGAGGAGCACACCGTATTCTGCCTGCGCTGCGGCGACCGGCTCGCCGTCGAGCGGCGGCCGGACAGCGGATTGCTTGCCGGGCTCTGGCAGCTGCCGAACACGCCGGGGCTGCTCGACGAGCAGCAGGCGGGTGCATTCGCCAGCGGACAGGGGCTCGGCGACGTGCGGCTGCGCAGCGCGCGCGACGGCAGGCACATCTTCACACACATCGTCTGGACGATGCGCTGCTACACGCTCGAGTGCTCGGCCATGCCGCCGCAATACCGCTGGGCAGCGCCGGATGAGCTGCGCACGGAGATCTCCCTGCCGACTGCGTTCCGGCAGTTTCTGGAGGATACATACTGAAGATCCGGCAGCGGCGGCGCGCAGTGCGCGGCCGCTGCCCGCTTTTGCGCAGCGCAGAACAAAGGCGTGAAAAAAATTCGGAAACGGAGCAAAAACTTATTCTTTTCATAGTTTTTCGCGCTATTCTGTCAGGGAATACAGACATCGAAGGGAGCCGCACATGAGACTACTGGTAGCAGAGGACGAAAAGCGCCTCAACAAGATCATCTGCGAAGCGCTGGAGGACGAGGGCTACAGCGTCGACGCCTGCTTTGACGGCGAGCAGGCGCTGGAATATGCCCGCGCCGCCGAATACGACGCGATGGTCATGGACATCATGATGCCGCGTCTGGACGGACTCGAGGCGGTGCGGCAGATGCGCCGCGAGCGCATCTGTGCGCCGGTGCTGTTTCTCACCGCGCGCGACAGCATTGCTGACCGTGTGGAGGGGCTCGAGAGCGGCGGGGACTATTATCTCGTAAAGCCGTTTCATTTTCCGGAGCTGCTGGCCGTCGTCCGCGCCATCACCCGCAAGTACACCGGCAACCGCTCCAACATTTTCACAGCCGCCGACCTCACGATGGACACCTCGGCCAAAACCGTGACGCGCGCGGGCAAAAACATTGACCTGACGGCGCGGGAGTTTGCGCTGCTGGAGTATATGCTGCGCAACAAGGGCATCGTCCTCACGCGCGAAATGATCGAAAACAACCTCTGGAACTTTGACTACGAGGGCGGAACGAATGTCGTGGACGTGTACATCGGCTATCTGCGCAAAAAAATGGACACCGGATTTGACGCCAAGCTGATCCGCACCGTCTGGGGCAGCGGCTGGACACTGAGGGAGGATTGACATGTCGATCAAGGTCAGGATCACGGCGTGGATCACGCTCATGGTGCTGCTGCTGGCAGCAATGACTCTGGTGTTCGTGCTTGTGATCAATCATAACGCCATCACGGACGACCCCGCCGGGCGGCTGGTCAACGTCGTACAGGAGAATGTGAAGGACGTGGAATTCGACCGCGGGAAATTCGAGTGGGACGACCTGTCCATGTACAGCGGCGGCGTTTACAGCCAGTTTTACAGCACGGACGGCGCGCTTCTGCACGGCGCGCTGCCGGAGGATTTCGATCCGGACCTGGCGTTTTCCCCAAACATCGTGCGCACAGTCAGCAGCGGCGGCAGGAATTACTTCGTCTATGACAGCTATGTCGACATGGACGTGACCGGCCTCTGGGTGCGCGGCATCATCTCCTCCGACGACCGGTCGGGCGTGATGCACACGATCACCGTCCTCACGGCGACACTGCTGCCCATCCTGCTCGCCATCACCATCGGCGGCGGCTGGCTCATCGCGTGGTCGGCCATGCGCCCGGTGGAAAAGATCCTCGCGGCGGTGGACGGCATCTCTGCCGGCGAGGATCTGAGCGCACGGCTGAATATGCAGCGCGGCCCGCGCGAAATGCGCCGGCTCAGCGCGGCGTTTGACCGGATGTTCGCGCGGCTGGAAAAGGCCTTCGACACCGAGCGGCAGTTCACATCCGACGCCTCGCACGAGCTGCGCACGCCCATCACGGTCATTCTGGCCGAATGCGACCGCGCAAAACGCAAGGCATACACACGCGACGACTTTCTGGAGTCCGTCGGCGTCATCGAGCAGCAGAGCGAGCATATGTCGCAGCTCGTGCAGGCGCTGCTCGGGCTGACGCGCATGGAGCACGGGACGGACAAATACCCGATCAAGCGCATGGATCTGAGCGCGCTGGCCTGCTCCTGCTGTGAGGAATGCCCTCCGCCGCCGGGCTCCCACGCGGAAGTGGAGCTGGACATCCAGCCCGATATTCAGGCAGCGTGCAACGCCGGCCTGATGTCGCGCGTGGTCGTCAATCTGCTGCAAAACGCCTATAAATACGGCGGGGAGCAGGTGCGGGTGCGCGTCTCGCTGCACGAAAACGCGGACGGCAAAGCCGTGCTCCGCGTCGCAGACGACGGGCCCGGCATCGCGCCGGAGGATCAGGACAAGGTCTGGCAGCGCTTCTGGCAGGCGGATCCCTCGCGCGGGGAGGACGGCGGCAGCGGGCTCGGACTCGCCATGGTCAAGGAGATCGTGCAGCTGCACGGCGGCTCCGTTGGCCTGGAGAGCACGCCCGGAAAAGGAAGCATATTTTCCGTGACCCTGTGAGCGATCAACGGCGCGGGCAACAGAAATGTTGCCCGCGCCGTTCAAAATTTCTTTTCTTTTGTCTCATTTCTTTCTTAGAATTTGCCCGTATCATGGGCACATAAGGTCAAGAGAGCAAAAACCTCCCACAATTCAAGAAAGGATGACAACATCATGAAAGATATCATCAATACCATCAACACCGCCGGCGCATACCGGACCATTCTCGCCGAGCTGCACCTCAACGACAGCGATGTAGAGTTTTCCAGCATCACCATGCACGACGGCCTGTATGAGGCCAACCTGTTCACCGCGTGGATGCACTACGAGTGCTACGTGGACGCCGCGACGAGCGAGGTGCTCGGCCTCAACGCCGAGCCGATGCTGCTCTACTCCACGGACAAGCACGACGGCAAATTCGAACACCTGAGCAGCACGCTCCGCCACAGCGCATAACCCGCATGCCCCCGCCTGCAAGCAGGCGCGCAGATGAAAAGCCCCCGCCAGCTTTCCTGACCATCGGCGGGAACAACAGACCGCAAAAGGGATGCTGTCCTATGGCAGCATCCCTTTTGTATCGGTATGGATCGCCCGCTCCGGCCGCCGCTCAGCGCCAGAAATCGTCGTTCCGGTCGCGGTACTGCGGCGGCACCGGGTACTGCATGCGCCGGAAGTAGTCAAACACCGTCTCGCGCGAGACGCGGCGGTCGGCACGCGCCGAGCGGTTCACGCGCAGGATGCCGAACACGTACAGCGCAATCAGGTAGGCATAAAACAGCAGCGTAAAGCGGCCGTCGCTCTCCTGTGCAAACGCCAGAAAGTCATAGCAGCCGTGCATCAGCACCGGCACAACGACGCTCAGCGCAAGGTAAGCCTTGCGGTCCTCGTCGCGCCCCCAGTAGTCGGAGAGCTTGGCGTAGCCGTAGAAATAGCCCATGAACACGCCGAAGATCGCGTGGCCGGGCACAGCCGTGACCGCGCGCACAAGGCCGGTCGCAAAGCCGTAGCTGTAGACATACTTCACGTTCTCGAACGCGGCAAAGCCGAGCGCGACCATGACGGCATAGACGATCGCGTCGAACTGGAAGTCGAACGCCGGGCTGCGCCACGTCGTGCGCAGAAACAGGAACTTGCACGTCTCCTCCGTGAGCCCTGCGACGACGAACGCCTCGAGGAAATAACCGAGGTAAACATTGCGCACGTTCAGCCGCTCGATGATGGCGCTGAGGATGAGCTCGACCACGATGGCGGGCAGACACGAGAGCGCGCCGAAGCCCAACAGCTTTGCCAGCAGCGCCGGCGGCTCTTTGTCCGTGCGGTCCTTGCGGCAGATGTACACCACCAGCACGACGGCCGGCAGCAGCGCGATGAATGTCAAGGGATCGATCATGCGAATAACCTCCTGTTCAGAATGGATCCTGTCATGGCGATCCCGCTCAGAACAGCAGCCAGATCACCAGCGGGATTGTCGCAGCGGACAGGATCGTATTGATGAAAATACACTTGGACGCGAACGCATCCGAGCGGTCATACTGCAGGCACAGCGCCGTGACGAGCATGGCCGTCGGGCACGCCGCGAGCAGCACCGGGATGCCGAGCAGGTCGCCGCTGACAAACGGCCGCAGCACCGCCCACGTCAGCAGCGGGCACACGAGCAGACGCACCGCCGCAACGGCATAGGCACGCCAATCCGTCAGCGCCGCGCGCACGGAGATCGCGCCGAGCGACGTGCCGATGACGATCATCGACAGCGGGATCGTCACGCCGGAGACCGCCGAGATCGTGTCGGCGATGACACCGGGCACGGGCACACGTGTAAGCAGCAGCACGATCGACAGCAGCGTCGCGATGACCGGCGCGTTGAGCACATCCTGCCAGCGAACGCGGCCGCCCTCCGGGGACAGCTGCGACGCGCTGCTGGAATAGAGCGCGAGGTTAAACGGGATGTTGCACAGGGAGGCGAAAAAGACCATCTCCTCGCCGAAGATCGCCGCGACGACCGGCAGCCCCACAAAGCCGACGTTGCCAAACGCCGTCGTCAGGCGCATCGCACCGGCATCCTCACCGCGCGTGCGCAGCAGCCGCGGCAGGAGCCACGCCGGCAGCATCTGCAGCGCGACCATGACCGTCAGGACGAGGATATAATCGACGATCTCAATGGCCTGAAACGCCGGCGCGCCGAGCACGGAATTGAGGATGGTCGCCGGAAGCAGCACCGTGACCATCAGCGGGGTCACGCGCTTATTAAACTCCGGCCCCGTGATGCCGATGCGCGCACAAAGGTAGCCAAGCAGCATGATGAGGATCAGCATGGCCATCTTGGCAAAGACAGTGGACAGGTTCATATCGTTTCTTTTCTCTTTCTCTCGTTTGAAGGCTGCGCGGCTCCGCCGCCGCGCATGATACCTCAGTATATGCCAGACGCGCTGTCTTGTAAAGGAGAATTCTCGCGCAGCACTTGCCAAATGGCGTCCGGCCTGTTACACTGGCCGAAAGGGGGTGTGCGCATGAAGAAAACTGTCATGACCGTCATTCGTGTGATTGTGATCGTCGGCGTGCTGGGTCTGCTGACCTACGGCGGCTTTCTCGGCATGAACCGCGTATCCGGCAACGGCGATTACACCATCGACGCCTACGCCGCGACGGACGACGGCGGTCAGCTGACCGTGACGAAGGCCGGCACCGTCATCCACGTCGATTGCTCGGCCGAGCAGCTCGCCGCCGTCGCCGCAGAGCCGGACGCAACGTTCCACCTGACGTTCTCCTACAGCCAGATCACGAACAGCGGCAAGCTCAAATCCATCACGCCCGCCGGATAACCTCCGGCCGGGCGCGCCCGCCCGGCGTCCGCGCCGAAGCTCTGAGCGGCCGGGCAGCATCAAAGTCACATAAAGCAAGAACCCCTGACCGCTCGGTCAGGGGTTCTTGCTTGGATGGAGAAAAAGGTAAGGGGGATGTATGCGTAATCAGTCCTTGCGCTCGTCGCCCCAGAAGAACAGGGCCACGGTGCCCGGGCCGGTGTGGCTGCCGATGGTGGTGCCGACGCTGTAGATCTCGACCTTGCCGTTGAGCTTCGGGAACTTCTGCTCGATCTCGTCTGCCACGGCGCGCGCATCGTCATAGCACGCGGAGTTGGAGATGTAGCACTTGCCGGAGTAGTCGTGGCCGCCCTGCGCGTGCTCCTCCATGCGCATGACGATCTCCTTCATGACGCGCTTTTTGCCGCGGATCTTGGCGCGCGGAATGAGCCGGCCCAGGTTATCCATGTTCAGCAGCGGGCAGATATCCAGCAGGCCGCCGAACACGCCGGCCACCTTCGAGATGCGGCCGCCCCTGACGTAGAACGTCAGGTCGGTGGAGAAAAACCAGTGGTGCAGCTCAAGCTTGTGCGCCTCTGCCCAGTCGCGCACGGCGTCGATGCCCATGCCCTCATCGCGCAGGTCGGCGAGCTTATCCATCAGCAGGCCGTAGCCCGAGGACGCGCCGAGCGAGTCGACGATGTAGATCTTGCGCTCCGGGTAGCGCTCGCGCACGATGCGCGCGGCGTTCTCGGCCGAGTTCGACACGCCCGACAGACCCGAGGACAGGCAGACATGCAGGATGTCCTTGCCCTGCTCGAGAAACGGGGTGAAATAATCCACGAACTCCGAGATGTTCACCTGTGAGGTGCGCGTGTCGGCGCCGTTTGCCATGGCGGCATAGAATTTATCAAACGGCATCGATTCGCCCAGATCGTCCGGGTAGTCCACGCCATCAAGCTGGTAGTGGAAGCAGATATACGAAATGTCACGCTGCTGAAAATGCTCCTTGGTCAGGTCGGCAGTGGAGCAGCAGCTCAGTACAAAATCGGCCATGTTGTCGGTCTCCTTTACATCCTTTGATTTGCCCGCCGGGCGGGCTGTCTGTCTTGTTCCTGTCAATACACGCATAGCATACCTGCAAAGCAGGGATTGCGCAAGCTACAAAGCGGAACCGGGGCGTAGAACATGGATCCCCCCTGTTCTACGCCCCGAACGGTACGCTCTACAAATCATAGAACGCCTGAAATATCAATGCTTTGCGCGGATATGAAAGCTGAAGTAAACGACGGCCTCCGCCGGGATGACGATCAAAAACAGCTGCCAGAAATTCATCCCGAAGCGCAGCAGCACGAGGTAGCCCACGGCAAAAATACTCGCCACAAGGCCGAGCACCACGTACAGATTGCCCCGCCCGCCGAAAAACACGCTGTTGAGCACGAGATAGGTGATGACCGCCGCCGGCACAAAGCAGGCGAACACGATCCACTCCACCGCGCCCAGCCACAGCCACAGCACCACGAACACCAGCACCGCCAGCGTCACGATGCCCATGAGGGCGACAAGGATGATGGCATGATGGCTGCGGTCGCACGCGGCGGGCTCGGGTCCGGGCTGCCACGCGTCGTGCTCGTTGAGCAGGTAATCGACCGTGACGCCGAAGATCTCGCTCATGCGCTTGAGCACCGCGGCATCGGGAATGGCCTCGCCGCGCTCCCACTTGGAGATCGACTTATCCGAATAATTCAGTTGTTCGCCAAGCTCTGCCTGCGTCATGCCCGCGGCCGTGCGCAGGCGGATGAGGTTGCTGGCAAAGATGAGTTTCAGTTCGTCCATGGTGGGTCCTCACGATGATGATGTGCTGTCCATTTTACGCATTCGCGCGCGCGTTGTCAACCGTCACATACTGCCCGGACGTCACGCGCGGTAGACGATCTCCTCCGCCGTGCGTGCGGCGGTCTGCTCATCGGTGAGCAGACGCACGAGCTCGAGCGCGAACGGGATCGCAGCGCCGAGGGCGCGGCCGGTCGTGATCGGCCCGTCGGTGACGACGTCGGCATCGACCATCTGCGCACCGGTGCATCTGTCCTCAAAGCCGGGGTAGCAGGTGGCGCGGCGGCCGGCGAGCAGGCCGTACTGCGCGAGCACGCTCGGCGCGGCGCAGATGGCGGCGGCGCGGCCGCCATGCTCGAGCGTGCGGCGCACGAGCGTCTCCACGGCCGGGCTCTTGGCCAGATTCGTCGTGCCGGGCATGCCGCCCGGGAGCACGACCAGCTCCGGAGGCGCCGCCAGCAGCTCCGGCAGCGTGCGGTCGCACGTGACGGGCACGCCGTGCGCGCCGACGACGGTGTGCGCGTCCTCAACGGAGACCGTATACGTCTCCAGGCCGGCGCGGCGGAGAATATCGAGCGTGATCAGGCCCTCACACTCCTCCAGGCCTTCGGCAAACAGCAGATAACATTTGGACATAACAGGTTCCCCTTTCTTTTGTAATCCGTTTACATGAGCGGCGCTACCAGCTTGAGCAGCGCGGAAGTGATGCGCGTGTGCAGCGGGATGCGCGCGAGGTCGCCGTGCGTGACGATCTGCGACTGGGCGCGCGTGGCGTCAAAGTCGGCCACGATGTCCGCGATGCACGGGCAGTCATAGAGATACACCGCATTTTCAAAGTGCAGGTACAGGCTGCGGTAGTCAAGATTGATCGTACCGACGACGGCCTTGCAGTCATCGCTGACGAACACCTTCGCGTGCACGAAGCCGGGCGTGTACTCGTAAATTTTCACCCCGGCATCGAGCAGCTCGCGGTAGTGCCCCTTGGCGAGCGCAAAGGCAAACTTTTTATCCGGCACGTGCGGCAGAATGAGCTCCACATCCACGCCGCGCTTGGCCGCAAACGTGAGCGCCATGACCATCGTCTCATCGAGGATAAGGTACGGCGTGAAGATGCGCACATAGCGCTCGGCGTGGCTGAGGATGTCGAGATAGACGCTCTCGCCGACGCGCTCCTCGTCGAGCGGGCTGTCGGCATACGGCAGGACATAGCCCCCCGCCTCCGGCAGCGGCGGCAGCGGCACATTGAGATACCGCCCGTAGGACTCCGTATCCGGCTCGCGCTCATCCATGCCCCACATCTGCAGGAACATGAGCGTGAGCGAGCGCACGGCCTCGCCCTCGAGCCGCACGGCGGTGTCCTTCCAGACGCCGTAGACGCGCACCAGATTCGCATACTCGTCGGAAAGGTTCACGCCGCCGGTGAAGCCGACGCGCCCGTCGATGACGGCGATCTTGCGGTGGTCGCGGTTATTATAATAGGTACTGACAAACGGGCGCAGCGGCGCGAACATCTTGCAGCGGATGCCCAGCGCCTCCATGCGCCTGGGATAGCCGTACGGCAGGCGGTAGAACGTGCACGTGCCGTCATAGAGCACGCGCACCTCAACGCCGGCGCGCACCTTTTCCTCCAGGATCTTGAGGATGCGCCCCCAGACGTCGCCCTCCTCGATGATGAAGTATTCGAGGAAGATAAAGTGCTCGGCCGACTGCAGCGCGTCGAGCAGCGCGCCGATCTTATCCTGCCCCATGGGGTAGTAGGTAACGGCGGTGTTTTCATACACGGGATAGTCACCGGAGCGCAGCGTGTACTCGGCGAGGTTGTGCACCTCGGGCAGCTCGGTGCGCAGGCGCGTCATGAGCTCGGTCTGCCGCGGCACATACTGCACGGTGCTCACGATGCTCTCCTGCACGCGGCGGTTTGCGTAGCGGTGGCCGACATCGAGCTGCACGAACAGGTACAGCAGCACGCCGAACGCGGGCAGCGCCATGATGAGCACGATCCATGTGATCTTCGTCGTCGCGCTGCCGGGCTTGTTGACCAGATAGATGATGAGCACGACCGCCAGCACATGCATGATGCCGGACAGCGCGGGGTAGTAGCGGCCGAGATAGTGCGCACCGAACGCCATGATGGCGACCTGAAGCAGCAGCAGCACGACGATGACCATCGTGCGGCCGAACACAATGTCCAGCAGGCGGCGCTTGCCGCGGCGCAGCAGACGGATCTCGTAGTCGTCCTCAAACCAAACCTTGCGCACAAGCGCACCTCCCTTGTACAGTCGTTCCGGTGCGGCAGCGCCGCTCGGGGTGTCTTTCTATTATAGCGGAAATCCCGAAAACGTTCAAGGCATTCCGGCGGTTTTCAGGCCGCGGCGCAAAAAGAAACCCGGCTGCGGAGCGTTGCTCCGCAGCCGGCGGCAGGTCCGGTTTCAGGTCTCGCTCTGCGGTGTGACCGGCAGGGTGAACTCCGCCGTGAAATCATCACCGTCCCTGTGCGTGATGAATTCGCCGCCGAGCAGCTTCAAGATTGACTCGCACGTGCGCAGACCGATGTGGTTGCTCTCGACGCGCGCAAGCTCGCGCCGGGCGCGGTTGGCAAAGCAGACGTGCAGCCGTTCGCCCTCGCGCTCGGCCAGAATGGTCAGGCGCGCAGCAGGGTCGGCGTACTTTTCTATGTTCGACAGGAGGTTATCCGTCACGCGCTTGAGCATCTGCGCATCGGTCGTAACGGTGCAGGGTGTGCCGAGCAGCAGGAGATTGACGTCAAAGCCGCGGCTGCGCAGCTCCTCCGCGCACTCACCGAGCAGCTGCGCGCAGAGGATCTGCGCGTCATACGGTTCGGGGTGCGTCTCCTGTTCGCCGCGGCTGAAGACGAGAAAGTACCGGAACATCTCCCCCGTCAGATCCTTGAGCTGATAGGCCTTGTCGCGGCTTGCGAGCACATAGCGCCGCAGGTCCTCCGGCAGCTGCGCCTGCTGCATCTCGAGCAGGTCGAGATAGCCGATGAGCGACGTGAGCGGGTTGCGGATGTCGTGCGACATGGCGGTGATGAGGTCGCTGTTGGCCTGCAGCGCGGTCTGCTCGTTGCGCGTGCGCTCGACGATCGTCTCGCGCATGGTGTTGACGTTCTGCGCGAGGCGCGCAAGCTCGTCCGTGCCCGTGACGGGGATGGTCTGGTTGAGTGCGCCGGCCGCGCTCACAGCCTCGGACAGGCGCGTGACGCGCCGCGCAAGCCGCCGTGTGAAGCCGAAGGCAATGCACGAATAGGCCACGAATGCCAGCACGAGCGCGCCGATCTGCGCGTAGCCGAACAGCCGCGACTCGGAATAATCACACAAGGCAACGCGATACGCGCCGTCGGCAAACTGCACGGTATAAAAGCTGTAGCCGAGCGTTGCGAGATCGTTTTGCGTCGTGTCGTCGAGCAGCTGGCTCGTGCCCCAGGTGCCGGCCTCATACGGGTCGCCCTGCGCCTGATAGACGATGACGCTGGCGTTTTTCTCTCTGCGCAGCCACTGCTCAATGGCCACCGTGTCGCGCGAGGAGACGCCGTTGCTGTCCACATACTGCTGCAGGCTGCGCTCGTGCCGCTGGTTGCGCAGCTCGACCGCATCGGGCGCCATGTAGCCGTGGTTGATCGTCCACACGCCGAGCCGGTAGCAGCCGAAATAGCACCCGATACCCACGGCCAGCGACAGGATGAGCGCAAGGATCATGCGCGCACTGATCGAGGCGCGCCACTTTTTAATCAATCTGATACCCCTTTCCCCAGACGGTGCGGATCAGCGTCGGGTTGGACGGATCGTCCTCGAGCTTTTTGCGCAGCTTGAGGATGTGCACCATGACGGTGTTGGCCGAGCTCGGCAGGAATTTCTCATGCCAGACGTCCTCATAGAGCTTGCGCGCGGACACGGACGTGCCGCGGTTGGCGATGAGGTACTGCAGCAGCTCAAACTCCGTCTTGGTCATCTCGACGGCGCGGCCGTTTTTGCACACGGTGCCCTTGTCGCGGTTGATCTCCAGCGCATCGATGACGGTCGGCGCATCGCCCTTGCCGTGGTAGACGCGATAGCGCCGGATGAGCGATTCCACGCGCAGGAACAGCTCGTGGTTGGAAAAGGGCTTGACGAGATAGTCGTCGCCGCCGCTGCCGTAGGCGTCGCTCATGTCGCCGGGCTGTGCCTTCGCCGTCAGAAACAGGATCGGCGCGACGCTGTGCTGCCGGATCTCCGTGCAGGCGGCGACGCCGTCCATGCCGGGCATCATGATGTCCATAATAATGAGGTCATAGTCCGGCTGCGCGCGCACGCACGCGACGGCACGCAGGCCGTTTTCGGCCTCATCGACCGCATAGCCGCGTGACGAGAGCAGAATGTGCAGAATGTTGCGAATGTCCGGCTCGTCATCCACGACGAGGATGCGAGCGGGGGTCTGGGGGTTTTCCATCGTATCACCTCTGGGCTCTATCCTAACACATCCGCCCCGCACGCGCACAGGGGCAAATGGCAGCTTTAAGAAAAATTAAGCGAACGCCCGCCGGAGACAAGCTCCGGCGGGCACAGTTTGTCAAATAACCTCGTGGAGTTTCGCCGCCGCAGCGGCGAAAGAAAGTCCGATCATTTTCTCAGGCGACATGTGCGGCTGAGAAAATACTTCTCGGCCTGCAAACGTGCGCGCCGTCCGCCCAAGCGGACGGCGCGTGCGCTGCGGTCAGGCCGCAAATCCCCTTGTCAAAAAGTAATACTTTTTGACAGTCAGCCCGCCGGAGACAAGCTCCGGCGGGCAAGGTATTTCGTTTCAGGGCGTTACATTTCAGGGCTTTTGCAGCACGTTGCGGCAAAAGGCCATCAGGATCGTCGCGACCTGCTCGCGCGTGGCGCTGTCCTGCGGGCACAGATAGTCTCTGCCGTCGATCAGGACACCGTTGATCAGACCCAGCGCGACCGCAGCGGACATCTGCGTGCGCGCCCAGTCGGAGACCTGATCCCCGTCCGGGAATCTGGAGAGGTCGGCCTGCGCGCCGGACAGATCGACCTGCGCGATCTTCTCGGCATAGCCCATGAGCAGCACCGCCGCCTGCTCGCGCGTCACGGGATCGTTCGGCGAGAAGGTCGTCGCGCTCGTGCCGGCCACGACGCCGGTCTGGTAGCCCCAGAGCACCGCGTCCTGATACCAGTCGTCGGTGAGGTCGGTAAACGGCGTCGTGCCGCTGACCTCCGGATCTCCCGCGAGGTTATAGAGGATCTGCACCATCTGTGCGCGCGTGGTCGTCATCTGCGGGGCAAACAGGCCGTTGCCGATGCCGGACATCAGACCGTTTTCCACACAGTAGCGGATGCCGGGATACGACCAGCTGCTGGCATCGACGTCGGTGAACTGTGCCATCGGGTCAGCCTTCGTCAGATTCGTGCGCCAGAGCTGCGTGCCCATGAAGGGGTTGGCCGTGCCGATGACCATCCAGCCCTCTTCATCGTTCGTGGCGAAGGCGCGCAGGCCGTGGTTGAACGGATCGCCGAAGCCGTCGCGCGTAAGCGTCTCGAGCGAGAGCTTGCCGCCTTCCGACGTGATGGCGTACAGGCCGAAGCCGCGCGTCGCGGTCGAGAGCTTCCTGAGGCAGATGCACAGGTCCTTCATGTTCTCCAGCTCGGTGATGCGCACGAGCGTCTCATAGAGCTTCTTGAGCGCATCGGGCAGCTTGCCGCTGAGGCTCGCATAGAGGTCGTTCACCTTCTGGTAGAGTGCGACGAAGCCCTCGATATCGTTCGTCTCGACGAGGTCGGTCAGCTCGGTGAGCAGCGCGTTGAGCTCATTGAGCTGGCGCAGCGTGCTCACGCTGTAGTACGCGTTGTACACGCCGTTCTGGAGTTCCTGGCGCATGGTGTCATGCTGCGCGTCGGTGAAGGAGAAGAGCTCGGGGCTCTCGTCGCTGACCGCGTCGACCGCAGCGTCAATAGCGGCGTCGGGATCGGCGTCCGCCGCCATGAGCGTGCCGTCGCCGTTTTTATCCTGATTCAGCAGCAGCTTGAGCAGCACCCGCAGGTAACCGATCTGGCTGGCCCACTCCTCGCGCGACATCTTGAGCAGGTCACCGTTGGTGAACTGACCGAGCGGCTCAAGCAGGGAGCTGGTGTCAAACGTGCCGAGGAAGAGCTTGCCGTCAAAGACCTTCGACTGCCAGAAGTACTGGTTTTCATAGTCGCCGAAGCCGGAGCGCTTGCACAGGATGCCGCCGGCCGGGAACATCTTCGTCGCCTCGCCGACGACGAGCTCCATCTGCTCGCTGCCGTCGCTGCCGATGGACATGCGGTAGAGGTTCACCGACTGCTCCAGGTTGCGCGCGAGGAAGCCGAAGTCCTGACTGAACATGAGCTCCTCGAGCGGGATCTCCTCGTCGTTGTATTCGCCGATGTAGAGGTAGCCGTCATAAATGCACATATTGCAGGCGGCCGCGCGCGTGCGCGCGGGGTCGATGCCGAAGGTGTACTTTGCACCGTCGGCCTTGTCGCCGATGACCGGCGTCCACTTCCACGCGCTGGGGTCATTCCAGTCGCCGGAGCAATCGCCGCGCACGATGGCGAACGAGCGCATGTTGTCGCCCACGCGCGTGGCGGGCGTGCCGGTGCACATGGCGACGTAGAGACTGCCGTTATACTCAAGCATCTCCCAGATGCCGCCGCCGTAGACGCTGTCGACAAAGTGCACGGCGGGATAGTTATAGAGATCGGACTGCGTGGCGATCTTTGTGAAGCCCTCGGACGGGTTGTCGCTGATGAGCAGGTAGCCGCCGTCGACGCCGACGTTGCTGATGACAAGCTTGCCTTCATAGACCGCCATGCCGCGGATGCCGGTGCAGACGCCCTCTTTGTATGCCTGCACGTATTCCTGCATGTTTTCAAGCCCCGTGTAGACGCACTTAAAGCTGTCGTCCTTCGGGTCGACTTCATAGATGCTCGGCAGGCCGGCGCGGCCGTTGGCGGTCACGCTGCCGCAGAAATAGATCTTATCCTTATAGAGAATGGCATTGCGGAACAGCGGCGTGACTTTGTTGAGGGAGTTGGCCATGATCAGCTTCATCTCGCCGGTGTGCACGTTGATCTTGACGAGAATGCCGTCGGAGACGCCGCCGTCCTCCTCACCATAGAAGAACGTACCGTTAAAGATGGCGTTGAGCTCGGCGCGCATGACCTCTTCGTCAAACTTATGGCCCATAACGCTGTCCATGGCCGAGAGGGTCTTGCCCATGGCGGCGTAGCACGTGCCGACATAGACATAGTCGCCGTAGGCCATGGCTGCCCAGGAGTAGCTCTGGCCGCGGTCGCCCTGCCCGTCGGCACCTTCGACCGTGCCGGTCACGGCAACAGTGCCGTCTCCGGTATAGTCGACCAGGCCGTCCGGCGTGCCGGTCGCCTTGTCCGCGTGCGAGATCTTGCCGAAGGTGTAATCTCCGGCATCGTAGGTATACGGCGTCGCAGAGTAGCCGCCGTCGGCAGCAAATGCCGGTACTGCCAGACTTACCACCATGGCGGCCACCAGCAGCAGGGTCAACACCTTGCGCGTTCTCAGTTTCATCTCTGCACTCCTTTCCAAATGTTACAAATACTCAAAATCGCAATACCAACCTGTAACTTTATTGTAACATCCGCGCAGGAGATGTCAATGCATTCTTCCCGTTTTTTTGTGTCAATTCTGCATTCCTGCGCAAGTGTATTCCTTTTTCTTCCATTCTCCCCCTGCTTCTTACTGTTTTGCTGCGGATTAACAATTGCGCCCGTACGACAAAAACCGGCGTCCCGTTTTCGGGACGCCGGTTCAGCTTGTCAAAGAACCTCGTAGAGTTTGCGCCCGCAGGCGCAAAGAAAGTTCAATCATTTTCTTCGGCGACATGTGCGGCGAAGAAAATACTTCTCAGGCTGCAAGTGTGGAATTTGTGCGCCGGCGGCGCACAAATGATGCGCGCGGCAGACTGCAATCCCCTTGTCAAAAAGTAATACTTTTTGACAGTCTCAACCGGCGTCCCGTTTTCGGGACGCCGGTCTGGATCGGGTTCAGTTTACGCGAGGCTTGCGCAGAAGCCCTCGAACATCGTGGCGATCTGGTCGCGGGTCGCACTGCCCTGCGGCGCAAGGAAGACCTGATCGTCGACCTTGGTGCCGTTGATGATGCCGAGCGCGACGGCATCGGCCATCGCCTCACGCGCCCAGGAGGAGACCTGATCTCCGTCCGGGAATCGGGACAGATCCGCCGGAGTCTCCGCTCCGCCGACCTCCAGCACCTTGTCGGCAAACTCGTACAGCAGCACTGCGACCTGCTCGCGCGTGACGGGGTCGTCCGGCGCGAAGGTCGTCTCGCTCGTGCCGGACGTTACGCCGGTCTGGTATGCCCAGAGCACCGCGTCCTTGTACCAGTTCGCCGTGAGGTCGGTAAACGGCGTCTCGCCGCTCACCTCGGGCCCGCCGACAAAGTTATACAGGATCTGCACGAGCTGCGCGCGGGTAGTCACGCCGCGCGGGGCAAAGACATGCGTGTCCATGCCGGACATGAAGCCCATCATGACACAGAACTGGATGCCCTCATACGACCACAGAGTGGGGTCGACATCGCCGAACTGCTCATAGGCCCAGATCTCGGGCATGAGAAGCTCGTCGCTCTCCGCACCGCAGCGCTTGCACGTCACGTGCAGAATGCCGCAGAGCACGCCGTCCGGCTCCGTGGTGACGACGCCCTCGTCCCAGTCGTGGCCGAGCGCGGGAACGGCCGCCGTCTGCTTCAGGCCGCAGCCGTTGGTGCAGGTGCGGCTGATGGTGCCGGGCTGCTCACAGCCGGGCTGCTCGACCGTCTGCCACGCGCCGAAGACGTGCTGCTCGGCGTCCACATGCACGGCCGCATTCTTGAAAGGATCGCCGTAGGAGGTGTCGATGCGCACGGCATCCCACTGTGCCTGCGTGCCGGTGTAATACACGTCGGTGAGCGCGGTGCAGCCCATGAACGAGAAGCCGCGAACCTCCGTGACACTGGCGGGGATGGTGACCTCAGTCAGCGCCGAGCAGCGGTTGAACACGTTCATATCGATGCGCGTCAGGCCGTCGGGCAGGATGACATCCTTAAGCTGCGTGCAGCCGGAAAAGGCGTTGTAGCCGATCGCCGTCAGGCCGCTGGCCGGGAAATAGACGCCGCGCAGATACGCACAGCCGGAAAATGCATAGCTGCCGATCGCCGTCACACCGTCAGGCACGACGAACTCGGTCACAGCGGCGGGCACCTGCACGAGCGTCTTGCCGTCCTTGGTGTAGAGCGCACCGTCGCGCTCGGCAAAGGCGGGGTTCGTCTCGTCCACGTAGATGGCCTGCAGGGTGTCCATGCCGGACAGGGCGCCGTCGCCGAGCTTCTCGACTGTGCTCGGCAGATAGACGTACCCGGCCTGATCGCAGCCCTCAAACGCGTGCGCGCCGACAGCCGTGACGCCGTCACTGATCTCGATCGCCGTGACGTTCATGTCCGCCCAGCGGCACAGGCCTGCGTTGTTATCGGGGATAGCGCCCTCGCCGGAAATCGTCAGCAGACCGGTGCTGTCCAGCTCCCACGTGAGGCCGCCTTCGAGTGTGCCCGTGTCCGCCGCAAAGGCCGCCGGCACGAGCGTAAGCATCAGGCTCAGCACGAGCAGGATGCTCAGGAGTTTCTTTTTCATGTCATTTCTCCTTTTTCAACAAAGTGAGTGTTAAATAGGATACCATGTCCCCCACGGAAATGGCAAGCCTTTTTGCACAACTTTTTGTTTATTGTGCAGGATTTTTTGTGCAATGCATGACCGGCGTCCCATTTTCGGGACGCCGGTCTGGATCGGGTTCAGTTTACGCGAGGCTTGCGCAGAAGCCCTCGAACATCGTGGCGATCTGGTCGCGGGTCGCACTGCCCTGCGGCGCAAGGAAGACCTGATCGTCGACCTTGGTGCCGTTGATGATGCCGAGCGCGACGGCATCGGCCATCGCCTCACGCGCCCAGGAGGAGACCTGATCTCCGTCCGGGAATCGGGACAGATCCGCCGGAGTCTCCGCTCCGCCGACCTCCAGCACCTTGTCGGCAAACTCGTACAGCAGCACTGCGACCTGCTCGCGCGTGACGGGGTCGTCCGGCGCGAAGGTCGTCTCGCTCGTGCCGGACGTTACGCCGGTCTGGTATGCCCAGAGCACCGCGTCCTTGTACCAGTTCGCCGTGAGGTCGGTAAACGGCGTCTCGCCGCTCACCTCGGGCCCGCCGACAAAGTTATACAGGATCTGCACGAGCTGCGCGCGGGTAGTCACGCCGCGCGGGGCAAAGACATGCGTGTCCATGCCGGACATGAAGCCCATCATGACACAGAACTGGATGCCCTCATACGACCACAGAGTGGGGTCAACATCGCCGAACTGCTCATAGGCCCAGATCTCGGGGTCGAGCACCTCATAGCCCGTGCCATTGCAACGGCTGCAAGTATGCTCAACGATGCCGCAGCGCACACCGTCCGGCGCTGCGAGGAGCGTGCCCGAATCCCAGATGTGGCCGTATGCGGGCAGCTCCACGGTCTGGACGAGGTCACAGCCGTCATTGCCGCAGCTGCGCGCCATGGTCACGCCCTGTTCGCAGGAGCGCGTGCCGTCTGTGACCCACGCGCCGAACGTATGCTGCTCAGTATTGAAGTTCTTATGCATCCAGCCGAGGACGCCGTCATCGAACGCAATCGCGTTCCACTGCTGCTCCGAACCGGCGTAGTTGATGTCCGCGATGCCCGCATCCATCGTTCCGGCTGAGAGAAAGGCCATATCGCTCACGTGCTTCAGGCTGACCGGAAGGTCGACGCTGCGCAGACCCGAGCAGTGCGCAAAGGCGTACATGCCGATCTCCGTCACGCCCGCCGGGAGCAGAAGCTCGGTCAGGCCTTCGCAGAATTCAAACGCCATCGCACCGATCGTCGTCAGGCTGCCCTCCGGGAAGTAGATGCTCGTCAGGTACTTCGCGCCGAAGAAGGCATAGTCGCCGATCGTCGCCACGCCGTCCGGCACAACGAAGGTTTCCGCATTGGCCGGGCCCTTGACGAGCACGGTGCCGTCCTTGCTGTAGAGCGCGCCGTCCACGGACTTATAGGCGGGGTTCTTTGCGTCGACAAGGATGTCCGACAACGCGGGGCAGTTGCCGAACGCGTTGTCATCCAGCTGCGTGACGGTGTCCGGCAGGGAGATGACCTGCAGGTCATCGCAGCCGTAGAAAGCGTCCTTGCCGACGCCCGTAACGCCGGAGCGGATATCGACCGCCAGAACGGGCTTGTCGGACCAGATGCTGCCGCCGGTGCCGGAGGCGATCTTGCCGGTTCCGGAGATGGTCAGCAGACCGGTCTCATCGAGCGTCCAGATGACGTTGCTGCCGTCCCCCTCCGCGCCGCAGGTGCCGCTGGCAATGTCCGCCGCGAAGGCCGCCGGCACGAGCGTAAGCATCAGGCTCAGGACGAGCAGGATGCTCAGAAGTTTCTTTCTCATAGCATTTCTCCTTTTTCAACAAAGTGGGTATTAAAAAGGATACCACCCCCACACCGGAAATGGCAAGCCTTTTTGCACAACTTTTTGTTTATTGTACAGGATTTTTTTGTGCAATGTAAGACCGGCGCTCCCATTTGGGAGCGCCGGTCATCAGTTTGTCCAAAAACCTCGTAGCCTTTGCGCCCGCAGGCGCAAAGAAAGCCCAATCATTTTCTTCGGCGACATGTGCGGCGAAGAAAATACTTCTCAGGCTGCAAGTGTGGAATTTGTGCGCCGCCGGCGCACAAATTATGCGCGCGGCAGACTGCAATCCCCTTTGTCAAAAAGGAATACTTTTTGACAGTCTCAGGGCCGGCGTTCCCTTGTTGGAACGCCGGTCTTGCAAAAAATATACGTATGTGCTTATGCCTCGAGCTGCTGCGTGACCCAGGCGATCTGCGCCTCGACGCTCGGCACGGACGTGCCGCCGTAGGACACGCGCCGCGTGACGCAGTTTTTGAGGTCGATGGCGGCATACACGCCGTCGTCAAAGAGCGCGCTGAAGGTCTGAAACGTCTCGAGCGGCAGCTTTTCGAGCACGGTGTCATGCGCGATGCAGTAGGCCACGAGCTGGCCGGAGATCTTGTACGCGCTGCGGAAGGGCAGACCCTTCGTGACGAGGTAGTCCGCGAGGTCAGTCGCGTTGAGGAAGCCCGTCTGCGCCGCGTGGAGCATCTTGTCGGCGCGCACGGTCATGGTCGCGAGCATCGGCGCCATGACGCGCAGACACATCTTCACGGTGTCGACCGCGTCGAACACGGCCTCCTTATCCTCCTGCATGTCCTTATTATATGCCAGCGGCAGGCCCTTGAGCGCCGTGAGCATGGCGATGAGGTCGCCGTAGACGCGGCCGGTCTTGCCGCGCACGAGCTCGGCCATGTCGGGGTTTTTCTTCTGCGGCATGATCGACGAGCCGGTCGTGTAGCTGTCCGAGAGCTGCACGAACTGAAACTCCCAGCTCGACCAGAGCACCAGCTCCTCGCTCAGGCGCGAGAGGTGCATCATCTCGATGGCGTAGGCATCGAGCAGCTCGACGCAGAAGTCCCGGTCGGACACGCCGTCCAAACTGTTGCGCGCCACGTCGTCAAAGCCGAGCTGCTTGGCCTCAAAGAACCGGTCGGTGTCATACGTCGTGCCGGCGAGGGCGCAGCAGCCGATGGGCGAGACGTTCATACGCCTGACGGCATCCTGCATGCGGTCAATGTCGCGCAGGAGCATCATGGCATAGGCCATCAGGTGGTGGCCGAAGGTGATGGGCTGCGCGCGCTGCAGGTGCGTGTAGCCGGGCAGGATGTCGCCCTTGTGCGCCGCGGCCTGCTCCACGAGCGCCGCGAGCACGTCCTTCGTGAGCGCGATGATCTCCTGCGTCTCACGGCGCAGGTACATGCGCAGGTCGAGCGCGACCTGATCGTTGCGCGAGCGGGCGGTGTGCAGCTTCTTGCCAAGGTCGCCGATGCGCGCGGTGAGCACCTGCTCGACAAACATATGGATGTCCTCGCACGCGGGGTCAATGGCAAGCGCGCCGCTGTCCAGATCGTCGAGGATGCCCTGCAGCGCGTCGATGATCGCGTCGGCGTCCGCGGAAGGCAGGATGTGCTGCGCGCCGAGCATCGCCGCGTGCGCCATGCTGCCCGTGATGTCCTCACGGTACATGCGGCTGTCGAAGCGGATGGAGGAATTGAAATCGTCCGCGACCGGGTCGGTCACGCCGGCCGTGCGGCCCGCCCACATTTTTGCCATGGTGATGGTCTCCCTTCGTGCGTTATCTCAAACGAGACCCGCTTCGCCGGGCTCTCGTTTGAAAAAGATGCGGCTCGCTGCAGCGCACGCGCCATGCGCGCACATTTGCGAGGCGTTTGGAACGATCTTCCCGCGCCGGGAGGCCCGGCGCGGGGAGAAAATCTTACGATATATTTATTGTACCGCTTACATGCTCTTGCCGTCAACCTTCGCCTGCACGGCGATCGGCAGACCGTAGAGCTGGATGAAGCCGGCGGCGTCCGCCTGATTGTAGTCGCTCGCGCCGAAGGTGGCGATCTCCTCGGAGTACAGGGAGTACGGGCTCCAGACGCCGGCATTGATGATGTTGCCCTTGTAGAGCTTGAGCCGCACCGTGCCGGTGACGTGCTCCTGCGTCTTGGTCACGAACGCGCTGAGCGCCTCGCGCAGCGGCGTGAACCACTGGCCGTTGTACACCAGTTCGCCGAAGGTCACGGCGAGCTTCTGCTTTTCGTGCATGGTCATCTTGTCGAGGCAGAGCGTCTCGAGCACGCTGTGCGCCTTGTAAAGGATCGTGCCGCCCGGCGTCTCATACACGCCGCGGCACTTCATGCCGACGAGCCGGTTCTCCACAATGTCCAGAATGCCGATGCCGTTGGCGCCGCCGAGCTCGTTGAGCTTGAGGATGATGTCCTTGGCGCTCATCTGCTTGCCGTCGAGCGCGACGGGCTTGCCCTGCTCAAAGTCGAGCGTGACATAGGTCGGGGCGTCGGGTGCGTCGATCGGGCTCACGCCCAGCTCGAGGAAGCCCGGCTTCTCATACTGCGGCTCGTTGCCCGGATCCTCCAGATCGAGCCCCTCATGGCTCAGATGCCAGAGGTTTTTGTCCTTGGAGTAGTTGGTCTCGCGGTTGATCTTCAGGGGCACGTTGTGCGCCTCGGCGTAGGCGATCTCCTCCTCACGCGACTGGATGTCCCATTCACGCCACGGGGCGATGATCGGCATATCGGGCGCGAAGTGCTTGATGGCCAGCTCAAAACGCACCTGATCGTTGCCCTTGCCGGTGCAGCCGTGGGCGATGGCGTCCGCGCCCTCCTTCTGGGCGATCTCGACCAGCCCCTTGGCGATGCACGGGCGCGCGTGGCTCGTGCCGAGCAGGTACTCCTCGTACATGGCGCCGGCCTGCATGGTCGGGATGATGTAATCGTCGACATATTCGTCCGTCAGGTCGAGCACGTAGAGCTTCGACGCGCCGGTCTTGATGGCCTTTTCCTCCAGACCGTCGAGCTCGTCGGCCTGACCGACGTTGCCGGACACGGCGATAACTTCGCAGTTGTTGTAGTGCTCCTTCAGCCACGGGATGATGATGGACGTATCCAGACCGCCGGAGTAAGCAAGGACGACTTTTTTGATATCTTCTTTTTTCATAATGGGTGCCTCCATTGATTATTCATTCATAAGATGTGCATATTATTCACCTTTTTCGTGCAAATGTCAACCCTCCATCTGCATAAAATTCGCCGGAAAATTCATATTCTTTCCGTGATATTCACAAAATGAGGTGTTTATACGTAGCTTCCCGCACCGCGTCGCCTGTAAGCGGCAGCAAAATATGCATTCGTGCGAATATTCTTGCGGCCGCTGGCCGATGTACGCTCTGCTCGAACGGGCCGTTTTTTGCCCGCATACCAAAAAATGCGTAAAAAGCCGCCGCGCCCACTTTTCAAGCGCCGCGCCACGCGGTATAATGAGAAGATACCATATAATAATAATTGCCTGCCGCCCTGCGCGGGGCGGCAAATCACGCACAAAGGAGCACCGCATATGCAATGGATCGAAGTGTCCGTCCCCACCCGCAGCGATGAGATCGACGACGTCTGCGCGCAGCTGGCCGAGCTGGGCGCCGGCGGCATGGTCGTGGAGGACGAGGCGGATTTTCAGGAATTTCTCGAGCACAACCACCAGTATTGGGACTACGTCGACGACGCGCTCGAGGCGCAGTTTCGCGGCGTGTCGCGCATCAAGTTCTACCTCTCGGACGATGACGACGGCCGCGCGCAGCTTGCGTCCATCCGCGCCGGCCTCGGCCGCGAGCTGACGACCGCGACCGTGCGCGACAGCGACTGGGAAAATAACTGGCGGCAGTACTATCAGCCGATCGAAGTCGGCGAAAAACTCGTCGTCGTGCCCGAATGGCTCGATGCGCCGGCGGACGGGCGCGTCGCGCTGCGGCTCGATCCGGGGCTCATCTTCGGCACGGGCAGCCACCCCACGACGCGCATGTGCCTCGCCGCGCTCGAGCAGTACGCCGGTCCGGGCAAGACCGCGCTCGACCTCGGCTGCGGCAGCGGCATTCTCGGCATCGGTGCGCTGCTGCTCGGCTGCGCGCACGTCACCGGGTGCGACATCGACCCCAAGGCGCCCGAGGTCGCGGCGGGCAACGCCGCGCTCAACGGCTTTTATGACGACCGGTTCTCCGTCTGCGCGGGCGACATCCTCGCCGACGCCGGACTGCGCCGGCATCTCGGCACGGGGTATGATCTCGTGCTGGCAAACATCGTGTCCGACGTCATCATCCCGCTGGCCGCGCACGCCCCGGCATTTCTCGCCCCGGGCGGCACATTCATCTGCTCGGGCATCATCGACGGGCGCGAGGACGAGGTGCGCGCCGCCATCGAGCGCGCGGGCTTCACGGTCACGGCGCATGACAGCCTTGAGGAGTGGCACTGCTTCACGGCCACGCTTGCGTGACGGTGCGGCCGGCAGCCTGACCAAACACGAAACCACCTTTTTATGCACTTTGACCGGCGCAGCGCGCCCGTCCGGAAAGAGAGAACTGCGATGAAATACGCCTTTGATAACGCCAGCCTGATCGACGGCACACAGGATATGCGCGTGCAGCCGGGGCTGTGCGTGCTCACGGACGGCGAGACGATCACGGACATCGTACCCGCCGGCACTGCGCCGGACGGTTACCGGCGCATCGACCTGCACGGGCGCTACCTGCTGCCGGGTCTGATCAATATGCACGTGCATCTGGCCGGAAACGGCAAGATCCAGAAAAAGCAGCGCGATCTGGAGACGCTCGTGCGCCGCATCCTCGCAAACCCCGTCGCGCGCGCGGTGGCCTACCGCATGGTGTGCTCCTTTGCGCGCACCGAGCTGCTCGGCGGCGTGACGACGATCCGCACCGTCGGCGGGCTGGACACGTTCGACACGCGCCTGCGCGACGAGATCCGCGCCGGACGCCGCATCGGACCGCGCGTGCTCACGGCGAACGAGGCCATCTCCGTCCCCGGCGGGCACATGGCGGGCTCGGTCGCCATCGCGGCCAGGACCGTTGACGAGGCGCTCGCACAGGTCGACGCCGTGCACGCGCAGGGCGCAGACCTCGTCAAGCTCATGATCACCGGCGGCGTCATGGACGCGACCGAGCGCGGTATGCCCGGCGAGGTGAAAATGCCGGCTGAGATGGTGCGCGCCGTGTGCGAGCGCGCGCACGCGCTCGGCTACACCGTGGCGGCGCACACCGAGTCCACGGAGGGCGTGCGCATCGCGCTGCAAAACGGCGTCGACTCCATCGAGCACGGCGCAAAGCCGGACGCGGAGATCCTACGGCTGTTTCAGGAGCGGGGCGCATTTTTGTGCGCGACGTTCTCGCCCGCGCTGCCGTATGCACGCTTTGACCGCGCAGTCACGCATCTGACCGAGGACGAGCTGTTCAACGGCCGCGTCGTCTTTGATGGCATGATCGCCTGCGCGAAGGCCGCGCTCGAGCACGGCATCCCCGTCGTGCTCGGCAACGACACGAGCTGCCAGTGGGTCGCGCAGTATGATTTCTGGCGCGAGCTGTGCTATTTCCACGAATATGCCGGCGCTTCCAACGCCTGCACGCTCTACTGCGCCACCGGTCAGAGCGCGCGCATGGCAGGGCTCGGCGACGTGACCGGCACGCTCCGCCCCGGTCTGTGCGCCGATATGCTCGTCACGAGCGAAAACCCGCTCGAGGATCTGCGCGCACTGCGCACGCTCGACATGGTCGTCGCGCGCGGCCGGATCATCGATCGTCCGCGCCCGAAGCGCAACGCCCGGCTCGACGCCGGACTCGACACCCTGCTCGCCTGAGCAGGGGATCCCATACCTTATATAATGTAATTCAGGTGATGTTATGAAAGCGCTCTCACAACCGCTGTTTGCCTCCCTGCGGGGCTATGACCGGCAACAGCTCGGGCCGGATCTGTTTTCCGGCGTGCTCATTGCGCTGCTGTCCATCCCGATCTCCATGGGCTATGCCCAGTTGGCGGGTCTGCCGCCGGTCTACGGTCTGTACGGGTCGCTGTTCCCGATCCTGCTCTTTGCGATGCTCAGCACAACGCGGGAATTCATCTTCGGCGTGGATGCCGCACCCGCCGCCATGGTCGGTGCGGTGCTCGCCTCGCTCGGCGTCACAGCCGGCAGCGCGGAGGCCATGCGCATCGTGCCGGTGCTGACGCTCTACGTCGCGCTGTGGCTGGCAGTGTTCGCACTCGTGCGCGCGGACAGGGCCGTTGATTACATCTCCGAGCCCGTCATGGGCGGGTTCATCAGCGGCGTCTGCTGCGAGATCATCCTCATGCAGGTGCCGAAGCTGCTCGGCTCGGGCACGGGCACGGGCGAGCTGTTCGAGCTGCTGGGGCATATTTTTGACGCGGCAAAGACCGTCAACCTGCCGACCGCCGCGCTCGGCTTTGCGACGCTGGTGATCCTGCTGCTTGCGCCGCGCAAATGGCCGAAGGTGCCGTGGGTGCTGGTGATGATGGTGCTCGGCGGGCTGCTCGGCGCGTTTGCGCCGCTGGGTGCATGGGGCGTGGCGCTGCTGGCCGCCGTGCCGCGCGGATTGCCGAAGCTCTTGCTGCCGGATCTCACGGCGCTGCCGTTTACCAAGGCACTTGTAGCGACGCTGCCGGTCGCGGCCGTGATCTTAGCCGAGACGCTGCTGGCCTCGTCCGGCACGGCGCAGAAAAACGGCTACCGCCTCAACGGCCGCCGCGAGATCGCGGCCTACGCCGTGGGCAACGTCGCCGCCGGGCTCGTCGGCTGCTGCGTCGTGTCAGGCAGCGTGTCGCGCACGGCGGTCAACGAGCGCAACGGCGGGAAAACGCAGCTCGTGTCCGTCACGGCGAGCGTGACCATGCTGCTCGTGCTGCTGTTCGCCACGCCGCTGATCCGCTTTCTGCCCGTGCCGGTGCTGACGGCCATCGTCGTCAACGCGCTCATCGGGGCGACGGAGTTCGGCATCGCGCGGCGGCTCTGGCGCGTCAACCGCGTGGAGCTCGGCATCTTCGCCGGGGCATTTCTGGGCGTGCTGCTGCTCGGCGCGATCAAGGGCGTGCTCGTGGGCATGGTGCTGTCGTTCATCGACGTGCTCATGCGCGCCGCAGCGCCGCAGCGCACCTTCCTCGGCACACTGCCGGGCAAAGCCGGCTTCTTCCCGATCGACCGCGTCAGCGGGGTGCAGCCGCTGCCGCACATCGTGCTCTACCGCTTCAGCGGCAGCCTGTTCTTTGCAAACATCCGCCGCTTTCAGGAGGACATTGAGGGCGCGCTGCAGCCTGACACGCAGGCCGTCATCGTCGACGGCAGCGCCGTCGTGAGCGTGGACATCACCGCCTGCGACCGGCTCGTCGCGCTCAACCGCAAGCTGCGCGCACAGGGCGTGCGCTTTTATCTGACCGAGCACATCGGTGAGGTCAACGACCAGCTGCGGCACTTTGAGGCCGGCGAGCTCATCGAGACCGGCGCCGTGCGCCGCACGATCCGCGGCGCGCTGCGCGACGCCGGTGTGACGCTCGACCCAGGCAGCTCATATCAGCAGATCCCCGGCAACATGGACGACATCCGCCAGCTGCAGGAGCTTGAGTGGCTCTACGGTGCGGACGCGGAGGTGCAGATCGAGCGCAACGTCCAGCTCATGCTCGCGCGTATGCGCACAACGGACGACGTGCGCGCGCGCCGCGCCATGCTCGAGCACTTCCTCAACGAGGACTTCCACTTCGGCAGCATCGACGCCGACGAGGTGCTGCTGCATCTCGAGGGACACACGGACGAGCTGGCGCAGCTGCTCGGCAACTCCGAGGACGACGTGTTCACCGACCTCGAGGTCGAGCGCGACAGCCTCATCGACCGCGTCGAGCAGGACTATCCCGAGCTGGTCGAGCACGTGCGCGAGCGCCGCGACCACCTCGACCACGATTTCCACACCAACCACCCCTCGAGTGCCGCACGCATCGACGCCCGCCGGCAGCAGCTGCGCGCACGCATCGAGCGCGAGCGCGCCGAACGCGGAGAGCGCCGCGCCCAGCATCAGGCCGAGCTGCTTGAGCGGCACGAGCAGCACGCCGCCGCGCATCAGGAGCGGCGCGAGCAGCACGCCACCGAGCAGCAGCTGCGCCACGAGCGGCAGCTTGAGGAGCGGCTGCGCCGCCAGGCGGAGGCGCAGGTCGCGCGCGAACAGCGGCAGGCGGCAGAGCTGGCCAAAAAGGCACAGCGTGCGGCCGAGCGTGCCCGCCGCCACGCGGAACACTCCGCCGAGCGCGCGCAAAAGCACGCCGAGGATCTCGCGCGCAAGATGCAGCGCCACGCCGAGCACAAGGCCGAGCGCCTCGAGCGCCACGCCGCGCACGAGGCAAAGCACGAACACAAGCACGGCGACGAGGACTGAGCGCCGCGCACACAGGCGGCTTTTGTCAGGGGAACGCAGCGCACGTCGAAAAATAAGTTTACATAATTCCGAAACCCGCTCGACACGTTCCACCTGTCGAAGGCAGGCGAGAAAAAATGGATTTTTCCGAATCTTTATGCTTTTCGACGAAGTATATCAGATTATGTCAACGGAAACTTAGGGTTATTCGCCAAGAACCACACGATTCCAGCATCCCAAACATGGTAAAATATCCGCGCAAGACAGGGAAAACGAGCGGTTCATCAGACAGCTGACCGCAAGCCCGAAATTTTGCAGAGGAGAAGGTTATGGAAACAAAAATCAGTGTACTGGTGGCAGAGCCCAGTGAGGAATACCGCGCAGCCTATGCCAAGGCCATCGCCCGGGAGGCGGACATGGAGCTGGTCGCACAGACGGACAACGGGCTGCGCGCAGAGGCGCTCGTCGACGAATTTCAGCCCGACGTGGTGGTGCTCGACCTCGTGCTGGCGAGCGTCGACGGTATGTCGCTGCTGGCGCGGCTGCAGGCCAAGGAGAAGCCGCCGCGCGTGATCGTTACATCCGCGATCTACAATGACGAAGTGCTCATGGAGTGTGCCGATCTCGGCACGATGTACTTCATGCAAAAGCCGGTCGACCCGCCGCTGCTCGTGTACCGCATCCGGCAGACCGCGCGTCCGCGCCGCCGCACCGGCAGCCTGTGCGCGCAGCTTGACGCACCCGAGCCCGCGCCCACGCTCGAGAGCGTCGTCACCGACGTCATCCATGAGATCGGCGTCCCGGCGCACATCAAGGGCTACCAGTACCTGCGCGAGGCGATCATGCTGGCCATCGACGATATGGACGTCATCAATTCCGTGACCAAGGTGCTCTACCCCGAGGTCGCGCGCAAATTCAACACCACGCCCTCGCGCGTTGAGCGTGCGATACGCCATGCGATCGAGGTCGCGTGGGATCGCGGCGATCTGGAGACGCTGCAGAAGTTTTTCGGCTACACGGTTTCGAACATCAAGGGCAAGCCGACGAATTCGGAGTTCATCGCCATGATCGCCGACTGCCTGAGTCTGCGGCAGAAGCAGAGCGCGTGCTGACGCGCGGCATGGATGGCAGAGGGATGCACAAGCGCCCCCGAACCCAAAACGGTTCGGGGGCGCTTTTTGTCTGTATTCAAATCTCAGGGGTGTACTGCCCGAACTTACCAGCTCGGGAACAGGGCAAGAAAATCGTCAAGGTTGCGGTAGCTGCCGCCCTGCGGCGAGAGATCCGGCGCGGCGGCATAGGCGCTGCCCGGCGCGGCCGTGACGGTGAGGTTGGCCGCATCGACCTGCGTGCGCAGCGTGATCCGGCTCGGCGTGAGCGAGATGTACAGCGGCGAGGCCGCGATGTTCGCCGTGATGTTCAGCGCACCGTCGGCATAGCCGAAGTCCGAGATCGCGCCGACAACGCTCGCGAACGACAGGTGCTCGAAGAAGTAGGTGTACGCCTCGATAGCGTTTTGCACCGTCTGGCGGTCGACGCCCGGCGTGACGGTGAGCACGGCATAGAGCGCACGCTCGAGCGAATCCATCGACGCCGTGACGTGGTGCCAGCCGTAGTCGATGTACACGCGGTCGTTCCAGAAGGTGACAGTCAGGTCGCGGCCGAGGATCTGCGACACGGCGCGCGCCGCGACGGGCTTGCCGAACGAGAGCACGACATCGGTGTCAAGGCTGTAGCCGTTGACGCTCACCGTCGCATCCATGCCCATGGCCTGCGCGCCGACATAGCGCTCAAGCACGGGGGCAAAGGGCTGCAGCTGCGAGAGCGTGACATAATTTCCGCTCGTGGGGCTGAGCGCGGCGGCACTGCCGGACGTCGAGGTGACCGTCACGCGCACCGTCCAGCCAGCAGCCGTAACGCTTACGCTGTCGGCCGAGAGGGCGGCGGACACATCCGTGCCCGCGATGTTCAGCTGCGCATGCAGGGCATTGTTCGACCACGTCAGCCCGCGGATGCTGTCAACGGCGGACTGCGGCGTGAGCTCACGGAAAAACTGCGCATAAGCGCTGCCCGCGGCGTCCGCTCCGCTCGCACCGGCGAGCTTGCCTGCCCACGCGACGAGGTCTTTGATCTCGCTGCCCGTGCCGCTGACGTGGATGTTGCCGGCGGAGACATAGACCGTGCTGCCGATGTATTCGGCGCGGATCGTCACACCGTCTACCACGGTCGTGAGCGCAGCGTCATAGCCGCCGGAGGTCTTGGTCACGGTGACCGTGCCGCTGAGACTCAGCGGACCGCTGAGCGCGACGTCGAAGGTCGCGGTCTTGGCCGTGGCCGCATCCATGAGGGGGCTGACGAGACTCAGCGCGCCGGTCAGATCGGTGTAGCCGTCGAGCGGCTGCACCCGGAAGCCGCCGTAGTACGGCGTGGCCGCGATGCGCATACGTGCGCCGCCGATGTTGAGCGACACGTCCGCACGCGTCAGGCGCAGCGCGTCGGGATCGGTCAGCTGCACCGTGCCGGAGATCATCGGGTCGTTGAGGCGGATGTTCATGCCGTTGGCGGTCTCCTGCATGGTGACGTTTTTCGTCAGCGCAGCCATGCCGGCGGAATCGAGCGAGATGTCCGGGATCTGCACGCCGAGATAGCCCGCCACCGTGCGCGCCGCGTCGAGCGTGTCGCTCGCGCGCAGGGTGATCTTCTGGCTGCCGAAGGCGATGTACACCCGCTCGTTGCTGTAGGCGGCGAAGAGGTCGACGCCCGCGACATTGCCGCGCAGCTGGAAGGTGGTCTGATCAATATCCATATGCGCCGTCAGGCCGTAGGACTGGCCGTTCGCGGTGACGGTGAGGCTGTAGTTCGGCGTGCGGCGGAAAAAGTCGCGCACCATGGCCTGCGTGTCCTGCCCGCCGTCGGAGAGCTTGCCGAGGTTGTTGGGGTCGTACTGGGTGGCGAGATAGTGCTGGAACTCCGTCTGGTCGTCGGTCACGGCGCCGAAGTCCGTGAATGTCTCCGTGAGCGTGCTCGTGCAGTTGAGGCTGCCGAGACCGGACATGGACACGGAATAGCTCTCCACGGTGTCCATCTGCAGCAGATCCCAGTTGGCGTCGATCGTCCAGACCATGTGCACAGCCGTAAACTCGGGGTTTTTCGACGCGCCGCTGTACGTGCGCACCTGATGCTTATAGTATGCGCTCGCGCCCGCAGGCTCGAGGTCAAAGGTGAGGGTGTACGTGCCGTCATCATTGGCGGTCATGGTCGGGTTTTGCACCGTGTCCTGGCTGATAACGTAGTTGCTGAGGTTGCGCGGATCCTGCCCATAGGCATCCTGATAGTCCTGCTGCGAGATGGCCACGATCTGGTCGCTCCACGTCGCGCTGTCGGCGGAGACGGAGCTCGCCTTGCGCACGAGGATCGCACCGTCCTTAAAATATTTCTGCTCGCCGAGCTTGACGAACATGCTCGTGCTGATGGCCTCGGTGAAAACGCTGTCACTCGTCACGACGCGCACGTTGTGCACGTTCTGGTTATAGTCGATGAAGCCGACCTTCGCCTTCGTCTGCCCGACGGTCTCGGAGCGGTAGGTCTCCTGATCCATGACGCCGGTCGTAATATAAATGTTGTCCTCGGCGCTCTGACCGGAGGGATCGCCGTCCGGACGCGCGAGCGTGGTGCTCGCCCCGCCGGCGCCGTCGTCGGTATCGACCGCGCCCGGCAGCGCCACTGCCGCCGCGATCGCCAGTGCCAGCAGCACGCCGCCGATGACATAGGTGCGCTTGCCGTGCTTGCGGCGCGTCGGCTGCGCGGCGCTCTCGGAGGGCACCAGTTCGCTGTCGGCGATGTCCGGCGCGGTTTCGTCCGCCGTCGGCTTGCGCCGCCATGGCGGAAGACGGAAATGTTGTTTGCGCATAGATCTCAAACTCCTTGCGGGCAGCCCCGGCGTGCACATCGTCGGGGAAGTCCCGGTTTTTTCTTGTTTTCATTATACGGCAAGGGGTCTGAAAACGCATCCTCCCCGCTTTCGACCGGTAGAAATGTTGAGAGAAGCCAATTCTACCGGCAGGAGAATCCCTGTATCTGGGACTTTGCCGGACTTGCGGTGTGGCACGCGCTGTGGTATACTCATACCATGGAAGATGTGAGAGGCGCGCTCGCCGCCAATTTAGCCGAGCTGAGAAAAGAAGAAAATCTGACGCAGGCCGAGTTCGCCGCGCGCTTCAATTACTCCGACAAGGCCGTGTCCAAGTGGGAGCGGGGCGACTCCCTGCCCGATGTCGTCATGCTCAAGACCATCGCCGACCTCTACGGGCTGCGTGTGGACGATCTGCTGACCGAGGACGGCGTTGCCAGCGCGCTCGCCGAGGCGGCCGGCCATGAGAAAAAGCGCGACGCATACCTGATGCAGAAAATGCTCATCGCCGCCATGTGGGTGACGATGGTGTGGGTCGTTGCGGTCGTCGTGTTTTTGTACTCGCAGTTCAGCATCGGCAAGATGTACTGGATGGCGTTCGTGTGGGCGGTACCGGTGTCGTTCGCCGTGGCGTTCCTTTTCTCCCGCCACTGGAAGGGCGAGGCGGTGCTGCAGTGCGTGTTCGCGTCGCTGTTCGTATGGAGCTTGATCACCGCGTTTTATTTCCAGTACCTCGAATACAACATCTGGGCCGTGTTCTTCGTCGGCGTTCCGGTGCAGATCGCGCTCATCCTGGGGGCAAAGCTCCGCCGCGCCGGTGTGCACTGGCTGCGCCGGTGAAAAAACAAAACTACCGCTTGACGGCGGGCCACGCCCGTGCTATACTCGCGTCTAATGACAGGCCGGAAACGGCCGGGCGGCGTCCGCGCCGCAGCAGACAGAGATCACCGCGTCTGTGGGACTTCATGCCCCGCAGGCGCTTTTTTATTCAGAAAGGAGTCTTTTTTCATGCGTGAAACCGCTTCCGCACCCGATGATGCCAAGCGCGTGACCATGCAGGTATCCACCGTCGGCATCGTCTGCAACGCCGCGCTGACGGTGTTCAAGCTCGTCGCCGGCATCGTGGCGCACTCGTCGGCCATAGTGGCCGACGCCGTGCACTCGGCGTCTGACATCCTCGGCTCGCTGATCGTGATGATCGGCGCAGTCTTTTCCAACAAGGCGGCCGACGCCAGCCATCCCTACGGGCACGAAAAGCTCGAGTGCATCGCCTCGATCCTGCTCGGCAATATTCTCGTGCTCGTCGGCGCTGCCATCGGCTATACAGGCATCACAAAAATCATCCACGGCGAAACGCTCGCCGCCCCCGGCATGCTCGCGCTCATCGCGGCGGTGGTGTCCATCGTCGTCAAGGAGGCGCTGTACTGGTACACGATCGCAGCCGCCAAGCGCATCCGCTCCGTGTCGCTCAAGGCCGAGGCATGGCATCACCGCTCGGATGCGCTGTCGTCCATCGGCAGCTTTGCGGGCGTGCTCGGCGCGCGGCTCGGCCTGCCGATCCTCGACCCCATCGCGTCGATCGTCATCTGCCTGTTCATCTTCAAGGTGGCCTTCGGCATCTTCCGCGAGAGCATCGACCGTCTCGTCGACCGCGCGGCTGACACCGACACCGTCGCCGCCATGCGCCGGACGATGCTGCGCACCCCCGGTGTCGTGCGCGTGGACGATCTCAAGACGCGGCTGTTCGGCAGCCGGACGTATGTCGATGCCGAGATCGCGGTCGACGGTGCGCTGCCGCTGCGCGACGCGCACGCCATCGCAGAGCGCGTGCACCATGAGCTCGAGCACGATTTCCCGGACGTCAAGCACTGCACCGTGCACGTCAACCCCGCGTAAGACGCGCGGCGATCGCGCCAAAAAAGCGGATATACACTGCACGAAGAGCCGCCCTTTCGGGCGGCTCTTCGTGCAGGTTCGCTTGCCTCTGCGCGCTTTCCGCTTACCTTACGCGCAAAATTGCGCAAATTTTGTGCTAAGATATGCTAAGAATTCACATCCTGCCCGCATTTGTCGGCCAGGTAATCCCGTTCGACAGGGTTCGACGCAGGCTTCGGAGGCTGGTTTACATAATATGAATCGGCATCGGGCACGCGGGCCAAAAAACATCGGCGTCACGGAGCTGCCTCCGTGACGCCGATGCGTCGGTGCGCGCGCTCAGCGCTTGCGCTTATTTTTCTGGTACAGTTCCCACAGCCCGTTGAGCAGCAGGTTCTTTTCATAGATAACCTCGCGCCGGCAGTGCGGGATGACGATGCCGCCGAGGCCGCCGGTCGCGATGACGGTGGCAGACTCGCCGAGCTCATCCTCCATGCGCTCGATCATACCGTCGAGCATGGCGGCCGTACCGTAGACGCTGCCGGAGCGCATGGCCTCGATGGTGTCGGTACTGATGCACTTTTTCGGCGCGTCGAGCGAGATGTGCGGCAGCTGCGACGTGCCGCTTGCGAGCGCCTCGAGCGAGATGCCCACACCGGGGATGATCGCGCCGCCGAGGACACGCGCCTCACGGTCGATGACTGTCATGGTGGTGGCCGTGCCCATATCGATGATAATGAGCGGAGGCGCGTGCATCGCAAGCGCCGCGGCCGCACCGACCACAAGGTCGCTGCCCATGGTGGCGGGGTTGTCGAGCGCGATGTTCAGCCCCGTTTTCATGCCGGGGCCGACGACGAGCGGGTGGATGCCCGTGATCATGCGCACGGCGGCGACGAGCGCGCCGTTGATCGGCGGCACGACGGACGACAGGATCGCGCCGTCGACATCCTCCGGCGCGATGCCGGAAAACTCGATCACCTGCCGCAGCGAGATCGCATACTCGTGCGCAGTCTTATCGCGGTCGGTCTCCAGACGGGCAATGTTGCGGATGCCCGACTCGTCGAGAAAACCGATCACAATGTTTGTATTGCCAACGTCCAGAGCCAGAAGCATATCAGTCCACCGGACCCTTCTTGCCGGCTGCGATCAGCCGGGTAATGGTCGGGCTCAGGACGAGGTTCACGCCCAGCTCGAGCAGGAAGTTCACGCCCACGAGACCCGTGACGATATAGGTCGCAACGGCGGTGTCGCCCGCCCACGCCTGAAGCTGCGGCTGGTAGAACAGCAGCATGGCGAGCACGAACAGGCCGGTATTGATGACCGGCGCGGCAGCGGCCGCGACGATCACGCCGGCGAGTGCATTCTTTTTGCTGATGGCGCGATAGACAAGGCCCGCGACATAACCGGCTGCGGTGCCCTTGAGCAGGCAGACGATCACGGTCATGACCGGACGCGCGGAAAACATGATGTAGCCGCCGGCATCTGCGCCGGTGACGACGGCGATCGTGACGACGACGCCAAACACGAAGCCGAGCCAGGCACCGGCTTTCACGCCGTAAACGGCCGCGCCGACCACGATCGGGATCAGCACGAGCGACACGGCAAACGGGCCGACCTTGATGAAGCTGCCGAGCAGCTGCAGCACGACGACGATGGCGGTGAAGAGTGCAAGCCCAGCCAGACGCCGGGTCTTACCATTGCTGTTGTTCATTTTTTATACCTCCTAAGCTGCTGTTCCCGCTCCGGGCGGGATATAGCGCACGAGTATGATACCCAATCCGGCGCAAAAAATCAAGAGCGGATGTACAAACTTTGCACATCCGCTCATGACAGTTTTTTATAACGGGGTTTACTTCAGCGCGTCCACGCTCGCCAGATACAGCGCATCCGAGCCGTCGGACGGCATGAGGAAGCCGGTGCGCGGCGAGAAGCTGAAGCCGTTGAGCGTCGGGCCGTCCTGCAGGCAGGAGCGCTTGAACTGCTGGCTGAAGAGGCGGCGGCAGTAGCTGCGCAGCCACTTCTTGAGCGTTGCGTGGTCAAACTCGTCGCCGTAGGCGATGTCGGCCAGGCGCAGCACCTTCTCGGGTGCAAAGCCGTGATCGACCAGATAGTACAGGAAGAAATCCTGGAGGTTATACGGGCCGACGGAGTCCTCGCTCTTCTGGGCGATCTCGCCATTGCGCGTCGGCGGCAGCAGCTCGGGGCTGACCGGCGTGTCGAGCACATCCAGCAGCGCCTTGGACAGCACGTCGTCGTCCGTGGTCTCGGCAACGTAGCGCACGACCATCTGCACCATGGTCTTGGTGGAGCCGGCGTTGACATCGTACATGGAGATGTGGTCGCCGTTGTAGGTGCACCAGCCGTCGGCAAACTCGCTCATGTCCTCGGTGCCGACATGGATGCCGCCGTCGGCAAAGCCGTTGGCCACGTCCATGAGGATCTGGGTGCGCTCGCGCGCCTGCGCGTTTTCATACACGACGTTGCGGTTTTCAGGGTCGTGGCCGATGTCTTTAAAGTGCTGCATGACGCTCTCGCCGATGTCGATCACGCGCACGGTCGCGCCGAGCTGCTCGGACACGATGATGGCGTTGGACTTCGTGCGGTCGGTCGTGCCGAAGCACGGCATGGTCACAGCGTTCACATAATCGGCCGGCAGGCCCATCATCTTCACGGCCTCGGCGCAGATGATGACGGCGAGCGTGGAGTCCACGCCGCCGGAGATGCCGACGACCGGGTGCTTGAGATTGGCGTACTGCATGCGGCGCACGAGGCTGGCGGCCTGCATGTGCAGCAGGCGCTTGGCCGCGGCGTGATAATCGGCCGGGTCGTCCGGGCGGTAGGGGTACTTGCCGAACGGGCGGGTGAGCACGGTCTCCTCCACGCCCTCGCCCCACTCGGTGACGACGTAGGACGCAGCGTCGCCGGTGAAGGTCGCGTCCTTGCGGCGCGCGGCGATGAGCAACTGCACGTCGAGCTCGGTCACGACGTCGGAGCAGCCGTCCTCGGCGCTCTCGAGCACCTTGCCGTCCTCAGCGATGAGGCACAGGCCGGAATACGTCGCGTCGGTGCTCGACTCGCCGAAGCCGGGGGCCGCCAGCACGACACCGGCGTGCAGCTTCGCGCTCTCGGCGCGCACGGCGGTGGTCACGCGGCAGGCGGAGTCCGTCGCCATCGGGAAGCCCGCCATCTCGACGAGCACGGTCGCACCGGCGAGCGCATGACGCACAGCCGGGGACACCGGGGCGGACACGTCCGCGCCGACGAGCACGGCGACGTTCAGCTCGCTGACTTCGCTGTGCTGGAACAGCTGCTGCGGGTGGAAATCGACCGGGCCGAGGGAGCCGATCTGAATATCGTCGAGCAGCGCGCCGGGCAGGGCGAAGTGCTTGTCGCCCGGGCAGCTGGCCGGCACGACGCCGAGCAGCTCGCCGTTGCACACGGCGGCCGCCGCGTCATACACCTTCGCGCCCTGCGCGACCGGCAGGCCGACAAACACGAGCATGTCCTTGCCCTCGGACGCCTTGACGACCTTTTCGAGCGCGGCCGCCGCGCCCGCGAGCAGGGTGTTCTGGTAGAACAGATCGCCGCAGGTGGCGCCCGTGAGCGTCAGCTCCGGGAACACGAGCACCTTCACGCCGAGGCGCGCGTGCTCGTCCATGGCGCGGATGACGGCATCCGCATTGAACATCGGGTCTGCTACCCGGATCTCGGGAGCAGCCGCTGCAACCTTGATAAATCCGTGTTTCATGTTGATTCTTCCTTTTCTTCTATTCTAATCTAATTTGCTTTCTCAAACGTAAAGAGCGCCGCATCATAAAACTTCAGCACCGCACCGCGCACGGGCACATATTCCTTTTCCGACGCTGTAACGGTGACGGTATCGCCGTCTGCCTCGGCGTGCGCGGTCTCGTCGAGCACGGGCAGGAAATTTGCGTTGAGCTCCTGCGCGAGCTCATCGAGGTGTTCGGCATAGTACGCGCTCTCGTGCGGCGGCGTGTAGCCCGGCACGGGGTTTGCCCCCGCCGTGAAGCAAAACACGACCATCAGCGCCGAGAGCAGCAGCACGAAGACGCCGCCCACCGGCCCGAGCCAGCGGGCGATCTGCGCGCCGGGCTCCTCCTTTTCGGTCGGATCCGGCGGCGGGACGATCTTCGGCATGGCTTAAAACTGAATGCGCGCGGCGATGTAGTCGGCGAGCTGATCCATGGGGATGCGCTCCTGCTGCATGCTGTCGCGGTCGCGCACGGTCACGCAGCCGTCCTCGGCGGAGTCGAAGTCAAACGTGACGCAGTACGGCGTGCCGATCTCATCCTGACGGCGGTAGCGCTTGCCGATGGAGCCGGCCTCGTCATAGTCGCACATGAAGCGCTTTTGCAGCTTGTGGTAGAGCTCGGTCGCGGGCTCGGAGAGCTTTTTCGACAGCGGCAGCACCGCGCACTTAAACGGCGCAAGCGCCGGGTGGAAGTGCATCACGACACGGGTGTCGTTCTTGGCCTCGTCCACGACCTCCTCGTCATACGCCTCGCACAGGAAGGCCAGCGTCACACGGTCTGCGCCGAGCGACGGCTCGATGACATAGGGGATGTAGTGCTCGTTTTTCTCCTGATCGAAGTAGTCCATGTCCTGGCCGGAGAACTTCTGGTGCTGGCTCAGGTCGTAGTTCGTGCGGTCGGCGACGCCCCAGAGCTCGCCCCAGCCGAACGGGAACAGATACTCAAAGTCGGTCGTGGCCTTGGAGTAGAAGCTCAGCTCCTCCTTCTCATGGTCGCGCAGGCGGAGGTTCTCGTCCTGCATACGCAGACCCTTGAGCCACTCGTGGCAGAAGCTGCGCCAGTAGTCGAACCACTCGAGATCCGTGTCCGGCTCGCAGAAGAACTCGAGCTCCATCTGCTCGAACTCGCGGATGCGGAAGATGAAGTTACCCGGCGTGATCTCGTTGCGGAAGCTCTTGCCGATCTGGCAGACGCCGAACGGAATCTTGCGGCGCGTCGTGCGCTGGATGTTCTTGAAGTTGACGAAAATGCCCTGTGCGGTCTCGGGGCGCAGATACACCTCGGCAGCCGTGTCCTCGGTCACGCCCTGATGGGTCTTGAACATGAGGTTGAACTTGCGGATATCGGTAAAGTCGCTCTTGCCGCAGCCCGGGCAGGGGATCTGCTGGGCGCGGATGAAGGCGACCATCTCGTCATTGGTCATGGCCTCAACGTTCACGTCGGGCATGGGGTTCTCGGCCAGCCAGCCCTCGATGAGCTTGTCGGCGCGGTGGCGCATCTTGCAGGACTTGCAGTCAATGAGCGGATCGTTGAACGTCGTCACATGGCCGGAAGCCACCCAGACCTGCGGGTTCATGAGGATCGCGGAGTCGAGCCCGACGTTGTAGGGATTTTCCTGCACGAACTTCTGCCACCATGCGCGCTTGACGTTGTTTTTCAGCTCCACGCCGAGCGGGCCGTAGTCCCAGGAGTTGGCGAGACCGCCGTAGATCTCAGAGCCGGGGTACACAAAGCCGCGGTTCTTGCACAGGGCGACGATCTTGTCCATTGTCTTTTCGGTGTTTTTCATGATTTTCCTCCCTGCTCCGCCAATGGCGATGGCGGAAGCCAAATGTTCTCCGCCGATGGCTTCGGCGGGACGCGCCCGAGCGCAGATAACACGACCGGACAAATAAGTATTATAGCACTGAAGCGCCCGCCCTGCAAGGACTGACACAACGTTAACACGACCGCGCACGCAGCGCGAAATTTTGTTGCGTTCCCTATAAAATCATGTTAAACTAACCTTACCCCCGGTTGACAAACGCACATACGTCGGGCGTCGCCGGTGGCTCACAAACGTAGTAAAGGAGAGATTTCCAATGTCCATTTCCGTTGGCGCCGTCGGTACCGCTTCCACCGTCGTGACGCCTGAAAATACCGCGGCCGCTGTCGGCTCCGGCTCCCTGCCGGTGTTCGCAACGCCGTATATGATTGCCCTGATGGAAAATGCCGCCTGCAACGCCATTGCAGACGCTCTGGAGGACGGCCAGAGCAGCGTCGGCACGAAGCTTGACGTCTCGCACGACGCGGCGACCCCCGTCGGTATGCACGTCACGGCCGGGGCCGAGCTCATTGAGGTCGACCGCCGCCGCCTCGTGTTCCGCGTCACGGCGTCCGACGATGCCGGTCCGATCGGTCAGGGCACGCACGAGCGTTTCCTCATCATGGCCGAGAAGTTTCTCGCCAAGGCGGAGGCGAAAAAGGGCTGAGTGCCCGTCCCGCCGACGAAAAGATTGCCGATCGTGCGGCGATTGAGAAAAAATTCACAGATTCCGCTTCCCTTTTGCCGCGAAATCGGTTATCATGTATATAACGATCCGGGATGACCCGGAGTGCAAACCTGAAAGGAGTGGCGTTTTATGAAGTTCACGTTCATCGAAAAGAAAATGGCCCCGTCCGGTTCCCTGCGCGCGTATGCGGAGAAGAAGGTCAGCAAGATCGACCGGCTCTTCCGCACGGAAAGCGAGGCAAACGTCACCTTCAGCACGGAGCGCGGCCGCTTCACGGCCGAGATCACGATCAAGAACAACGGCACGTTCTTCCGCGCCCACGAGACGACGAGCGACATGTACGCCTCCGTCGATTCCGCCGTGGCGACGATCGAGCGCCAGATCCGCAAGAACAAGACCCGCCTCGCCAAGAAGCTGCGCGACGGTGCGTTTGAGCGCGAGGTGCAGCCCGATTTCCTCCCCGCGGATGACGCGGCCGAGGCCGGCGCGTTCGAGATCGTGCGCCGCAAGCGCTTCCCCATCAAGCCCATGAGCGTCGAGGAGGCGATCCTGCAGATGGATCTGCTCGAGCACACGTTCTTCGTCTTCCGCGATGTCGCGGCCGACGGTGCGGTGTCGGTGGTCTATCGGCGCAAGGACGGCGGCTACGGTCTCATCTCCGACGCGACGGAGTGACGCCGTTGCCCGCTCTGCCTGAGCAAACAGCAAAACATGCAAAACCCCGCGCCATCCGGCGCGGGGTTTTCTGACGTTACGGACACCGGAGATTTTTTCACCCTTTCGCTCGACCGGAGGTGCGCAGACGCTCTCCGCGCCCAAACTCCACACTTGCAGCCTGAGAGGTATTTTCTTTCGCCGCTCCGGCGGCAAGACTCCGCGAGGCTTTCCGGCGTTACGGACACCGGAGGTTTTTTCACCCTTCCGCTCGACCGGAGGTGCAAAGCAGACCACAAGCAAAAACGTGCATGGAAGCTCGCTTCCATGCACGTTTTCTATCTGTGTTTGCCCGCGGCTCAGGCGTGGCCGCCGTGTGCCGGGTAGTGGATGTGCAGCAGCTCGTGGGCGCGGCCCTTGAGCAGATTGTCGTAGACATAGCTCAGATCGGGGTTCTGCTGCGGGATGCGCAGGGCGCACGCCTCGTCCGCCTTGAAGATGGCCTCGGCACGCTCGGCCTTGCGCTTGTTGCAGGCGGGGGGCTGACCGCCGCCGCCGATGCAGCCGTTCGGGCAGGCCATGACCTCGATGAAGTCGAACTGCTCCTCGCCGGACTCGACCTTGGCGATGAGCTTATCAGCATTGGCCAGGCCATTCGCCACCGCGATGCGGATGGTCAGGTCGCCGGCCGTGACGGTGAACGCCTTGATGCCCTCGAGACCGCGCACGCCGCACTCGGCAATGGTCTGCAGGGTGTTCGGGCTGGCATCATCGAGCACGCGACGGATGACGGCCTCGGTCACGCCGCCGGTCACGCCGAAGATGACGCCGGCGCCGGTGTAGTCGCCGAGCGGAGCGTCGGGCTCTTCATCCGGGAGCGCGGCGAAGTTGATGCCGGCCTCCTCGATCATGTCGCACAGCTCGCTCGTCGTGATGACGAGGTCGATGAGCCGCTCGCCGTCCTTCTCAAGCTCGGGGCGCGCAGCCTCGAACTTCTTGCCGGTGCAGGGCATGATGGCCACGGAGTAGACGTTCTCGCCCGCAAACTGCTTGCGGATGAGCGAACCGAACATCGCCATCGGGCTGCCGCAAGTGCTCACCTGCGGCATAAGGTGCGGGTGGCGGTTCTCGACGTGCTGGATCCAGCCGGGGCAGCAGGAGGTGAACATCGGCAGCTTCGCGCCGGTCTTGACCTTCTCGAGGAATTCTGCCGACTCCTCCATGATCGTGAGGTCGGCGGTGAGGTTGGTGTCATACACCACGTCCGCACCGAGGCGGCGCAGCGCGGCGACGAGCTTGCCGGTGCAGGGCTCGTTTGCGGGCAGACCGAAGCGCTCGGCCATGCCGACACGCACGCTGGGCGCGTACTGCACGACGACCTTGCGGGTCTGATCCTGCAGCATCGACCAGAACTTTTCGGTCTCGTTGCGGATCGTGATCGCGCCGGTCGGGCACACGGCGGCACACTGGCCGCAGCCGACACAGTCGGTATCTTTGAGGGTCTTGCCGAAGTCGGCGGAGATGTGCGCCTTCTTGCCGCGGCCGCTGAAATCGACCGCGCCGATGTTCTGGATCTCGGCGCAGGTGCGCACGCACAGACCGCAGAGGATGCACTTGCTCGGATCGCGCACGATGCTCGGCGACGAGAGATCCATGGGCTCGGTGCAGTAGGTGTTGGGCTCGAAGCGGTGCTCGTCCACATGGTAGCGGCGGGCATACTCCTGCAGCTTGCAGCGGCCGCTCTGATCGCAGGTCAGGCAGTCGGCGCGGTGGCTGCTCATGAGCAGCTGCAGCGTCGTGCGGCGGCTGTCGAGCACCTGCTTGGTGTGGGTGTTGACAACCATGCCGTCGCGCGGCTGCATGGAGCAGGCCGCGTCCATCTTGCCGCGGTCATTCTCGACAAGGCACAGACGGCAGCCGCCGTAGATGGACAGGTTTTCACAGTAGCAAAGCGAGGGGATGTCGATGCCGTTGTTGCGGGCGACCTCGAGCACGTTGCGCTCGGTCGTGAACGGGCAAGACACGCCGTCGATGATCATTTTCTTTTCAGCCATGGTTCACGCCTCCTTGATCGCACCGAACGGGCAGCCGGCCTTGCAGGCGCCGCACTTGATGCATTTTTCCGGATCGATGTGGTGCGGCTTTTTCAGCTCGCCGGTGATGGCGCCGGCCGGGCAGTTGCGCGCGCACTTCGTGCAGCCCTTGCACACTGCCGGGTCGATGACATACGTCGTCAGGCTGCGGCAGCTGCCGGTGCGGCACTTCTTGTCGAAGATGTGCTCGCGGTATTCGTCCTCGAAGTTTGCGAGCGTGGACAGCACAGGGTTCGGCGCAGTCTTACCGAGACCGCACAGGGAGGAATTCTGGATCATCTTGGCGAGGGAGCGCAGCTCCTCGATGTCGCCGGGTTTGCCGTTGCCCTTCGTGATCCGGGTGAGGATGTCGAGCATGCGGGTCGTGCCCTCACGGCACGGGGTGCACTTGCCGCACGACTCGTTGCAGATGAAGTTCATGAAAAACTGCGCGATGGACACCATGCACGTGTCCTCGTCCATGACGACGAGGCCGCCGGAACCGATGATCGCGCCGGCCTTCTTGAGCGAGTCAAAGTCCATGGGCAGATCCATGTGCGCCTCCGTCAGGCAGCCGCCGGACGGGCCGCCGATCTGCACGGCCTTGAACGCTTTGCCGTTTTTGATGCCGCCGCCGATCTCATACACGACCTCGCGCATCGTCGTGCCCATGGGCACCTCGATCAGGCCGGTGTTGACGACGTTGCCCGTCAGGGCGAAGGCCTTCGTGCCGGAGCTGCCCTCGGTGCCGACGGACTTGAACCAGTCGGCGCCCTTCTTGATGATGTCGGGGACGTTGGCAAACGTCTCGACGTTGTTCAGGCAGGTGGGCTTGCCGTACAGGCCCTTGTCGACGGAGCGCGGGGGCTTCGTGCGCGGCATGCCGCGGTTGCCCTCGATGGACGCGGTCATGGCCGAGCCCTCGCCGCAGACGAACGCGCCCGCGCCGCAGTTGATGTGCATATGGAAGTTGAAGCCGCTGCCGAGGATGTTGTCACCCAGCAGGCCCAGCTCCTTCGCCTGTTCGATGGCAACGGTGAGCCGGTGCACGGCCATGGGGTACTCGGCGCGGACGTAGATGTAGCCCTCGGTCGAGCCCGTGGCCACGCCCGCGACGATCATGCCCTCGATGACCTTGTGCGGGTCGCCCTCCATGCAGGAGCGATCCATGAAGGCGCCGGGGTCGCCCTCGTCGCCGTTGCAGACGATGTATTTCATGGGCTCTTCGGTGTGCGCAGCGACCTGCGCCCACTTTTTGCCCGTCGGGAAGCCCGCACCGCCGCGGCCGCGCAGACCGGAATCGCTCACGACCTGCACGATCTCGTCCGGCTGCATCTCGAACAGCGCCTTGGCCAGCGCGCCGTAGCCGCCGATGGACAGATACTCCTCGATGGATTCCGCGTCGATGTGGCCGCAGTGCTCAAGCACGCGGCGGGTCTGACGCTTGTAAAACGGGATATCCTCCTGCCGCTCATAGAGCTCGCCGCCCCGATTGTAGCCGAGGCGCTCGATGAACTGCCCGCCGAGGATGGTCTTCTGGATGATCTCCTCCACGTCGCTGACCTGGCACTTCGTGTACAGCCAGCCCTCGGGCTCGATGCGCACCAGCGGTCCCATCTCGCAAAAGCCGTGGCAGCCGGACTTTTTCAGGCCGACGGAGTCGTCGTGGTGCTCGGTCAGGGAGACCTCGCAGGGGATGCCGAGCTCATCCATGCGCTTTTTGAGCTCATGATAGACGTTCAGGTTGCCGCCGGCGACACAGCCCGTGCCGCAGCAGACAAGGATCTTCCGCTTTTCCGCCTCGCGTGCGGCCATGTACTCGGCCTGCAGCGCGCGGAACTGCTCCAGGGATTCGATTCTCTGACGCATTACGCACCCTCCTTTGCACGCAACTCCTCGATCAGATCTGCGGCCTTTTCAGGGGTCATGGACGGGTGGACGGTGTCGTTGACCATCACGACCGGGCTCAGGCCGCACGCGCCGAGGCACGAGACGATCTCGATCGTGAACAGGCCGTCGTCCGAGGTCGGCTTGCTCTCGCTCAGGCCGGTAGCGTCATACAGCGCCTGCAGGACGTTGCCGGACTTGCGGACATGGCACGCCGTGCCGCGGCAGACCTTGAGCACATACTTACCCTTGACGTCGAGCGAGAAGTTCTCATAGAACGTCGCCACGCCGTAGATCTTCGACTCGCTGATGCCCACCTTGTCCGCAATGTAGCGCAGCGCGTCCTTCGGCAGGTACCGATACTTGGCCTGCACATCCTGCATGATCGCAATGATCTGCGAGGCGTCGCAGGCGTGATCCGCGAGGACCTGGTCAATGAATTTGTAATCGATCTGTTCCATAATTTCGATTCCCTTTCCAACAAATTTGCACTTTGCCGGCTCCTACCCCGGCTGATGCAGGTTTTCTATATACAAATATACAGGATTTTTTCTGTGATTTCAATGCCCAGCCCCGTCGTTTTGATAACGACAAGCTGAGAGATTTTTTCACAATACGTTCCATTTTTCAACCTCTGTGCATCTTTTGGAAAAGTCGCCGCAAATGCTTGACACGTCTGCATTTGCATGGCATAATCGAACCAAACTATGCGCCCGCGCCGCAAGCTCTGCTGCCGGCCCGGCCGCCGCCGATCCCGCACCGAATCTGACACCGAATCGCCCATGAGGTGGAAGGCTGCGTGCGTGCCTTGCTGCACCGCCATGCCTTTCGGGCATGGCATTTTTTGTCTCACGATGCAGGCGGCAATCACGAAAAGGAGAGATCTGCAATGAAACATCTGCACAAATGCACGGCCCTGCTGCTGGCCGTCCTGTTGGTGTTCGCCCTCGCCGCCTGCGGTGAGAAAGACACGGGCAGCGCCGTTGACAAGGAGCTGACCGTCAACGTCGTCTCGCTCAACGGCACGACCGGCTTCGGCATGGCAAAGCTCATGGCCGACAGCAAAGCAGGCAGCGCCGCGCTCAACTACAATTTCACCGTCGAGACCGACCCGAGCAACGCCACCGCCGCGCTCGTCAACGGCACGGCCGACATCGCCGCCCTGCCGACGAACGCCGCCGCCGCGCTCTACAACAAGACCAATGGCGCCGTGCAGGTGCTCGCGCTCAACACGCGCGGCGTGCTCTACGTCGTGACCGACGGCACGGAGAACATCACGTCCTTCGCCGATCTGCGCGGCAAGAACGTCTATGTCCCCGTACAGAACCCGACCTTCATCTTCCAGTACCTGTGCGAGAAAAATGGTCTGACCGCCGGCACGGACATCACCATCGACAACACCTATGCCCAGCCGGCGGAGCTCAACACGGCGCTCGCCTCCGGTGAGGTGCACATCGCCGTGCTGCCCGAGCCGATGGTCACGATCGCCCGCGCGGCCAATCCGGAGCTCACCGCCGCGCTCGACCTGACCGCCGAATGGGACAAGGTCTCCGAGGCCGGCAGCCTCGTGCAGGGCTGCGTCGTCGTGCGCAAGGCGTTTGCAGACGAGCACCCGAACGAGGTCAAGGCGTTTCTCGACGAATACAAGGCGTCCATCGCGTTTCTGACCGCCGAGCCCGAGCAGGCCGGCCAGATGATCCAGGACGCGGGCATCTTTGCCAAGGCCGCCGTGGCCGCCAAGGCCATCCCGAACTGCAACGTCTGCTTTGTCTCCGGCGCGGAGATGCAGGCGCCGCTCACGGCGTTTCTCACCGCGCTGAGCACCGTCGCCCCGCAGAGCATCGGCGGCAGCGTGCCGGGGGATGACTTCTACTGCGTGCTGAAATGAAGCGTTTCGCCCGCGGTGCGCTGACGCTTGCATTCTGGGTCGCGGTGTGGACGGCGCTCGCGCTGCTCGTGAACCGGGAGCTGCTGCTGCCCGCGCCGTGGGTCGTCGTGCGCAGGCTGTGTGAGCTCGCGGCGACGGCGGCATTCTGGCGCATCACGGCCGTATCCATCGGCCGCGTGCTGCTCGGCATCACGGCGGCGGTCGCGCTCGGCACGGGCATGGCCGTCGCCTGCTCGGTGTCGAAAACCGCAGACGCGCTGCTGCGCCCGCTCATGACGGTCGTCAAGTCCACGCCGGTGGCGTCGTTCGTCGTGCTCGCGCTCGTGTGGATCGCGCGCGACTGGCTGCCGGTGTTCATCTCGCTGCTCATGGTGCTGCCCGTCGTGTGGAGCAACGTCTGCACCGGCATCCGCTCCGCCGACCCCACCCTGCTCGAGCTTGCGCGGGTGTACGGCTGGCCGCGCGGACGCATCCTGCGGCGGATCTATCTGCCGGGCGTGCGGCCGCACTTTCTCGCGGCGCTGCGCTCCGGCATCGGCTTCGGCTGGAAGTCCGCCATCGCCGCCGAGGTGCTCACCGTGCCGCGCAGCGCCATCGGCCGCATGATCTATGAATCGAAGCTGTATCTGCAGACCACCGACCTCTTCGCGTGGACGCTCGCGGTCATTCTCCTGAGCGTCGGGCTCGAGCGGCTGGTCCTGCGCGCGCTGACCCCGCGTGGGAAAGGAGGCGGCGGCACATGATCGAAGTGCATGACCTCACCGTGACCTACGACGGACGCGACGTGCTGCACAAGGTCACGCTCACCGTGCCCGACGGGGCGCACATCGCGCTCATGGGCCCGTCCGGCTGCGGCAAGACGACGCTGCTGCGTGTGCTCGCCGGGCTGCGCGCGCCGGACGGCGGCAGCGTGCGCGTTTCGCCCGGGCGCATCGCGTGCGTGTTTCAGGAGCCGCGGCTGCTGCCGTGGCGCACGGCGGCGGAAAACGTCAACGCCGTGCTCTCCGACCGGGCGCAGACCATGCCGCAGGCGCGCGCATGGCTCGAGCGGCTGGAGCTCGGCGCGGCGGCGGAGCAATATCCCGCGGCGCTCTCCGGCGGTATGCAGCAGCGCGTGGCCATTGCGCGCGCGCTCGCGTATGACGCGCCGGTGCTGCTGCTCGACGAGCCGTTTCGCGCTCTGGATGCGGCGCTGCGTGCGCGTGTGATCGCGTGCATCGCCGCCGAGACGCAGGGCAGGACGCTCGTGCTCGCCACGCACGACCCCGCCGACGCCGATGCGCTCGGCTGCACGGTGTATGCGTATGCCGGCGGCACGTTTCGCTGCGGCGTACCGTGAAGTGCAAAACGCACCAAAACGCAGAAAAAACAGCTCGCTCTGATGGAGCGGGCTGTTTTTGCACATCTGCTCAGTCGCGCAGCGCATGGCCGCACCCGGACATAGAACAAACCCCAGACGGCAAGCCGCCTGGGGTTCGTCGGCTTGCTGCGCAAGCGCGTGCCATGGAAACCGAGGCGGGCCTTGCCCCCTCGGGCTCCCCCGCTGCTCTGTCGTCCCACGCTCGCGCCGCGTTTCTTGCCCGGATATAGAACAAACCCCAGATGGTGTTACCCATCTGGGGTTCGTTCAATAGAGAGGAGAATATGAGGAGGGAGAAACTAGCAAATTAAGAGATGTCGTTCGTGTCGACGAGCTTGACTTTGACGTCGAACGTTTTGCCGTCGCGATAGATGGTCAGGGTGACGGTGTCGCCCACCTGCAAGCCATCCTTGACGGCGCTGACATCGTAGGTGGTGGTCACGGCCTTGCCGTTGACCGCCAGAAGCATGTCGCCGGACTGGATGCCCTTCTTCTCGGCGTCCGAGCCCTCAGCGACGTCGCTGATATAAAGCCCCTCGGGCAGATCATAGTAGTCCGAAGCGGCGGAGGAGATCGCGCCCACGGTGATGCCGATGCTCACGCGGCCGGAAACGCGGCCGTCTGCCAGCAGGGCATTGACGATCGGCCGGATGACCGCCGTCGGGATCGCGAAGCCGATGCCCTCCACGCCGGTGGACAGGGCCTTCATGTTCGTGATGCCGATCACCTGCCCATACATATTGATGAGCGGGCCGCCGGAGTTGCCTTCGTTGATGGCGGCATTGGTCTGCAGGAGGGTCATGCTGTGCCCGTTATAGACCATGTCGCGGTTGATGGCGGAGATGATGCCGTTGGTCATCGTCCAGCGCAGCTGCTCGCCGAGCGGGTTGCCGATGGACACAACGTCATCGCCGACCTGCAGGGAGCTGGAGTCGCCGAACTCGGCAGGGGTGAGCCCCTGTGCGTCGATCTTGAGCACGGCGATGTCGCTCACGGCGTCTGCGCCGACGAGCGCACCCGTATACTCGGTGCCGTCCGACGTGGTCACGGTGACGCTCTTCGCGCCGTCGAGCACGTGCGTGTTCGTGACGATGTAGCCATCGCTCGTGAGCACGATGCCCGTGCCGGTGCTGTACTCGCCGCGGCGGATGTCGGCATGAATGCCGACAACGGACGGCAGGCACTTGGCATACACGCTCTGCAGCGAGAGCGCACTGCCGCCGGCGGGCTGGAGCGCCATGGTCACGCCGGGATCTGTCGGCGCGCCCGGCAGCTCGTTCTTGCCGGTGACGGTGGTGTCATCGTCCGCATCGTCCTGTGGGATCGTCACGCTGCCGTGCTGCCCGGGATCGACGGAGGGAACAGAGTCCCGTCCGCGCGCCGCGAACACATAACACGAGGCGATGATCAGCACCAACACGCCGAGAATGATCATCGTGATCTTCAGACCCTGATGGGACTTCTTCTTCGGTGCGGCGGTCTGCGACGGGCTCCAGTAAGAGTCGTAGCAGCCGCTGCCGGAAGCTTCGCTGCGGGGCGCGGAATAGCCGGCCTCATACCAGTCGGACTCCGGTTTGCGAACGTTGTCGTACATGTTGGTGTCCCTCCCAAGGAACGATTTGATGATAACACACGATTTTGTGCTGCTTATGAATGGAAAACGAACATTCTATGAATTCCGCGAACAATTCATGAACTCTTGCGCCCGCCCCGTCGGCCGGTGTTTTCCGGCTTGGCAGTGGGCTTGGGCGCGGGCTTTGCGAGCGTGAGCGTGAACACGAACTCCGTCTCCCCGTCGCGGCTCGTGACGGCGATGTCCTCCCCGTGCGCGTCGAGGATGCTCTTGACCAGATACAGCCCGAGGCCCACGCCGTCGCGGTCAAGGCTGCGGCTGCGGTCGGACTTGTGGAAGCGGTCGAAGATGAACGGCAGGTCGTCGGCGGGGATGGTCTCGCCATGGTCGCGCACGGAGACGTAGGCCTTGCCCTCCGACTTCCAGAGCGAGACGCACAGCGTGCTGCCGGGCGCGGCAAATTTGACGGCGTTGTCCATCAGATTATAAAGTACGCGCGTAATGGCGTCCGGGTCGCCGAGCACGAGCATCGGATCCTCCGGAAGCTGGAGATCAACGTCGAGCTGCTTGTCATTGGCGCGCGCCTCAAAGCTGAGCATGGTGCTGACGATCCTGTCCGAGATGTCAAATTCGCGCCGGCGCGTCAGATCCTCGCCCGTGCTCTCCACGCGCGACATGTCCAGCATGCTGCGCACAAGGCGCGAGAGGCGGCGCGTCTCGTCGGCAATGGTGACAAGGTACTTGTCCTCCTGATCCTTGGGGATCGTGCCGTCGAGAATGCCGTCGGCAAAGCCGGCGATGGTGGTCATGGGCGTCTTGAGCTCGTGCGAGACGTTGGCAATGAAGGCGTTGCGGCGCTCCTCACTCGTCTCGAGCGAGTCCGCCATGGTGTTGAACGCCGAGATGAGCGCGCCGACCTCGTCGGTGCGTCCGTCATCCGTGACGCGGGCGGAAAAATCTCCGTGTGCGAATTTCTTGGCGGCGACGGCCATCTCGTCGAGCGGCTGCGCCATGCGCTTGCTCGTCACGAGCGAGAGCAGCAGCGCGATCATCATCACGGCTGCGGACGCGGCGAGAAATACCCACACGAACGTGCGCCAGCCGTCGATGATCGTGGCGCTGTTGGTCGTCACGAACACGTAGCCGACGATGCGCGCGGCCGAGCCGATGTTGATCGGCTGGGCGACGACGTAGTGTGCGGAGCTGTAAAACCCGCCGAGGCTCGTGATGAGGTTGAGCTTGCCGTCGCTGCGCAGCTGCGTCATGGCGCTGCCGGTGAGCGTGCGGCCGAGGTGCTCGCAGGCAATGTTCCGGCACGAGCAGGACACGACCGTCCCGTCGGTGTCGGTGATGAAGATGTGGTTGCCGGTCGACTGTGCAAGCGTGCTGATGACCATGCGCAGGTCCCAGCTCGCAAGATCGCCGCCGCGCACGAGCGCCTGCGCCGCATGGCTGACCTCTTCGGCGTTGGAGACCATGTTGCCGCGGTATTCGCTGATAACATAGCTGCGGCCGAGAAACACGAACGCCGTGCCGAGGATCAGAAAGCTGAAGAGCACCATGGCAGCGGTCGCGGCGAAGTTTTTGAAATAGATGCTCTTCACTTACGTCTCTTCCGCTTCGAACTTATAGCCCACGCCCCAGACGGTCTTGAGCGCCCACTTGTCGGACACGCCCTCAAGCTTCTCGCGCAGGCGCTTGATGTGCACGTCCACGGTGCGGCTGTCGCCGAAGTAGTCAAAGCCCCACACCTCGTCGAGCAGCTGGTTGCGGGTGTAGACGCGGTTGGGCGTGGCCGCAAGGTGGTACAAAAGCTCCATCTCCTTGGGCGGCGTGTCGATCTTTTTGCCGTCAACGATCAGCTCATAGGAGTCGAGGTTGATGACGAGCTTGTCGAAGGTGAGCTTCTTGCTCTGGGGCTTGCCGTCGTCGCCGGTGCGGCGCAGCACGGCGTGCACGCGCGCAAGCAGCTCCTTGACCTCGAAGGGCTTGACGATGTAGTCGTCCGCGCCCATCTCCAGACCGGAGACCTTGTCCTCGGTCTCGCCCTTGGCGGTGAGCATGATGATGGGCATTTTCATGGTCTTGCGCAGCTCGCGGCAGACCTGCCAGCCGTCCATCACGGGCAGCATGATATCGAGCAGCACAAGGTCGGGCTGGATCTCCTTGGCCATCTCGACGGCCTTGCCGCCGTCGGCCGCGTGCGACACCTCAAAGCCGTCCTTCTGCAGATACAGACGCAGCAATTCCGCGATGTTGATATCGTCCTCCACGACGAGCACTTTCTGGCTCATGTGTTGTTGCCTCCTTCACCGGCGCGGTGCGCCGGACATAATGATCCAATGGTGCATCCTATTATAAACAACCGGCACGATTTTTTCATGTCCAATCTGTAAAATCCGCGCCCGCGCAGCCGCACGGCGCTCCCGGCGCGCAAAAGGCATTTACAAGACCGCGAAAATGTTGTATGGTTAACTGTAAACCCATTTTTGAACGAACAGCGAGGCAACCGCATGAACACCTATGGCGAACGTGTAAAAGTGACGATTTTCGGCGAGTCGCACGGCCCGGCGATCGGCGTCGTGCTCGACGGCGTCCCGGCCGGAGAGGCCGTTGACATGGACGCCGTGCGCATCCAGATGCGCCGGCGCGCCCCCGGCTCGTCCGACCTGACGACCCACCGCTCCGAGACCGATGACCCGCTCGTGATGAGCGGCATCCTCAACGGCGTGACGACCGGCGCGCCCATCTCGGCCATCTTCCGCAACAAGGACCAGAACAGCGCGGCCTACCATCCGGAGATCCCGCGCCCGAGCCACGCGGACTATGCCGCGACCGTGCGCTTCGGCGGCCACGCCGACCTGCGCGGCGGCGGCCCGTTCAGCGGCCGGCTCACGGCGTGCCTCGTGTTTGCCGGGGCGGTCTGCCGCCAGATCCTCGAGCGCCGCGGCATCACGATCACGGCCAACGCCGTGCGCGTCGGTCAGGCGACGGGCAAGGAGCTCAACTTCGACATGAAGCGCGCCATCCTCGATGCGCGCAGCGCCGGTGACTCCGTCGGCAGCGAGCTTGAGTGCGTCGTCACGGGCGTGCCTGCCGGCGTCGGCGGGCTGCTCTTCGGCGGCATGGAGAGTCGCATCGCCGGCATGCTCTATGCCATCCCCGGCGTGAAGGGCGTGGAGTTCGGCCGCGGCTTCGCCCTTGCCGAAATGCGCGGCAGTGAGGCAAACGACCCCATCCGCCTGCAAAACGGGCGCATCACCATGGCGTCCAACAACGCCGGCGGCATCAACGGCGGCATCACCAACGGCATGCCGCTCGTCGTGCGCATGGCCCTGCGGCCGACGCCGTCGATCGCCTGCGAGCAGCCGTCGGTCGACCTCGTAACCATGGAGGAGACGCCGCTGCGCATCAACGGCCGGCACGATCCGTGCCTTGCCCCGCGCGCGATCCCCGTCATGGAGGCCGCACTCGCCTGCTGCGTGCTCGACGCCATGCTCGACAGCGCCGCCACGATCTGAGAAAGGAGCCCATCATGGACGAACACAAGACCCCCGAAGAAATCATCAACGACAACGCCGCGCCGGACGCCCCGGAGACCGATGCGCCCGAAGCGTGCGTGCAGCCGGAAGAAGGCACGGCCGGCGAGCCCGCCGCCGGCGAAGCCGATGCTGCCGAAGCCCCCGCTCCGGCGGAGAAAAAGCCCATGAGCGTCCGCGCGCGTCACGCGCTCCGGCGCGGTGTGGCCGGTCTGCTGGCGGCCATCGTGCTGCTGGCGGTGTCCGGCTTCGGCGTGTTCCGCATCGCCCGCGGCGCGCAGGAGATCTCCGGCACGTTCGATGCCGACCCCGGCACGTTCGTGCAGCATGACATTGTCTTTATCCTCAACACGTTTTCCGACCCCAACGGCGGCAGCGCGCAGTACGGCGTTGTGCCCATCGGCGGCAAGCTCGTGGCCTTCCGCTTCCCCGCGCGCTGGAACGCCTCGGTCAAGACCATTGCCGACGCGACGACAAGCGTTCTCTCCGGCCAGAGCTACTCGGTCGACAGCTTCATCCGCGTCACCGGTACGGTCAAGACCATGCCGGATGCCGTCTCGTCCGCGCTCTACGACTGGTACACGGAAAACCACGCCTACCTGCAGCAGATCGGCGCGATCGGCGACAGTGAGGACGCGGCCGACTACTTGCCCGACGAGATCGTGCGCGTGGACACCGTCGGCAGCATCCCGCAGGGCTGGGTCGAGGGGCTGACGGTCGCCGCCGTTGTCTGCCTGATCTACGCCATCGTGGTGCTCATCCGCATCCTCTGCGGCAAGTACGAGCAGGAAAAGCTGCCGGACATCACCTTCGAGCTCGTAGACATGACGCCCGAGACAGAAGCGAAGCCCGAGACCGTACCGGAGGCAGACAGCGCACCGGAGGCTGAGACCGCGCAGCCCGAAAAATCCGAAGAAACCGAGGACACGCCCGATGCCTGACCACAAACTGTGCGTGCCGTGCCTGTTCGGGCTCGAGGGCCCGCTCGGCAATGAGCTGCGCCATATGGGGCTGCGCGATGTTATGCCCGAAAACGGCCGCGTGCGCTGCACCGGCACGGACGCGGACATCGCGCGCATGAACATCCGCTGCCGCTTCGGCGAGCGCGTGCTGCTCGAGCTGGGCAGCTTCCCCGCGCCGACGTTCGACGCGCTCTTTGAGGGCGTCAAGGCGCTGCCGTGGGCGGACTATCTGCCGGCGGACGCGGCCTTCCCCGTCAAGGGCTACAGTCTGGAGTCGGCGCTGCACTCCGTGCCCGACTGCCAGAAGATCATCAAAAAAGCCGTCGTCGAGTCGCTCAAGCGGCGCTACCGCGTCGGCTGGTTCGCCGAGACCGGCGCATTGTATCAGATCCAGTTCTCGCTCGTGCACGACACGGCCACGCTCTATCTCGACACGACCGGCACGCCGCTGCACAAGCGCGGCTACCGTCCGGCGCACGTGGCGGCGCCCCTGCGCGAGACGCTGGCCGCCGCGCTCGTGGACATCGCGGGCTACCGCGGCCGGGGTGACTTCTGCGACCCGTTTTGCGGCAGCGGCACCATCGCCATCGAGGCGGCACTGGCCGCGAAAGGCCGCGCCCCCGGTATCCGGCGCGACTTTGCGGCCATGCAGTGGGCGTGGCTGGACAAGGCCGTCTGGCAGGATGCGCGCGAGCAGGCGCGTGCGCGGGAATTTCACGGCGACTACCACATCTTCGCATCCGACATCGACCCCCGCGCCGTCGCCATGGCGCGCGACAACGCCCGCCGCGCCGGTGTGGACGACTGCATCACGTTCGCCGTCGCCGACGCGCGGGAATTTAACCGCACGACCGAGCGCGGCGTCATCGTCACGAACCCGCCCTACGGTGAGCGCCTGATGGAAAAGCGCGAGGCCGAGGCGCTCTACGCCGCCTTCGGCGCGGCCTACGCCAAGACCGCGCACTGGAAGCTCTACCTCCTGAGCTCGCACACGGAGTTTGAGCGCACGTTCGGCCGTCCGGCGGACAAGAAGCGCAAGCTCTACAACGGCACGCTCCGCTGCGATCTGTTCCAGTACACGAAGGACGTGTGAAGCGGCAGGCCGGTGCATATGCTCACACCGGTAGTTAAAAATCCGCAAATATTCACGATTTTCCCCTTGCGCGTCCGCGCCGCACGCGGTATAGTTGTTGTATTATTTTGTCGAAAGTGCAGGAATTCACTATGAAACATCTGTTCATCGTCAATCCCGTCGCCGGCGGCAAGGACCGGCGCGAATACGTTGCCGAGCAGGCGCGCCGCGCGCTTGAGGGCAGCGAAGACGCTTACGAGATCTATGTCACGACCGCGCCCATGGATGCATGCGCCAAGATCGCCGCGGAGGCGGCCTCCGGCGAGGAGCTGCGGGTGTATGCCTGCGGCGGCGACGGCACGCTCAACGAGTGCGTCAACGGCGCCGCCGGCCGCAGCAACGTCGCCGTGACGCACTTCCCCTGCGGCACGGGCAACGACTTCATCAAGATGTTCGGCGAGGAAAAGGCGCGCTTCTCCGACCTTGCCGACCTCGTGCACGGCGAGGTGCGCCCCTTCGACATCATCGAGTGCTGCGGGCGCTACGCGCTCAACATCTGCTCGGTCGGCATCGACGCGCGCATCGGCACGGAGGTGCACCAGTATCACGACAGCTACATTTTCTCCGCCGTGGCGAACCTCTTCAAGGGCATCGCCCAGCCGCTGACCGTGCGCGGCTGCGGCATGGAGTATTCCGGCGGCACGTCGCTCATCTGCGCGTGCAACGGCCGGTTCTACGGCGGCGGCTTCAACCCCATCCCCGACTCCATGCCCGACAACGGCAAGCTGGAGTTTCTCGTCGTGCGCGATGTCTCGCGCCTGACGTTCATCCGGCTCGTCGGCAAATACGCCAAGGGTCGCTACCGCGAACTGGAGCAGTACATCACGCACCTTGAGGGCGACCACCTCGAGATCGACAGCGAAAACGAGATCGTCGTCAACATCGACGGCGAGGCGCTCTACGGCAAGCACGTGAATTTCGACCTCATCCCCGGCGGCGTGAACTTCCTCGTGCCGGCGAATATGGCCTTCTTCCACCCCGAGACCGCAGGCGGCCACGAGACACGCGAATTTGTCCATACCTGACGAAAAACGCGGTCATAAAACGTTTACAAAAAAATTTCGCCAGGGGCTTGATAATCCGAAAAATTGTGGTATAGTATGATGCGTTAGCACTCCGAGGAATTGAGTGCTAACGCATCGCTTTTTTGTATTCAATATTAGGAGGCATATAGATTATGAAACTCAAACCGTTGGCAGACCGTGTGATCCTCAAGCAGTTCAAGGCCGAGGAAAAGACCAAGAGCGGCCTGATCCTGGCAGCATCCGCGCAGGAGAAGCCCGAGATGTTCGAGGTCGTCGAAGTCGGCCCGGGCGGCATGGTGGACGGCAACGAAGTGAAGATGACCGTCGCCGCCGGTGACCGCGTGATCGTCGGCAAGTACTCCGGCACCACCGTGAAGGTGGACGGCGAGGAGTATTCCATCGTGCGCCAGAGCGACATTCTGGCCGTCGTCGAGTAAGACACTACTGCTTGGATTCATTAGGAGGCTATCATTATGGCAAAACAGATCATTTATGGTGAAGAAGCACGCAAGGCGCTGCAGCGCGGCGTGGATCAGCTGGCTGATACCGTCAAGATCACCCTCGGCCCCAAGGGCCGCAACGTGGTGCTGGGCAAGAAGTTCGGCGCTCCGCTGATCACGAACGACGGTGTGACGATCGCAAAGGAGATCGAGCTTGAGGACGCGTTCGAGAACATGGGCGCGCAGCTCATCCGCGAAGTGAGCACCAAGACCAACGACGTCGCCGGCGACGGCACCACCTCCGCCACCGTGCTGGCGCAGGCGATGATCCGCGAGGGTCTGAAGAACCTCGCCGCCGGTGCAAACCCGATGGTCATGCGCCGCGGCATCCAGAAGGCGACCGAGGCGGCCGTCGATGCCATCCGCACCAACTCCCAGCCCGTGAGCGGCAGCGGCGACATCGCGCGTGTCGGCGCGATCTCGTCCGGTGACGAGCACATCGGCAAGCTCATTGCCGAGGCCATGGAGAAAGTCAGCCAGAACGGCGTCATCACCGTCGAGGAGAGCAAGACCGCCGAGACCTATTCCGAGGTCGTCGAGGGCATGCAGTTCGACCGCGGCTATGTCACCCCGTACATGGTCACCGACAACGACAAGATGGAGGCCGTCATCGACGACGCGCTCATCCTCATCACCGATAAGAAGATCTCGAACATTCAGGAGATCCTGCCGGTGCTCGAGGCCGTGCTGAATGCCGGCAAGAAGCTCGTCATCATCGCCGACGACATCGAGGGCGAGGCGCTGGCCACCATCATCCTCAACAAGCTGCGCGGCACGTTCACCTGCGTGTGCGTCAAGGCCCCCGGCTTCGGCGACCGCCGCAAGGAAATGCTGCAGGATATCGCCATCCTGACCGGCGGTCAGGTCATCTCGACCGACCTCGGCATGGAGCTCAAGGACACCACGCTGGCACAGCTTGGCCACGCGCGTCAGGTCAAGGTCACCAAGGAGACCACGACCATCGTCGAGGGTGCCGGCGCTAAGGACGACATCCAGAGCCGCATCGCACAGATCCGCGCCCAGATCGAGACGACCACCTCCGAGTATGACAAGGAGAAGCTGCAGGAGCGTCTGGCAAAGCTCTCCGGCGGTGTTGCGGTCATCAAGGTCGGCGCTGCGACCGAGACCGAGATGAAGGAAAAGAAGCTGCGCATCGAGGACGCGCTCAACGCGACCCGCGCGGCTGTTGAAGAGGGCGTTGTCGCCGGCGGCGGCACGGCATATGTCGTGGCCAGCAAGGCCGCACAGGCGACGGCTGCCAAGCTCTCCGGTGACGAGAAGACCGGTGCGAACATCATCGCTGCCGCGCTGCGCGCCCCGATCTGCCAGATCGCGGCCAACGCCGGTGTCGAGGGTGCGGTCATCCTCGACAAGGTCAGCAAGAGCAAGAGCGTCAATTACGGCTACGACGCCGCGCACGACACCTTCGGCGACATGATCGACAACGGCATCGTCGACCCGACCAAGGTCTGCCGCAGCGCACTCGAGAACGCCGCATCCGTCTCCTCCATGGTCCTGACCACCGAGTCCCTCGTGGCCGACCTGCCCGAGAAGGCCGCTCCGGCCGCTCCGGCTGCCCCGGACATGGGCGGCATGTACTAATCCCCCCCTGCCCCGCAAAACAACAGACAAAGCAAGATCCGGCGCCCGCGATGCGGGCGCCGGATTTTTTGCTGTCTGCTTTCTTCTCTATCCACGGTGCAGCAGGCTCGCCCGCTCACGCGCCGGGCCTGCGCCGGAAATGCCCGCCGCGTTCATTGCGGATCACATCGTCCAGCCGCTTGACCATGTCCCGCGGCATATACTCCGTCAGCGCCGCCCAGATGGACAGCCGATACTCAAAAATGATCCGGTCACGGCCGATTCGCAGCAGCTCCATGCCGTTTTTCGGCACATACTCCGCCTTGTTCAGCGAGAAGTATAGAACCGGTATTGACTTATACGAAAACGAATTTCCTCCGAATCCATATGTACGAATCTCATCCCACCGAAGCGTAAAGCGCCCCCAGCGCGGACTCCGGCAATGGATCCCTTCGGCATCAAAGCTGCAGCGCGTTAAAAATCGACTAAGTACCTGTGGCTTATACGCCAAAACAAGGAAAATGCATCCCGGAATATCCAGTACAAGCATAAGTGCGATCTTTTCCGAAACAACATCACATTCCCTATATATCCAAATGTTCAGCGCTGCCAACAAGGCATACATCAATGCAATCCCAACTAAAATATAGTAAGTCGTGTAATTGTCATAGAGCTTGTACCGCTTCCGCTTCATCGCATCTCCCCGCCCATCCGTTTCGGTCTCTGCGCCCATTCTACACACCCGCGCGCGGGCTGTCAAACCCGGGCAAAAAACAAAGCCTGACGCAAAGCGTCAGGCCTCGTAAGGTTGGCTCAGCCCCAGGCGGGCTGACAGCGCGCTACCGGTTAACAGCACACAAAAAAATCCATTACTTGTTCGGGCACATGGATCTGAACTTCTCGGCCATTTCGTGGTCCCAGACCCACTGATCATGCAGCCATCCGAGGAAGCAAAACGGGCAATCCCAATTCATGAATTTTACTCTCCTTTCGTGTTTTGGAACAATTTTTATCAGATCCGAAAATGTGTCCACTGTTCCCAAAATGCACCAGATGCACAAACGCCCGCCGGTTTCGCAGGGCGTTCGTAAGACAGTTAACGGAGCGCATCAGTGCGGATGCGCTCCGTTTCTTTATGCTATTATGACATACGGCACAGTTGCAGCGGCCCCCTTGGCTCTCCCTCTGGGAGAGCTGTCACCGAAGGTGACTGAGAGGGTCTTACAGGCGTTTTTGAATGGTGATATCAATTTGTGTGCACACGCCGCGAAAATCCACATCAACATCTCGGTTGGAAAAACGCAGGACCTTCAATCCAAGCGCTGTCAAGAATGCGGAACGCTCAGAATCATAGGCCATCCCCTGAGGCTCATAGTGTTGAGAACCATCCAATTCAATAACTAACTTGGCAGAAGCACAATAAAAGTCTACGATAAATCTCCCGATGATTCGCTGTTTATAAACCTTCACCGGATATTTGCGGAGGAAAAGATACCATAGCTTTCGTTCGTGGGGCGTCATCTCACTGCGTAACCGCCGGGCGTTTTCCAGTTGACTGTTGTCCTTTGGTATGGTCATGTTTTCCCCTCTCAGTCGGCTGCGCCGACAGCTCTCCCAAAGGGAGAGCCAAGTTCCGCGCGTAATGCACTACACCGAACGGTGCATAGAAGTGCG
>ERZ840096.449-NODE-449-length-61461-cov-8.829316_pt1 | contig 61461 bp, 33 predicted proteins | sample MGYA00519878_ERZ840096 | MGnify/ENA primary metagenome ERZ840096 (study PRJEB31850, sample SAMEA3708865) | human gut metagenome | biome: human gut; feature: human-associated habitat; material: faeces | place: China | collected 2014 ...
GCTTTGGATTCTTCTTCGTAACCCGGCTTGTTCAGCAATGCGAACATGTTTTTCTTATATGCTTCCACGCCCGGCTGGTTGAACGGATTGACACCTAACAGGTAACCGCTGATGCCACAGGCTATCTCGAAGAAATACAATAAGCTGCCGATACTTTCTTCATTCAGGGCAGGGATAACGATACGCATATTGGGTACACCACCGTCAACGTGGGCGAGTTGTGTGCCCAGTTCGGCCATCTTGTTCACTTCATCCACACGCTTGCCGGCCAAGAAGTTCAGACCGTCAAGGTTAGCCTCGTCAACGGGAACCTGTAATTTATGCTGAGTGTTTTCTACGGAAATTACAGTTTCATAGATGGTGCGTTCACCTTCCTGGATCCACTGTCCCATGGAGTGAAGGTCGGTAGAGAAATCTACGGCAGCGGGGAAGATACCCTTGTTTTCCTTACCTTCCGATTCACCGTAAAGCTGTTTCCACCATTCGCTTACATAGTGCAGTTTGGGATTGAAGTTGACAAGGATTTCAATCTTCTTGCCATTTTTGTAGAGTTCGTTGCGAGTAGCGGCATAGATAGCAGCAGGATTCTCGGCAAACGAAACATCTTTTCCGCAAGCTTTCTCCATAACTACTGCCCCTGCAACCAGCTTTTCGATATCAAAGCCAGCTACGGCAATCGGCAACAGGCCTACCGGAGTCAACACGGAGAAACGGCCGCCTACATTGTCGGGAATGATGAATGATTTATAACCTTCGTTGTCGGCTGTTACGCGGGCTGCGCCTTTCTTGGCATCCGTGATGGCAACAATTACTTTCTTTGCCACCTCCTTGCCGCGTTGGTTTTCACATTGTTTCTTCAGCAGACGGAAAGCCAATGCTGTCTCAGTGGTAGTTCCGGATTTGGAAATATTGATGACACCGAATTTTTTGTCCTTTAGATATTCGGTAAGTTCGTACAGATAGTCTTCGCCGATATTATGTCCTGCATACAGGATGACGGGAGCCGTTTTTTTCTCTTGCAACCAAGTGAAACTGTTTGACAAAGCCTCGATGACCGCACGTGCGCCGAGATAGCTTCCGCCAATACCGGCAACGACTACCACTTCGCAGTTTTCACGCAGTGTCTGTGCGGTAGCTTTCAAGTCGGCCAGATGCTCTTGGGTGATGGAAGAGGGGAGATGCAGCCAGCCCAAGAAATCGTTGCCCTTACCGGTACCATTTTCTAATGCTTCCTGTGCAGCCTTTACTTGGGCTTCATAGGCGAAAACGTTTTCTTTGGAAATGAATCCGAAAGTCTTTTCAATGTTCAAACTAATCATAATATTCTAGGTTTTAAATTCAGTCTTTGTTTTATATTCTCCGTTTAGCGGAAAGAATCTGTCAGCAATTTAATTTCTATCATTGGTGAGATGCGCTCGTACAAGATGTTATAGACAGCATCTACGATAGGCATGTTGACATGATAGTGCTTGTTGATTTCCTTGATACATTTGGTGCCGTAATACCCTTCGGCAATCATCTCCATCTCTATCTGCGCGCTCTTAACGGAGTATCCTTTGCCGATCATGCTGCCAAACGTACGGTTACGGCTGAAGTTGGAGTATCCTGTTACCAACAAGTCACCTAGATAAACAGAATCATTGACGTTTCTGTTCAAAGGATGGACGGTTTGCAGGAAACGATTCATTTCCTGGATAGCGTTGGACATCAGTACAGCCTGGAAATTGTCACCATATTTCAAGCCACTGCATATACCCGCTGCTATGGCGTACACATTCTTCAGTACAGAACTGTACTCTATGCCCGCCACGTCGTTGCTTACGGAAGTCTTGATGTACGAACTCGCCAGCCGGCGTGCGATATTGCATGCCTTGTCTGTGTCCGGACAGGCAATGGTCAGATAGGAAAGGCGTTCCAAGGCGACTTCTTCCGCATGGCAGGGACCTGCCAGCACAGCTATATTCTCAGCCGGTACACCATATTCCTTGGTGAAGTATTCTGATACGATCAGATTGTCGTCGGGTACAATCCCCTTGATGGCGGTAATGATGAACTTGTCCTTGATTTTCGTTTTCAGCTTCTTCAGATGGGCCTTTAAATAAGGAGAAGGAGTCACGAAGATGAGCGTATCGGATTCTTTTACCACATCATTGATGTTGGAGTTGAAATTGATACGCTTGGTATCGAATTTGACGCCCGTCAAATAGGCAGGGTTGTGTCCCAGTCGTTTGAAATCGGCAATGCGGTCATCTCGCCGCATGTACCAGTTTATCGACTCCGCTTGGCTCAGTACCATTTTTGCAATGGCTGTTGCCCAACTTCCTCCGCCCATGATGGCTATCTTACCGGGTAGTTTCATATTGAAATTAATAATTAAAAACTAAAAATTAAAGGAGGGAAAAGGAGAACCTTTACCCTCCTCTGATCTTTAATCTTGCTTATTTAATTCGTTAATTTTTATATTTTGCTAACCCAGTCAGCAACTTCGTTAACGGTCGGGTTTGCCAGTTCCAGTTTGTATTTCTTGTTGATGCCGCAAATGTCCATGTGGAGTTTCTGCGGGTTTACATCTTTCATGTCACTTACCAGATTGTAACCGGCTTTCTGAATGACGGCCACCCACTCTTCGGGAATGCCCAACTCCATAAACTTGGAGGGAACGTCTTTCGGGATTACTTTTTCGGGACGCATTTGGGGGAAGAACAATACTTCCTGGATGAATGACTTGCCTGTCATCAGCATAGTCAGACGGTCTATGCCGATACCTATACCCGATGTGGGAGGCATGCCGTATTGCAATGCTTTCAGGAAGTCCTGGTCGATGAACATGGCCTCGTCGTCTCCCTTTTCGCTCAGTCGGAGCTGGTCTTTGAAGCGTTCCTCCTGGTCTATCGGGTCGTTCAACTCGCTATAGGCATTGGCCAGCTCTTTTCCGTTCACCATCAACTCAAAGCGTTCGGTAAGTCCCGGCTTGCTGCGGTGCATTTTGGTCAGCGGGCTCATTTCTACCGGATAGTCAGTAATGAAGGTAGGCTGTATGAAGGTACCTTCGCAGAATTCACCGAAGATTTCGTCTATGAGCTTTCCTTTACCCATCGTATCATCGATTTCCATTTTCAGTTCCTTGCATATCTGGCGGATTTCCTCTTCAGTCTTTCCTTCGAGGTCGTAACCGGTTTTCTCCTTGATGGCTTCCAGAATGGGAAGACGGCGGTAAGGAGCCTTGAAGCTGATGGTCTTGCCGTCGATTTCAGTTTCCGTACAACCGTTTACGGCGATACAGATGCGTTCCAGCAATTTTTCGGTGAAGCTCATCATCCAGTTGTAGTCCTTATATTGCACGTACAGCTCTACGCAGGTAAATTCGGGATTATGGTTTTTGTCCATACCTTCGTTACGGAAGTTCTTTCCGATTTCGTAAACACCTTCAAATCCGCCTACGATCAGTCGCTTCAAATAAAGTTCGGTAGCGATGCGCAGGTAGAGGTCCATGTCCAGTGAATTGTGGTGTGTAATGAAAGGACGGGCGCTTGCTCCGCCGGGGATGGACTGCAGGATCGGGGTTTCCACTTCTGTATAGCCGGCCTCGTCCAGTACGGTACGCATGGTACTGATAATCTTGGCACGCTTCAGAAAAGTTTCTTTCACGCCTTCGTTTACGATGAGATCCACATAACGTTGGCGATAACGGAGTTCCGGATCTTCAAACGAGTCGTAAGCCACGCCATCCTTGTACTTGACGATGGGCAACGGCTTGATGCTCTTTGAAAGTACGGTTATTTTTTGGGCATGGATACTGATTTCGCCCATTTGGGTACGGAAGACAAAACCTTCGATACCGATGAAATCGCCCAGGTCGAGCAAACGTTTGAACACGGTGTTGTACATTTCCTTGTCTTCTCCCGGACAGATGTCATCACGGGTAATATATACCTGAATGCGTCCTTTGGAATCCTGCAATTCAATGAAAGAGGCTTTACCCATTACGCGGCGGCTCATCATACGTCCGGCTACGGACACTTGGCGGGGTTCGGCGTCATCTTTGAATTCAGCTTTAATATCGGTAGAGAAAGCATTGGTTACATACTCTGCTGCGGGATAGGGGTCGATGCCCATCGCGCGAAGTTCATTCATGCTGTTGCGACGAATGATTTCTTGTTCACTTAGTTCTAATACGTTCATTTCGCTATATTTCACTCAATTTGGGTACAAAAGTACGAAACATTTTTCAGATAGCGAACCTTTTTCCCTTGAAATATAGGGAGAGGGGTAAGACATTGCCCCTCTTCCGTATTATGTGCTTGGTTGGGGGCTTTTTTCTGCCTGGGTGGAATTTTTGTTGCAGGCTTCTGCCGTCTTTTGACCGGCACACTTAAAAAGTGTCCGACTGTCTTTTGTCCGGTCTTTAGAAATGAGTACCTTTGCACCCGCAAAAAAAGTAAATAGGTATAATATGGCAGGACAAAAGACTCCCACAGCGCTGGGAACGGAAAGTATAGGGAAACTACTGATGCAATATGCCGTTCCGGCAATCATCGCCATGACGGCGTCTTCTTTATATAATATGGTAGATAGTATCTTCATCGGTCACGGAGTGGGCACGATGGCTATTTCGGGATTGGCGTTGACGTTCCCGTTGATGAACCTTGCGGCTGCTTTCGGTTCGTTGGTAGGGGTGGGGGCTTCTACCTTGATTTCCGTCAAATTGGGGCAAAGAGATTATGATACGGCACAACGTGTGCTGGGGAATGTCTTTGTTCTGAATATCTTGCTGGGGCTGGCTTTTACTTTGGTTGTCATGGCTTTTCTCGATCCTATCCTTTATTTTTTCGGAGGGAGCGACCAAACGGTAGGATATGCAAGGGATTATATGCAGATTATTCTTTTGGGAAATGCCGTTACCCATCTTTATTTGGGGCTGAATGCCGTGCTGCGTTCTTCCGGGCATCCGCAGAAGGCCATGTATGCCACTATAGCCACGGTGGTTATCAATACGGTTCTTGATCCGGTGTTTATTTATGGTTTTGGATGGGGTATCCGCGGGGCGGCCATCGCTACGATTGTGGCACAGGTCATATCGTTGGCATGGCAGTTCAAGTTGTTCAGTAACAAGGAAGAACTGCTGCATTTCCATCGGGGCATATTCCGGCTGAAGCGTAAAATCGTCTTCGATTCGTTGGCCATCGGCATGTCTCCTTTTCTGATGAATCTGGCGGCTTGCTTCATTGTTATTCTTATCAATCAAGGGCTGAAAGAATATGGCGGTGATTTGGCCATCGGAGCTTTCGGCATCGTGAACCGCCTGGTATTCATTGTGGTGATGATTGTGATGGGGCTGAATCAGGGTATGCAACCCATTGCCGGATATAATTTCGGGGCAAAGTTGTATGAGCGTGTGAACAAGGTGCTGAAACTGACCATTATTTATGCCACGGTGGTGACTACTTTCGGGTTTCTCGTAGGAATGCTGGTACCGGATCTGGTAGTGGGTATCTTTACATCGGATGCTGAACTGATTGACATTTCGGCAAGAGGCTTGCGCATTGTTGTCATGTTCTTCCCGATTATCGGTTTCCAGATGGTGACTTCCAACTTTTTCCAGAGCATAGGAATGGCAGGCAAGGCCATTTTCCTTTCCCTTACCCGTCAGATGCTGATTCTGCTTCCCTGTCTGCTCATTTTACCCCGTTTCTTTGGAGTGGCGGGTGTGTGGTACAGTATGCCGGTGTCTGATGTGCTTGCCAGTCTGATAGCATTGGTTATGTTGGTCATGCAGTTCCGGAAGTTCAAGGCGGCTGCGGCACAGGTCCGGTAATTCAAGTTTCCAGGAAATGGGCTGGATGGATATATAGATAATGAAAATATTCTTCCGCTTTTTGAAGATATTCCATAAGAATATTTATATTTGCTATCTACAAACAGATAGAAATAGGAACGTATGGATACTAAATTCGTTGTAAATATAGGTCGTCAGTTGGGAAGTGGCGGACGGGAAATCGGCGAGAAACTGGCTGTTCGTTTGGGTATTGATTTTTATGACAAGGAACTGATCAGGTTGGCTTCGGAAGAAAGCGGACTTTGCCGTGAATTTTTCGAGAAAGCCGATGAGAAGGCATCTCAAGGTATTATCGGAGGGCTGTTCGGTATGCGTTTTCCTTTTATCAGTGACGGAGCTATGCCGGTGACAAACTGTCTGAGTAATGATGCCTTGTTTAAAGTGCAAAGCGATGTGATCCGTAAATTGGCGGAACAGAAGTCTTGTCTTTTTGTCGGGCGCTGTGCCGACTATATTTTGCGGGATATTCCCCGTTGTGTCAATATTTTCATTTCATGTTCTGATGAGGAGCGTATAAGGCGTCTTTGCCGGATGCATGCTATTTCTGAACATGCCGCGGAGGAGATGATGAACAAAGCGGATAAAAGACGCTCCGAGTACTATAATTATTATAGCTATAAGACATGGGGTGCCGCTTCGACCTATCACCTGTGCATTGATTCTTCCGTGTTGGGTATTGATGGTACGGTGGACTTCGTGGAAGAATTCGTGAGAAAGAAACTGGGAGGGCTGTAAATCTGCAGGCGTTTACTGAAAACTTTACAAATAAATCTGGAGGCTGTTTGTTTGAAGCAGGGTTCTTGTTTTATTCATTGAATGAACAAGAATGAGTCAGGGACTGAAAGGCATTGAGTCAGGGACTGAATGCCTTTCAGTCCCTGACTCATTCCACCCCCTCTCAGAAGGTGTTCTGGAGGAGGCGTAAAGAGGGGTGACCGAGAGTCGTAACAATTGGTAAAAAATGAATACGAACTATTCCGGCTACATCATCGTCAGCAATATCATCTGTCCTGCCAGGATACGCAGGAACATGGTCAACGGATAAACTGTGGAATAACCTACTGCCGGAGCGTCGTTGCCCGATGTCTGGTTGGCGTATGCCAATGCGGGAGGATCTGTGTTGCTGCCGGCTATCAATCCCATCAAGGTGAAGTAGTTTACTTTGCAGTAGAAGCGGGCTATCATGCCTATTATCAGCAATGGGATGACGGTAATCAGGAAACCGTAACCTACATACGACAATCCGTTTCCTTCCACCACGGTCTGTACAAAATGCTCGCCGGCTTCTATACCTACGCTGGCAAGGAAAAGTACGATACCTATCTCACGCAACATTAAGTTGGCGCTCATGGTAGTATATGTCACGAGGTGCATCTTGTGTCCGAAACGTCCGATAAGGATGGCTACCACCAACGGACCACCTGCCAAACCTAACTTTACAGGAGTGGGCATGCCCGGGAACGCGATGGGAAGACTTCCCAATAAGATACCCAAGAAGATACCTACGAAGATTGTGACGATGTTCGGGGTGTCCAGACGCTTCAATTGGTTGCCTAATACTCCAGCCACGCGCTCTACCGCATCCTGTTGGCCTACCACCATTACACGGTCACCTACCTGGAGCACCAGGTTGGGGTCGGCAAACAAGTCCATACCGGAACGGTTGATACGGGTTACGTTCACTCCGTACATGCTGCGGAAGTGGAGGTCACCCAGCTTCTTGCCGTTGATATCAGACTTGGTGACAAGGATACGGCGGGAAACCATCGGAGTATCCTGCTTTTCCCAATCGACTTGGATTTCCTTGCCGATGAAGGCTGTCACTGCTTCGGCGTCCTCCTCGGAACATACGATGAAAAGCTGGTCGCCTACATGGAATATCGTTTCATGGTTGGGGATGCTGACGTGCCCTTCATGGCGAATGCGCGAGCAGACAAACGGCCGTCCCAGAAAGTCTTTGACCTGGAGCAGGGTTTTGCCGGAAATGGATTCGTTGCGCACTTCAAGGTGAAGCATGTGCGGTTGGTGCTTTATATCCGCTTCCTGTGTGTTGAGCTCCTGTTCTTCCTTCTTGAGGTTCACCCGGCAGATATAGCGGATGGCAATGATGGAACCGATGATGCCTACCACACCGAGAGGATAAGCGCAGGCATATCCCAATGCGATGGGGTCTCCCGTGTAGTTTATCTGGTTCAAGGCTTCGTTGGCGGCACCCAGACCCGGAGTATTGGTTACGGCACCGTAGAGGATACCTACTATCATCGGCAGGTCTATGCCGCCGTCAATGAAGTAGATGCCCAATGCCACCGCGATATTCAGTATCACAATACCTACGGCAAGCATATTCAGCCTCATGCCTCCCTTCTTGAAAGAAGAGAAAAATGAGGGGCCTACTTGCAGACCGATACAAAATACAAATAAAATCAAACCGAATTCGCGGATGAAGTGCAAAATGTGTGTTTCTCCCGTGAAACCGAAATGTCCCATCAGGATACCGGCAAAGAGGACGAATGTAACCCCCAGCGATACCCCGAAAATCTTAATCTTGCCCAACAGCACACCCACGGAGATGACGAATGCGTATAAGCAGACGATGTGGGCGACAGATGAAGGGTCCCATAGCAAACTTTCTAGCCAATTCATAGTACCTTACTTATATGTCGTTTGTTTAAATTTCGCGCAAAATTACTTAATAAAGAGGAGGTGGCAAAGGGATTGTGATACTTTTTGCAATACCAACTTTGCAAAAAGAAGGTTTTGGCAAGAAGAATCCCCGGAATAAAGGCAGTCACAGTGTCATCAATGCGTGCAATTTTCCCTAAAAAAACTTTTTGTTTTAAGTATTTCGTTATATTTGCAAGTCTCTTGATGACAATATGAATCTTATTCATCTTTTTAAATAAATAAACTATGGCAGACAGTAAAGAAAAACTCTTCTCGGATTTTTCTCCCGTTTCCACCGAACAGTGGATGGAGAAGGTGACCGCCGACTTGAAAGGTGCGGATTTTGAGAAGAAACTCGTTTGGAAGACAAACGAAGGATTTAAGGTGAAACCTTTCTACCGTATGGAAGACCTTGAGGGTTTAAAGACTACCGATGCTCTCCCCGGTGAGTTCCCTTATCTCAGAGGCAACAAGAAAGATAATAACGAATGGCTGGTTCGTCAGGAAATCAGAGTGGAATGCCCCAAGGAGGCTAATGCCAAAGCATTGGATATCTTGAATAAAGGGGTGGATGCGCTTTCTTTCCATGTGAAAGCCAAAGAGCTGAGTGCAGAGTATATTGAAACTTTGTTGAAAGACATCTGTGCAGAGTGCGTGGAACTTAACTTCTCTACTTGCCAAGGGCATGTAGTGGAACTGGCCGAGCTTCTTGTGGCCTATTTCCAGAAGAAAGACTATGATTTGACGAAGTTGCAGGGCTCCATCAATTATGATTACTTCAACAAGATGCTGGCCAGGGGCAAAGAAAAAGGTGATATGGTAGCCACTGCCAAAGCTTTGATTGAAGCCACTGCCGCTCTTCCTAAATATCGTGTATTGAATGTAAATGCCTTGACATTGAATAATGCCGGTTCTTATATTTTCCAGGAACTGGGTTATGCTTTGGCTTGGGGTAATGAATACATGAATCAGTTGACCGATGCCGGCCTGCCTGCCGCGATGGTGGCCAAGAAGATTAAATTCAATTTCGGTATCAGTTCCAACTATTTTCTTGAAATAGCCAAATTCCGTGCAGCCCGTATGTTGTGGGCCAATATCGTGGCATCATATGCTCCCGAGTGCTTGCGCGACTGTGAAAACAAAGGTGGAAATAACGAATGCCGTTGTGCCGCTAAAATGAAGATTCATGCAGAAACTTCCTCATTCAATCTGACTTTGTTTGATGCGCACGTAAACTTGTTGCGTACACAGACTGAAGCAATGAGTGCAGCCCTTGCAGGCGTTGACTCCATGACGGTTGTTCCGTTCGACAAGACATACGATGCTCCTAACGAGTTCTCAGAACGTATGGCGCGTAACCAACAGCTGTTGTTGAAGGAAGAATCACACTTCGACAAGGTCATTGACCCGGCTGCCGGTTCCTACTATATCGAGAACCTGACTGTTGCCATTGCCAAGCAGGCTTGGGATTTGTTCCTGGCTGTGGAGGAAGAAGGCGGTTTCTACGCTTCCGTAAAAGCCGGAAAAGTGCAGGCTGCTGTAAACGAGAGCAACAAGGCCCGTCATGCCGCAGTTGCCAAGCGCAAGGAGGTGCTGTTGGGTACCAACCAGTTCCCTAATTTCACGGAAAAAGCCGGAGATAAGAAACCGGTTGAGGCTGCTTGCTGTTGCGGCGGCGGACATACGTGCGAAAAAGACGTTCCGACATTGAACTTTGACCGTGCTGCCAGCGAATTCGAGGCATTGCGTCTGGAAACCGAAGCCAGCGGCAAGCGTCCGAAAGCATTCATGCTGACAATCGGTAATCTGGCCATGCGTCAGGCACGTGCGCAATATTCTTGTAACTTCCTGGCTTGTGCCGGATATGAGGTTATTGACAACCTCGGTTTCCCCACTGTAGAAGAAGGCGTGGAAGCTGCCATGGCTGCCAAAGCTGATATCGTGGTATTGTGTTCAAGTGATGATGAATACGCTGAATATGCCGTTCCTGCTTTCAAGGCACTGGACGGCCGTGCCATGTTCATCGTCGCCGGTGCCCCTGCCTGTATGGACGAACTGAAAGCTGCCGGCATCGAGAACTTTATCCATGTCAGGGTAAATGTGTTAGAGACATTAAAAGAATTCAACGCCAAACTTTTGAAGAAGTAACTTCAATCGTCAATCATCAAATCGTAAATAACATGATGCGAAAAGATTTTAAAAACTTAGATATATATGCTGCGTTCCAGCCCGTCAACGGTGCTGAGTGGCAAAAGGCTAACGGTATCCACGCTGATTGGAAGACGCCGGAACACATTGAAGTGAAGCCTGTTTATACAAAAGAAGACCTTGAGGGGATGGAACACCTCGGTTACGCAGCCGGTCTTCCTCCTTATTTGCGCGGTCCGTATTCTGTGATGTACACGTTGCGTCCTTGGACCATCCGCCAGTATGCCGGTTTCTCTACGGCCGAAGAATCCAATGCGTTCTATCGCCGTAACCTGGCTTCCGGACAGAAAGGTTTGTCCGTGGCGTTCGACTTGGCTACTCACCGCGGCTATGATCCTGACCATGAACGTGTGGTAGGTGACGTCGGTAAGGCGGGTGTATCTATCTGTTCGTTGGAAAATATGAAAGTCCTCTTCGACGGTATTCCTCTGAACAAGATGTCCGTGTCTATGACGATGAACGGTGCTGTACTTCCTGTCATGGCATTCTATATCAATGCCGGTCTGGAACAAGGCGCCAAACTTGAGGAGATGGCAGGAACCATCCAGAATGATATCTTGAAAGAATTCATGGTGCGTAATACTTATATTTATCCGCCTGCATTCTCTATGAAGATAATCTCTGATATCTTTGAATATACTTCCCAAAAGATGCCTAAGTTCAACTCCATTTCCATCTCCGGTTACCACATGCAGGAAGCAGGCGCTACGGCGGATATTGAGTTGGCTTATACCTTGGCAGACGGTTTGGAATATCTTCGCGCCGGTGTTGCCGCAGGTATCGACATTGACGCATTTGCGCCGCGCCTGTCATTCTTCTGGGCTATCGGCACCAATCATTTCATGGAAATAGCCAAGATGCGTGCTGCCCGTATGTTGTGGGCCAAGATTGTGAAGCAGTTCAATCCGAAGAATCCGAAGTCATTGGCTTTGCGTACTCACTCCCAGACTTCAGGTTGGTCCTTGACCGAGCAGGATCCGTTCAACAATGTAGGCCGTACTTGCATCGAAGCTATGGCTGCTGCTTTGGGACATACTCAGTCCCTGCACACCAATGCCCTTGACGAGGCGATTGCTTTACCCACTGATTTCTCCGCACGTATTGCACGTAATACGCAGATCTACATTCAGGAAGAAACTTATATCTGTAAGAATGTTGACCCATGGGGAGGTTCTTACTATGTGGAATCTCTGACCAATGAGCTTGCCCACAAGGCATGGGAACTTATTCAGGAAGTAGAGAAATTGGGCGGCATGGCAAAAGCCATCGAGACCGGTATTCCTAAGATGCGTATCGAAGAAGCTGCTGCACGTACGCAGGCCCGTATCGACAGCGGTAGCCAGACTATTGTCGGCGTGAACAAGTATCGTCTGGAAAAAGAGGCTCCGATTGACATTCTTGAAATTGACAATACGGCGGTTCGCCAGGAACAGATTGCCAATTTGAAGACGTTGAAAGAAGGCCGTGACGAGGCGGCCGTACAGAAAGCATTGGATGCCATTACCAAGTGTGTGGAAACAAAGGAAGGAAACTTGCTGGAATTGGCTGTGGAAGCAGCCCGTGTCCGCGCTACCTTGGGAGAGATTTCCTATGCGTGTGAAAAGATTGTAGGACGTTATAAAGCAGTAATCAGAACTATATCAGGCGTGTATTCATCAGAAAGTAAGAATGACAGCGACTTCCACCGTGCCTGTGAACTGGCAGAGAAGTTTGCGAAGAAAGAGGGACGTCAGCCCCGTATCATGATTGCCAAAATGGGGCAGGACGGTCACGACCGTGGTGCCAAGGTTGTAGCTACCGGATATGCCGACTGTGGTTTCGACGTGGATATGGGACCGTTGTTCCAGACTCCTGCCGAGGCTGCCCGCGAAGCGGTGGAAAATGATGTTCATGTAGTAGGTGTCTCTTCACTGGCTGCGGGACATAAGACATTGATTCCTCAGATTATTGAGGAACTCAAGAAGTTGGGACGTGAGGATATCATTGTGATTGCCGGTGGTGTAATTCCGGCACAGGACTATGACTTCCTTTATAAAGCCGGTGTAGCTGCCATCTTTGGTCCGGGTAGTCCGGTGGCAAAGGCTGCTTGCCAGATATTGGAAATTTTGTTGGATGAAGAATAATACGGTCCGCTAAATGTTAAAAAAAGGATGGAATGCATTTGCATATCCATCCTTTTTCTTAATCTGTGTTATAAAACATACTTTTTTTCTTGGATAATTTGCAGATATATCGGAAGTCCGTATCTTTGCAATGTGTTTTTCATAGTATTAGATTTAAGGTTAACAAAGGTTGGAGTACAGCGGTACTCCTTTTTTTATGTCCGTACGCGAAATATAACTTCAAGTTACATTGTGATGGGGGGAGTGACTGGAAAACTAAAGACACTGCCCCTATTGTTCCGGCTTTATTTCCTAAGCAGGCTTTTATGATTTGAGTATTTGGGGCACAAGTATCCAAAACATGTTCAAAAGCTACATCACTGACCTTTTCCAGATAGAAATCATCGGCTTTGGACAGTCCACCGCCAATAACGACACGTTGGGGACTGAAGATATTTATAAATCCTGCAATGCCTCTCCCTAAGTAGTAGAAGTGCTCTAGTTGTCAAAGTTCTGGGAGAACTTGGTAAAGTTCTTTCAATGTATTCCAACATGGAAAAAACTGATGCAAATATAAGCTTTATTTTTAAAATATTAATAAATACAGCCATTTTTTACGAAAAAACTCTCGTAATATAATTAAATGCAAAAACATAAATAACTAACTACTATTTTGAAATACCGCTCAAAGACTCTTGTCCTTTATATGTTTAACAGGTATAGAAAGTAAGTTCTCCCAGAACTTAAAATACATAATTGATTTAATTAAAACCTTTTTATTAACAATAATTAGATAAAAAATGAGAACACTATTTTGATTTAACAAGTAAAAAGTAAAACAGTTTTAGCAAGACATTTAAAAGTAAAACCTTGAAGTAAAAGTATTATGAAAAAGAAAGTACTATTGGTAGCTCTTTTAGGAGGATGTTTTCTTGGGCTACAAGCAGTAGAAGTACCTGTTGTAAATGAATCGGCCATTGTGCAGCAAACCGGCAAGATACAGGGTACTGTGGTAGATGAGACAGGAGAACCGGTAATCGGTGCAACCGTTCAGGTAAAAGGTAAATCCAATCAAGGGACTATTACCGATGTGGATGGCAAATTTGCCGTCAATGTTTCTCCTAAAGATGTTCTGGTGGTTTCATTCATTGGTTTCATCACGCAAGAAATCAAAGTAAGAAATCAGACTTCTCTCAGAATTACATTGGAGGAAGACAGTGAGGTATTGGACGAAGTAGTGATAACAGCTTTTGGTACGGGACAGAAAAAAGAAAGTGTGGTAGGTTCCATACAGACAGTACGTCCTACTGACTTGAAAGTACCGTCGTCTAATTTGTCCAACTCTTTTGCCGGACGTCTCTCTGGTGTAATCGCTTATCAGCGTAGCGGACAGCCGGGTAGTAACGGATCTGATTTCTATATCCGTGGTATCTCTACTTTGAGCGGTATGACTTCACCTTTAATCATTCTGGACGGCGTAGAAGTTAGTTCTACTGACCTCAATGCCCTTGACCCCGAAATCATTGAAGGTTTTTCCATCTTGAAAGACGCTACGGCAACAGCGATGTATGGTACGCGTGGAGCAAACGGTGTAATGATTGTCACCACCAAAAGCGGTGCCGATTCAGAAAAACCCATTATCGGTGTACGTGTGGAAACAAATATCACTACTCCGACTAAAGTACCAAGTTTTGTAGATGGATACCGTTACATGGAACTTTATAACGAAGCGGTAACCAGCGAACAGACCGGAAACATCCTGTACACCCAAGAACAGATTAACAATACACGCAATGGTGTGAATCCTTATATCTGGCCGAATGTGGATTGGTATGGATCACTCTTCAATGATCTGGCTTTCAACCAAAAGGCAAACTTCAATATCCGAGGTGGTACGAAAAAAATCACATATTTCATGAATGTGGGCGTCAATCATGAAACGGGTATGCTGAAAAACGAAGCTTCCAAGTATTTCTCTTACAAGAACAATATTGATTTGATGAAATATACTTTCCAGAACAATATTGACTTCCACATGACCAAGAGTTCTACTATCTCCTTGCACTTGAACGTGCAGTTGAACGACCTGAGGCAACCGAATACCTCTATGGGCGACTTGTATTCAGCCGTGATGAATTCCAATCCGGTGGATTTCCCCATTGCCTACCCGGCGGACGGCGTGAACAACTGGGTATATTGGGGAGCTTACTCCGGAGGTAACGATCAGGGAGCCGTGAACCCCATGGCGAGCTTGACCAACGGTTATCAAGATATCTTTGAAAGTACGGTAATGGCAAACATTGACTTTGAACAGAAACTGGACTTTCTGTTGAAAGGACTTCGCTTCAAAGCCCTCTTTTCTTTTAAAAATTTTAACAAGACCATTACTAAGCGTAGCCAAGGTATCAACCGTTACACATTGACCGGATATGAACTGAATACGGATGGCACCTACAACATGACAATTTCTCCGTTCGGTTCGTCCAATCCTACCAAACCGATCTTGAGTACTGAATCGGCAGTTGCCGGAGACCGTCGCATTTATTTCCAGTCATATCTGGATTATAACCAGGGATTCGGCAATCATAATGTCAGTGGAATGGTGCTGTGGAACATCGACCAATATGACAATAACGCACCTGGTGATTTGGTGGCCTCTCTTCCTCGTCGTAAGATGGGTTTTGCCGGTCGATTGTCGTACGACTATGCCGGGCGCTACCTGATGGAAGTGAATGCCGGTTACAACGGTTCCGAAAACTTTGCTAAAGGGCATAAGTGGGGATTTTTCCCGTCAGTGGCTGTGGGATGGAACGTTAGTCAGGAGGCTTTCTTTGAGCCGGTGAAGGATGTGATTTCTAATTTGAAACTCCGTGCTTCCTACGGTCTGGTAGGTAATGACCAATTGCTGGATTCCAACAATAATATTATCCGTTTCATTTATATGTCGGACATCACTTTGCAGAGCGATAATTTAGGTTTTACTACCGGTGACAAGCAGCAGACTACCTTGAATGGTCCCGTATATACGCGCTATCAGAACAATGACCTGACGTGGGAAGTGGGCGAGAAACTGAATGTGGGATTTGATATGCAACTGTTCAATTCTTTAAATATCAATATGGATGTATTCCGTGAAATTCGCCGCGACATCTTTCAGCAACGCCACTCCATTCCCAATTATCTGGGTACGGCAGGCACAGCCGTTTACGGTAACCTGGCCAAAGTGAAGAACAGTGGTTTTGACTTGTCGATAGATTATGGCAAGCAGATAAACAAGGATCTTTCCATTCAGTTCAAGGGTACGTTTACGTATGCTCATAACAAGATTCTGGAGTATGACGAAGCTCCGGGTGTACGTTCCGCTCTTTCAAACATCGGCAAGAAACTGAATACGATTTATGGCTATATATCTAACGGATTATATATAGACAAAGCCGATATTGCCAACAACCCCACTTCTACCTTAGGTAATATCTCCATTGCGCCAGGAGACATCAAGTATGTGGATCAACCTGACAAAGACGGCAAGTACGATGGAAAAATCACCAGCGATGACCGTGTAGCTATGGGATATCCCACAGTACCAGAAATCGTTTACGGTTTCGGTCCCTCTATTTCCTATAAAAATTGGGACTTCTCCTTCTTCTTCCAGGGAGTAGCGAATACTTCACTGATGATGTCCGGTTTCGCCCCTTTCGGAACGCAGTATAACCGTAATGTACTGTCTTGGATTGCCGACGATTATTGGTCCGAGACCAACCAGAATCCTAATGCCGGTTATCCGCGTCTGACCAAGAACGACAACAATCACAACATGCAGTCATCCGATTATTGGTTGCGCAACGGTGCTTTTTTGAAACTGAAAAATGCGGAAATCGGCTATACCTATAAGAAAGCCAGATTCTACGTCAGTGGCATCAACTTGCTGACTTTCTCTCCGTTTAAACTTTGGGACCCGGAAATGGGTGGAGGTAAAGGCTTAAGCTATCCTACACAGCGTACTTTCAACGTTGGTTTCCAATTGTCATTTAAATAACCTGATAAAAATGAACAGATATGAAAAACTTCTATAAAATATTCATCGTAATGGCGTGTTCGCTGTTGGGCGTTTTCTCTTCTTGCGATTACTTGGATGTGGTTCCCGATGAAAAAGCGACAGAAAAAGATGCGTTCGAAGATAAGGAAGCAGCTCGGCGCTTCATCTATTCTTGCTATGCGTATATCCCCAATCCGAGGAATGGTACCGAATCTCTCGACCTTTTTACCGCCGATGAGGTGGTGACGGCATTTGAACATGAAAGATTCGCTTCTTTCCCGAAAGGGAATTATTCCGCTTCCAATCCGGTTATTTCATACTGGAACTCTTTATTCCAAGGCATCAAACAGTGTTACATCCTGTTGAATAATATTGATAAGGTGCCTGCATTGGAAGCATCCGTCAAGGCGGATTACATTGCGCAGGCCAAGTTCCTGATAGGTTACTATCACTTCCTGTTGGTGCGCAGCTATGGTCCGGTGATTTTGGTAAAGGAAGAGCCTTCGCTGATTACTCCTGCCGACCAATATGCAGCCCGTTCCCCCTATGACGAGTGCGTGGACTATGTATGTCAGATGTTGGATGAAGCGGCCGAAGGTTTACCCGCTACTCGCGTCAATGAACATTACGGCTTGGCTACTAATGTGGCCGCTAAATCCATCAAAGCCAGAATGTTGCTTTATGCGGCATCTCCTTTGTTCAATGGAAACAGTGAATTCTATGCTGATTTCAAAGACAAGAACGGTAATGCGCTGATGTCTCTCACATACGATGCCGGTAAGTGGCAGAAAGCCAAGAGCGCATACGAAGAAGCTATCCGCATGGCAGAAGCTGCCGGATATGGACTCTACAAGAAAACGGATTATATGCTGGATGGTTATGATAACATTGAGCCTGTGGATCCAGTGCAACATACGTTGCGTTATACGATAATTGAACCTGCCAATAATGAGGTGATTTGGGCTGATTGCCGTTCGGAAGGAGCTTACAGTGTACAGAACAAGTCTTTGCCTTTCTGCAATGGTTCTGCATATAATGGTGTTGCTCCGACACTTACCATGCTGAAGCGTTTCTATACCAAGAACGGATTGCCGATTGATGTGGATCCGGATTTCCCGAAAGGTAACGGCATCTATGAACCAACTGCTATAGGTGAGGAAAATGCAGGTATCGGTGATCCAGAAGCACAGACCATCCGATTCAACCTTGACCGTGAACCTCGTTTCTACGCTTGGGTAGCTTTTCAGGGAGGTTTCTATGAAATTATGAGTGCTACGGACGGTAACGGTGCCTATGATAGCGATAAAAGCTATCAGAAATATAATTTGTCTGTCCATCAAGGTAAACTGGTTTGTGATTTCGTGATTGGCGGCAATGTTTCACGCCAGCCGGAAGGAAGTACATTGCGCACAAACAACTATTCTCCTACCGGATATCTGAACAAAAAAGGCGTGGTGCCCGGATATAATGTACGTACTTCCTTGTACTATCCTCCATTCTATCCGTGGCCGGTAATCCGTCTGGCCGAACTTTATCTGGGATATGCCGAGGCTTGTGTGGAATGCAATGATTTGCCCAATGCCAAGAAGTATTTGAACGAGGTCCGTAAACGTGCCGGCATACCTGACGTGGAAACTTCCTGGAACGGTATTGCTACACTGGACCAGAATAAGATGCGTGAGATTGTGCGCCAAGAACGTACCGTTGAATTCTACTTAGAGAATCATACTTTCTGGGATTTGCGTCGTTGGAAGGATGCGGAGCGCTATTTTGGTGTAAAAGCAAAAGGTATGAATATTTTGGGTACGAACATTGATGATTTTGCACAGGCACTAGAAGTTACTTTTGAACGCAAGTTCGAGAGTCCGACTCAATACTTGATGCCTGTTCCGTTGACTGATGTCAACAGAAATCTGAATCTGGTTCAAAATCCTGGTTATTAATAAATAAAACAGTATGAAAATGAAGAATACAGTTAAATATTTTGTAGGATTACTCCTGTTTGGGGGTGCCTTGTTCACCGGTTGCGATGACGAAAGCGGTATCACTCCAGGTGAAGTCACGGGGTTGACAGCCGAAAGTACTCCTGGATGTATTGCATTGAGTTGGAATACTCCTGAGGAGGCAAATATCCGCTACATTGAGGTGAAGTATTATGATCCATTGTTGAAAAAGGATGTAATGCGTACTGCAAGTGTCTATGCGAACAGTATCGAAATTCCGGATACCCGCGCCAAATACGGTGAATATAGTTTTATGGTGCAGAGTGTCAGTCCTACAGGCGACAGGAGTGCCGTGCAAAAGATTTCAATGGTTTCAGAGCCGGCGGAGCCGACCTATGTCAGTACACAGATTGCGTTGACTGCTGCTGATCTTTCTACAAATGCGCAGGAACCCAGCGAAGGTCCTATCGCCAACTTGCTGGATGGAAATACAAGTACATTCTTCCATACGGCATGGAGTGTAGGAATTCCGGGACCGCACTGGTTGCAAGTAAACCTGAAGAAAGAAATTACGGAAGCTTATAGATTTGAGTACGCACCGCGTAATGCCAAAGATAGACCCACGGATTTCGATTTGATGGGTAGTATGGATGGCAAGAGTTGGTTCTTGATAAAAAACTTCACTAAAGAAGCTGACGGCATTGCCGGTGATGGAACCTATGCCTCGGAAGTGTTTAATGTGGAACAACCGTTTAAGCAGATACGTATTGTAGTTAACGAAACTAATTCAAAGTCCGTATTCTGGACTATGTCCATATTCAAGTTCTATTCGGTTACTATTGAAGATCCGGAAGCTCCTGATACAGAGTTATAAGCACAGTCTTTTAACCTAATTTAAATCTTGATAGTGTAGAGAAGAGGGCTTGAGGGAGTCGAGGGCATTGAAAAAGTCCTCCTGTATCTTTTCTACTTTAAAAATGACGGTATAAATCCAAGATAATACGGATTTATACCGTTTTTTGGTATCTTAGAGTGGCCAAAAGAATACCGCAGTGTCAGTCCTCCAAGAACATTTGGCTTTTAGTGATTATTCAAATCTTTATAATTTGATCATTTCTCAGGATAACCTACTTCGACGTCTCAACTCGCTGATAGACTTTTCCTTTGTTTATAATGAGCTCGTTTCCCAATATTGTTCGAACAATGGGTGTACTGCCGAAAGTCCTATCCGTATGTTCAAGTACCTCCTTTTAAAAACCATTTATGACTTGTCTGATATTGATGTGATTGAACGTTTAGGCTATGACATGTTCTTTAAAATTTTCAGGAATAGTACCGGAAGAGTATGTGATAGACGTCGGTTATTTATGTAAATTTCGCAAGTTCCGTCTGAAAGATACGGCTTGCATAAACCAAATTGTTAAGTTATTACCCTTAATATAAGAAAAAATTGTATGTGAATGAAATGTATCATTCGACATACAATTTTTTCCGGGAATTTCTAAAAAAAGGATTGGTTGTTAAAAAAAACACCTTTTTTCAGTGCCCTCGTATTTGCATATCCATCCTTTTTCTTAATCTGTGTTATAAAACATACTTTTTTTCTTGGATAATTTGCAGATATATCGGAAGTCCGTATCTTTGCAATGTGTTTTTCATAGTATTAGATTTAAGGTTAACAAAGGTTGGAGTACAGCGGTACTCCTTTTTTTATGTCCGTACGCGAAATATGTCTGCTCTCTTTTTAATGAAATAAAAAATCCGTCACTTCCGCATGCAATACATCGGTGACGGATTCTCAGCTAAAAACGATCTGATTATTTGGTTAAGTTTTGATATCTCTGCAAAGCTTCGAGGTAATAATAGTCTGCGTAGTTCAATGGGACGTCTATTTCCGAGCCATGGGGCAGTGAACCGGTGGAGTGCATCAGTACAAACCCTTGGTTGCTTCCTTTGGCTGCCAGATAGTGGTCGCTCGAAAGATTTTTCAGAATGGTTTCGGCATAGTCGAAGTATTTCTTTCCATCCGGTACGAACGTGCTGAGTTCAAGTAAGGCTGAAGCTGTGACGGCAGCTGCTGAGGCATCTCTCGGAGTGTCTTTTCCTGCCGGTGCATCTAAATCCCAATAAGGAATGCAGTCGTCTGTCTTTACGCGCTGCATAATCATGTCGGCTATATGCGTGGCTTCTTGCAGGAAAGTAGTGTCTTTGGTTTCACGGTAACAGGAGGTATATCCGTAAACTCCCCATGCCTGTCCGCGTGACCAGGCGGATTCGTCATTCTTTCCTTGGTGGGTCTGCGCATGTTTCACGGCAACCTCATAATACTTGGAATCGCCGGACAGCTTGCTGGCGGTGAACAATAAATCCAGATTCATCATATTGTCAACATCATGCGTATTCTTCAAGTATTCCCGCATTTGCACATTCCCGTGTTTGTACGTTTCCACATCCATACTTTTTCGTACCTTTGCCTCTTGAAATTCAAAATGAGATAAATGATAGTTTGTATTGCCGAAAAGCCCTCTGTGGCGCGTGACATAGCCGATGTATTGGGAGCGAGAGAAAAGAAGGACGGATACATCGAAGGAAACGGATACCAGGTGACCTGGACGTTCGGTCATCTTTGTACCCTGAAAGAACCGCATGAATATACTCCTAACTGGAAGTCGTGGAGCTTGGGAAGCCTGCCTATGATACCGCCGCGCTTCGGCATCAAGCTGATCAGCAATCCTACTTACGAACGTCAGTTCCATACGATTGAAACCCTCATGCAGCATGCCGACATGATTATAAACTGCGGTGATGCCGGGCAGGAGGGAGAGTTGATACAGCGTTGGGTGATGCAGAAGGCCGGAGCACGCTGTCCGGTAAAGCGCCTGTGGATTTCCTCATTGACTGAAGAGGCTATCCGCGAAGGATTTGCCAAGCTGCGCGACGCTTCGGACTTCCAACCTTTATACGAAGCCGGGCTTTCCCGTGCCATCGGTGACTGGCTGCTCGGGATGAATGCCACACGTCTCTATACCATGAAGTACGGGCAAAACAGGCAGGTGCTTTCCATCGGGCGTGTGCAGACACCTACATTGGCACTTATCGTGAACCGTCAGCTTGAAATACAGAATTTTGTTCCCAAACAGTATTGGGAACTGAAGACGGTATATCGTGATACCACCTTTTCAGCTATTCTCAAGAAGAGTGAGGAGGAGCTGGTTTTGGAAGCCGAGAAGCAGAAAGAGGCCATAGCTGCCGGGAAGAAACCTAAAAAGGAAGAGGAGAACCGGGGGATTGAACCCATTGCCGACCGTGAGCGTGGCATGGCATTGCTTGAGCAGATAAAAGACGCTCCTTTTACTATCACCGGCATCACCCGGAAAGAAGGGAAAGAAGCGCCGCTCCGTCTGTTCGACTTGACTTCGTTGCAGGTAGAGTGTAACAAGAAGTTCGCTTTCTCTGCCGATGAGACACTGAAGTTGATCCAGTCTCTGTATGAGAAGAAGGTGGCTACCTATCCCCGTGTGGATACCACTTTCTTGAGCGATGATATTTATCCGAAGTGTCCCGGGATTCTGAAAGGCTTGCGGGATTATGAAACCTTTACAGCCCCGTTGGAAGGCACCACCCTGCTGAAGTCGAAGAAAGTGTTTGATAACTCGAAGGTGACGGATCACCATGCCATCATCCCTACCGGGCAGTATCCGCAAAATCTGACGGATATGGAACGCCGGGTATTTGACTTGATAGCCCGCCGGTTTATAGCCGTATTTTATCCTGACTGTAAGTTTGCCACTACAACCGTATTGGGTGAGGTGGAGAAGATTGAATTCAAGACTTCCGGCAAGCAGATATTGGATCCGGGCTGGCGTGTTGTCTTCGGTACCCCTGCCGCCGGAACCGGACAGGAAGAGAAGGAAGATAAAGAGGGGGAAGGTGAAAATGTGCTTCCGGCATTTGTGAAAGGAGAGAGTGGCCCTCATGTTCCGGATTTGTATGAGAAGTGGACGCAGCCACCCCGGCCTTATACAGAAGCGACTTTGCTTCGGGCCATGGAAACTGCCGGCAAGTTGGTAGATAATGATGAGCTGCGCGATGCTTTGAAAGAAAACGGTATCGGGCGTCCCTCCACCCGTGCGGCCATCATCGAGACTTTGTTCAAACGGAATTATATCCGTAAGGAGAAGAAGAATCTGGTGGCTACTCCTACCGGAGTAGAATTGATACAGATTATCCATGAGGAACTCTTGAAGTCGGCTGAATTGACCGGTATTTGGGAGAAGAAGCTCCGGGAAATAGAAAAGCGTACTTACAATGCCGGACAATTTCTGGAGGAATTGAAGCAGATGGTTTCGGAAGTAGTGATGAGTGTGCTTTCGGATAATAGCAACCGTCATATTACGATACAGATGCCTGCTGCCGAGAAAAACGGTAAGTCCGCCGATAAAGCCGGGACTGCCGGTAAACCGGAAAAAGAACCGAGGAAGAGGACGCCGAGAAAACCGAAGGAAGAGAAGAAAGTGGTAAAGGATGCGGATGCAGCCGTTCTTCCTGTCGAAGGAAATGCGGCCCCTGTACCGGTGGATACTTTTGTGGGGAAGCCTTGTCCTCTGTGCGGAAAAGGTACGGTTATCAAGGGGAAAACGGCTTACGGATGTTCCGAATGGAAAGCCGGATGTACTTTCCGCAAGCCGTTCGAGTAACCTATAACCCGTTTTCAGCCATATATTTCCAAAGGGGAGCTGCCATCAGGGCTTGACGAATATTTCCTTGCTGCAATAACTCCTTCACTTCTTGCAATGAAAGCAGATGCACCGTCAGGCTCTCTGTATCTTCCAAGTGTTGTTCGGAAATCTTTTCCACATCCGTAGCCAGAAAACAATAGGTGATATTGGTATGTGTACCGGGGTTAGGGGAGATTTGCATGTACTCTTTCCAAGTCCCGTTGCCGTAACCGGTTTCTTCCAATAATTCCCGTTGGGCGGAAACCAATGGAGAGGCATCTTCTTCTTCACAGACTCCGGCGCAAAGTTCATAACACGTCTCCTGTATTCCGTGGCGATATTGGCGGATAAACACGAACTGGCCTTCACGGGTGATTGCAAGGGTGTTCACCCAGTCGGGATATTCCAATATATAATAGGAAGGGATATGGTTGCCATTTGGCAACACTACATGGTCTTTACGTACGGTAAGCCAAGGTGCCTTATGCAGGTATTCGCTGGAAATTATCTCCCATGCGTCTTCTGGTTTCTTCATGATCCTTAAATGATTTATATTTTGAATGGCACGCTTCCGCGCCGGTTTATTTATAGTTCATGTAGAACTCCACTACCGCTTCGATGCCTCTGCGGAAGATGTCTAAGGGTATATTCTCATTGGGCGAATGGATAGCGTTCGATTCAAGTCCGAAGCCCATCAGTACTGTCTTGATTCCCAATACCTGCTCGAAGGTGGAAATAATGGGAATACTTCCCCCGCGGCGTACGGCCAATGGTTTCTTGCCGAACGCTTTCTCAAATCCTTTTTCCGCTGCCTGATAGGCGGGTAGCGTGATGGGGCATACATAGCCCTGTCCGCCGTGCATAGGCGTAACTTTCACTTTTACTGTATCGGGTGCGATACTTAGGATATAATCGGCAAACAGTTGTGAAATCTTATGATGGTCTTGGTGGGGTACTAACCTGCAAGATACCTTTGCGGTAGCTTTGGAAGGAAGTACGGTTTTAGAGCCCTCCCCTGTATATCCTCCCCAGATGCCGCATACATCAAAAGACGGACGGCAACTGTTGCGTTCCAACGTACTGTAACCTTTTTCGCCGAACAGTGCTTTCACGTCAATGGCTTTCTTATATTTCTCCTCATCGAAAGGAATGTGGGCTATCATGTCCCGTTCAGCTTGCGGCACCTCTTCTACATCGTCGTAAAAACCGGGTACGGTAATACGCCCGTCAGCATCCACCACCTGGCTGATCATCTGACAAAGCACATTGATAGGATTGGCTACAGCGCCGCCAAAGTGTCCGGAATGCAGGTCACGGTTGGGACCTGTAACTTCTATTTCCCAATAAGCCAGTCCGCGCAGTCCGGTGGTCAATGAAGGAAGATCGGCACCGAGCATGCTGGTGTCTGATACTAATATCACATCCGCCTTCAGCAGTTCTTTATGTTCCCGGCAGAAACCTTCGAGGCTTGGAGAGCCGATTTCCTCTTCACCTTCAAAGATGAATTTTACGTTTGTATTCAGCAGATTGTTCTTTACCAGATATTCAAAGGCTTTCACTTGTATGAAAGATTGCCCTTTGTCATCGTCGGCACCCCGTGCCCAGATGTGTCCGTCGCGTATTTCAGGTTCAAACGGCTGGCTTTTCCATAACTCCAGCGGTTCGGCAGGCATTACATCATAATGGGCATATACCAGTACGGTTTTTGCCTTCGGGTCAACGGTCTTTTGTCCGAATACAATCGGATTGCCTGCCGAGGGCATCACGAATGCCTCGTCTGCTCCGGCTTCAAGCAATAATTGCGCCCAACGCCGGGCACAGGCGAGCATGTCGTCGTGATGTTCCGGCTTTGCACTGATGCTGGGGATGCGGATGAGGCTGAACAATTCTTCCAGCATCCGCGGTTCGTTTTCTGTGATGTATTTCTTTATTTCCATAATCGTATAAGATTTTTAAAGTTGGGTTGTCCTGTCTATCAGATAATAGTCCAGCAGCGTCAAGGCAGTCATTGCTTCGACAATGGGCACGGCACGGGGCAGCACGCAGGGATCATGGCGTCCGCGGGCTTTCAGGGTGGTATCTACACCGTCAATGTTCACCGTATGCTGTTCCATCAGTACGGTAGCCACCGGCTTGAAGGCTACACGGAAGTAGATGTCTTGTCCGTTGCTGATGCCGCCTTGGATACCTCCGGAATGGTTGGTACGCGTTTCAATGCGTCCGTTGTTGTTATAGAAGACATCGTTCTGCTCAGAGCCTTTTTGCTTCAGCCCCTTGAAACCGTCACCGTATTCAAATGCCTTGGCGGCGTTGATGCTGAGCATGGCTGCGCCCAGTGCGGCATGCAGTTTCCCGTAGATGGGCTGTCCCAATCCTATGGGGCATCCCTTTACAACACAGGTCACTACGCCTCCTATGGTATCTCCTTCACCTTTGATCTTGAAGATGAGGTCCTCCATTTCTTGGGCCTTCTCGGGGTCGGGGCAGCGCACCGGATTGGTTTCGATGAGGTCGAGGTCGTATGCCGTATAGTTTTCTTCCAGACGGATAGGACCTACCTGTGAGGTGTATGCCGTGATGTGTATGCCCAACTGGTTTAAGGCCATTTTGGCCAAGGCGCCGGCCACGACGCGCGAGATGGTTTCGCGGGCGGAAGACCGGCCACCTCCCCGGTGGTCGCGGATGCCGTATTTTACTTTATAGGTGTAATCGGCATGTGAAGGACGATATACTTCTTTCAGATTGTTGTAGTCGTCGGAATGCTGGTTCTCATTCCATACAATGAAGCCGATAGGGCAGCCGGTGGATTTGCCTTCGAATATGCCGGAAAGGAATTCCACTTTATCGCCTTCTTTCCGGGCAGTGGTGATTCTTGATTGTCCGGGACGACGACGGTCCAGCTCTTTCTGCACAAAATCCATGTCGATGGTTATCCCTGCGGGAAATCCGTCTATTACACCTCCTATGCCTTTACCGTGTGATTCTCCGAAACTGGTAAGGCGAAGAATATTTCCAAATGAATTGAACATATCAAATGCTTTAAAGGTTTATATATGAAGCTAATGCGCCATCTGTTGCTTGATAATGGAAACTTTTGGCACTATAAAGATAACAATTTCTTTTTAAAAACGTTTTATCTTATATAAGAAATGTGTTTTTGGTGGCTTGGATATAGGGGTTGTAGCGGGAAGTATAAAGAGGAATGCCGGAGATTGGATGTAAGAATCGTATAGTCTATGGGTGTATCTACTAAAAAATAATCGTCCGACAGCTGTTTAATTATCGTCCAACAGTTGTCTGATTATCGTCCGACAACTGTCGGACGAAAAGAAAACGATTGTCGGACGATTAAATATTGGCAAACGCGGCATCAGTCCAAGGTAGTTTGTATAGTATAGATATCCTGGAGAATGAATTAGATAAGACGGAGAGGGGGCGTATGGTGGATATCTCTTCATTAAGGCAACTGTTTGATGTGAAAAAAAGAACATCCTTTTTTTAGAAAAGACCTTGCACAGCAATTTTAAAAGGTGTTATTTTGCACCCTTGATATAAAAAGGGAAATTGATTGCTCTTTAAAGGGCTTTTTATTAACTAAACAAGTACTCATAAAAGTATGAAAAAGAATTTATTTTATTTGTTTGCATTGATTTGTTCAATGGGATTGTTCACGGCTTGTAGTGACGATGACGATGACAAGTCATGTCCTGTTCCTCAAACGGAATTTACTGCTGCCAACGGATTGAAGTTGAATTATAATGGTGAGCAGATGTTAGGCAAGAAGGTAACATTTACCCCGGATGCTTCTGATCCTACCAAGGCTACTTTGATATTATCCGGCAATTTGGATTTGTCGGGCGCGCTTACGTCCAAAGCCGACAATCAGTCTATTGGGGCGGGTGTTTTGCCGGGAAGTCCGGTTGTTACTTTGCCTGTCACTCTGAAGATTCAAAATGGTGAATGTTCTTTTGACGGTACAAGCGAGACAACCTATTGCACTTTCTCTTACGCCGGGAAGGTATCTACTACTGAAATGCAGCTTGATTTGACAAACGTCACTTTGAAGAACAGTGCTTTGGCAGGTACCACTTGGGTGCCTAATCCTTTCGACCCTTATGAAGATGATCAGACCCCGATCCATCTGGTTTGGGATGCGGAGAAGAAGGCTACAATAGAAATATTCCCCGGTTACGAATCGGAAATGCCTATTTCATTCATAATCAACATGGCTATGCACATGGATTTGATTGACATGGGAGAGGGAGAGAAGACAACCGTGCCTGCAATGTTGTGTAATGTGCTGAAAAGTATCACGTTGGGTGCCGACGGTAATATCTCGGCTTCTTATGTTGATGCCGCACAAGGGGGCACTGAGGCGGTAAATACTCCTGCCAATGTTGCGCAGTATGTTTTGCTTGACGACTCTCACATGAAAGTATATCTCAATCTGGATGCCATTTTGGCAAGTGTTGCCAAGGCAGCTTCTATAAATACAAAGGGGGTTGACATGGGTACCGTGTTGGCGCAGGCAATGGAAGTGCTGCTTCCCTTGGTAACGGACGGAGTTCCTTTGACCTATGTAAAGAGCGAGGGTAAACTGACTGCATATTTGGATACTGAATTGCTTCTGCCTATCTTGAAAGGTATCGTAGCTCCTATGTTTGCTGATGAAGAATTCGTTGCTGGTCTTATTGAGATGATGAAGGCCGATCCGGACTTCGGAAGCATGGCCGGCATGGCTGAAGGCTTGTTGAAGTCTTTGTCTGAAATTATCAATACAACTTCTCGCGTGGAGATTGGCTTGAAATTGAATGCTCAGTAACAACTTTCAGCAAGAAGCGGAATTCTAATTATATATGTATGACAGTCCTCCCTGTAACCTAATATTAGGTTACAGGGAGGCTTTTTGTTTTTAAAGCAGCAACTGCTTTGCTTGGTTAAAGATTTTGGCTACTTTTGCATATGAGTTATTTGACAATGGAATGATGCAAAACACCGGATTTGGCACCGTCTCTAACTTGTTTTAAGATATGAATGTAACTAAGTAATATATGATGGGTGAAATAGAAAGACAGCAGATCATCTCTTTGGTCAAATGTGAAGTAATTCCTGCTATTGGGTGTACCGAGCCTATTGCAGTGGCATTGTGTGTGGCAAAAGCCGCGGAAATATTAGGTAAGCGTCCGGAAAAGATAACGGTTCTTTTGAGCGCCAATATTCTGAAGAATGCGATGGGAGTGGGAATTCCGGGTACAGGTATGATTGGATTGCCTATCGCCGTGGCGCTGGGCGCTTTAATCGGTAAGTCGGAATATCAATTGGAAGTACTGAAAGATAGTACGCCTGAAGCTGTGGAAGAAGGCAAACGCTTCATTGATGAAAAGCGGATTCAAATATCATTGAAAGATGGCATAGAGGAAAAGCTTTATATAGAAGTATGCTGTGAGGCCGGGGAAGATAAAGCGACCGCCATTATTGCCGGCGGACATACTTGCTTTATATACGTGGCGCGTAACAATGAAGTGCTGCTCAACAAGCAAACTGAATCTTGCCACCAAACGGAAGAGCATACATTGGAATTGACCTTGCGCAAAGTCTATGATTTTGCTTTGACTGCTCCATTGGACGAAATCCGGTTCATTCTGGAAACCGCCCGTTTGAACAAAGCTGCCGCCGAACGTTCTTTTGAAGGGGATTATGGTCATGGCCTGGGTAAGATTCTGCGAGGTACTTATGAACATAAGATATTGGGAGACAGTATATTCTCTCATATCCTTTCTTATACTTCCGGTGCTTGTGATGCCCGTATGGCAGGTGCCATGATTCCCGTAATGAGTAATTCGGGCAGTGGCAATCAAGGTATATCGGCTACTTTGCCTGTATTGGTCTATGCCGAGGAAAATGGAAAGTCGGAGGAAGAGCTTATCCGTGCATTGATGCTGAGCCATCTGACCGTTATATACATCAAGCAGAGCCTGGGACGTCTTTCGGCCTTATGTGGCTGTGTGGTTGCTGCTACCGGATCCAGCTGCGGGATTACTTGGCTGATGGGAGGTACCTACGAGCAAGTGGCATACGCAGTGCAGAATATGATAGCCAATCTTACAGGCATGATTTGTGACGGTGCCAAGCCCAGTTGTGCATTGAAAGTGACGACCGGCGTTTCTACTGCGGTCCTTTCTGCCATCATGGCAATGGAAAACCGTTATGTTACTTCTGTAGAAGGGATTATCGATGAGGATGTTGACCAAAGTATCCGCAACCTGACGAAGATAGGCTCTAAAGGAATGAATGAGACGGATAAACTGGTGCTTGAAATAATGACGAGCAAGAGCTGAGTGAAGAACGGGAAATGAAAAATGAAGAATGAAGTAGCACTATGCAAACAGGCCGCAAGGCAACTCTTCATTCTTCATTTTTAATTCTTTAGTGGCATCCTCCACATCCGCATCCGTCACCGCAATCTCCGTCGCCGCAATCTCCGCCGCAACTGTCGCATCCGCAACTGCCGCCACTCATCATACGGGCCACTTCGGCAAGTTCCTCATTGGTTGCCGGACGTGATACCATTACTTCACCTGTGAAATTAAGGTCGCATCCGGCCAACGGGTGATTCATGTCCATGACAACAACATCTTCCTTCACTTCTACCACACTGCCGTTGATGCGCTGGCCTTCTGCGGTCATCAAGGGGATGATGGCACCTTCTACAACACGTTCGCTGTCGAATTTTCCCTCGATGATAAATACTTCTTTAGGAAGATCGATGACATGGTCGTTATCATATTCACCGTATGCTCCGGAAGCAGGAATCGTAAAGTCGAACTTGTCACCGGCTTTCAAATCCTTGATCTGTCCTTCAAAAGTTTCTAGAGTCATACCCAATCCGGAGATAAACTGGAACGGGTGTTCGGCATTGGCTTCTTCTACAAAATCTTTTTCTCCGTCTTCTATTGTGTACAGCTTATACGCTACGGTGATGTACTTGTTTTCTACTGTTTCCATTAAATCTTTGTTAATTAATAAATATAGGGTACAAAGATACGATTTTTTTTGGGTAACTGTTGCACAGCTCTTTATCTTTAGTGTCTTTCAATATTTTTTAAACCGGATGTCGTATGCTTTGGTGGCTCCGGCATAAATGCCGCTATCCTTAAAGCTGCATAAGATGGTTTGGGGGGCCTTGGACCGGCCGGGCAGTGTGAGGCTGACCTGTATGTCGGCCTCCGTTTGTCCCGGGTCTGCGATGTGCAGAGCGGCCGTGTGAGGGCCGTTTTCCTTAATCATGAGCACACAGGCCTTATCTACCGCCACCTGGATGTCCCGGTGCTTGAATTCTCCGGCATTGTAGAACACCATTCCCCAGATTCCTAGATCTTTATTCCTGACAACCTGCACGTCTGCCGTATTTGCTGCAATCTCTATATTTCCCTTTTTTCTGTATTTGTTAATTGCTTTGGGAGTGTCTTTTCCGGGAACAACGAGGTAGGCGTAGGTGGCGTCCGACGGTTGTGTCCCGTGGTTGATGCCGAGGGTAAAGACCTCTTTCTGTTGCATTTCTTTGGTGGCAGTCCGGTTGATGTCGTACCAGTTTCCACTTTGCGTCTGTTTGGAGACAAATACATCTGCCTTTTCAGGGAACAGGTAGGCGACTCCATCGTGTAGTATCCACTCGGGGGAATTGTAGCTGAGAGAACCTTCTTCCAAAATGGACCTTTTCCCTTTCGAACAGACAATCGCTTTCTTTTCCCGCGCCGACAGGCATTGGTTGATGCTGGTATTTATTTCTTTGTCTGATGCGGAATGTATATCTGCACCCAGGCAAACCACTTCTTCGTCGAAAAAGAACCATGCTTTTCGGGCACCGGTATGGATACTGTCGTAAGTATCTATATAGGAATAGGCAGAGACGCCATAGAGGCTGTCCGATACCCCGCCTGCAAAAGTGGATGTGCCGGGTGTCTGCCAGTCGCTGGCCGCTTTAGGGATTTCCTGCAATTGGGGGGCGGTTACTCCGGGAATACGTGCCCAGTTCCATACGGGAAAGATGCCGGCATATTCATTGCCTGCCGTTACGATATTGGTACATCCGTCGGACATGAAGTAGGTTTTCAGGTTTTCACCGTTTCCATACTCACAACGGGCTGTCCGTGTAGATACCATACGGACGTCGAATGTGTAGCCCGGACGTATATGCAAGGTATAGTCTCCGCGGAAGTAATGGGTATGTCCTGACTTTAGTTTGTATTCGGCAGGCTGCTTGCCTTCCAGGCGGGCTATGATGGCTTTGAATTCATCGGCATGTGCGCCATCCAGTTCGACCATACGTCTGGCGAACAGTGCAGTGTGGGATTTATCTGTAACTTTGGGACGGCTTACGCCTCTTCCCAAAACATCGAACAGCATGTATTGCCCACGTATGGTGGGATAATATGTTTCGCGCATGAACTTGCTCAGCAGTGCGAGTTTCTCCTGTGGTATGGCATAGCGTGTCCCCCTTGTGTACATGGCAACTTGCGTAATGCCTTTTAGGATTTCATCGCCATACCCTCCGATGTATAGCTGCTGTCCGTGCTGAAAATAACTATTGTCATGCTGAAAGCCTTCCTTGGTGGTATAGACAATCGGATTATATACATTTTCAAGAGCAGTTTCCAAATCTGTCTCGTTTTGTGAAAGGCAGGCGCGGTATATCCAGTGGAGGGCAATGTCTGTGCGATTGGCACCCGTCCATTTGGCCGGGTCTCCGCCATCCTTTTTGATACGTTCCAGGGTTTTGCTTTCCAGTTCTGCGGGAATCCGCTTGTTGCCCGTACGCAATTGTATCAGCATGACGCCCAAACGTTGCGGTTCGGCAATTTGATTGTACCACCAATTATGGCACCATGGATTCCGCTCGTACCAGTATTCGAGTCCCTTTACTATCCGGGTGAATAGTTTTTCATCTTTATAGTATTTATTTTCGGGCGTGGTATAAGCGAATGCAAAGTCATAGAGACGGTCCACATGTGTAAGCGGTGGCCAGTTGGTACGCTGTATGCTGGCATAGTCCACGTCGGTAAAGGAACCGTCAGCCTCGTTGTAGGTTGCTAATGCTTCTTCAATCTCTTCTGCCGGAGGGTTGATGGCGAAGTCCTGTCTTATTTTCTCCATGAGCAACTGGAAATCGTTGTTTTCGCAGGCGGAATCATTGATGCCTTGTTGTTGTGCGCATAGCCGGTTGCCTGTGGAAAACCATGTAACCAATAGGATTGTGAAAGTCAAAATACGATTTTTCATTGGATTGTGTTTTTATGTATATCTGTGTGAACAATTGTTTGTGCAAAGGTATTGTTTTTATTGATAATTTATTGGAAAGTAGAAGGAAATTAGGACAAGATGAAGTTTTAGTCTTCTGTCTAAATGCTTGTAATATAGTGCTATAATGAATTACAGTAAAAGATATGAGAAAAAGAGTAAAGAGAGGTATTTTATATTTTTCAACTTTGCAAAGTTAATTTTACCTTAAACATGAGGAAAGATGTAAATGATGAAGTGTTGCGAGAGTAAAGACTATTTTCAAGAAAAAATACGTGAAATGAAAAACATAATTATTTATTAACTAATCTAATTGAAAATGAAAAAAGTGTCTTTTAATTTCTCAAGAAGGACGTTGTTTTGTGTGCTTTGCACGCTTTCGGGGGCAAGTGCGATGGCAGTTCCTGTGAGTAGTGGCAACCTTTCGGATGCAGATGTCGTGCAGATTGTGACGCAAAGTGGCAAGACGGTAAAAGGTGTGGTTACGGATAAATTCGGTCCGGTACCGGGTGCCAATGTACTGGTGAAAGGAACTACCAACGGTGTAATCACAGACATGGACGGTAACTTTATACTGACGAACGTGCCAGAAGGTGCCGTATTGCAAGTCTCTTTTATTGGATATGTGACTCAGGAAATTAAGGTGACCGGACAGACCGCTTTCAACGTGGAGTTGAGTGAAGATGCCAAAGCGTTGGATGAAGTGGTGGTTGTGGGATACGGTTCTCAAAAAAAGGTGAATCTGACGGGCGCCGTTGGTCAGATAGACTCAAAAGTGCTTGAATCAAGGCCTATTACCAGTACTACAAGTGCTTTGCAAGGTACAATCCCTAACTTGCAGATTACGAATACAAGCGGTGAGCCGGGACAGGCCGCTTCGCTGAACGTGCGTGGTACTACCTCCATCAATGGAGGTAGTCCGCTGGTATTGGTAGATGGGGTGGAAATGAGCCTCGATTTGGTGAATCCCAATGACATTGCTAACGTCACGGTATTGAAAGATGCCGCTGCATCAGCCATCTATGGTGTGCGCGCAGCATTTGGCGTGGTATTGGTGACAACCAAGAGTCCGCAGAAGGCAGAAAAGGTTACGGTGAACTATACCGGTAATTTCTCTTTTGCCAAGCCGTCTATCATGCCGGAATTCGTTGCCAGCCAGTCGCAATTTGCTGAATGGATGAACCAAGCCTGTATAAATGGCAGCACCGCTACAAAATATAAGCAAGAAACCATTGACAAGATGAAAGCGTATGAGTCCGATCCTGCCCATAATCCAGAGTATGAGGTTATCGATGGCCAATTGTACTACTATGGCTATTCTGATTTTAGAGAAAAGATGATTAAGAATGTGGCTCCTACGCAACGTCATAACTTGAATATTTCGGGTGGTAATGAAAAGACCCGTTTTTATACCTCGGTGGGCTATCTGAATCAGGACGGATTGTATAAGGTAGGTGACGATAACTTCAAACGACTGAATACGCGTCTGAATGTAGAGAATCAGACTACGAAATGGTTGAAACTGGGTTTCAAGGCTTTGTATAATTATAGTACATCGGACAAGCCTTTTACGTATGATAGTAAAGACGTTTGGAAACGTGTGGTGTATTCGTTGCCCACAGAGTTTATCTCAGCTTGGCAGAAAGATGCCCGTTATCCGGAACTGGACAAATTCGATGGTATGTATAGTGAAAACAATGCATATGCACTATTGAAAAATGGCGGACGGGACAAGTCGGACAAGCATGATATCTGGCTGACAACAAGTGCTGATTTGAATATTCTGAAAGGCTGGAAAGCTCATGTTGACTTTAATTATAACTTGAACTACCAGAAGGCTTCAAGCCATTCCAAGCCCATCAAGTTTTTTGATGGTTCGTTCAATGAGACATACGGACGTACAAGCACAAATTATTATAAGATGACGAACTATAATACAAGTTATTATTCGTTCAACGCTTATACGGATTATGAGAATACGTTTGCCGAGAAGCATTACTTGAAGGCGATGATAGGTTTCAATCAAGAACTGACCCGTTATTCTACTTTCAGTGGCCAGCGTAATGATATATTGAACGAGGATTTGCCTTCGCTGAGTCTTGGGTCGGGCATTCATACGACAACTCAAAACGGTTATGAATGGGCTTTGCGCGGTGGTTTCTTCCGTGTGAACTATATTTATAATGATCGTTACCTGCTTGAAGTGAACGGACGTTATGATGGTACTTCCCGATTCCCGTCAGACAATCGTTTTGTATTTTTGCCTTCCGTTTCGGGAGCATGGCGTATCAGTGAAGAGTCTTTCATGCAAGGAACACGTTCTTGGTTGGATAATTTGAAGATACGTGCTACTTATGGTGTATTGGGTAACCAGATGATTTCTTCAAATGATTGGAGTGGAAATACCAAGTATTATCCGTATATTCCTTTCATGAGTAACGGTACCTCTACGCTTTGGACTTTTGGAGACGAAAATGCTACCACGATTAATCCCGGTAATCTTGTCAGTGCTGATTTGACATGGGAAAAGGTGTCTACGGTAAATGTCGGTCTGGACGCAAGTTTTCTGAATCAGCGTTTGAACACTAGTTTTGACTACTATGTCCGTACTACCTCTGACATGTTGATTAAGGCTACTTATCCTGATGTACTGGGCACAACTGCTCCTCCTGCCAATTCTGCTGAGTTGAAGACTCGCGGTTGGGAATTCTCCATCAGTTGGAAAGACCGTGTTGGAAAAGATTTTGGATATGAACTAGGTTTTGTATTGTCTGATTCTCAAGCGGAAGTGACAAAATATGATAATAAGACTGGAGATATCAGTACTTATTATGTAGGTCATAAGATTGGTGAAATTTGGGGGTATGAAACAGAAGGTCTGTTCCAAAGTGATGAGGAAGCGGCTGCATGGTATAGTCAGAAAGATATAAAGAATACGCTTTGGGGTGCCGGTGATATTAAGTTCAAAAATCAAAATGATGACGATGTGATTGATGACGGTAATGGCACGTTGGATAATCATGGTGACATGAAGATTATTGGCAATACCACCCCGCGCTATCAGTATGGTATCACTGCTAACCTGACTTACAAGGATTTCTACTTGAATATCTTTATGCAGGGTGTAGGCAAACGTGATTTCTGGCCCGGTGATGAAGCTTTTTGGCCGGCAGCCACACAGTATTATAATGCACAGAAGTGGCATGTGGAAGATTCGTGGACTCCGGAGAATCCGAATGCTTATTTCCCTATCGTGCGTGCTACGGATAATCGTAACAGAGCGGTGAAGACGGATCGTTATTTGCAGGATGCTTCATATTTGAGAATGAAGAACTTGACATTCGGCTGGAATTTACCGAAGCAATGGATTAGCAAGATATTCCTGACTAATGCTTCTGTTTATGTGAGCGGAGAGAATTTATTTGAGTTTACGAATATTAAAGGCCCGTATGATCCGGAATCTGCTCGTGGTAACGGTGTGATGCTTTATCCTTTTATGAGAACGTATTCATTTGGTGTTAATTTGACATTCTAAAAAAAGAAATTTTGCAATGAAAAAGATTATAGGAAAATATATGTTGGCAGGTATGGTTGCGTTGACCATGACCGCATGTAACGATTCTTTTTTAGATCGTACGCCGACGAACGATTTGAATGATGTCGCTTTCTGGAAAAGCCAGTCGGACTTGGAAGCTTATACGAATGGCATTTATAATGAAGCTGCGAATAATGGAACCTACAAGTTCATGGTAGGTTTTCATAGTGACGCCTACTCCGTGAAAGTGGTAGGTCCTTATTCGATGGAAGCCATGTCTGATAATTTTGCGACCATGGATGGAAGTCAGACATGGGCAAGCGCTGTCGCTGCCGGTATTGAGAATCAGCCGAGTGGAAATCCTAACTATGGCAGTTGGTCTTGGGGGCTGTTGCGTCGTATTAATGTCTTTCTTAATAATTATGAGCGTGCAACGGGTGTATCGGAAGTAATCAGAAATCAATATGCCGGTGAGGCACTGTTTTTCCGTGCATGGTTTTATTTGTATATGGTACAGACGTATGGTGATGTACCTCTGATTCTGAAACCGTTGGATACTAATTCTGAAGAGTTGGACGCCGGACGTAATTCTCGTAAAGAGGTGATGCAGCAGGTGTTGAAAGATATCAATGACGCTTGCTCTTATTTGCCGGCAGAGAACTGGGGAGCCAATCGTTTGACTAAAGGTGCGGCTTTGGCTTTGAAGGCCCGCATCGGCCTGTACGAAGGCACTTACAGAAAATATCATAACTTGGGTGATGAAACTGAATTCTTGAATGCATGTGTTAGTGCCTGTGAAGAATTGATGGGTATGGGATATGAGATATACGACACGGGCAATCCCGATAAGGATTACACTGCTTTATTCACGACAGAAGACTTGGGTACAAATAAGGAAGTGATTTTTTACCGGAAATATTCTGAAGGCTTGAAGCGTCATCGTATTTGCGGATATGCGGTAAACTTGCGTAATGGAGGTACAAAGGACTTTGTGGATGATTTTCTTTGTGTGGATGCTGATGGTGCGGCAAGGCCTGTAGGGCTGAGCCATGACTATAGCAATGATACACCGGAAGAAGAGTTCACCAACCGTGATCCTCGTCTGAGCCAGACATTCTTGGCACCGGGAAATGCTGCGGCTGCCGCTCTGTTTGAAGATGCGGCAAATGCGAAGCGTACTTTTCCACGTATTGGCAATATGAACGGATGGCCTACACTGACAGGATATCATCCTATCAAATATTATATTCGTGAGCAGGATAAGAAAGGTTTCAATGCGGAAACTCATGATTATCCGTTGTTCCGTTATGCCGAAGTACTATTGAACTATGCAGAAGCTAAAGCTGAATTAGGTGCTTGCGACCAAGCTGTACTTGACAAGACTATCAACATACTGCGTGACCGAGTTAATATGCCTCACTTGTCCGTAAATCCGGAGATGGACCCCAAATATGCAAGTTATGGCATTTCATCGTTGTTGGTAGAAATCCGCCGTGAACGCCGTGTTGAGTTAAGCTTTGAATATCTGCGTTATCAGGACTTGATGCGTTGGGCATGGGGTGACAAACTGAAAGAGCGTGTATTGGGGATGCGCTTGGAAGATGCGGATTTTGCAGACCCGCGTTATGAGGGGGCCATTACGAAAGGTGGTTCGGAAGATGCTGGTAATAATCCGGTGTTTGTATTCAAGGCGGCCGATGGAAAACAGTATATTGATGCCTACGAAAACACGAATTATGCAACGGCACGTCGCTCATTCGACCCGAATAAAGATTATTTGCGCCCCATACCTTCTTCTGTAATCAGTAAGAACCTTAATCTGGGACAAAACCCCGGATGGCCGGATGGACAAAAAAAGGATTGAAGATAGAGTTAAAAAGAGTTTAGGATAATTTTCTGGAATCAGAATTGGCTGTAGATATGGTTCTTGGGCCAATTCTGATTTCCGTTTAAAATATAGCACAGGAATAAGTAAATATTTCAAGATATGTTGCAGGGGAAATTTGAACAGGCTCTATTGGTTTTCGAAACATATTGATAATGAGGAATACAATGACCATACAATGGAAAAATACATTTTAGGGAGCAGCCTGCTCCTGGCAGCTTCCGGAGTGGTAGAGGCACAAAATCAGGTGGAGAATACGGTGAAAGGCGAAGTGCGGGTAGATAAGCCTCACATCGTGCTGATAATGTCTGATCAACATCGGGGTGATGCTATGAATTGCATGGGAAACAGTGCGGTGGTTACTCCGAATATGGATGCACTGGCGCAGGATGGAACCCTCTTTACGAATGGCTATTCTTCTACACCAAGCAGCACACCGGCACGTGCGGGGTTGTTGACCGGGCTTTCGCCGTGGCATCACGGTATGTTGGGATACGGAAGGGTAGGCAGTTCTTATCGTTATGAAATGCCGGCCATGTTGAGGGAACTGGGATATTTCACCTTTGGCATCGGCAAGATGCACTGGTTTCCGCAGAAAACACTGCATGGTTTCCACGGTACGTTAGTAGACGAAAGCGGACGTGTGGAAAGCGATGATTTTATAAGTGATTACAGATTGTGGTTTCATATGCAGGCGCCTGGAAAGAATCCCGATGCTACAGGTATCGGATGGAATGATCATGGGGCTGGTGTGTATCGTTTGTCCGAAGAGTTACACCCTACGGCATGGACCGGGCAGATGGCATGTGAGATGATTCGCAATTATGACAAGGGGAGCGGTGAGCCACTGTTCCTGAAAGTGTCGTTTGCACGCCCACATAGTCCGTATGACCCGCCGCAGCGCCTGTTGGAGCTGTATGAAGGGCGGAATGTATCGGAACCTGTAGTGGGCGAATGGTGTAAGGACAAGGAATATGCGGTGCTTCAAGATGTGGCTACGGCACCCAAAGACGCAGCCTTCGGTAATTTTGGCAAGGAATATGCGAAGAAGTCACGCAGATATTATTACGCCAATGTGACTTTTGTGGACGAAGAGATAGGTAAAGTCATCAAGGCTTTGAAAGAGGAAGGAATGTATGATAATGCCCTCATTTGTTACATTTCCGACCACGGTGACATGTTGGGTGATCATCACCATTGGCGCAAGACCTATCCGTATGAAGGGTCAGTTCACGTGCCTTACATTGTGAAGTGGCCGGCCAAATGTGGCTTTGCTAAAGGGGGAAAGGTAGAAGCTCCGGTAGAGTTGCGTGATTTGTTGCCCACTTTTTTGGATATGGCAGGCGGCAAGGTGCCGGAAGATATGGATGGATGTTCATTGGCCGGGTTGATGAGGGATGGAGATGGTGCATGGCGCAAGTATATTGATCTGGAGCATGCCACTTGCTACAGTCCCGATAATTATTGGTGTGCATTGACAGATGGAAAGGTTAAGTATGTCTGGCGTTTTCATACAGGTGAGGAAGAATTGTTTGATTTGTCAAAAGACCCTTATGAATTGAAAAATGTAGTTAATGAAAAAAGGTATCGTTCTCTGCTTTTGACATTACGCAAGGCGATGGTAGAACATTTGTCTGAGCGAGGTGAAGAATTCGTGAAAGAAGATAAACTTCAAGTTTTGAGGCATACGGTTCTTTATAGTCCTTTCTTTCCCGATGAGAATCCTGTGGATACAGGCATTTAGGTGTTTTATGTTGTTTCTTGTATATACACTCCAATAAGAGATGTCATAAACTTGAAAAGCTTATCTTTCTGCCACCTTGAATGTAGTTGAAGGATCTCATTCTCTATGTTTGTAGAGGAAATGAGATGCTTCACTATGCTCAGTATGATAGATAGTATAGAGTTATTTTCAACATTCACTTATATGATATAGTTTTATACTTAAACAATTGTTTTTTGTCTATTTAGAGTGATTTATAATCTTTGATTCTATTTTATTTGTATTAAAATCTCTGTTTATAGGAATTATTGTATATGATCTAGTTGTTGATTTTCAGCTGGTTAATCTAGTCTGTTGAAAAAGAGTAAAAAGAAAAGCAAAAAAAGTAAATTTTAATATTTTAATAACCACATCTTTGCATCGTTAAATTTAATGTAAACATTATGAAAGATGCAAAAATGCTAATCAGAAGTTGGAATAGACATCAATACTTGATGCTTTTCCTTTGCTTATTCTTCTTGTCCGCAGGAATGTCTCAGACGGTATATGCCGCTTCGGACGTTGCAATGGGGGTTGACCAGGAACAGCGGATTACAGGTGTTGTAAAAGATGCCAATGGTGAACCAATGATTGGAGTTACAGTAATGGTAAAAGGTACTGCTACAGGTGCTATCACGGACATTGATGGTAACTATAGTGTATCAGTATCCGGAAGTAAGAGTGTATTGACATTCTCTTTCGTAGGATATACTACTAAAGAAGTGACGGTCGGTAATCAAAAAGTTATTAATGTAACTTTAGCTGAAGACTCCAAAATGATTGATGAAGTGGTGGTCATCGGTTTCCAGTCTCAGAAGAAAGGGAATTTGACTGCCTCTGTTGCTTCTGTAGGAGCGGAAGTCTTGGAAGACCGTCCGGTTGCCAATATCGGACAGGCACTTCAAGGTATGGTTCCGGGTTTGAACGTCAGCATCGCCGGTGGTGACCCCAACAAGGTTCCTTCATTGAATATCCGTGGTGCTACGACTTTCCGTCAGAGAGGTACGTCTAATGACGACAAAAATAAATTTGACGTTGTTTCCGGTTCTCCTTTGATTTTGCTGGATGGTGTGGAAATTACCGCTGAAGACTTGAACCAGTTGAACCCTAATGACATTGACAACATGTCATTCTTGAAGGATGCTTCTGCTGCCGCTATTTATGGTACGAGAGCCACTTTCGGTGTAATATTGGTTACTACCAAGGGAGGTACCTACAAGCAAAAGGCGAAAATAGACTATTCTTACAATCTGGCTTTCGACCAACCATACGAATTGCCCGATATTCTGGACTCTTATTACATATATAAAGCAGGAGTAGATCGGAGTCTTTGGACAGGTGCCATTACAGAATATTCCCAGCATGACAAAGACATGATGGAGCATATGATGGCTTATATGAAGGATCCGGTGAACAATAAGCCCTATTTCATGGAAGGTAATGCCATACAATGGGTCGGCAATACGAATCCTTATGAAGAATTGGTGAAGGATTGGACTCCGACACAGAAGCATAACCTTTCTATCAGTGGTGGTGGCGACAGAATCAGCTATTATATTTCTTTGGGTATGCAAGACCAGAAGGGTATGTATGAAATCAAAACTGATAAACTGAAGAGATACAATGCGATGTTAAGCGTTAATGCCAAGGTTACAGATTGGTTTACGGTGGCGGCCAAAGCTTCATACAATGTGTTCGATTATGATGCTCCTACTCAACAAACCGATGGCTCTAACCTTTGGTTGTATGCTAAGTCTTACTATCCGGAAAACTATATTTATCAACCGGTGTTGACTGGCCCGGATGATCCTCTGCCCAATCATGTAACAGAAAACCCTGTAAGTTATTTGTATGCGGGCGGACGTAATGTTACCTCTAGACGTAAGATGATTCTTTCTATCAGCCCTGAATTTACAATTTTGCCTAAAATATTGAAGATAAAGGCAGATTTGTCTTTTACTCCGACTACTTATCAGCAGGAAAAGACTCATCCGAAGCAATCGCGTGTAAATAATTCATGGACTGCACTTGAGAATCGTTGGGCTGTAGATAATGAAGGTTATGTTCAACGTACTACTACAGATAGATATGCTATTAATGTCTATGTTGATTACAACCAGACTTTCGCGGAAAAACATAATGTTTCTGTATTGTTAGGTATCAATCAGGAAGAAGAAAAATATGCAGGTTCTTCCATTTCGTTGACTAAAATGCTCGACCCGTATATTTTAAATCCGACTTTGGTAGAGGATGTTACAGCCAATACTTCATCCAATTCTCATTATGAAGTTGCGCAACGCGCTTTGTTCGGCCGTATCATGTATAACTATATGAGTAAATATCTGATTGAGGTGGATGCCCGTTATGATGGTAGTTCCAAGTTCCCGAAAGATTCTCGTTACCAAATCTTCCCTACTGTTTCATTGGGATGGAGGGTTTCGGAAGAAGCATTCATGAACTGGTCTAAAGAATGGTTGGATAACTTCAAAATCAGAGCTTCATGGGGACGTCTGGGTAGTCAACCGAGTTCTAACTATCCTTATCAGTCTGTTTTCAGCACTTCAGAAGGATATTTCTTGTTTGATGGTACACGTTACCCGACTGGTATCAATACACCTTCATTGACTAACCCTAATCTGACTTGGGAAAAGTCAACTACTAAAAACTTAGGTTTTGATTTTACGTTCTTGCGGAACCGTTTGTCATTCACGGCAGATATATTTGAAAGAAAGGTGACAGATATCTTGATTCCGGGTGGAAAAGACTATCCTGCATTGATTGGTGATGATAATCTGCCTTTTGAAAATGCGGGTGTTTTGAAGACTACAGGTTTTGAACTTCAAGCAAAATGGTCGGACAAGTTGGCTAATGGACTTGGTTATAGTATAGGTGTTGCGCTTTCTGACGACAAAGCTAAGGTAGTGAGCTATCCTTCCAATCCTACCAACAAGATTGGTGACGGTGTTTTATACAAAGGATATACTGTAGGTGATATCTGGGGATATGTAACTGGTGGTGTTCTTCAGGAAGGCGACTTCGATGGAGTAGGTGCTAATGGAAAGCCGTTGTACCACGGGCCTTATTTTAAGGGTGGACAGGCTTACCCGGGATATGTTTGGTATCAGGATTTGGATCACGACGGCGTTATCACTACCGGTTTGAATACGGTGGATGATCCGGGTGACAGAAAAGTAATCGGCAATAACGCACCGCGTTATCGTTACAATATTACTGCTAATTTCCAGTATAAAGGTTTTGATTTGGATTTGATGTTTCAGGGAGTAGGCAAGAGAGATTATTGGCTGTCATCTATTTCAAGCTATTGGGGTAATGGAGCAGGTTCATGGGAGGTATATAATAATTCATGGACTCCTGAAAGAACAGACGCCAAATTCCCGATGTATGGCTATGGTCTTGGTAGTTACCCTCAAACTGGTTATTTGCTTGATGCTTCTTACATTAAATTGAAACAAGTGATTTTGGGATATACTTTCCCGAAAACGTTGATCAGTAAAATCGGATTGCAGAAGTTGAGATTGAATGTAGCTGCTTACAACTTATTTACAATTTCGGATATGCCCAAATATTATGACGCAGATTATCTGTCTGACGCATATCCTCCGAAACGGACATTCAGTGTAGGTATTCAAGTAGGTTTTTAATGTTATAAATCAAAAGAGATTATGAAAAAATATTCAATTATAGCTTTATTCGTGACCTTGGTGGCATCTTTGTCGTCTTGTAACGACGATTTCATGCAGCGGGATCCGATAGATAATATGGCAGACGGTACATTCTTCACGAAAGAAGCCGATTTGCAGCTGTATCTGGACGGAATTTACAGATATTATGTATATGGACATGGAATTGGTGGAACCAATAATACTTCGCATGATAAAGGCTTCTTGGCCGTAAGAGCAGGTAGCCAGATTATTTTTGGAGATGCATTCAGTGATAATACAGTCTATGCAGGTGGTATTGACAGTAAATTGGGCGGTACATACGATACTCCCAATGCTGCTTCCAAAAATTTTGATGCTCCTTGGCAGTGGGAAAAACTTCGTAAGGTAAATTATTTCCTGAATCATTATGCAGAAGTTGGTGATCCGGAAACTTTGAAAAAATACGCTGCGCAAGCTTATTTCTTCAAAGCATGGGATTATTACATCAAGTTGGTGGCTTTGGGTGAAGTACCTTGGTTGGAAAAGGAATTGGATACAAGTTCACCGGAACTTTACGGCCCTCGTATGCCACGTACGGAGCTGGTTGAGAAAATCTTGGAATGTTTCGACTTTGCCATTCAGAATTTGGAGGACAATGATAACTCTTGTGGCTATATCAATCAAGACATGGCTTTATTCTTGAAATCTCGTTTTTGTTTGTTTGAAGGGACTTTTCGCAAATATCATACAGAATTAAACCTGCAATCTACTGCCAATGGTTTATTGGAAATGAGTCGTGATGCTGCTTGGCAGATTATTGAAAAGAACAGATATAAACTTTTTAAACATGCTACTGCCAAAGACTCTTATTGGCAATTGTTCGTGCAAAAAGGATCTCCAGAAACAGAGGGCAATGAAGAAACTATTCTGGCACGTGTGTATGATGGTGTGAAATTGGGACATGACAATCCTCGTTATTGGGGTAAGAACAACCACACACGCTATTGCTTGGGTGCTACTGTAGCTATGCTTGAAGATTATTTGTGTGCAGACGGTCGCCCGGTCTATATCGGGGGTACCGAAGGCAATTACGAAAAGAATCCTTTGTTTAAAGGATATGACGGTATGTGGGAAGAATTGGATAACCGTGATCCTCGTTTAACGCAGACTGTTTGCAAACCGGGTGAATACGCTTCTATTTTTGATGCGGACGATAATACATATAGTCTTGAAGAATCAGGGGTTATTTATCCGATGATTACATACGATACCGGTGGTGGTTCTCCGATGAAGCAGTATAATTCTACAGTAACTGGATACCGTTTCATCAAACATTGGATGCCTGATTATGCCGAATGGGAAGCCAACGCTAATGGAGTGCAAACTGCACACATGTTCCGCTATGGAGAACTGTTGTTGATTTACGCAGAAGCCAGAGCTGAATTGGGTGAAATTACTGATGATGACTTGAATCTTACTATCAATGCTTTGAGAGAAAGAGCTGGATATGATTTTGTGAAATATCCCAATGCCAAATTGACTTTGTCCAATATTCCTGCTGATCCGCGTTTGGATGCTATTTATGCTCAGAAGTTAGATTATTCCGTATCTCCTATTATTCGTGAAATCAGACGCGAACGTCGTGTTGAAATGATGATGGAAGGTATGCGTTATGAAGATTTGATGAGATGGAAGGCCGGCAAATTGTTTACTGTTCCTGCAAGGGGTATGAAAATGACTCCGGAAAAGATTGAACTGTACAGTAAAAATCGTAGTGACGAACAGTATAAGAATTATCCGTTTAAAGTAACAGTTCCTATAGGTGAGGTGGGTAATAAAGTAATTGTAGATGATGATGGTTTTATTATTCCTTATCCTACATCTACTACTGTTATCAAGGGTGTCCAACCTTGGGATGATAAGCGTTACTATTATCCGATACCTTTGAATGAAATGCTTATGAATCCGCTTTTGACGCAAAATCCGGGTTGGAAAGACATTAATAGATAACTGATAAATAATGACGTAAGATTATGAAAAAAAATATATATTTCTTATTAGGAATGCTTTCGTTCGGAGCATTGTTTACTGGTTGCGATGACGATGATTTTGGCAAGGCAGTAACCATTACTGTGGAAAATGCGACGAATCTTGAAAGCGACATCTTTGGTGTCGTTGTAACAGAAGGTCAGCCTTTGCAACTTAAACCGTTCATTATGCCTGAAAGTGCAAGAGAAAATGCTATCAGCTATCACTTTGCAGGCGAACCTACCGGTGCTATTGATTTGAGTGAAGACGGTTTGATAACTCCTAAATTGACTACTCCGGCTGAAGGTGCCATCCCTTCTCCGTTGGGTACGGATACAATTATTGTAAGAGTGGACGACGGTTCGGGTACATATGTTAAATATCCGGTCAGAGTTGTTAGCAATATTGTACTGATTTCAAGCATTACTATCCAGTCTGCCGGACAAAATGTGGAAGTGGAGGCTGGTAAGACATTCAATTTAGCACAATATGTAACGGTAAATCCGAATAATGCAACAGATAAGGGCGTTACTTATTCTTCTGAAGATCCGACGATTGCAACGGTAGATCAGAATGGTATTATTACTGTATTGGGAGAAACGGGAGAGTCAACCAATATTGTTGTAACGGCCAATGATAGAGGTAAACAGACTGCTACATGCCGGGTGAAGGTTGCTGCTGAAGCTCCTATGTATCTAGGTTTCCCCTTCTCAGATAAATGGCACTATACTTCTAATCTGGGAACCAAAGAAGGCGATTTGAAAAACTTGTTTGACGATAAGAATTCAACATTCTGGTGCCCAGATATAACAACTCGTCCTATCTATGATCCGGTTTGTTATCTGGATATTGATCTTGGAGAAGTAATTAAATTCGGTCAGTTGGGCTATAGGCATCGCAGCTTGAATTACTCTCATTTGCAATGTCATACTTTCAAACTGGAAGCAAAGAAAACTGAAAGTGATGCGTGGACTAATTTGGGTGAATTTGTTACGGAAGCTTTGAAAGTGGATGATTATCAATTATTCCCTATAGAAGAACCTTTGGAGACCCAATATATCAGAATAACCTTTATCAAAGGTCATTTGAGAGATGGTAAGACCGACTGGAATTATTCTGAAACAGGTAACGTTTCTGTAGGAGACTTGCAAGTGTTTGTTTATAATCGATAGGCACTAGTGTTATGTAAATGATATTGAAGGGAAGTCTTTGTATAAGAGTTCCCTTCAATTTTCTTTTTTCTATACCTCTTTTTTTATAATTTAGCCCCCTGTTATGATGTTTCATCTTTAACCCGATAGCACTCTTATGAAAAACAGACTTTTACTGCTCTTTTGGGCTCTTTTTTATACGATATCTGTTTCTGTCGCTACAGAAAAATATAAATTTAGAACTATGTCACCTGACGGAGGATTCTATTACGATGGGGTGAAATCGATAGAACAGGACGGGAACGGTTTTATTTGGGTTATGATGGATTATGAACTTTATCGTTTTGACGGTTATCATTATAAAAAATATTACCCTTATTTTGCTTCGATGGCACCGACAAAAAGATGGATATTCTATAATATGGCATCTGATTCTTCTGGTTATTTATATGTGAATACGAATAACGGACTATATCGTTACGATCAAATATCAAATCGTTTTGAAAGAATCTTCGACGTGGTGGGCGATGTAGATGTGGACGAATTTGAAAATGTTTGGGTCAGATACCAAAACAAGTGGGGTATATTGGATACAAACACGGGGGAACTCAATGTACCGGAATTTGACGGTAAATTGCCTGATTACAATAATGCGGCTTTCTGTCTTTACAATAAAGATGTATATACATTCATTCATCGGAAGGTTTATCGTTTTAACTATGCTGAAAACTGTTTTGTACTTTGTCTGACGCTTCCTAATATTACGAATGGGTATATCCGTTTTGCCCAGGCACGTATGGGGAAACTATGGGTCTTTGTAGATAAAGATGGCTTGTATAAGATTGATTTATCTACCTTTAAGGTAGAAGAACGTTACGATCCTTTACCTGAATATAGCGCCAGTACATTACGTACATTTTATATTGATAAAAAAGAAAATATTTGGTTTGGAACCATCAATGGGATTTATGTACTTAATCCTTCGAATCAAAAATTGACACAGTACCAGCATTCGGGTACAGATCCTTTTAGTTTACCCAACAATTCGGTTTGGGAAATCTGTGAAGACAGGCAGTTCAATATATGGATCGGTACTTATTCGGGAACTTTATGCTATGTTAATATAAATGAGAATAATACATTTAAGACATATCATACTCAAAATAGCGGATTGAATTACGCTCCGGTAAGTGCGTTTGCCGAAGAAAAAGAGTATCTCTGGATAGGTACGGAAGGCGGAGGAGTAAACCGGATGAATAAAACTACCGGAGAGTTCAGTTCTTTTTCAGGAAAAAACAGTGTCACTTCCAATAATATTAAATCGTTGGTAATGGATGCACATGACAATTTGTGGATTTCTACATTTAGAGGTGGTATGGACTTTTATGATACCAAACGTCATAAAGTGGCTAATTATCAGCACTCCAAAGAGAATTCTAAATCTTTGTTGATAAATAATGTACGGAAAACTATTCTTGAAGGAGATTCAGGGATGTGGGTGGCCTACCAGTATCCTATGCCGAAGGTTTCATACTTTTCTTATCGCAGTAAATCATTTACCCATTATAGCTTGGATAGTACGCGAAATTATGCTTACCTGTTTGATATTCTAAGACAAGGAGAAAAGACGTTATGGGCTATCAGTAATGAGGCACTTTATCGGCTGGATATTCATACGCGTGCTGTGGAAAAGGTTCTCCCCAATGATTCAACTTATTTGGGACTGTTCACTTTTTGTTTGGATGATTCCGGTAACATCTGGATCGGTACTATCGGTAACGGACTTATTAAGTTTGATACTAACACTTCGGATTTTATTCCACTGAAAGAAGAATTGCGACATGAGATCTATTCCATTTATAGTATTTGTTACGATGATGGTAATGTCTGGATGGGCACTGATGACGGATTGTGTTGTTATAATATAAGTGGTGATCGTTTGATGAAATTTGATGAAAAGGAGAACACACAAGGACAGGTTTATTATCCGTTGGCATCCATGAAGGGGATGGATGGACTGTTATATTTTGGAGGGACAAATGGCTTTACGGTGATTGATCCGAAGAAGATATCCTATAATAATTATAGGCCGAAAGCAATCATTTCAGATTTTTTTATAGACCATAAGGTTGTGCATCCCGATTATGTTATCAATGATTCGGTCACTATGGTTACGCTGAACTATGACCAGACGAATTTTGGTCTTCAGTTTTCTTCTGATAATTATCATATTCCAGAGAAAAACCGGTTCAAGTATCGTTTAAGAGGCTATAATGACTCTTGGATTACTACGAGTGCACAGCAACGTATGGTTATGTATTCTAAGGTGCCTGCCGGAACCTATTATTTTGAAGTTTATGCAGCCAATAATGATGGGGTATGGAGTGATAAACCTACTGTAATAAAAATAATAAGAAAAACTGCTCCCTGGTTTAGTTGGCCGGCCTATCTTTTTTATTTGTTGACGACAGCGGGTATCATTTATCTGGTTTATCGACACTTTGCAGAGAAGAAAAGATTGAAAATGTTACTTTTTCAGGAAAATATAGAAAGAGATAAGAAAGAACAGATTCATCAGGCACAACTGCGTTTCTTCACTAACATATCGCATGACTTCCGGACTCCACTATCTCTTATTCTTGCAGCTTTGGACAAGTTGAGGCGTGAGGGGTTGAAGGAGTATTATTACCGGATACTGAATGGCAATGTACAGCGCTTATTAAATTTGGTGAATGAGTTGATGGATTTCAGAACGGTAGAAAACGGCAAAATGCGCTTAGAACTACAGCTATTGAATATCAATCGTTTTGTGGCTGATATTGCTAATGATTTTATTGATTATGCAGAACAGAGAAAGATTGATTTTCAGATAAAATGTGACGAGGCACTGTCTGCAGAAATATATGCAGACAAGAATATTGTCGAAAAGATTGTGATGAATCTGCTGAATAATGCTTTCAAATATACTCGGGATGGAGGAAAAATCCTTTTGGAAGTTAGACGCGGGAAGAATTTTGAATCCCGGTATAAGAATGGTTATACTGTAGGAGAATGTGCCAATGAGGTGTTTTCTATTATTGTCAGTGACACGGGGGTAGGCATATCCGGTGAATCTATTAGTAGTGTTTTTGAGCGTTTCTATAAGGTGAATACCGTTAATGTTGATTCACATTTGGGTACGGGCATTGGGTTGGCACTTGTGAAAAGTTTGGTTTTGCTGCATAAAGGTACTGTTTCTATCTATAGTGAAAGGGAGAAAGGTACGGATATGATTGTTTGTTTGCCTCTTGACAAAGATCTCTTTGATGAAACTGATTTCATGAAACAAAAAGAAGTCATACCGGAAGTATCCGTACAGTCTGCGGATGAAGAGCCTATATCTGTTGGTGTAAAAGATATGAAGGATGAGTTTCTGCCTTCTACTAAAAAAAAGATATTGATTACAGAAGATAATGATGACCTGAGGATATTGATAGCGGAATCTCTTTCTGAAGAGTTCCAGGTGATGCAGGCAGGTGATGGGATTGAAGCCTTGAAATTAATGGATGAAGTGGATTTTGACTTGATAATAAGTGATATCATGATGCCCAATAAAGATGGTGTTTCTTTGTGTTATGATATTAAGAAAAACGTGAATACTTCACATATTCCCGTTGTCCTGCTGACTGCAAAGACCAGTCTTGAAAGCAAGATTGAAGGAGTTGACTCCGGGGCGGATCTTTATTTTGAGAAACCGGTTGACTTGACTTATTTGAAGTTATCTATACAGAATATATTCAGGAATCAGCAGCAGTTAAAAGAACATTATGCCAAGAATTATTATGCGGATAGCAGTGAACTGTCCTCCAATGAACAAGATAGTAAATTTCTTAAACGGCTTATTGCTTTTATAGAGACCAATATGGATCAGCCTGAAATGGATGTTAATCTGATAGCTGAAGAATTGTCCATGAGTAGAAGCAAACTTTATACAAAGGTTAAAAGTCTGACTGGAAAATCGGTGGTGGAATTTGTATTGAATTGCCGTTTGCGTAAAGCTGCCAGACTGATTATCGAGGAAAATATGACGATGCGGGAAGTTATGATGCAGATAGGTATAGAAAGTCAGGCATATTTTACCAATTCGTTTAAAAAAGTGTTTGGAGAAACGCCTACTTCCTTTGCTGCCAAGCATAAAAAGTAGTTCAGAGGGCGATTTGGATAAAACAAAAAACAAATAGAGCAAGACGCTGAGGGAATAATTGGCTTCCTTTGCAAAAATATTTAAATTTAATAGCATGAAACGAACCTTGCAGATAGCAGCCTTGCTTTCTTTTTTGACTGTGGGTACATTTGCCCAAAAACAACCTCAAGTATTGCCTGCCGATCAGGAAATTTCTTTAAAGTATGGCGCCGACCGTTTAGGAAAACGTACGGATGATGCCATGCGAAAATTTCGTGACAATAGATTAGGCGCATTTATACATTGGGGACTTTATGCCATTCCGGGAGGAGAATGGAATGGAAAAGTATATAATGGAGCTGCCGAATGGTTGAAGTCATGGGCAAAAGTACCTGCGGATGAATGGTTGAAATTAATGGATCAATGGAATCCAGAAAAGTTTAACGCTAAAGCTTGGGCAAAGATGGCCAAGAAAATGGGTGTGAAGTATGTGAAAATAACAACTAAGCATCATGAAGGATTTTGCTTGTGGCCGAGTAAGTACAGTAAATATACAGTAGCACAAACACCTTATAAAAAAGATATATTGGGCGAGTTGGTAAAAGCTTACAATGATGAAGGTATTGATGTTCATTTCTATTTCTCTGTGATGGACTGGAGCCATCCAGACTACCGATATGATATTAAGTCGGAAGAGGATGCGGTTGCCTTCAATCGTTTTCTGGAGTTTACGGACAATCAGTTGAAAGAACTTGCTACTCGCTATCCTACTGTAAAGGATTTCTGGTTTGATGGAACTTGGGATGCCAGTATCAAGAAGAATGGTTGGTGGACAGCCCATGTGGAACAGATGTTGAAAGACATGCTGCCGGGAGTTACGATTAATAGCCGTTTGCGCGCTGACGATTATGGTAAAAGACATTTTGACAGCAATGGTCATCTGATGGGTGATTACGAATCCGGTTATGAGCGTCGTTTGCCCGATCCGGTAAAAGACTTGAAAGTAACCCGATGGGATTGGGAAGCCTGTATGACGGTACCTGAAAACCAGTGGGGATATCACAAAGACTGGTCTTTGAGCTATGTGAAAACTCCTTTGGAAGTGTTGGAACGCATTGTACATGCTGTTGCTATGGGAGGCAATATGGTGGTAAACTTTGGCCCTCAGGCTGACGGTGACTTCCGTCCTGAAGAAAAAGAATTGGCTGATGCCATTGGAAAATGGATGCAGAAATATGGTGAATGTATCTATGGCTGTGACTATGCCGGTTGGGATAAACAGTCTTGGGGATATTACACTCGCAAAGGGAAAGATGTATATATGGTTGTCTTTAATCCTCCTTACTCCAAGCATTTGGTGATAAAGACACCTAAAGGAACAAAAGTGGTGAAAGCGGCTTTATTGGATGGAAAAGAAGTTGCTGTAAAAGAGACTGCGCGTAATGAATATAATGTAGATATGCCGGCAAAGGATCCTGAAGGTCCCTTTGTCATCAAATTGCAGATAGAGGAAAATGCGGGCGTTGCAGATAAGTATCGTGATGCGCTGACCTGATTCTTTATGGATGGTTTTATTGGTATTTTTTTGTCTTTAACCTTAAACTGAGAATTCTAACCTTTTAATTATATAATTGTCATGAAGAGGCTTTTCTTTTTTACTTTATTCTTCTTAATAACCGTCATGCAGGTCACTGCACAGACTGATTTTGATAAAACTACCATAAAATCCATCATGAAACAGGTGGCTGACTGGCAGATCGCTAATCCCAACAAGGGTGCCGAACACGATGATTTGGACTGGACGCATGCCGCCCTGTATATGGGTATGTTGGATTGGGCGGAACTTACAGAGAAAGAAGATGGGGATGATTCCTATTATCAATGGTTGATGCGTATCGGACGACGTAACCATTTTCAAGTGGGAAAGTGGATGTATCATGCTGATTTTATTGCCGTAGGACAGCCTTTTATCGACCTTTACGTAAAATATGGCAATAAAAAAATGATAGCTCCAGTTATGGCACGTGCCAATTGGGTTGTAGAGAATCCGGCAGAGACCACTTTGGAGTTGGATTATGGGAAATTGGAAACTTTGGACCGTTGGTCTTGGTGTGATGCTTTATTTATGGCTCCCCCTGTATATGCCAAGCTTTATGCGTTGACCAAGAATAGGAAATACTTGGACTTCTTGAATAAGGAATACAAGGCCACTTATGAATATTTGTACGACAAAGATGAACATTTGTTCTACCGTGACCGCCGGTTCTTTGCCAAACGGGAAGCCAATGGGAAGAAAGTTTTTTGGGGACGCGGCAACGGTTGGGTATTGGGAGGATTGGTAGAGATTCTGCAAGTCTTGCCTCAAGACGAACCTTCACGTACCTTTTATCAGGACTTGTTCGTAACATTGGCTACGCGTGTGGCCGGCTTACAAAGTGAGGATGGATATTGGCATGCCAGTTTATTGGATCCTGCATCTTATCCGTCACCGGAAACAAGCGCAACCGGCTTTATTGTTTATGCATTGGCCTATGGGGTAAATGAGGGATTGCTTGATAAAGCCGCTTTTATCCCGGTCATTGAAAAGGGCTGGAAGGCTTTGGTGGATGCGGTGGAACCGGATGGCAAGTTGGGCTATGTACAACCGATTGGTGCTGATCCGCGCAAGGTAACGCGGGATATGACCGAAGTTTATGGCGTGGGTGCATTTCTGTTGTCCGGATGTCAGATTTATAAAATGGCAGGTAAATAATCTTTCTGTCAGTGGTTGTCGTGGAAAATGAAAGTGAAATAAATCAATTGTCTGATAATGAAAAATAACACATTGTTTTTGTTGGTCGTTTTATTGATGTTGGGTATATCCGGTAAGGTTGACGCTCGTGATGTGACATCATTCAACGATGGTTGGGAATTTAAAAAAGGACCGTTTTCGAAGGATGCCATGCAGTCTGCACGCAAGTGGAATGCTGATTGGAAGGAAGTTACTGTTCCTCATACTTGGAATGCGGAAGATATGCAGAAGAAAGTATCTGCTTTTTATGAGGGTGTGGGTTACTATCGGAAAAAATGTACTTTCCCTGAAAGCATGAAAGGCAAGCGCGTCTTTCTGCGTTTTGAAGGGGTTGGCTCATGTGCCGAGGTTTATATCAACGGCTACCTTGCAGGATCGCATAAGGGTGCTTACTCTGCTTTTGTCTGTGAAATCGGTTCGCAGCTAAAGTTCGGTGAAGAGAATGAAATAATAGTGAAAGCGGACAACACGGCACGTCCCGATGTTATTCCTACCAATCATATTCTGTTTGGTGTTTATGGAGGAATTTATCGTCCTGTATGGTTGGTGGTAACGGAACCTTGCAGCATTGTTGTGAATGATTGCGCTTCTTCCGGCGTGTATATCACTCAGAAGAATGTTTCGAAGAAATCTGCTGAAGTGGCTGTAAAAGTAAAAGTGGATAATGCAACGTTGGCTCCTGTTCCGTTGGTTTTGGAGAACGCTATATATGACGGCAATGGCAAGCTGGTGAAAAAACATAGCCAGTCTTTTGAACTGACCCCACAGGGCGTACAAGACTATTCCTCACAATTTAAATTGAACAATCCTCATTTGTGGCAAGGACGGGAAGATCCTTATCTGTATAAGGTGGTATCACGTCTCATGCAGAACGGCCGTGTGCTGGATGAAGTTGTCCAGCCGCTGGGGCTCCGGAAATATGAAGTGGTGGCAGGCAAGGGATTCTTCTTGAATGGAAAGAAATATCCAATGTATGGTGTAACCCGCCACCAAGATTGGTGGGAGTTGGGCAGTGCCTTGACCAATAAAGAACACGATTTCGATTTGGCGCAGATTATGGATATAGGTGCAACTACTGTCCGCTTTGCGCATTATCAGCAGTCTGATTATATCTATTCCCGTTGTGACACATTGGGTTTGGTGATTTGGGCGGAAATTCCTTTTGTCAATCGGGTAACCGGACAAGAGTGGGACAATGCACATCAGCAAATGCGTGAATTGGTCCGTCAGAGTTTTAATCATCCTTCTATCTATGTATGGGGTATTCATAATGAAGTATATCATCCGCATGGTTATACAGCCGCTCTTACACAATCCATTCACGACCTTTGCAAGCTTGAGGATCCAGACCGTTATACAGTGTCGGTGAACGGTTATGGCAATGCAGACCATCCCGTCAATCAAAATGCAGATATACAGGGCATGAACCGTTATTTCGGCTGGTATGAAAGGAAGATACAGGATATCAAGCCGTGGATAGAGAAAATGGAAAAAGAATATCCTTGGCAACGTCTGATGTTGACAGAATATGGTGCAGATGCCAACATTGCTCATCAGACAGAGATTTTGGGGGATGCGCTGAACTGGACAAGTCCTTTTTACCCGGAAACGTTCCAGACCAAGACACATGAATATCAATGGAGTATTATTGCCCGGCATCCTTATATCGTTGCCTCTTATTTATGGAATATGTTTGACTTTGCAGTGCCAACATCAAAAAGAGGCAGTGTAGATGCGCGCAATATGAAGGGAATGATGACTTTTGACCGCAAGATCAAGAAAGATTCTTATTTTTGGTATAAGGCTAATTGGAGTGAGGAGCCGGTCCTTTACTTGACACAACGCCGCAATGCTTTGCGTGAGAAAAAAGAAACCTCCGTTACCGTATATTCTAATATCGGTACTCCAAAGGTATATCTCAATGGACAAGAACTATCCGGTGTCAGGAAAGGCTATACTGATGTACATTATATATTTGACAAGGTATTGTTGAATGATGGCAAGAACGTGTTGAAGGCAGTTGTTTTCCATCAGGGAAAAGAATATACCGATGAAATAGAGTGGACTTATAATGGTGAATGTAACCGGGAGGCAGATTTCTTTGAACATAAGAAAGAGCATGGCAGTTGGTAATTTAAAGAACAAGGCGTAAAAAAGCGCCGGAGTCGAATGATAAATTCTTTCTAACTTGATTAATATCTAAGTTTATCTTTATTGAAAACGTATGAGCCAAGGATTTATTAGTTGATGCCGTGAGGCGACAGGCTAATAAAATCTCCTTGGCTTTGTTTATAGGTGGAATGGCGTACATATAGTAAGAACGGAATATAAGAAAGTGATAAAATAGGATTTTATAGCAATGTTTTCTTACGATTATTCATATTTATCTCAATTTTTTCTTCAATTTGTTTGGAGTTTATAAAAAAGCCTTTACCTTTGCAGCACGATTAAACAAAAGAACAATTAGTTATGAATTTACATACATCTATTAACCTGGCAGTCCTGCATATTATTCGCGTCGTGGTGGTGGCATCAAGAGCGTGAGAAAGGTTATGTATGTATTCGTACGTTAGAAGATAATTTGTTAAGCCTTTCTCACAGTAGTGGGAAAGGCTTTTTCATTAAAAGGAGATTGTAAGATGAAGCATCAGTTACGTAGTTCGTTCAGTACACAAGGTCGCCGTATGGCAGGAGCACGTGCTTTGTGGGTGGCCAATGGCATGAAGAAAGAACAGATGGGAAAGCCCATTGTCGCTATAGTCAATTCTTTTACTCAGTTTGTCCCCGGACATGTGCACTTGCATGAGATCGGTCAGTTTGTCAAGGAAGAGATTGAAAAGCAGGGATGTTTTGCTGCGGAATTCAATACGGTTGCCATTGATGACGGTATCGCTATGGGACATGACGGTATGCTTTATTCACTGCCTTCACGGGATATCATTGCAGATAGTGTGGAATATATGGTAAATGCCCATAAGGCCGATGCGATGGTTTGCATCAGTAATTGCGACAAGATTACCCCGGGCATGCTGATGGCTGCCATGCGGTTGAACATCCCTACCGTTTTTGTTTCCGGTGGTCCTATGGAGGCAGGCAATTGGAATGGGCGGCATCTGGATTTGATCGATGCTATGATCAAGTCGGCCGACGAAAGTGTAAGTGACAAGGAGGTTGCCGAGATAGAGCAACATGCTTGTCCTACTTGTGGTTGTTGTTCGGGGATGTTTACTGCCAATTCGATGAATTGTCTGAATGAAGCAATCGGTTTGGCATTGCCGGGTAACGGCACCATTGTGGCTACTCATGAAAATCGTAAGCAATTGTTTGAGGATGCAGCTAAACTGATAGTAGAAAATGCCTATAAATATTACGAAGAAGGAGATGAGAGCGTGCTTCCGCGAAGTATTGCCACTCGCCAGGCTTTTCTGAATGCAATGACATTGGATATTGCCATGGGAGGCTCCACGAATACAGTACTTCACTTGTTGGCCATCGCTCATGAAGCCGGAGTGGATTTCAGCATGGACGATATTGACAGGTTATCCCGCAAGGCTCCTTGTCTGTGTAAGGTGGCTCCGAATACTCAAAAATATCATGTACAGGATGTGAACCGTGCCGGAGGCATAATTGCCATCATGGCCGAACTGGCAAAAGGTGGTTTGGTAGATACGGGTGTTCGTCGGGTAGATGGCATGACGTTGGCCGAAGCGATAGACCAATATGGTATTACCAGTCCGAACGTATGCAAAAAGGCAATCAAAAAATATTCTAGTGCAGCCGCCGGGAGGTTCAATTTGACATTGGGTTCACAGGACGCTTATTACAAGGAGTTGGATACAGACCGTGCTGGAGGTTGTATCCGTGATTTGGAGCATGCTTATAGTAAAGATGGCGGTCTGGCTGTCTTGAAAGGGAACATTGCCCGGGACGGTTGTGTGGTCAAGACGGCCGGTGTGGACGAAAGTATATGGAAATTTACAGGCCCTGCCAAAGTTTTTGATTCACAGGATGCTGCCTGCGAAGGTATATTGGGAGGAAAAGTGGTCAGTGGTGATGTTGTCGTTATTACCCATGAGGGACCGAAAGGAGGGCCGGGTATGCAGGAAATGCTTTACCCTACCTCTTATATAAAATCCCGTCATTTAGGTAAGGAATGTGCGTTGATTACGGACGGACGTTTCAGCGGTGGCACTTCTGGATTGAGTATCGGACATATTTCTCCCGAAGCCGCTGCCGGTGGTAATATCGGGAAGATACAGGACGGTGATATTATCGAGATCAATATTCCGGAACGTTCTATAAATGTAAAACTGACGGATGAGGAGCTTGTGGTACGTCCCATGACTCCGGTAACCCGTGACCGAACGGTATCAAAAGCACTGAAGGCTTATGCAAGTATGGTAAGTTCTGCAGACAAGGGGGCGGTGAGACTGATTGACTGATTCAGGTGGCTTCCGATTTTTTTAATGAATGAATAAAGATATGGCTGATAACAATAAAAAGAGTAACTCTTCCTCCCTTTCTTTGGGAGAGGGCCGGGGTGAGGCTTTGATAACAGGTGCAGAAGCGTTGATGCGTTCTTTGGAACATCAAGGGGTAAGGACTATCTTTGGTTATCCGGGGGGTAGCATCATGCCGGTATTTGATGCCTTATATGACCACCGGATGAATTTGAATCATATTCTGGTTCGCCATGAGCAGGGAGCAACTCATGCCGCACAAGGCTTTGCGCGTGTATCGGGTGAAGTCGGGGTGTGTCTGGTAACCAGTGGTCCGGGGGCTACCAATACTATAACAGGCATTGCCGATGCCATGATAGACAGTACGCCGATGGTAGTCATTGCCGGTCAGGTAGGGACTAATTTCTTGGGTACGGACGCTTTCCAGGAAGTGGATTTGGTAGGCATCACACAGCCAATCACCAAATGGAGTTATCAGATCCGCCGTGCCGAGGATGTAGCCTGGGCTGTGGCCCGCGCCTTTTATATCGCTAAAAGCGGACGGCCCGGACCGGTGGTATTGGACTTTGCCAAGAATGCCCAAGTAGATAAGACGGGATATGTTCCTACCAAAGTTGATTATATCCGCAGCTATCTTCCTGTTCCGGAAATGGATCCGGAAGCCATTCAGAGGGCGGCGGATATGATAAATGGCGCAGAACGTCCGTTAGTGTTGGTCGGACAGGGAGTAGAGTTGGGAAATGCGCAGCGGGAACTCCGTGCGTTTATAGAGAAAGCGGGGATGCCTGCCGGTTGTACATTATTGGGACTATCGGCCTTGCCTACAGACCATCCGTTGAATAAAGGCATGTTGGGGATGCATGGGAATCTCGGCCCGAACATAAACACGAATAAATGTGATGTACTTATTGCCGTAGGCATGCGTTTTGATGACCGCGTGACGGGTAAGCTTGCGACTTATGCTACACAGGCGAAAGTTATTCATTTCGATATCGACCCTGCCGAGATAGATAAGAATGTAAAGGCTGACATTGCCGTTTTAGGAGATTGCAAAGAGACTTTGGCTGCCGTTACGGAGTTATTGAAACCTGCCGCCCATGAAGAATGGCTGGAGAGCTTTCTCCCATACGAGCAGATGGAAGAAGAAAAAGTGATTCGTCCCGAATTGCATCCTGCCGGCAGCGCATTAAGCATGGGGGAAGTGGTACGGGCTGTCAGTGAAGCGACCGGCCACGAAGCTATTCTTGTAACCGATGTCGGGCAAAATCAGATGATGTCCGCCCGTTATTTTAAATATAGCAAAGAACGCAGCATTGTTACTTCCGGTGGTTTGGGTACAATGGGCTTTGGCCTGCCGGCGGCTATTGGTGCTACTTTCGGACGTCCGGACCGTACGGTCTGTGTATTTATGGGAGATGGCGGCTTGCAGATGAATTTGCAGGAGCTGGGCACTATCATGGAACAGAAAGCTCCGGTAAAAATGATTCTCTTGAACAATAACTTCCTGGGTAATGTTCGTCAATGGCAGGCTATGTTTTTCAACCGCCGGTATTCGTTCACGCCCATGATGAATCCTGATTATATGAAGATAGCGTCTGCGTATGACATTCCGGCACGCCGGGTACTTGCCCGCCAGGATTTGAAGAAAGCGATAGATGAAATGGTTGCTGCCGACGGTCCGTTCTTGTTGGAAGCATGCGTGGTTGAGGAAGGTAATGTATTGCCGATGACACCTCCGGGCGGTTCTGTAAATCAGATGCTGTTGGAATGCTGAAGATCTATAAATCATAAATCTATAAATTTATCCATGAGTGACAAGACATTATATACCATTATCGTTCATTCGGAAAACTTTGCCGGCTTGTTGAATCAAGTGACGGCTGTATTTACCCGTCGGCAAATAAATATCGAGAGTCTGAATGTATCGGCCTCTTCCATCAAGGGAGTACATAAATATACCATTACTGCCTGGACGGATAAAGCTACCATCGAAAAGGTTACCAAACAGATAACCAAGAAGATTGATGTGTTGCAGGCTCATTATTTTACGGATGACGAGATATACCAGCACGAAATTGCCCTGTATAAAATAACGACTCCCGTTTTGGAAGAAAAACCGGAAGTATCCAAAATCATCCGTAAATACAATGCGCGTATCGTGGAGGTAAACGCTGTGTTTTCGATTGTGGAGAAAAACGGCATGAGTGAGGAAATCACCAATCTTTATGAGGAATTGCGTGTGTTGGACTGTGTGCTTCAGTTTGTCCGTTCAGGGCGCGTAGCCATAACTACCAGCTGTTTTGAACGTGTCAACGAGTATCTGGCTGACCGCGAAGCGAAATATCGTCAAAGTAAACAAGAAGAATAATGAGTGAGAACAATAAAATAGGTACTTATAAGTTTGTGGCCGAACCGTTCCATGTTGATTTTACCGGACGCCTCACAATGGGGGTTCTTGGAAACCATTTGTTGAACTGTGCCGGATTCCATGCCAGTGACCGTGGTTTTGGTATAGCGACGCTGAACGAAGACAATTATACATGGGTGTTGTCTCGTCTGGCTATCGAACTGGATGAGATGCCTTACCAGTATGAAGATTTTTCTGTTCAGACCTGGGTAGAGAATGTCTATCGTCTTTTCACAGACCGTAATTTTGCCGTTATCAATAAAGAGGGAAAGAAAATAGGTTATGCGCGTTCCGTATGGGCGATGATTAGCATGAATACCCGTAAACCGGCTGATTTGCTGGCGCTTCATGGTGGCAGTATAGTGGATTATGTCTGTGATGAACCTTGCCCGATTGAAAAGCCTTCACGCATCAAGGTATCTTCAAGGGAGCCGGCAGCTATATTGGAGGCCAAGTATAGTGACATTGACATTAACGGACATGTGAACAGCATTCGCTATATTGAGCATATACTCGACCTGTTCCCCATTGAAATGTATAAGGAGAGGCGAATCCGCCGTTTTGAAATGGCGTATGTGGCCGAAAGCTACTATGGTGACGAACTGGCCTTCTATATGGATGATATCGGTGACGGGGTCTATGATGTAGAGGTGAAGAAGAACGCTGCCGAAGTGGTTTGCCGTTCTAAGGTGATATTTACTGAAAAATAAAATCTATTAATCAACGTTGGCGCAAGCCACAAATAAAAACTAAAACAAAAAATGGCACAATTGAATTTTGGCGGTGTTATTGAAAATGTAATGACCCGCGAAGA
>ERZ840096.452-NODE-452-length-61070-cov-4.875883_pt1 | contig 61070 bp, 64 predicted proteins | sample MGYA00519878_ERZ840096 | MGnify/ENA primary metagenome ERZ840096 (study PRJEB31850, sample SAMEA3708865) | human gut metagenome | biome: human gut; feature: human-associated habitat; material: faeces | place: China | collected 2014 ...
GCCGGGCGCTGGCGGCGGGGGAACACATCGCGGTCTACGGCGACTACGACGTGGACGGCATCACCTCCACCTGCCTGCTCACCGACTTCCTCCGCCGGGAGGGGGGGACGGTGATCCCCTATATCCCCGACCGCCTGGAGGAGGGCTACGGCCTGAATCCCATCGCCATCCACCAGCTCCACGCTGAGGGCGTCAAGCTGATCGTCACCGTGGACTGCGGCATCACCGCCGTCAATGAGGCGGAGCTGTGTAAACAGCTGGGCATTGATCTCGTCATCACCGACCATCATGAGTGCAAGCAGACGCTGCCCGCCGCGGTTGCTGTGGTGGACCCCCACCGCTGCGATGGCGGCTATCCCCATAAGAATCTCTCCGGCGTGGGCGTGGCCTTCAAGCTGGCTTCCGCCCTGTGCGGCTCTCAGGAAACGGTGCTGGAAGAATACGCCGACATGGTATGCCTCGGCACCGTGGCGGATGTGATGCCCCTGCAAGGGGAGAACCGGGTGTTCGTGGCGAGAGGTCTGGAATCTCTGGCGCATACCAAGCGCCCGGGCATCGCGGCGCTGATGGCGGAGTGCGGCTGCGCCCCGGAGACTGTCAGCGCGTCCTCCATCGGCTTCATGCTGGCGCCCCGCATCAACGCCGCCGGACGGATGGGACAGATCGATCTTGCGGTGGAGCTGTTTCTCACCGACGACCCGGACAAGGCCGCCGAGGCCGCCCGGGGACTGTGCGAGCTGAACCGGCAGCGGCAGGCCGTGGAGTCGGAAATTTACCGGCAGGCCGTGTCCATGCTGCCCATGGGCAAGCCCCCGGAGGCCATTGTGCTGGCGGACGAAAGCTGGCACCAGGGCGTGGTGGGCATCGTGGCCAGCCGCATTGCCGAGGAATACGCCTGCCCCACCTTCCTGATCTGTCTGGACGGCGAGCACGGCAAAGCCAGCTCCCGCAGCCACGGGGGCTTCAACCTGTTTGCCTCCCTGAGCGCCCTGTCTCCGCTGCTGGAAAGCTACGGCGGCCATGAGCTGGCCGCGGGCTTTACCATTTCCCGCGCCAACATTCCGGAATTCCGCCGCCAGATCTGCGCGCTGGCCGCGCAGTATTACACCGACGACGTGCCGCGAACCGTTCTGGATGTGGACTGCGCCGTTTCCCCGGAGCTGCTGACCCTGCACAACGTGGACTCCCTGCAAATGCTGGAGCCCTGCGGCAACGGCTGCCCCAAGCCGGTGCTGATGATGAAGAATCTGACCATCGACCGCATCAGCATGGTGGGCGGCGGACGGCATATGCGCCTGCGCCTGTGCAGCGGACACACGTACCTGAACGCCATCTATTTTTCCGCCAATCCCCAGACGGTGTCCATCCAGCCGGGGGACTTAGTGGACGTGGCCTTTACCCCTCAGGTGAACGAATTCCGGGGGACGCGCACCGTGCAGATGAATGTCATCGACATCCGCCCCAGCTGCAATGCCGAGTGCCTGCCCGACGCCGCGCCTTACCGGGACATGCAGCGGGGAAATCTGACCTCCGGCGAGGCCGCGGCACTGCTGCCTGACCGGAAGATGCTGGCGCTGGTATGGCGGTATCTGGACGCCGCGAACCCTGTGCAGGAATCGCCTATGTGCCTGTGCCGCAAGATCGTCCGCTGGTCGGGACAACCGTTGAATCTGGGGCAGATGCTCACCTGTCTGGATATTTTCCGGGACGTGGGACTGCTCACCGTCCAGCGGCAGCATAAATATGTTTCCATCCGGCTGACCCCCGGAGAAGGAAAGGCCGACCTGAGCCGAAGCCAGACCATGCAGCGGCTGCTGCACGCGAAAGAGAGCTGAACCAAAATGGAATCCTTTGAAGAACATTACGCGTCCATGTGCGACGCAATCAAAAAGCATCTGCCCGGCGCGGACATGGCGCTCATCGACCGTGCCGTGGATTACGCCAACCAGAAGCACAAGCTGCAAAAACGGAAGGACGGTTCCCCCTACATCATCCACCCGCTGGCGGTCGCCCAGATCGTGGCGGAGATGGGGCTGGACTGCGACGCCATTCTGGGTGCCCTGCTCCACGACTGCATCGAGGACACCGACGCCTCCCATGAGGACATTGAAAAAATCTTCGGCCCCACCGTGGCGGAGCTGGTGGAGGGCGTCACAAAGCTGACCCGGGCAAACTTCTCCTCCTCCGAGCAGGCGCAGATGGAGAATCTGCGCAAGATGTTCATGGCCATGAGCAAGGATATCCGGGTGGTGCTGATCAAAATTGCCGACCGGCTCCACAACATGCGCACCATGCAGTACCAGACGCCGGAGAAGCAGATTCAGAAGTGCCGGGAGACAATGGACGTCTACGCGCCCCTTGCCCACCGCCTTGGTATGCAGAAGATCAAGTGGGAGCTGGAGGATACCGCTCTGCGCTACCTCGCGCCCATGGAGTATAACGAGATCATGTCCTACCTTCAGGCCCACAAGGAGAAGGACGAGGCCTTTATGCGCACCATCCAGGACAAGATCACCCAGCGCCTGACCTCCGTAGGCATCCACAACACCACCTACGGACGGATCAAGCACGTCTACTCCATCTACCGCAAGATGCTCGCCCAGGGCAAGACCATTGACGAGCTGTACGACATTTACGCTTTCCGGGTCATTGTGGACACCATCCCCGACTGCTATAACGTGCTGGGACACGTCCACGACCTGTTCAGTCTGGTGCCGGGACGGTTCAAGGACTATATCTCCACCCCAAAGCCCAACATGTACCAGTCCCTGCACACCACCGTCATCGGCTCTCAGGGCATTCCCTTCGAGGTGCAGATCCGCACATGGCAGATGCACGAGACCGCCGAATACGGTATCGCCGCCCACTGGAAGTACAAGCAGGGCACCGGCACGGGTACCGAGAAGGACTTCGAGTGGGTGCGCCGCCTGCTGGAAAGCCAGCAGGACTCCGACGCAGAAGAGTTCGTCCAGTCCATGAAGATCGACATGTTCGACGACGAGGTGTTCGTCTACACCCCCAAGGGACGGATCGTCTCCCTGCCCGCCGGCTCCACGCCCATCGATTTTGCCTACGCCATCCATTCCGGCGTGGGAAATTCCATGATCGGCGCGAAGGTGAATAACCGCATCGCCAACATCGACACCACCCTGAAAAACGGCGATATTGTGGAGGTGCTGACCTCCAAATCCGCCAAAGGCCCCAGCCGGGACTGGCTGACCATCTGCAAGAGCAATCAGGCGAGAACCAAGATCAAGCAGTGGTTCAAGAAGGAGAAGCGGGAAGAGAATATCGTCCACGGCAAGGCGTCCTTTGAGTCGGAAATGAAGCGGGTGGGGCTGCCCCTCACCGCTGCCACCGACCCGGAGCTGGAAGGGCAGCTGCTGAAAAAACTGTCCTTCGACACCTGGGACGATATGTTCGCCGCCATCGGCTACGGCGGACTGACCGCCGCCAAGGCCGTCGGCCGCATCCGGGACGACATCAACAAGGCGCTGAAGCAGCAGACCGCGGAAAAGCTGCCCCAAAGCCCTCTGCGCTTCCGTCCCGATTCCGAAGCGGTCATCCAGAACCGCCACGCGGTCAACGGCGTCATTGTGGAGGACATCGATTCCTGCATGATCAAGTTCGCCAAATGCTGCACCCCCGTCCCCGGCGACCCCATTGTGGGTTTCATCACCAAGGGCTTCGGTGTCAGCATCCACCGGGCGGACTGCCCCAACGCCCAGAACCGGGAGGATCCCCGTCAGGCCGCCCGCTGGGTGCGCGTCCGCTGGGCGACGCAGGAAGAGCAGCCCTTTGAAACCACGCTGGAGCTGGACTGCATCACCCGTGACGGGCTGATTCTGGACGTGGCCATGGTGCTGTCCACCGCCCGTGTCCGGGTCAAGGAAATGAGCGGCAAGGATTTGCCCGGCGGCCGCAGCGCCATCACCATTCGGTTTGAAGTCAAGGACGTGGCGGAGCTGGAATCCGTGCGGACGAAGCTGCTGAACATCCGGGACGTGGTCGGCTCCCGCAGAGGACAGAATTAAGGAGAGAGACGCTATGCGCGCTGTACTGACAAGAGTCAATTCCGCCTCCGTCGCCATTGACGGCAAGGTGGTGGGAAAAATCGGAAAAGGCTTCCTCATCCTTCTCGGTGTCGGCCCCGACGATACTGAAAAGGAATGCCGGTATCTGGCGGAAAAAGCCCTGGGACTCCGGATTTTTACCGACGAAAACGACAAAATGAATCTGGGACTGGACGCGGTGGGCGGCGAGGTGCTGGTAGTCAGCCAGTTCACTCTCTACGGCAACTGCCGCAAGGGCCGCCGCCCCAGCTTTACCGACGCCGCGAATCCGGAACTGGGGGAGCGGCTGTATGAGCAGTTCCTTGCCGACTGCGCCAGTCTGGGGTATCCCCCTCAGCACGGCCGCTTCGGCGCGGATATGAAGGTGGAGTCCATTAACGACGGCCCCGTGACCCTGATTCTGGACACGGAGCAGCTGATGGACACCCCCAGAAGAAAATAGGTGATCGTATGCTGAACATTCACACGCTGACCCTTGGGGCTTACGGAACCAACTGCTATATCGTCCACGACAGTGCGTCGGAGACCTGCTGTGTCATCGACCCCGGCTACACCCCAGAGAAGATTCTGAGCGAGGTGAACGCGCTGGGGCTGACCGTGGAAGCGATTCTGCTGACCCACGGGCACTTTGACCACGTGGGCGGCGTAAAGGAGATCGCCGCCGAGACCGGCTGCGACGTCTACCTCTGCGCCGACGAGCTGACCATGCCGCCCCAGATGACGGCGGGGCAGCTGTACTATACCAAAACCTACGACGAGGGGGACACCCTGCACCTTGCGGGGCTGACGATTTCCGTTATCCGCACCCCCGGCCATACCCCCGGCTCCGTGTGCCTGCTGATTGACGACGCCATGTTCTCCGGGGATACCCTGTTTGCCGGTTCCTGCGGCCGTACCGATTTTCCCGGCGGCAGCGACGCGGCCATGGGGGCTTCTCTGCGCCGTCTGGCGGGGCTTTCCACCGACTACCGGGTCTACCCCGGCCACGGCATGGATACGACGCTGGCGGAGGAAAAACGGTATAACCCCTATCTGCGATAATCGAGGTTCTTATGAAACTGACACTACACGGTCATGACGACCGCTATGCCGTGGAGCAGTTACAGCTGTCCCTGTTTCCCGGCAACACGGAAGGGGAGGCGGTTTCGTCCCTCCACCGGGGAAAGGTCTGGCTTACCGCCGTCACGAAAATCACCGTGAACGGCGTGACCGCCACAGCCACCCGGCGGATCAAGGCGGCGGACGAAACCGTCCGACTGCGCCGCCGGGCATTGCAGCAGAGCTATTATCTGGCCGCGAAACAGCTGCTGCCCGTTACGCCCACATGGGGCGCACTGGCCGGCGTCCGACCCACGAAAATCACTACCAAGCATCTGCTGGAGGGCGGCACACCCAAGTCCGCAGACGAGCTGCTGCGGGATGTGTATTACGTCACCGACGACCGCCGCAGGCTGGCCGTCGACTGCTCGGTCTCCACGGTTCGGGCGGTGAATATGCTGCAGCCCAGCGATCTGTCGCTGTACGTCGGCATCCCCTTCTGCCCCACCCGCTGCACCTATTGCAGCTTCGTCAGCCGCACCATCGGCAGGAAAACGGAACTGCTGGAACCCTATCTGCGGGCGCTGGAACAGGAAATTGCGGTCACGGGCAGACTCCTGACGCAGTCCGGGAGAACTATCCGCACCCTCTACATCGGCGGCGGCACCCCCACGACCCTCTCCGCCCCTCAGATGGAGCGCCTGCTGCGCGTCATCCGGGACAATTTCAATCTGTCCCGGTGCGTGGAATTCACCGTAGAGGGCGGCCGCCCGGATACGCTGGATTTGGAGAAGCTTCAAGTTATCCGTTCCGGCGGCGCTGACCGCATGAGCATCAACCCCCAGACCATGGAGGACACCGTCTTACGCGCCTGCGGGCGGCCCCACAAGGCGGCGGACGTGCTTCGCGCCTACGGCGAAGCGGCGGATGCAGGTTTCAGTGCCATCAATATGGATTTGATCGCGAGTCTTCCCGCAGACACCACGGCGGGCTTCCGCCGCAGCCTGGACGCCGTGGCGACTTTGAATCCCGCCAACATCACCGTCCACACCCTCGCCCTGAAAAAGGGCGCCGACCTGTTTGAAAAGCGGGAGAATCTCCCCTCCGCCGGGGACGTCGCCGAAATGGTCGCCTACGCGGAGCAGACCCTCCGTGCGCTGGGCTACAAGCCCTATTACCTCTACCGCCAGAAATACATGTCCGGCAGCTTCGAGAACGTAGGCTGGAGCCGGGATAACTTGGACTGCCTGTACAACATCTACATGATGGAGGAAGTGCATACCATCCTCTCTTTGGGGGGCGGAGGCATGAACAAGGTAAACCTCCCCGACGGCACCCTCCGCCGGTTCCATAACCCAAAATTCCCCGAACAGTACATCGAAATGCTCCCGGGCGTGCTGGAGCAGAAGCAGGAGCTGTTCCGTCTCATGGCGGATGGGGCAAAATAACGCCCACGCTACACGAAAGGAAGTGTGCCAATTTGGACACCCTCATTTCCAATGTTACAGCCGTGACCATGAACCCCCGGATGGAGGTCATCTTCGGCGCTTATATCGGCATCGAGGACGGGAAGATTGTCTCCATTGAGCGAAAGCCCCCTGCCGAAGCGCCCAAGGCCATTGTGGACGGCACCGGCATGGTGGCTATCCCCGGTCTCATCAACTGCCATACCCATCTGGCGACTGCCAGTCTGCGGTGCTTCACCGATGATCTGGGCAACACCGAAGCCCTTCAGGCGCTGCTGCAAAAGGAAGCGAAAATGGACTCCCGCAGCGCCAAAGCGGCGGCATCTCTCGCCATTGCCGAGTGCCTGCGCTTCGGCGTCACCTCCGTTTCCGACCTGTACTACTACCCCAACGCCACCGCCGAGGCCGTGGCGGAATCCGGCATCAAGGCCAATCTGGCGCTGTCCAGCTATCGCTTCATCGACGAGAACGAGGACTTCGACTTCGAGACCGACGAGCAGTGCCGGGAGCTGGTAAAGGTCACGGAGAAGTGGAACGGCTTCGACGGCGGCCGTATCAAAATTGACGCCGGGATCTACGCCGAGTACATCAGCAACTACAGGCTCTGGGAAGGTCTGGTGGGCTACGCCGCAGAGCAGAATCTGGGAATGCAGCTGCATCTTGCGGAGACCCAGAGCGAAGTGGACTCCTGTCTGGAGCGCACCGGCATGAACCCCGGCGAGCTGTTAAACTGCCACAATGTATTCAGCCGCCCCACCACCGCCGCGGGCTGTACATATTTAACGGAGGACGAGCGTAAACTGCTGGGGAAGAAGGGCGTCTGCGCCGTAGCGACCCCCGTGTCCGCCTACAAAAACGGCCAGTCCTCCACCCCTATTCTGGAATCCGTCAAGGCGGGGATGAACGTAGCCCTCGGCACCGGCGGCGCCATCGAGTGCGGCAATTTGGACATGTTTGAGGTCATGCGCTTTGCCGCCATGTCCGCCCGGAAGGAAAGCGGCAATCCCGCCGCCCTCCCGTCTCCCGCCGCCCTGATGATGGCGACTGTCTCCGGCGCGCAGGCGCAGAGACGCGCTAAGGAATGTGGAATGCTTCAGGTTGGCATGGACGCGGATATCGCGCTCATCGACTTTTCCGCCCCCCATCTGATCCCCTGCCACAATGTTCTGAACGGTCTCGTCTGGTCTGCCAAGGGCGGCGACGTGGCCATGACCATGGTGCGGGGCAAAATCCTCTACGAAAACGGCTGCTTCCCCACCATCGACATGAAGAAGGTCGTGGAGGAGCTGACCGGATACGCCATTCCCCGGCTGTTTGAAGAAGCGAAGTGACCCCGCAGAAAGGATGAAACCATGTCTGATATGCAAAAAAAGCAGAATTTTCTTCAGGGCACCGCGCTGCTTGCAATGGCAACGGCCATTGTCAAGGTCATCGGCGCTCTGTACAAAATTCCCCTCAACGCCATCATCGGCGAGCAGGGCTTCGGCTACTTCAACACGGCCTACGACATCTATAACGTACTGCTGATGATCTCCACCGCCGGACTGCCCGTTGCCATGAGCCGGATGATCTCTCAGGCCAGTTCCCTTGACCATTACAATCAGGTGCGCCGGATTTACCATACCGCACGGGGTATTTTTCTGGCGCTGGGCATTGCGGGCAGTCTGCTGATGACGGTGTTCTGCCGCCAGCTGGCGGCCTTCCAGAACCAGCCCGACGCATGGGCGGCCATCGGCTGCCTTGGCCCCTGTGTGCTGCTGATTTGCGTCATGAGCACCTACCGTGGCTTCTTCCAGGGGCAGGGGAACATGCTGCCCACCTCCGTTTCTCAGGTGCTGGAGGCCGTGGTGAAGCTGATTGTGGGCATGGGCGCGGCGTTGGCAATTCTGAAAATGACCAACGAGATTCCTCTGGCCGCGGGCGGCGCGATTCTGGGCGTCACGGCAAGCTGTCTTGTCTCGGCGATTTACCTGTTCGGCCGCTTCCGGAAGAGCTACGCCCTTCTGCCCTGGACGGAGGAAGAGCCTCGTTCCTACCGGGAGACCGCCCGGGGGCTGCTGGCCATTGCCATTCCCATCACCTTCGGCTCCGCCGCCTTGCAGCTGATGACCATGCTGGAAACCAAAATTTACATGGGGCAGCTGCTGAATCTGGGCTACACCCAGTCCACTGCCGACACCATGCGGGGCGTTTACGGTATGTGCCTGACCATTTTCAACATGCCCTGCGCCTTCATCACCCCCATTACCATCAGTATCATTCCCGCCATCACCTCCCACCTGACCCTCTGCGGCGATGATGAAGCCAAGGCTACGGAGGAATCCGCCGTGCGGATCACCGGGCTGATCGCCATGCCCTGTGCCTTCGGCCTTGCCCTGCTGGCCGAGCCGATCACCGCCCTGCTGGGGGGATATTCCGGCGGGAATCTGGCAATGGCGACCCGGCTGATGACGGTTCTGGGCTTTACCATCATCTTTAACGCTTTGGTGCTGGTCTCCACGGCCATCATGCAGGCCCACGGCCATGCCGGTCGGCCGGTCATCAACATGCTGATCGGCGGCGTTGTGAATCTGGTGGCGGTGTACGTGCTGGCGGGAATGCCGCTTATCAACATTCTTGGTACGCCTATCGGCCTGCTGATGGGCTATGTGGTCATCAGTATCCTGAACATCCTGTCCATGCGCCGCCTGCTGCCGAAGCCGCCCGCGATCCTGCCCAACCTTCTGCGTTCCTTCTTCGCCGCGGCGGTGATGGGCGTTCTCGCATGGGGCGCACTGTGGGCGCTGAAAGCCATCGGCGTGCGGGAGATCGGCACAGGCCGCCTGATTCTGTGCGCCGTGCCGGTTCTGGTGGGCGTCGTCAGCTATTTCTTTACCGCTGTCAAGTTCAAGGTCATCACCCATGAGGACTGTCTGCTGCTGCCAAAAGGCGAAAAAATCGCAAAAATCCTGAAGCTGTGAGTTTTTTTGAAAAATCTCTTGCAATTTGGGTAGAATTATGTTAATCTAAACAACGCTTTCAAAATATTTTCACTTTCAGAAAAGAGGATATAAACATGAACAAAACTGAACTGATCGCTGCCGCCGCCGAGGGCGCCGGCCTGACCAAGAAGGACACCGAGCGGGTCATCAACGCCGCCATTGACGCCGTTACCGCGGCTCTGGTAAAGGGCGACAAGGTGCAGGTCTCCGGCTTCGGCACCTTCGAGACCAAGGAGCGGGAAGCCCGCGTTGGCCGCAACCCCCACACCAAGGAAGCCATCGAGATCCCCGCCACCCGCGTTCCCGCCTTCAAGGCAAGCAAGGCTCTGAAGGACGTTGTGGCGAAGTAAGCGATGCGGCTTGACAAGTATCTCAAAGTCTCCCGCCTGATCAAGCGCCGGACGGTCGCCAACGAAGCCTGCGACAACGGCCGCATCAGCGTCAACGGCCGCGTGGTCAAGGCCGGTTACGACGTAAAGGTCGGGGACAAAATCGAGATTTCCATGGGCGCCCGGACGGTGACCGTGGAGGTTCTTCAGGTAGCGGAAACCGTCCGCAAGGACGATGCCGCCGCCATGTATAAGGAAGTATAAGAATTCACCGCCGTGAAACGTTCGTTTCACGGCGGTGAAGTTTTGTGCGTTCTTGCAAAGCCCTCCCGTGTATGTTATACTGGAATGACCCGGAAATGATGGAGGGAACGCTATGAAAATCGAACATGCCGCGCTGTATGTGAACGATCTGGAAAAGGCGCGCAGCTTCTTTGTGAACTATCTGGGCGCAGAATCAAACGACGGCTATCACAATCCGAGGACGGGTTTCCGGTCGTATTTTCTGTCCTTTGACGGCAGCGCGCGGCTTGAGATCATGAATAAGCCGGAACTGGCAGATTCCCCCAAAGAACCCGCCCGCACCGGATACGCGCACATTGCGTTCAGCACAGGCAGCATGGAAGCGGTGGATGCACTGACCGCAAGGCTGAAAGCCGACGGCTACGAAGTCACCAGCGGCCCCCGCACAACAGGAGACGGCTATTACGAAAGCTGCATCGCCGCGGTCGAGGGCAATCTGATCGAGCTTACGGTCTAAGCAAAAGGGGAGTTTCTATGAAAATACAATGCGTGTGGGAACACAATGGCGACGACAGCATCCTGTATTCTGCCAATTTTGTCGGCGCGTTTACAAGAGGGAAATCGAAAGATGAAGCTGTTCGAAAAATGCCGTCCGAAATCCTGTCCTACCTGGCGTGGAAGGGCGACGCTCCCCCGGACGCTCTGGAGCCGGAGATCGTTCAGGAAAAAGCGTCGGCGCTTACCGTCTCCGACGCGGACTCGGATGTGCTTTTTAACAGCGAGAAAGCGCCGCTGACTGCGGCGGAATACGAAGCGCTGAAATCCCTTGCCATGAAATCCGCGCGGGACTTTCTGGCGCTGTACAGGTCAATACCGGATAAAGACAAAAGCGCTCTGCCGCCCAGAGCCACCTTCTACGGCGAGATTCCCCGCACGGCGCGGGAAATGTATAAACATACAAAGAATGTGAATAACTACTACTTTGGCGAGATCGGCGTTCAGGCGGACAATAACGGAACCATTGCGGAGTGCAGAGAACGCGGGTTTGCCCTACTGGAGCGGCAGCGGGATTTTCTGGAGAATCAGGTTTTTCTCGGAAGCTACGACGAGGAATGGTCGCTGCGAAAGGTGTTGCGCAGATTCATCTGGCACGACAGGATTCACGCCAAGGCAATGTACCGGATGGCGCTGAAAACCTTCGGAACCGGTGCTGTGCCGAACATATTCTCCTTTCCGGACAAATGAAACGGGCAATGCCCCTGAATTTACGGTCACGCCGGGCGTGCATATCGGCAACCTGACAAAGATCGGGAACATTCAGGATTGACCAAAAACCGGGACATGACTGCCTTGCGTTGGGTCATGTCCCGGTTTGGTCTTCTTCCCTATGATCGTGAAATGTTCTGCGCCTGTTCCCCCAGCAGACGGGCCAGCAGAACACACTCTTCCCGGCTCAAATCCGCAAGGTGCTGAAACACAATGCCGAAATCCCCGTCCACCGTCCGCACCGTATACTCCGTCACTGCACGCCGGGCGCAGTGATACCGCTTTTCCAGTGCCTTCGCTGCCGGCTCCTCCGGAACGGCGATCTGCGCTGTTTTTCTGCCCCCACTGCCGGACAGCCGCCCGATTCCCCGCAGACAGGCGAGAATCTCCATCTGCATATCGTGCAGATGCCGAAGCTGCTCCCGTCCTCTGCCGGAAAACTGTCCGGCCAGCTTCCGATAAACCGCCGCCGCTTCCATTGCCTCCAGTTCCATCGGCCGGAGACTCCCCCGGGGAGGCTCCGACTGCCCCAGCACCCGCTGCCATACCTGCCGCTCCACATCCCGGTTCATAACGCCGCCCCTCCCAAATCGATAGGACTCTGTTACCAGTATAGCGCCCCGAAAAGAAAAAGTGTCAAAAAAGTTTTTCAAAAGGGCTTTCTTTTTTCGCTCATATGTGCTACAATAAATAAAAAAGACGTTTAGGCGACCCATGGAGGAAATGCTTATGCCCAGAACCAGCGACAAAGCACAGTTGATTATGGATTATGTCAACCAATTTATTCAGGAGAACGGCTATTCTCCCTCCGTCCGGGAGATCGGCGCGGCAGTGGGTCTGCGCTCTACCGCTTCCGTCAGCTATCATTTGCAGGCATTGCAGGAGAAGGGGCTGCTCCAGTCCCCCGGCGCGAAGGGACGCAAACGGGCGCTGGTCACCGGCGCGCGCCCGGGACAAATCCCCATCGTGGGCGTCGTCACCGCAGGCGTGCCCATTCTGGCGGTGGAAAATCAGGAGGGCACCATGCCCTGGAATGACCCGGGATGCTTTGCTCTGCGGGTTCGGGGCGACAGCATGATCAACGCCGGTATCCTCAGCGGGGACAAGGTGGTCGTGCGCCCCCAGCAGTCCGCCGACGACGGGCAGATCGTGGTCGCCCGGATTGAGGACGAGGCCACGGTCAAGCGTCTGCGCCGCCGGAACGGCCAGATCTGGCTCATGCCGGAAAATGACAATTACAGCCCCATCGACGGTACCAACGCGGAGATCATCGGCATCGTCAAGGCCGTGGTGCGGGAGTATTGAGGAAAAAGTCCGCGCCACACGAAAAAAAGTTCTTGACAAACGTACACAAATGATGTATAAGTGGCATAACATAAATTGAAACCAACGAAGCGGAAGTAAAGCTGCAAGGCGCATCCACAGAGAGTTCTGCATAGCTGAGAGCAGAGCGAAAAGCGGGGCAGCAAATGGGCCGCCGAGGGCAGAGGGAAATGGGTGACCAGAGTATCTTCTGACGCATTGCCAGCGTTAACGGGCAGACGGCGTGTTGGCGCCGTGCAGAGCGGTCGGATTTCCGGCAAACAAGGTGGTACCGCAGAAATTGTTTTTTCTGTCCTTGTTCCCTTAGGGGAACAAGGACTTTTTTATTACTTTCAGAAAGGAGAAATACCTATGTACGCTCCCGGCAGACGATGGCGACCCCAGCAGGAACCCGCAAACCCATCCAACAATCATTTCAATTTCAAAAAGGAGTATTTTATTATGAAAAAGGTTATTTCTCTGGTTCTGTCCGTTATGATGATGCTTACCATGTTCGCCGGATGCAAGGCTTCCGGCACTGCCGAAACCGTCGCTCCCACCGCCGCCCCCACTTCCGCGGCAACTGCTGAAACCGCCGCCGATACCACCCCAGCAGCCCAGGAATTCAACGTCGCCATCGTCCAGCAGCTGGATCACGCTTCTCTGGATGAGATCCGCACCGCCATCGTCGCCCAGCTTCAGACGCTGGCCGAGGAAAAGGGCGTCAAGGTCAACATTCAGGAGTTCAACGGCCAGAATGACGCCACCGTGCTGAACCAGATCGGCGCGCAGGTGGTCGGCGACGGCGTTGACCTCATCATCCCCATCGCAACTCTCGCCGCCCAGTGCATGGTCACCGCCGCCGACGGCACCGACATTCCCATTGTCTACGCCGCTATTTCCGACCCCGAAGCCGCCGGCCTCACCGGCCTTAGTAACGTCACCGGCACCTCCGATGCCCTGAACACCGCCTTCATTCTGGACATGATGCTGGCCGCCAACCCCGACATCAAGACCGTCGGCCTGCTGTACTCCAACTCCGAAGCCAACTCCACCACCCCCATCGCGGAAGCCAAGGCTTACCTGAAGGAAAAGCAGATCGACTTCGTGGAAAAGACCGGCAACACCAGCGGCGAGATCGTAGAAGCCGCCGCCTCCATGGTCGGCCGCGTGGACGCGGTCTTCACCCCCACCGATAACGTGGTCATGGCTGCTGAAGTCACCGTCGCCGAAACCCTGAACGAGGCGGGCATCCCCCACTACACCGGCGCGGATTCCTTCGTAGCCGCCGGCGCCTTCGCCACCTGCGGCGTCAACTACACCGAGCTGGGCACCTACACCGCCGACATGGCTATGGGCATCCTGCTGGGCGGCGCGGTTCCCGAGTTCCACGTAATGGACGGCGGCATCATCACCGTCAACACCGAGACCGCCGCTATTCTGGGCATTGACTACAGCGTCTTCTCATCCATGGCAAATACCGTGGTAGAGGTCAAGACCGGCGAATAAACTGGCAAAGAAAAACCACACACAATCGGGAGGGGCAGCGCCCCTCCCAACCATGCTGTTAGAAGGAGGGGTCAACCATGATCTCAACCGCCGTTATCATGAGTGCGCTGGAGCTGGGCTGTATTTACGCATTGGTCGCTTTGGCGCTGTTTCTCAGCTTCCGGATACTGAATATCGCCGATATGACCACCGACGGCGCGTTCACTCTGGGCTGTGCCGTGTCCGCTACCATCGCCGTGGCGGGACACCCTTTGCTGGCGCTCCCCGCCGCCATGGCCGCGGGCGCCTGCGCCGGGTTCATCACGGCCTTTTTGCAGACGAAGCTGAAAATCCCCTCCATTCTGGCCGGTATCATCACCAACACCGGGCTGTATACCGTGAATCTGGCGGTGATGGGCTTTTCCTCCAACGTCAGTATGGTAAAGGCCAACACCATGTTCTCTCTGGTAAAGCCCTATCTTGGAAGCTTTTACAAGCTGATCCCCGCGGCGGTGCTGACCGTCGCCGTCGGGATATTGCTGACGCTGTTCCTGAAAACCCGGCTGGGGCTTTCCATCCGCGCCACCGGGGATAACCCGGACATGGTGCGGGCATCCTCTATTAACACGGCCTTTACCGTCACCGTGGGACTGTGCCTGTCCAATGCCATGACCGCCCTCAGCGGCGCGGTACTGGCGCAGTATCAGAAGACCGCCGACATCAATCTTGGCACCGGCATGGTCATCATCGGTCTGGCGTCCTTGATCATCGGCGAGACCCTGATGCCCAGAGGCAAGACATGGATGAAGGCGCTGGGGGCGATTCTCGGCTCCATTCTCTACCGCTTCATTATCGCCATTGCCCTGCGGCTCGATCTGCCCAGCGAATGCCTGAAGCTGATCTCCGCGGTCATTGTGGCACTGGCCATCGGCCTGCCGGCCATTAAGTCCGCAGTCCGTCCCGCAACAAAAGGAGGGAAAGCCTGATGTTACAGATCAGTCATATTTCCAAAACCTTCAACCCCGGCACCGTCAACGAGAAAAAAGCCCTGAACGGCGTTGACCTGCACTTAGGCAGCGGCGATTTTGTCACCATTCTCGGCTCCAACGGCGCGGGTAAATCCACCCTGTTCGGCGCGATCGCCGGTTCGTTCGTGGTGGACGAGGGAACCATCCGTTTGGACGGGCAGAATATCACCAGTCTTCCGGATTATAAGCGCAGCAAATTCATCGGCCGGCTCTTTCAGGACCCCCTGAAAGGCACCGCGCCCAGCATGACCATCGAGGAAAATCTGGCGCTGGCCTATCTGCGGGCGTCGGAAAAACGGTCGCCCTTCTCCGTGGTCACGGCGAAGGATCGCGCCGGATTCCGGGAAAAGCTGGCGCAGCTGGAGCTGGGGCTGGAAGACCGGATGGATCATCCCGTGGGTCTGCTGTCCGGCGGCCAGCGTCAGGCGCTGACGCTGCTGATGGCAACGCTGGTAACGCCCAAGCTGCTGCTCCTGGACGAACACACTGCCGCCCTTGACCCCGCCACGGCGGAGAAGGTACTGGCTCTGACAAAAAAAATCGTGGCAGAGAACCACATCACCTGCCTGATGATCACCCACAACATCCCCTCGGCGCTGTCTCTGGGCAACCGCACCATTATGATGAACAACGGCCGGATCGCGCTGGAGCTGGCGGGCGCAGAGCGGGAGAACATGACCACGGAGCAGCTATTGAAGGTATTCCACGAGCAGGGTGTCAGCAATGACCGCATTCTGCTCAGCGCGGAATCATGAACACGAACGGCGTGACCGCAAAGGTCACGCCGTTTCGTTACGGCAACACCGCAAAATTAAAGAACTGTTTACAGCCCCGCCCCTTTTCTTTGGAGTAAAATGTGGTAAAATAGAAAAAACAGGAGGGAAGACCATGGGCTGCTGTGTGATTTTCTGCGCCGGGGAGTTTGACGCGCTGGCGCGGCCGCTGGAAAAAGACGACTACATCCTCGCCGCCGACGGCGGCTTGAAACATACCCGAAAACTGGGAATCGAACCGAACGAGATCATCGGGGACTTTGACTCTCTGGGCTTTACCCCGCCGGGCGCCGAGGTGTTCCCGGTGGAAAAGGACGATACCGACGCCATGCTTGCCGTCCGCCGGGGGCTGGAGCTGGGGTATCGGGAGTTCGTGCTTTACGGAAGTCTGGACGGCCCCCGGCTTGACCACACCGTGGCCAATTTCCAGACGCTGCAATTTCTCGCCGACCGGGGCGCCGTGGGCTATCTCGTAGGCAACCGGTCGATCGTCACCGTGGTAAAGAACGGCAGCATTGCCTTCCCGGCAGGACGGAGCGGAAACCTGTCCGTCTTCTGCATGGGCGCGGACGCCCGGGGCGTGACGGAGCGGGGGCTGTATTACACGCTGGAAGACGGCGTGCTGACCAGCGGCTTCCCCCTGGGCGTCAGCAACCATTTTACCGGGGAACCGGCGCACATTTCGGTGAAGGACGGCAGCTTGCTTGTCATCTGGGACAAGGCCGCCGGATTCCCCGCTACCGAACGATAATCAGGAGGCACACTCCATGGAAGAAAGAGATTTGATTCCGGAAATCGACCCGGCGCTGGGACTGACCGAGCAGCAGGTTCAGTCCCGCACCCCCGCGGGGAAGCCGGTCTATTCCGGCAAAAGCGAAAAAGAAATCGTACTGACCCACTGCTTCACCTTTTTCAACCTGATTTTCGTGATCCTGGCCGTGATGCTCATCATCGGCGGCTCCAGCCCCCTGAACATGGGCTTTCTGGTGGTGGCGGTGATCAATACGGTCATCGGCATCATTCAGGAGATCCGCGCCAAACGGGCGGTGGAGCGGCTGACGCTGGTGGCGGAACGTCCCGTCGCCGTCATCCGCAGCGGTGCGCGGCAGGAGATTTCCCCGGAAGCCATCGTCAAGGACGATATCGCCGAATTTGCCTCCGGCGACACCCTCCCCGCCGACGGCATCTTACGCAGCGGGGAAATGTGGGTGGACGAGTCGCTGCTCACCGGCGAGGCCGACGCGGTGACGAAAACCCCCGGAGATGAAGTCAAGTCCGGCTCGGCCATTCTCTCCGGCCGTGGGCGGGTGCAGTTCACCGCCGTGGGCGGGGATTCCTTCGCCGCCCAGCTTTCCCGGGAAGCCCAGAAAAACCCCGGCGCGAAAAAGTCGGAAATGATGCGCTCTCTGGACAGGCTGATCCTTTTCGTGGGCATCGCGCTGGTGCCGGTGGGCATTATCCTGTTCTATCAGGAGTTCTGCGTCCTGAAACTGGGACTGGAAAGCAGCGTGGAGGGCACCGTCGCGGCGCTGGTGGGGATGATCCCCGAGGGGCTGTTATCTGCTGACCTCCATCGCCATGGCGGCGTCGGCGGTGAAGCTGAGCCGGAAAAAGGTGCTGGTGCAGGACATGAACTGCATCGAGACCCTGGCGCGGGTGGATGTGCTGTGCGTGGACAAAACCGGCACCATCACCGAGCCGGATATGGAAGTGGAGAATGTCGTTCCCCTGTCCGACGGGAATCCTGAATATCTGGAAGCCGTCCTCACCGCCATGTACGGCGCGTCGGAGCCGGACAACGCCACGGGCAAGGCCATTCACGAGCTGTTTGACGGCGAAACCGACTGGGTCTGCGAAAAGCGCATTCCCTTCTCCCCGGAGACCAAGTGGAGCGGGGCGGTGTTCGCGGGGCAGGGCGCGTTTCTGGTGGGCGCGCCGGAATTCATTCTGGCGCAGCGGTTTGAAGAATACCGGGACACCGTGGACGGCTGGGCGGAGCAGGGCTGCCGCGTGCTGCTGGCCGCCCGATATGACGGCGACCCCGTCCCCGGCGCATTGGACCCGGCGCTGGTAGCGCCCCTTGCGCTGATTCTGCTCAGCGGCCGCATCCGGGAGCAGGCGGCGGAGACCTTCGGCTATTTTGACCGTCAGGGCGTGACCGTGAAGGTCATATCCGGCGACAATCCCCACACCGCCAGCCTGATCGCCGCCCGGGCGGGCATTCCCGGCGCTGACCGGTATATCGATACCTCCGCGCTGGAAACCGACGAGGATTTTTCCCATGCGGTGTCGGAAAACACGGTTTTCGGCCGGGTGACGCCGGAGAAAAAGCGCCGCCTGGTGGCGGCGCTGCAAAAGCAGGGGCACACCGTGGCCATGACCGGCGACGGCGTCAACGATCTGCTTGCCATGAAGCAGGCGGACTGCTCCATTGCCTTCAGCTCCGGCGCACAGGCTGCCAGCCAGCTGGGCAGTCTCGTGCTGCTGAACAACGACTTTGCCGCCATGCCCGGCATCGTCGCGGAGGGGCGGCGGGTCATCAACAACATTCAGAGAGCGGCTACGCTGTTCCTTGTGAAGAATATTTTCTCCCTGTTCCTGTCGGTAATCTCCCTGTTCACGGACTGGCCGTACCCCTTACAGCCCATGCACCTGACCGTGATCTCCGCGCTGACCATCGGCATTCCCTCGTTTTTCCTCGCCATGGAGCCGAATTACGACCGGGTGACCGGGCATTTCCTCCGGGGCGTTCTGCGCCGGGCGTTCCCCGGCGGGCTGACCAATGTATTCGCCGTGCTGGTGTGTCAGGCGTTTATGGTGGTTTTTGACCTCCCGGCGGCGTCCATCGCCACGGTGTGCGCGGGTATCCTCGCGGTTGTGGGCATGATGGTGCTGTTTCAGGTGTGCAAGCCCTTCGGGACGTTCCGCAGGATCGTGTGGGGTGGGATGCTGGTGTGTCTGGTCGTGGTGTTCACCTGCCTTGGGGAGCTGTTCGAGCTGCGTTCCGGCACGGTGCAGACGAACCTTCTGATGCTGACGCTACTGCTCATGACGCCTACGGTATTTTTCGCCATACAGCGCCTGTTCGACTGGGGCGAAAAGATTTTCCGCCGCGTCTTCCGCAGGGAAACGGCGTGAGGGGACTTGACCCATCTCTGCGCTATCCGTTTCGTGGTTTCAGCAGGCTGGCAAATCGGAATTTGTAAGGAACAGAAACTTTGAATTTAGTGGTGCGATTGATGAGAATTATTGAAGTCAAAGAAGATAAAAAACAATATCTTGATTTGCTGTTATTGGCAGATGAGCAGGAAAATATGATAGACCGATACCTTGATAAAGGCAAAATGTATGTGCTTGATGATAATGGGATTAAATGCGAGTGCATCGTTACCGATGAAGGAAATGATGTGCTTGAAATCAAGAACATTGCAACTGTTCCAGACTATCAAGGCAAAGGTTATGCAAAATCCTTAATTGATTTTATCGTAGAGAAATATAGAGAGCAATATGCTATTCTACAAGTAGGAACAGGTGATAGCCCATTGACAATACCATTTTATGAAAAGTGTGGGTTTGTCCGTTCGCATATCATACCAAATTTCTTTACAGATAATTACGACCATCCAATATATGAGGATGGAGTACAGTTGGTGGATATGGTGTATCTGCAAAGGCAGTTATAAAGAAACTTCCAGTTTGTTAAAAGAAATCTAACCGCCTGTTGGCTCAATTCCCCCACCCAAGGAGAAAAAGTTATGTTAACCTACGAGCTGAAAAAATCCCCGGGTGTTCCCCTTTACGAGGCGCTTTACCGCTGCATCCGGGGGGATATCCTGTCCGGGGCGCTGCGTCCCGGGGAGAAGCTGCCCTCCAAGCGGGCGCTGGCGGAGAATCTGGAGGTCAGCAAAATCACCGTGGAGGCTGCCTACAGCCAGCTGCTGTCCGAGGGCTACATCTGCTCAAGGGAGAAGGTGGGCTATTTCGTGGAGACGGTGGAGCACAGCGCCCCGGTGCCCGCCGCCCCGGCACGGCGGGCGAAGGAGGACGCGCCATGCCTTCTCGACCTGACCGCCAACGGCACGGAGCAGTTTCCCTTCTCCGTTTGGTCGCGCCTGCAGCGGGAAGTGATGCTGGACTTTGGGGAAGCGCTTCTCGCACCCCTGCCCAACCGGGGCATCCCGGAGCTGCGGCAGGCCATTGCCGGACATCTGGCGGCCTTTCGGGGAATGCGGGTGGATCCGGAGAACATCTTGATCGGCGCGGGAACGGACTTTCTGTACAATCTTCTGATCCAGCTGCTGGGGCGGGAGAAGGTCTACGCCGTGGAGGAGCCGGGGTACGGGAAAATCCGGAAAATTTACGCCGCCGGGGGCGTTCAGACCGTCAGCGCCGCCATGGACGACCGGGGCGTTCTCCCGGAGAGTCTCGGCAGCGCCGACGTGCTGCACATTTCCCCCTCCCACCACTTTCCCACCGGCATTGTCACCCCGGTGAGCCGGAGGCGGGAGCTGCTGGACTGGGCGAACCGGGGCGAAAAATGGATTATCGAGGACGACTACGACTCGGAATTCCGCTTCGACGCCCACCCTGTCCCCGCCATGCAGTCGCTGGACGACGGCGGGCGGGTGATCTACATGAACAGCTTCTCCAAGAGCCTTGCGCCCTCCATCCGAATCAGCTACATGGTGCTTCCCGGGGGGCTGATGGCGGCGTTTCAGCAGAAGCTGGGGTTCTACAGCTGCACTGTCCCCAGCTTTGAGCAGTACACGCTGGCGCGGTTCTTAAGCCGGGGCTTCTTTGAAAAACACATCAACCGAATGCGGAAATTTTACAAAAACCGCCGGAATGCCGTGGTTTCCCTGCTGGAAAAATGCAGTTTTTCCGACAAGCTGACCATTCAGGAACAGGACGCGGGACTGCATTTCCTGCTGAACGTGGATACGTCCCTTTCCGATCAGTCGCTGACGGAGAAGCTGGCAGCGCTGGGCATCCGGGTCAGGGCTTTGAGCAGCTACTATCACGACCAGTCGGAAGACCTGCACTGTCTGGTGATCAATTACTCCGGACTGAAGGAGGAACGGCTGGCAGCGGCACTTGCGGTGATCTCTCAAGAATGGACATAGATTTCACTTGCCTTTTCCGGGGCCGGAGGGTATAATAGGCGGAAGAAGATATTTGCGGGGGAGGGACAGACAATGGCCGTTTCGCAGTCGTCATACCGTGGGTGCCTGCTGGGACTGGCAGTTGGGGACGCCATGGGATACACCGTGGACAACCGCAGCTGGCAGGAGATTCAGGAGGATTACGGCCCCAACGGCCTGCTGGGCTACGATCTGGTCAACGGCTACGCCGACGTCACCTCCTACACCCAGCTGGCGGCGTTTACCTGCAACGGCCTGCTGTTCGGTCTGACCCGGGGACAGATGCTGGGGAAAATGGCGCCCTTCATCAAATACGTGGGCATGAGCAGCCGGGAATGGGCCGCCTCTCAGCGCCCATGGGGACGCCCCACCCGGAATTACTGCTGGCTTCTGCGGAAAGCCGAGCTTTGCCGCCGCCACTGCATGGACACCCGGATGCTGGACACCCTGAGCCGCCCCACGCTGGGAACCCCCGAAACCCCCGCCAACAATTACGACGGCCCCGGCGGCATCACCACCGCCATCGGCGTCGGGCTGTTTTTCCACGAAGACCGTACCGACCAGCATGAGATCGATTTGCTGGGGGCGGAAACGGTGGCGCTGACGCAGGGGAGTCCTTCGGCGTTTCTCTCCGGGGCGGTGCTGGCGCACATCATGAGCCGGCTCATCCGTCAGCCCCACCTGCCGCTGAAACGGCTGGTGGCGGAGGCCGTGGAGGCCATGAAAGAGCAGTTCGGCCACCAGTACAGTCAGGCGTTCGAGGTCGCGACATTGGTGCGCCACGCCATCACCTACTCGGAATCCCCCAATCTCAGCCCCGTGGACGTGATGGAGCGCTTGGGCTGCGACAGCGCCGCGCAGGTGCTTGCGGGGGCAATTTACACCTGCCTGACCAATTCCGCCGACTTTGACAGCGCCATGATCGCGGCGGTGAACCACTCCGGCCGCAGCGCCGCCGTGGGCGCCGTCACCGGCGCCATTCTGGGGGCGCGGCTGGGAGAGGAAGCCCTGCCGGACTTTTATATCGAGTGCCTGGAGCCTGCGGAGGTCCTGCGGGAGCTGGCGGACGACCTGTACACCGGCTGTCCCATGGAGCGGGGCAACAAGCTGTTCGATCTGGACTGGGACTACAAGTACCTCCACGGCGGACAGTGAACCGAAAATGATATTGAACTCCAATTAAAATCTTTTTTAAAGATTTTAATTGGAGTTCAGTATTAATCAGGAAATAGTCTGAATACATCCCCTCCCAAGGGCATAGGATGTCCAAGGGAGGGGATGCTTTTTGCGAAAGCGGGATTTATTGATATTGCTGGCGGCGCTGACCACGGCGGCGGTGACGGCAGTGGGGATTTTTTCGGGCAGCGCGCTGCCCACGGGGGCGTGGGGGCTGAGCTTCCGTCAGGAGGGCGCGCCGCCTATCGGCAACGCCGGGATCGACCAGCTGAAGCGGTACGACGCCGCGTACATCGGCAGCACGTCGGAAAAGGTGCTGTACCTGACCTTTGACGCGGGCTACGAAAACGGCTGCACGGAGAAAATACTGGACACCCTGCAAAAGCACAACGTCAAGGCGGCCTTTTTTCTCGTGGGCAACTACATCGAAAAAAACGCCGATCTGGTGCGCCGGATGACGGAGGAAGGGCATATCGTGGGCAACCACACCATGCACCACTACGATATGAGCAAAATTTCCGAAAAGGCGGCATTCACAAAGGAATTGCAGGACTTGGAGACGCTGTACAAGGACACCACCGGTCAGGACATGCCCAAATACTACCGCCCGCCGCAGGGGATATACAGTGAGGAAAACCTGCGCATGGCGCAGGAGCTGGGCTATCGGACGGTTTTCTGGAGCCTTGCCTACGTGGACTGGAACAACGATTCCCAGCCCACCCGGGAGCAGGCCTTCGCCAAGCTGCTGCCGAGGACCCACCCCGGCGCGGTGGTGCTGCTGCACTCTACGTCCAAAACCAACGCGGAAATCCTCGACGAGCTGCTGACAAAATGGGAGGAAGATGGCTACCGCTTCGCCACGGTGGAGGAACTGTTTGCGTCATGACGGGAAAGCACAAGCCGCCGCAAAGTTTCACTTTGCGGCGGCGCTTTTCAGGTTTTGCGAATGAACTTTTCCTTGCACCGGGGGCAGGTGATGGCGATTTTCCCCTTTCCTCTGGGGACGCGCACCAGCTGGCGGCACTTGGGACAGTCAAAATAGCGGTTCTGCCTGTCCTTTAAGCGGGTGAAAAACTGGAGAAATTTCCGGTTTTCCTGATACCGTCTGTAGGTGTTCCGGGACAGGGTGCGGCAGATCGCCCAGATCATCAGGCCGTAGCTCAGCGCCCAGAAAATAATATTCAGCGGCACCGCCTTGACCCACACCGACAGCAGGCTGCAAAACAGACCCGCACACAGAATTACCATATTCAGCCGGTCAGTGCCATAACGCCCGACCATAAAGCTGCGCAGTCCCGCCGAGAGCTTCGCGGAAAACTGCCGAAACCAGCTGCTGATCCCATTCATAAAAATCACCTTTGCCAGAGAAATGCTTACATGTTATTATATTGCAAAAAACGGCGAATGCAACAGCTTATGGCCAAAATTAACGGAATGTTTAAGATTGATTTAAGCACTCGATTCCTCTTGGCGCGGCGCGAAAAATGTGGTATACTGTAGCGAAAGGACGCGGGAAAGGAGGCGGGTCATGGAAACTATTGACAATTTGGAAGACGAGGCTGCCGAGGTTCAGAAGCCGGAAGGGATGCCGCCATTGCGGCCGGACGAGCCAGTCCCGGAGGAAGATTTTTCCATGGAAGATTCCGTGGTGGTTCTGGATGAGATCTACCCGCCGGAGATGCCCGCCCCGCCGAAAAAGCGAATCCGCCCGGAGTGGATACTGGCCGCCATTGCCTTGCTCGCCGCGGCGGCGCTGGCGTGGGTGGCGATCCTGTGCCGTCCCTATTACAAGGCCGCGGACGACCCGGAAGCGCTGGTGGTGCGTCGGCACCACGAGGAAATGACAGAGCCGCCGGTCTCGCCGGAGCCGGAAACGGAGCCGGAGGAAACGGAACCCACCGCCGAGCCGACCATCCCCCCGGACCCGAACCCCTACGGCCGTCTGGACTTCCAGTACAATAATCACAACTATCTGACCTGCCTGCGCACCGACAGCTATTCCGGTGTGGACGTCTCCGCGTTTCAGGGGGACATCGACTGGAAGAAGGTCGCCCGTTCCGGCATTGATTTTGCCATCATCCGCCTTGGGTACCGCGGCTACGGCAGCGGCAAGCTGGTGGAGGACGAATACGCACAGAAGAATCTCGCGGGAGCGACGGAAGCGGGGCTTCCCATCGGCGCGTACTTCTTTTCTCAGGCGCTGAGCATGGACGAGGCCGATCAGGAGATCGAATACATGCTGAACATTCTGGGGGACTACCGGCTGGACATGCCCATCATTCTGGACTGGGAAATTCCTGCCAGCGACGCCCGGACGGCCAACATGGACGCCCGGACGCTGACGGACATCCAGCTGTACTTCTGCGAAAAAATGAAGGGCCTGGGCTATCAGCCCATGGTCTACTTCAACTGGCACCAGTCGGAGAACCTGTACTACCTGAGTGAGCTGGAGGATTTTCCCTTCTGGCTGGCGCTGTATCAGGACAGAATGCGCTACCCCTGGAAGGTGGAAATGTGGCAGTACACCTGCACAGGCAGAGTCCCCGGCATCAATGGGGATGTGGATATCAACGTGTATATGCCGTAAAAAACGCGGACATTTCGGGTGAAATGTCCGCGTTTATGTATATTTTCAGCAGTGCGCCGGTTCCTTTGCCTGCCAGCTGAGATCCTTGGGGTAGAAGAAGCGCACCTTCTCCTGCGCTACGGAAATGTTCACCACGTCGGAGGTGCGCAGCTCGCCGTCCAGATTGATGGCGGTGGGCTTGTCGCAGAGGATCTTCACGCTGTCCGTCCGGAAATGGCGGATGACGTCGGGGTAGTCCTTGTACCGGCCGTTCTTGTATTTCCCGATGATGGAGGACACCTGCAGACGGCTCACCTTCTTCACAAGAAGCACGTCCAGAAGCCCGTCGGTGGGGTCGGCCTCCGGCACGGGGTTGAAGCCGCCGCCGTAGAACCGCCCATTGCAGACGCAGATCATGGTCTGCTGGGCGTCAACGGTTTCGCCGCAGATCTCAACCACATAGTGTTCCGCAATGCCCCGCACCACGTTCACCACCGTGGACGCGGCATAGGCGCGGAAGCCCTGCAGCAGGGGAAGCCGCTTGTACCGGGCGACGTCGGTGCCGATGCGGGCATCCAGACCCACGGAGCAGATGTTCAGGGCGTAGTCGTCGTTGCAGCGGATCATGTCGAAGGTGACTTCTTTGGCGTCCAGCAGCCGTTCCAGATCGGAGAAAGCGGCAGGTTCGCTGAAGAGCCGGACAAAGTCGTTTCCGCTGCCGCCGGAATAGGCGGTGATGGCCAGATTGGGAAATCCCGCAGCCCCCGACGCGACTTCGTTCAGGGTGCCGTCGCCGCCGCAGGCGTAGACGCGGTATTCTTCCCCGGTCTCTCCCGCTTCCCGGGTGATGCGGCGGCATTCTCCCGGAGCCTTGGATACCTCAACGCGGTAGTCAAGCCCCCGGGCATTGCAGCTTTCCACAATGGCGGCGGTGTATTGCTTTGTGTGATCCCAGCTGCCCGCAGCCGGGTTGATGATGAACAGGTGTTTCATTTTTTGTCATCCCTTTTCTGGTTTTTCCGGGAATTTTCGGTGTACATATAGTAGTCGCACTTGATCATGCCGTTGTAGAGCTTGCGCTTCTTGTCGGCGCGGCGGCCAAAGTAATGCTCAAACTCCGGTTCGGAGGTGATGATGAATTTCTTCCAGCCGTCGGCGTATCTCAGGTGCCGCCCCAGCGCGGCGTAGAGCCGCTGGGCGCTCTGCTGTTCCAGCATCCGTTGGCCGTAGGGCGGGTTGCCGATGAGAATGCCGGACTGGGCGGGCAGGTCCATTTTGGTGGCGTCGCCGTCGGCGAAGCGGATGATGTCGCCTACCCCCGCCTTCCGGGCGTTGGCCATGGCAAGAGAGACGCACTTGGGGTCGCTGTCCGAGCCGAGGATCTGGTATTTTCCATGGAATTCCTTCGCTTTTGCTTCTTCCCGAATCTCGTCCCAGACTTTCCCGTCGCACCATGCGAATGCTTCCGCCGCAAACCGGCGGCGGCCGCCGGGGGCGGCGTTCCGGGCGATCAGCGCCGCCTCGATGGGAATGGTGCCGGAGCCGCAGAAGGGGTCCCACAGAAATTCCCGTCCCCGGTAGCGGGTCAGCTGAACCATGGCGGCGGCCAGCGTCTCCCGCAATGGCGCGTCGTTGCCCACGGCGCGGTAGCCCCGCTTGTGGAGGCCTTGGCCGGAGGTGTCCAGATACAGTTGCACCCGGTCGTTCATGATGGAAAATTGCAGCTGGTACTTTGCCCCGGTCTCCGGGAGCCAGCTGACGCCGTATTTTTCTCCCAGACGCCGGGAGGCAGCCTTCTTCACAATGGCCTGACAGTCCGGAACGCTCATAAGCTGGCTGTTTAAGCAGTGACCCTTCACCGGGAAGCTGCCGTCTTTGGGGATAAAATCTTCCAGATTTGCATGGTAGACTCCCTGAAACAGCTCTTCAAAGGTCTTAGCAGGGAAGTCCGCCAGCACGATCAGCACCCGTTCGCCGGTGCGCAGGCAGATATTGGCCTTGGCCATGTCCCGCGCTTCTCCGGAAAACAGCACCCGGCCGTTTTCCACCCGGACGTTGGGGATATCCAGCCGCCGCAGCTCGTCGCCGGCAATGCCCTCAAGCCCGAACAGGCAGGGGACGGAAAACTCATAAGTCGACATAACATTCCACCTCAGGGAAGAATTTTCTTCGGCTTCATGTACCGCTCCTCCTCGGAGAAGATGCAGCCGCAGTATTTCTGCATGTAAAAGCCGTGTTCCCGGGCAAAGTCCTGTCCGGCGCGGAAATAGGGGCGGAAATCCCGGTACAAAAACTGCACGCCGTACTCCGCCGCCGCCCGCTCGGCCACCTCCCGCATCAGCTCGTGCTTCTGGTAGGGACTGATGAACAGGGAGGACGTAAAGCTGTCGAAGCCGCCCTCGGCGGCCTGACGGGCAGTCTCAAACAGGCGCATTTCGTAGCACTTGACGCACCGCCCCGGAATGTCCTCCACCACCGCCCGGACAAAGGGGCGCAGACCGTAATCGTTGCGGACAATCAGAGGAAGTTCAATTTCCTCGGCGTAGGCCTGCAGGCAGTTGCGCCGGGCGCGATACTCGGTGACGGGATGGATATTGGGATTATACCAGAAGCCCGTAACCTCGAAGCCATCGGTTCGAAGCACCTCGATGGGCTGATTGGCACAGGGCGCACAGCAAATGTGCATCAGGGTTTTCATGGAAGCCTCCTATGGCAGACAGAATACGCCGCAGCAGCGGCCATTCCGTCTATCGTATCACGGAATAGCGAATTACGCAAGAGATTGGAAAAACGTTTCTATCCGGTGTTACGGCTCCAGACTTCCCGTCAAGCCGTCCTTGTAAAGCCCGGTGATGCGAACGCGGCGCACCTGATTGTGCAGCCCCTCTCCCGGGACATAGACCTTCACATAGTTGGACGCGTGGCCTGTGAACAGGCCGTCCTCCACACTTTCAAACAGGACGCTCTGCACGGAGCCGACAAGCGCTTCCCGGTAGGCGCGGCTCATTTCCTCGGCTACGGCAATGGCCGCCCGGCTGCGCGCTTCCTTCACGGCATTGCCGTGCTGCCCCGGCATTTTGTCCGCGGGGGTTCCGGGACGGCGGGAATAGGGGAAAATGTGCATTTCCGCAAAGCCGCACTTGCGGATAAAGGCAAGGCTCCGGGCAAATTCATCCTCCGTCTCCCCGGGGAAGGCCACGATCATGTCCGTGGTAACGGCACAGCCCGGGAACCACGTCCGCAGCAGGCAGACGCTTTCATAGTACCGCGCGGTATCATACTTCCGCCGCATTCGCTGCAATACCGTGTCGCACCCGGACTGCATGGACAGGTGGAACTGGGGACAGAGGTTCGGAAGCCGGGAAAGCCGCCGGCAGAAATCCTCCGTCACGATTCGCGGTTCCAGACTGCCCAGCCGCACCCGCAGCGCCGGAACGGCGGTGCAGACCGCCTCGATCAGCTCCGTGACCGCGGGCTTCCCGGGAAGGTCGGCGCCCCAGCTGGCGATCTCAATGCCCGTCACCACGATCTCCCGGTAGCCCCGCCGGGCAAGCTCCTGCGCCTGGCTGACGGCCACGTCCACCGGTGCGGAACGAATGGGGCCCCGGGTGTAGGGAATGATGCAGTAGGAGCAGAAATTCACGCACCCGTCCTGCACTTTCAGCATGGCGCGGGTACGTTCCTCCAGTCCACCGGCAGGGAGGACTTCAAACTCCCGGCGGCGCAGAGCGTTGTCCAGCTGTTCCGCCCGGATTTTGCCCTCCATGGCAGACAGCATAAGTTCCACAAATTCCCGCCGCCCGCCGCTGCCGCCGATGATGTCCACTCCCAGCGCACGCACCGCCTCCGGGGCGTGCTGGGAGTAGCAGCCGCATACGCCGATGACGGCGTCGGGATTATCCCGGCGGCACCGGCGGATGACCGCCCGGTTTTTCTTGTCCGCCACGGCGGTGACGGAACAGGTGTTGATAATATAGCCGTCGCAGGGCTGGTCAAACTGCCCGATCTCGTGCCCAAGCTCCGTCAGCAGCTGCTCCATGGCCTGCGTCTCGTATTGATTTGTCTTGCAGCCAAGGGTATAGAATGCAAATCTCATATGTCAAATCCACCAATAAAGATGTCAAGAATTTGTATTAATCGTCCAAACCGACAGTTGAAATTTCGGGGAAAACTGCTATAATAATTGTCATCCACCGATGATACGGGGAAGTTAGTGCCACCGCCGGATCATTCCCCCCAATTATACACGAAAAAAACAGGTTTGTACAGTTGCAGGAGGTACTTTTGTGCGGGAATTTCAGGTTCGGCTCCAGTCGGTTCAGGATGTTCAGGAATTTGTGTCGCTGTCCACGGCGCGGGGGTTCCCTGTTATTATCCGGGACGCCAACAACAAGGCCAACGGAAAGAGCTTCATGGAAATGTTCTGTCTGGATTTGTGCGGCCCCCTGCGGGTGGATGCGGATTGCAGTGAGGAGGAGCTTGCCGCCTTTTGCGGTGATGTCGAAAAGTTCCTGATCAAATAAATATGGCTCTAGCAGCACCGTCCTGGGAATACTCGGGGCGGGTTTTTTTACGCCTTCGGCGGCGGATGTTTGACAATCCCTGCGCTTCATGGTATCATAACCCTATCTTAACAGGAGGCGTTCCGATGCAGTTTCTATACTATGCCCTGTTTGCCGCCGGCATCGTGGCGGTCGATCAGCTCTCCAAGTATTTTACCGTTGCGTACATTCCCCTTTACACGGACATTTCCTTTATCCCCGGCGTCCTGAATCTGACCTACGTGCAGAATTCCGGCGCGGCCTTTTCCTCCTTTGAGGGGCAGCAGTGGCTGTTTGCCCTGATTTTTCTGTTCTTTACCGGGCTGATCGTCTGGGAGTATTTCAAAAAGAAGATGGCCTTCACGCCCTTCGAGCGCTGGTGCATTGCGGCGATTTACGGCGGCGGCCTTGCCAATATGGTTGACCGGCTCCGCATGGGCTACGTGGTGGACATGATCGAGACGGCCTTCATGGACTTCCCCGTGTTCAATGTGGCGGACTGCTTCATCACCTGCGGCTGCGTGCTGCTGATGGGACATCTGGTGCTGTTCAACAAGGCATTCTGGAAGGATAAGAAAAAATGACCTTATTTGCCGACACCGCCGGGGAGCGTCTGGACGCGTTTCTGGCAAGACAGCCCGGAAATTTAAGCCGCAGCGCGGCGCAGAGACTCATTGAAGAGGGCATGGTCACGCGAAACGGCGTCCCCGGGAAGAAAAACGACCGCCTGAACGTCGGCGACCGGGTGGAGTACACGATCCCCGAAGCAAAACCCGTGGACATCGTTCCCACCGAAATGCCGCTGGATATCGTCTACGAGGACGACGACCTGCTGGTCATCAACAAGCCCAAGGGGCTGGTGGTGCATCCCGCCGCCGGACACGCCGACGATACATTGGTCAACGGCCTGCTCTACGCCTTGGGAGACAACCTTTCCGGCATCAACGGCGAGCTGCGCCCGGGAATCGTCCACCGCATCGATAAGGACACGTCGGGGCTGCTGGCGGTCGCCAAAAACGATTACGCCCACACCATGCTGGCCTCTCAGCTGAAAGACCACACCATGGCCAGAACCTATGAGGCCATTGTCTGCGGCGTTATGAAGGAGGATTCCGGCACCGTGGACGCGCCCATCGGGCGGCACCCCACGGACAGGAAGAAGATGTGCGTCACCCAGCGGGGCGGACGGAACGCCGTCACCCATTGGGAGGTGGTGCGCCGCTACAAGGGCTATACCCACATCCGCTGCAAGCTGGAAACCGGCCGCACCCACCAGATCCGGGTACACATGGCCTACATTGGTCACCCCATTCTGGGGGACACGGTTTACGGCCGCAAAAAGCCGGAGCTTGGGCAGAGCAGCCAGTGCCTCCACGCCGGGACGCTGTGCTTCCAGCACCCGAGGGACGGACATCCGGTGATGGTTTTCGCCGAGCTGCCCCAATATTTCCGGGAAGTATTGGAAAAATTGGAAAGAATGACATAGAAATCAGGAGAATGTTATGGGAAAATTTTCGGATATCCTGCTCACCGTGGACTATGACCGGACGCTGACAGCGCCGGATTCCTCCATCCCGGAGCGGAACTTGGAAGCCATCCGCTATTTTATGGAAAACGACGGTGCGTTCACTGTCAACACCGGCCGGAGCGTGCCGATGATTCAGGTATTCCGCGACCGCGTACCCGTAAACGCGCCGCTACTGCTGTACAACGGCTCGGCGGCCTATGATCTGGCGACGGAGAAGCTGCTGTTCTGCCATGAAATTCAGCTGGACCTGTGGCAGACCGTTCGGGAGTGCATGAGCCTGTTCCCCGACCTGACGGTGGAGGTGCAGGGATTGGACGCCCACTACCGGTTTACGGAAAATCCGGCCTGGGACGCATTCAGCGACCACAACCAGTGCGCCCACGGCCTCGCCAGACCCGGGGATGACCTTGGACCGTTTCTGAAGTTTACGCTGTACGGGGAATTCCGGGACGTGACGGTGGCAAGCATGTTTGACGGCACGCCGGAGGAGGTTCGCCGGATGGACGACGCCGAGGCACAGCTGAAAGCACGTTTCGGCGCGTACTGCGAGGTGTTCCGGGCGGCGACCCGGATCATCGATGTCCATGCCAAGGGCGTCAGCAAAATCCGCTCTGCCCGGGAATTACAGCAGCGGCTGGGGCGGAAAATTCTGGTGTGCATGGGCGACGCGGACAACGACATTTCCATGCTGGAGGGTGCGGACTGGAGCTTCTGTCCGGCGGACGGCATTGTGGCGGATCGGTTCCCGAATGTGTGTCCCTGTGCCGACGGCGCCGTTGCGGACGTGATTTATGAAAAAATCCCGGAGATTCTGCGAACCAACCCTTGACATCTTGGCGTGATTATGGTAAAATCCTATGGCTGAATCAGTCAGGTCATGGGCTTTTGCGGGTGTAGTTCAATGGTAGAACACCAGCCTTCCAAGCTGGATACGCGGGTCCGATTCCCGTCACCCGCTCCATAGAAATGCGCCAGTAGCTCAGCCGGATAGAGCAACTGCCTTCTAAGCAGTAGGTCGGGGGTTCGAGTCCCTCCTGGCGTGCCACTTGCTGCAAGCGTCAGGTAGGATGTTGCATTGCGGTTCGCTGAAGTCTTTCTCAGGACTCGAACCATAAAATGCAACAGTCCGGTGGACTGTTGCCCGCGAGGGCTTGACCGAGCGGCTCCTTGATTTAACGAGTCCCTCCTGGCGTGCCATTCAGTAATTTAATATGGTGGATATGGCCTAGTTGGCTAAGGCGTCAGATTGTGGCTCTGAAGATCGTGGGTTCGAGTCCCATTATCCACCCCATAAAAACAGCACCATCCTTTGGATGGTGCTGTTTTTATGGGGTGGATTGGGACTCGAAAGGCCGTTAAGAAAACATGCCAGTGGCATGTTTTCAGGCCGTGGGAGAGTCCCATGATTTCAAGACGCAGCCCGTAGGGCTGTGGGTTGAAATCATCCGTCTACCGCCGCAGTTCGTTCCAAGCTACCGTTCTCCAACCAGAAAAAATCCCCACCCCAGACGGCGCAACACCATCCGGGGTGGGGACAACTATTCTGCGGTCAAGCCTTCAATTCCGGCAGCCCCGCCACACTGGTCAGCAGGCTCAGAACCCCCGCCAGAGCGGCGGCAGAACCCACCATGACCCAGTTTACGTCGCCAAGCACAGCGGCGGTTCCGATGGTCGCAGCGGCGGTCTGCGCAACGGTTTTCAGCGCCCGTACCCCGGCGGCCTTGATCCACGCGATTACCTTTTCCCTAGTCATAATCATCCCTCCTGAAAACTAACCCAGCCCGATTTGAGCCAGAACGAACCCCACGATCGCGGCAGCAATTGCCCAGATCAGCTTTTCCACGAACCCGTCCCAGCGCTTTCCGGGCTTCCGTTCCAGAGCCGTGACCTTGCCGTCCAGCTTGTCAACGGTGTCCGCGACCTGTTCCTGCTTGTTTGCCATGACCTCCATGGAGGTCGCCAGCCGGCTGATGACCTCGTTGGATTCCTCCAGTTTATCCAGTCTGTGACTGTTGGATTTCGACCGTTCCTCCACAGCGGTCAATCTTTGCTCATGCTCCAAGTCCATCCATAATTCCTCATTTCCTAACCTTTCCATCGAGCGTATCCTTGCCGGGTATCCACATGAATGCCCCAGCCGTACAGCCCGATTCCTCCAGTGTGCCCCAGAACTTCCTCCGCCGCGGCTTTCATCTCCGCCGGACTTGCGGCACTGTGCAGATCAGCGGCAAGCCCAAACAGATGCTGAGAATTGGCCACGCCGCCGACCTCCGCATTGTGCGCCGCGCACCGGACGCCGGAGCCGCCGCCGTCCACAACGGAAACCGGCACGCCCAGCCGCCGCCGGATCTCATCCACAGTGCGAACCATGGATTCCTGCGGCTCCACCGGGAACCCGCCGCACCGGCCGCAGGGGCAGCGGAACTCATCACGCTTGAAATACCGGATATCCCCCCACCAGTCAGGCGACTGATTCCCCATGACGGGCGTGTACATCCGTCCAGTCGCTACAGCCGAAAGAAGCGCCCCCTGCGTCTCGGGACCCGGTACGCCGTCCTGCCGGAGCCCTTCCTGCTGTTGGAAAACCAGTACCGCTGCCGCGGTTTTCAGGCCGTTAACGCCATCCACCGCGCCGGGGTTGTAGCCCAGATAAGTGAGCAAGCACTGAATTTGTTCAACTGTCACCCTCCGTCCTCCGTCACAGTGTTACCAGTTCTTCCATGCCGGAACCCATGAGGATCTCCTTCACCTTATTCTTCAGCAGCCGGGGAACGTCCGCAAAGTTTTTTTTACCCAGCATGATCTGCTGCGCCCACAACATAGCCATCATAAACATCATCCTTTCTGAATGTTCAAGCATACACGATCTGCGACATCTCCATCAGGCACTCGGTAAGCACCTGATTCTGCGCTTCCAGCTCTGCAATGCGGTCATCCGGGGTAGGCTCCGGTTCCGGTGCTTCGGCTATTGCCCGCTCAATCTCCGCGATTTCCTCCGGAGACATATCCCGAATTACGCCGTTTTCACAAATTTTCACAGCTTTTATCCCTCCTTACGCCCGCACGCCGTAAAGAACGAATTTACAGCCGGGATAAATCAGCATACCGGTTCCGCCGATGGAGGTAATGGGCTTCGCCCAGAGCGAATCCGTGAAATACTTCACGTAGGTGCTAGCGGAACTGCCATACATGCCCATGTTCTCACCCCATCCACCGCCGGTTGAACGCAATGCGCTTTCTATCACCTGTACCCCGGAAACATCCACCTCATAGACGGCTCCCACCAGACGGTCAGTTCCGACCTTAGGCCAAAGGGAAGTATAAACTGCCGGGCTGGGATTACCGGTGTTTTTCCCGTTGAGCATGGCAAACGTGATGTTCGGAATGGTGCTCCCGCCGGTATACTTGGGGAATTTCCCGCAGAGCCGCGCTTTCAGGAGGGAAAAGGGCTGGCCATTAATGTCCTTGTCGATAGTCAGCGCATTGCTTTCTTCCGCGTCGTCGGGGATGATGATTTCTGCTATCTTTTCCCATTTTTCGCCGCTTTCCGCTGCTTCCCACGCGGTGGGCTTTCCATCGGTATCCACGGCCTTGACTTTTATCGTCTGCCCCACCGTGGCCGACGTAAGGCCGAGGGAAATGTCCGTGCCGCCGGAGCCGCCGCCCTGTCCGTCCGCACCCTTCGGAATGCCAAGATTGAGCAGCGGATTCTCTGCCGTGCCGCCCATGCTGGCAGTCGCGTTGCTGCCCGCCGGAAGGGTCGTGACCGTGCCGATCTGGATATCGGGGACTGCACCATTCTCGCCCCGGCTGGGCTTCCCGGTATCGGTGTTTCCCAGATACCAGTTCCCGTTTTCACCGATGGCCGGAGTGATGCCGTCCTTTCCGTCCGCACCCGGAGAACCGTCCTTACCAGACGCACCAGCCGCTCCCGGAGTGCCGCCTGCACCCCTCGACGGCTTGCCGGTATCGGTGCTGCCCAGATACCAGTTCCCGTTTTTGCCGATGGTCGGGGTAATACCGCCCTTTCCGTCAGCACCTGTTCCGAGCGGATTGGCTTTCAGGTAGTCCTCCACGATTCTCTGCACCTCAGCCGGGGCAATCTCGCCGCCCTTTGTCAGTGCTTCGTTGATTGCCGCCACGAGATTGGACTTCGCCTCGGTGTCCAGCGTACCCAAATCGCCGACCATGGCCTGAATCTGCGCCCAGACCGGCAGGGAAGGGGCGGTGGAGGCATCGCCGGAAGGGGTTGCCGCGCCCTGAATCACACCAAGCTCCGTCCAGATGGTGGGGATGGCCACATGGTTCTCGGCATCCACGCCGTACACGCCCATGTACAGGCTGCCTCCTGCCTTGCTGACCACCTCAGCAGGTATCACGATTTCGTTTCCGGCATCCAATACATCCTTCGTCGCCGCGCCCCGAAAAACCACCGTTTTCCGGAGGGAATCCCACGCGAGGTCCGTGTATTCGACGGCAACTACCGCACCCACGATCCCGCGGGGAATCGGCTCCAGACGAACCGTCTCGCACCGGCACCCGCTGACCCGTACTTCTGCTATTTTCATTTCATCATCCTTTCTGCGGGATGGGTAGTACATCCTGCGACCTTACACGCAAAAGAGCCGGATGTTGCATATAAAGCGGGAGAAGTGGCAAAAAGCCCCGCTGCCAGAAGGCAGCGGGGCAGGGGAGTCATACTGAACTCCAATTAAAATCTTTAAAAAAGATTTTAATTGCCTGAAGGGCATGGAGTTCATATGAGACTTGTTTTGTGATTTCTTTCCTTATAAATCACAAAACAGGCAGCGCCATTAGGCGATGCCTTCCTGATTAAAATCAAAGATTTTAATCAGGAAATAGTATCAGACATAAAATGCGCCCATTTTTTGATGGGTGGTCAAAATGGAGCGTATCGGTACCGATACGCTCCATTTCTCGTGCATAAGCCCCTTGGCTCTCCCAGAGGGAGAGGCAGGGGGTGCAGTTCATTATCCCGCTGTGCATGTTAACTGCCTAACGCGGCCCGCCCATTCCGCAGGTGACGCGTCTCTCTTACCTTATTTCCCGTTCAGGAAGTCGGACAGGACTTGGAAATACTTCAGGTTCTGCACTTCCCGGGAGTAGCTGATCTTGTTGGAGACGACGGCCTTGATGCGGTCCACATAGCTGTCATCAACCTCCACACCCTCGGCGGGAGTGAAGGTTCTGGACCCGGAATCGTAGGTGCCCTTGTCGGTTTTCCAGCTGTATTCCGGCCAAAGCACCAGCGGCTCCGTATCGGAGAACACATCCCGCCCCACCAGCAGGCGGGAATCGTAGTTCAGGCCAAAGAGATTCGACAGGGTGGGCAGAATATCCAGACTGTACACCGGCGTCTCCACCTTCAGATTCTTATCTTCCAGACAGCCGCTCCAGATGATCAGGGCGTTGCTGTCACGGGTAAACCGATTCATTTCTGTAACACCATAAAGTTCGGTCAGGTAATTTTCGGCATTTCCCCAAGTGGCGCTCCGTTCCAGACCGTAGGGATAGTGATCCGGGCTGATGACGATTACCGTGTCGTCGGCAATACCGGCCTCCTCCAGCTGACGGATCAGCGATTCCATGGCCATTTCCAGCTCCATCTGAGCGGCAAGGTAACACTTCACCGTCTCGGAGCCGTCATAATCCACCAGATCGTAATTTTTCCGGGACATGGCGTTGGCCTTCAGGGAGTAGCCGCAGTGGCCGGAAACCGTCATGTAATAAATGCTGAAGGGCTGCTGGTCAATGTACTGGGGCACGGAAATATCGATCATTTCCAGATCGCTTTCCGGCCAGACCGGCGTGATCCCTTCCAGACCGCCGTAGCGCGCCAGAAACCGGTCGTAGCCCAGCTTGGTGTGGGTCTTGTTCCGGTCATAGAAGTCCGCAAAGTGGTTGTGATAGGCGGCGGAATAGTAATCCAGCTTCTGGAGCTGATGCCCCATGGTCAGGAACAGATCCTGATAGACGGCCTGCTTCATGCACATGCCCACATCGGCCGGCACCAGACCGATCACATTGGAAAACTCGCCGGTGGTGGTACTGCCGCCCCATGCGGGCTGGTAGTAGTCGGTAAACTGGATGCCTTTGGTAGCCATCCGGTACAGAGTGGGTGTCCGCTCCGGGGCGATGACCTGCTTTGTGAAAGCTTCGGCGGTGATGAGGATCAGGTTTTTCCCGGCAAACATGCCGGTGTATTCGTTCTTTTTGGAGGGAGTCAGGGAAGATACGTACTGGCTGACGGCGTTGATGCGGCTGTTGCCGGTGTTTGCGATCAGGGCATTAAAGTCAATGTCCATCACGTTGTCACCGTAGACGACCGCCTCCGTTTCCGCCGGGGCGGTTTCCTCCGCGGGGGATGAAGTCTCCGGGGAGCTTTCCGCGGGTGCCGCGGCTGAATCTACCACAACGAATTCCGGCGTTTCCCCGTCAGACCCGCCGCTGTTGATGGCATCAAGAGGAATGGCGATGTTCAGTCCGAACACCCGAACGGCGCTGTCAAAATTGTAGGCGCTGGAAAACCGGGCGGCATCCGTCCCTACGCCCCGGACGACACCGAAGCCCAGCAGATAAGCCGCCACAGCCCCCGCCAGCAAAAACCAGCGGGTCTTCCAGACGGTTTCGGTGGGACGCGCCAGCAGCGCAAACAGCAGCGCCGGCAGCAGCATGACCAGAATGCGCCAGAGATCATTCAGAACCAGCGAGACGACCACATCGCCGAAATCGGTGGTGACGCCCTTTGCACCGCCCAGCAGCATACGCATGGGCATGAAGCTCTGATAGGCGTCATTGACGAAGTACTCCACAATGTAGAATACCGATACCACTGCCGCCAGCGCGGCGGTGACCCATTTTCCCCACGTCCTGTGGCCGATAAAGCCGGCGATCTGCCCAAGCAGTCCGCCGAAGCCCAGAGCGAACAGCACCACTGCGGCGAACCGCCCAAGGGAAAAGTCGTTCATCGTCCACAGATGAAGCAGTACCTCGCAATATACGACTGTCACCAGAGAAAACAGCCATCCGGGAATGGGGATGTTCTGAAAAAGCTTTTTTATTTTGCCGGGATTTTTCTTTAGGGTACTCATTTTTGCTTGGTCTCCTATGGCAGCGGGAAATGCTTACTGCCCGTCTCCTGCGGGTCTCGGCTTGCGGCGGCGGTGATTGGGACGGCGGCGGGGCCTGTCCCCGGACGCTTCGGGTTTCGCGGCTGCCTCCTGAGGCGCGGGCTTGGCCTGTTCCGGGGCGGCGTCCTGCACCTGAGGACGGGGCTTGCGGCGGCGATTCCGGGAACGGGAGGCCTTCGGCTCCGGACTTTCGGCGGTCTCCGGCTTCTCCTCCTCCGGGTCGTCTACGATTTTTTCCGTGCTGTAGCGGAAACGGATAGGCTCCAGCAGGGGCTTTTCCTCCGTCTGCTCCCGGCGGACGCGCTTGCCGCTGCCGGAAATGGGGGCAAGGTCTGCGGGAATGGGGGGATCGTTCTTTCTGGCCTTGCCGCTGCGCAGGACGGCAATGTCCTCATTGGAAAAGACGGAGATCGTCTCCGGATTATCTTCCATGCGCACCTTCACCCGCTGGCGCAGCAGCCCCACCTCCACCACGGTGCCCCGGCCTTCCGGGGTGTCCACGAAGGAGTCCATCCGGGGGCTGTTTCGGATCAGGTCTTCATAGGCGTCCTGCTCGTATTTCAGGCAGCACATGAGCCGCCCGCAGGTGCCGGAAATTTTGGTGGGGTTCAGGGAAAGATTCTGGGTTTTTGCCATTTTGATGGAAACTGGCTGGAAATCGTCCAGAAAACTGGCGCAGCAGAAGGGCCGTCCGCAGATGCCGAGGCCGCCAACCATTCTGGCCTTGTCCCGGACGCCGATCTGGCGCAGTTCGATGCGGGTGCGGAATACCGAAGCCAGATTTTTCACCAGCTCCCGGAAATCCACCCGCTCGTCGGCGGTGAAATAGAACAGAATTTTGCTCCCGTCAAAGGCCACCTCCGCGTTCACCAGCTGCATGTCCAGCCCATGCTCCGCGATTTTCTGCTGGCAGACCTCGAAAGCGCGCTTTTCCTTCGCCCGATTCTCCTGTATCGTTTTTTCGTCCTGAGGGGTGGCTCTGCGAAGCACCTTCCGCAGGGGTGCTACCACGTTTTTCGGCGGGATTTTGTGATTCCCGCCCACGCAGATGCCGAATTCCTCACCCCGGGCGGTGTCGATGATGATGTGGTCGCCGTCGGCGAAGCGCTGGCCGTCGGGGTCGAAAAAGTAAATTTTCTGCCCGGGACGGAACTGAATGTCCACGACCTCCACGTCCGTCTGGGGGGCTGTCTTGATTTGTTCTTCCATTGAATTTGCTCCTTATATCATACAGGATGCCGTATGCGGCTTCCTGATTATTTCCAACCTATCGCAGCGCCCATTCCAGCCAGCCGCACACGGCGGCGGGGGAGACGTTGCCCGTCGTGTAGTCCACCGCTTTTTGCAGGCACTGCACGGCGTTCAGCAGCTCCGGGCTGCTGCGGCTCTGGGCGAGTTTCCGGGACAGGGGCGACACCGCCCGGATGCCGCTTCGGCTGGCAAGGGCGCTTTCCAGCAGCTCCCGCCAGCCTTCCAGAATGTCCGCCAGCGCGTCCCGCTTCCACTTTTCCATGGGCGTCAGGGTCTGCATCAGTCCCAGCGCGTCCCGGGCGGAAAACGCCTGAACAAAATCCCGTGTCTGCTGGGGCAGCTCGCCGCCGCCACTCAGCAGCGACATGGCTTGGCCCAGAAAGCCGCCGCTGCGGTCGATGGCGGCGGTAATGTCTTCCTCCTGCGCCTGAGGAAACTCCCGACGGAGTTGGCCGCGGAGAACGTCCTCCGGCAGCGCCTGCATATTCAGTTCCGTACATCGGGAACGGACAGTGGGCAGCAGCTTGTCCGGATTGTCCGTGAGCAGAAGAAACACGCCATATTTCGGCGGTTCCTCCAGAATTTTCAGCAATGCGTTCTGCCCGGGAAGACCCATGTCCTGCGCCCGGGGGAACAGGTAAATTTTGTACTCCGATTCGTTGGGCTGGATGTACACATCCGCCCGCGCCTGCCGGATCAGGTCAACGGTCACAGTCTTCTTCTCCGGGTCGTCCACGGTGATGAAGTCCGGGTGGCTGCCGTCCATCACCTTGCGGCAGGGGGTGCAGCGTCCGCAGGGCTTATCCTCGCCCTGACAGAGGATCGCCGCCGCAAGCAGCTTTGCCAAAGTATGCTTGCCCGAACCTTCCGGCCCGGAGATCAGGTAGAAGTGGGAAACATGCCCTTTGGCAAGACTCCGGGTCAGATTCTGTTTCAGCCGGTCATTTCCCAGCAGAGCGTCAAAGCCCATGCTTCCCACCTCCTTGGATTCTTTTTGGTCGCTTAGCCCCACAGTACGGACAGCATGGGGATGATCTGCTTCTTCCGGCTCATGACCTTGGGCAGGAAGACGGTGTTGTCCTTGGGGATCACGTTGAATGCCTGCCGGATGGTGTCGTCGTCGCCTACGTAAATGATCTGGGTGCCTTCCAGCAGCACGTCGGTGAGCATCATGATCACCAGATCGAACATCTTCTCGTCGGCGGTCTTCTTCATCAGCTTCAGGAATTCGTCCTTGCGCTTGAGCACGCTGGGACTGTCCACACAGGTCAGCTGGGACACGGCCAGACTGTGCCCCGCAATATGGAATTCCTTGTAATCCGTGAAGAACACCTCCTCGACGGACTTGTTTTCCACGGCGGCAGAGAAGATTTCATGTCCCAGCTCGTCCAGAGACACGTCGGCGATCCGCGCCATGCGTTCCGCCGTGCGGATATCCCGGGGGGTGCAGGTGGGGGACTTGAACATAACGGTGTCGGAAAGAATGGCCGCCGCCATCATGCCCGCCAGCTTGGCTGAGGGCATCAGCCCCCGATCCTGATACATCTCTGCAATGATGGTGTTGGTGGAACCCACCGGCTCGTTGCGGACGTAAATTGGATTGCCGGTCTGGATGTCCGCCAGCCGGTGATGGTCGATAATGGCGAGAATTTCCGCTTCCTCCAGACCGGGGACGGACTGGGAAGCCTCGTTGTGGTCAACCAGAACCACCTGCTTGCGCCGGGGGCGGAGCAGATGATACCGGGTCAGAATGCCAACGACCTTCTCGTTGCCGTCCAGAATGGGATAGCTGGGATGACGGTATTTCAGCACCATATCCCGCACGGTATCCACCCGGTCATCCAGATGGAAGCTGACCACGTTCTGGGTATTGCAGATCCGCTCCACAGGGACGGACTGGAAAATCAGCCGCGCCGCCCGGAAGGCGTCGTAGGGGGTGGAGATGATGCAGGTTTCCGTGGGCATGGTGCGCAGTTCCTCGGAAATTTCCGCCTGACACAGCACCAGACAGCTGACGTTCAGCTCCAGCGCCCGGCGGATCATGTCCGGCTGGTTGCCGCAGAGCACAATGCTCTCCCTGGAATGGAACAGCAGATTCTCCCGGCTCTGGGGCAGGGCAATCGTGACCTCGCCGGAGATGGTGTCGGTGCTTTCTCCCGCATCGTTTAGAATTTTGCCCTCCAGAACGGAGATGGCGTTGAACAGCGGCACCTCTTCCAGCACGCCGGAATTGGTGCGGGACATGTTGTAGTCCGCGATGTCCGTCCGGGACAGAATGCCGTACAGGGTGCCGTCCTCGTTGACCACGGGGATGGAGGCAATGGCGGGGTAAGCCTGAAATTCGTCCCAGGCGCGCCCCATGGTCACACCGCCGCTTAAGATGGGAGGCTTGTCAAAATCCAGATCCCGCACCTGATTGTACAGGTCAGTGATGCGCTTGGGAGGCAGAAAGCCGAACCGGTCCAGCACGATCTGGGTCTCGTCGGAGACACGGCCAAGGCAGGCCGCTTCATACTCCCGATCCCCGCAGGCGTTGCGCAGCGCCGCGTAGGAAATGGCTGCCACGATGGAGTCCGTGTCCGGGTTCCGGTGGCCGGTAACGTAGATGGGATCCATAAGGTAACCTCCTTTATTTGTCGGGAAGGGTCAGATGGTGACCTCTCCCGCAAGATTCTGACCGAACAGCTCCGAGACCTGCGCCGGATTCATGCCCTGACCGATCGCCCACATGAGCTTGGTCATGGCGGCTTCGGAGGTCATGTCCCGCCCCTGAATGACGCCCAGCTCCAACAGCTTGCTGCCCACCTGATACACCTGCAGGTCGGCGCTGTCGTACAGGCATTGGGTGGTCACTACCACGCTGACGCCGTCCTCCACGCAGCGGTGGATGCCCCGCAGTCCCCGATGCAGCACGTTGACGCCCCCAAGGCCGAAGGCTTCGATGACGATGCCCTTGTAGCCCATGGCGGCCAGCATGTCGAAAATGGCCGGATTCAGTCCCGGCGTGAGCTTCAGGAGGAATACCTCCTTGCTGATATCGGAAAGCAGCTTGCTTTCGCCGGTGCGCCGGGGCAGCACGTCGGCGTCCACCACCAGCCCCCGGTTGCTGACCAGAGCGGCATAGCGGGCGTTGACGCTTTCAAAGGCGGAAAACCCGGAAGCCCGAACCTTCACCGCCCGGCATCCCAGCATGACCTTCCGGTCAAAGGCCAGAAACACGCCGGGTGCGCCGGAGGCCGCCATGGCAAAGGCGGTGCGCAGGTTGTCCGGGCCGTCGCTGAGCATATCCGTCAGCGGCAGCTGGGAACCGGTGAACACCACCGGAACGTCAATATTGGGCAGCATAAAGGTCACGGCGGAGGCAGTGTAGGCCATGGTGTCGGTGCCATGGGAGACCACGATCCCGTCGTAGCCCGCCCGGTCCTCGAAAATGTGCCGTGCGATCAGCTGCCATTCCTCCGGCCGGATGTTGGAGGAATCCAGACAGATCACGTCTTTCACGGAGATATCGTAATAGGTGCGCAGCTGTTCCAGCTCCCGCTCCATCACCTCGGAGCGCCGGGGTTCCAGCCCTTCGCCGCCGGGAACGGACGCGATGGTGCCGCCGGTGGTGAGAAGAAGTATCCGTTTCTTAGCAGTCATTGGCGACCTCGAAAAATTTTGGATGCAGACGCCCAAAACGAAAGGAAGAACATCCCTTCCGGGGCAATCCGCTACTATTATACCTTCCCATGGGGAAAATAGCAAGGGAAAAGAAAAATAACACCCCGGAAGAAATCTTCCGGGGTCAGCGTCTCAAAAAAGCCTCGCAGAGTTTGCCGCCCGCAGGCGGCAAATAAAGTCAGATCATTTTCTGCCAGGGCGTGTACCTGGCAGAAAATACCTCTCGGGCTGCGAAGTGTGCGAGTTGGCCGCCGTAGGGCGGCCAAGGAGTGCGCGTAGCAGACTGCAAGCTCCTTGTCCCAAAAGGCCAACGGCCTTTTGGGACAGTCTAAACCCCGGAAGAAATCTTCCGGGGTGCAGATCGGCATATTACAATCAGTCAGCGACGTAGGGCAGCAGGGCGATCTGACGGGCGCGCTTGATAGCGGTGGTCAGGTCACGCTGATGAGCGGCGCAGGTACCGGTGGTACGGCGGGGCAGAATCTTGCCGCGCTCGGACAGGTAACGGCGGAGCTTAGCGGTGTCCTTGTAATCGATGCTGGTCACCTTATCCACGCAGAACGCGCAAACCTTCTTGCGCTTACGCGGACGCATACGCTGTTCGTTAGCCATGGTGTTTCCCTCCTTGTAAGTCTTAGTAGAAAAGTTCAGTGAAGTTTAGAAGGGTAATTGAGCGTCGTCGTCCTCCAGCATCGCGAAATCGGATGCGGGAGCAGCGGCCGGGGCGGAATATCCGCCGCCGTAGCTGGGTGCGGGCGCGGGGTTGCTGTTATAGCCGCCGTTGCTGTTGCCATAGCTGCTATAATTGGACGTTCCCTCGTTACCGCGCTTGCTTTCGCCGAAATAGACGTTGTCCGCAACGATCTCGGCGGAACGGCGCTTGTTGCCCTCCTTGTCGGTCCAGTTGCGAATCTGGAGCCGGCCGGAAACCACGATCATGGAACCCTTGGTGAAATACTTGGAGACAAACTCTCCCGTCTGACGCCAGGCAACACAATCGATGAAGTCGGTTTCCTTTTCGCCGCCGTCTCTGCCGCCGAAGTCACGGTCAACAGCCACGGTAAAGCTGGCAACGGCGATGCCGCTGCCGGTACGGCGAAGCTCGGGGTCACGGGTCAGGCGACCCATGATGACAATGTGGTTCAGCATGAATTACGCCTCCACAGCGGTGGTCAGGCAGCGCATAACGCCTTCGGTGATCTTCATAACACGCTCCAGCTCCGCGGGGAACTCGGGCTTGCTCTCGAAGTTCATCAGGACGTAGTAGCCCTCGGCCATGTCGTTGATGGGATACGCCAGACGGCGCTTGCCCCACTCGTCGACAGAAGCGAGAGTACCCTCCGCCTCCACCATTGCCTTGAACTTTTCCACAAGTGCTGCGGTACCCTCCTCGCCCAGAGTGGGGTCGATGATGTAGAGCACCTCATACTTACCGGTGATCTTAGCCATGTTGATTGCACCTCCTTTTGGACTTTTGGCCCCCGGACGCGCCGGGAGCAAGGATATGTCCGCATTCGCAGACCAGTTTAGTTTACAGGAAAACGGCAGAAATGTCAAGGATTTTTTGAAGAAAACAGGGAATTCTCCGCAAATTTCTGCCCGCGCCTTCCGCTTCCTCAAATGTCCAGATCGTAAATCTTGGTAATTTCCGTCGGCCCTTCCAGCAGCAGAGAGGTGACGTTCCCGTTTTCCCCGTCAATGGTGATTTTCAGCGTGCCGCCCATGTTGTGGGCGGTGAGAACGCCGCCGGGAAGAAGCCCCTTCTTCCACAGCACCGAGGCCACGGAGCCGCAGCCGGTGCCGCAGGCGCGGGTGTAGCCCTCCACGCCCCGCTCGAAGGTCAGAATGCGGATCTCCCCGTCCCCCAGCAGTTGATAGAAATTCACGTTTGCCCCCTTGGGGAACGCGGGGTCAAAGCGCAGCGCCCGGAACGTTTCCAGCAGCTTGTCCGCATCCGCCCACAGGTCGCCCTTGTACTCCGCCACCGCGTGGGGAACGCCGGGGTGCCCCAGCTCCAGATAGGCCACGTCGCCCTTGCGGTGCAGATCCAGCACGTAGGGGTTGTTCAGCTTCACCCGGTACAGATTCTCGTCCAGCCGCCAGCCGGGGACAAGCCCCGCGTCGGTCTCCACGGTCATGACGTCTCCCGCCAGACCGATGTCGTGGCCGAACCGGCAGATGCACCGTGCGCCGTTGCCGCACATCTCTCCCCGGGTGCCGTCGGAATTGTAAAAATGCAGCCGGAAATCCGCCTTGTCAGAAACGTCCGTGGCCATGAACCCGTCCGCCCCCGTGATTGCGCAGCACTTCCGCGCCAGTGCCGGATAGTCCAGCGTCAGCCCACGGGCATCGATGACCATAAAGTCGTTGCCAGCGCCGTTCATATAGTAAACCTTCATAAAATCCACCTCAAAATTCTGTCTAAAGCGCCGTTTTACACCCCGAACCGGGTGAAATACGTGTACAGCGGCGTGAGCTTGGCGAAGAAGCCCGCCACTTCGTTTTCCAGTTCCGCGCCGAACATTTCGTCCCCCACGTCCTTGTGGCGGATGCACTCAATGCCGCCCTTCCACGCGAAATAGGGCGCAAGCGCGGGATTGTCCGTTTCCTTGGGGCGCTTGTACAGCTGCGCCGTGACAGGTTGTCCCACCGCCGCTTCCGTTTGGGCAATCAGATGCAGAAATTCATCGGGATAGGCGGAAATATACTTCCGGAATTCCTCCATCGCCGCCGTGCGGGGGTGCCAGAGGGTAAAGCCGTAGCTCACGCCCTCCGGGTTGATCTCAAAGAACAGGCAGGGATTTTCCGCCCACCACTCCACGTCCTGCCGGATGCAGAGCCACAGACTTTCCTTGTAGGGGTCGGGATGGTGCAGTCGGGCGTCCCGGTAGATGCGGCTGACCTTCAGGATCGTCCCCGGAATTTCCATAAAGGGCGCGAACAGGTCTTTTCCCAGCGCCTTCATCGGCTCGTACAGGGTACTGACGTATTGTTTTTTATGCTCTAGGAACCAGTCCCGGTTGTTGTTCATGCGGATGCCCCAGAGAAAATCGATGGTCTCCGGGGTGAAGCCGATAAACATGAAATCACCTCGTATGTCAAGTTTTTTCAGATAGACCCTAGTCTCAGCAGTGCCGTTCCAGAGGATCTTCCCGCTTCTGGCGGGTCTTGTAGATCACCTGACCCAGCTGCTTTCCGTCCACCGGCCGGTCGGGAATTTCAAAGGTATAGCGTTCGGTGGCGTTGATGAGGGTCGTGCCGTTGTAGTCCCGCACCCGTTCCCGTGCGCCGTAGCGTATGTGGACATGCCCGTGGACAAGGTACTGGGGGTGGTATGTATCCAGCAGCTCTACCAGAGATTCAAAGCCCCAGTGCGCCGGGTCGTCCCCGTCGCCGAGGCCATAGGGCGGCGCGTGGGTCACCACGATGTCCACGCCCCCCATGCGCTTGAGCTTCCACTTAAGCCTCTGGATGCGGCGGCGCATCTGCCCGTCGGTGTACTGGTGGGGGCCGGGGTGGTACTTGCGGCACCCCCCCAGACCCAGAATGCGCACCCCGTTATAGGTCACGATGTGGTCGTCGATGCAGTCGCAGCCCTCCGGGGGAACCTGCTTGTAGTTGGTATCGTGGTTCCCGTGGACGTACAGCAGCGGACACCGGGCCATGGTGACAAGAAAGCTCAGATACCTTGCGCTCAGGTCGCCGCAGGAGAGGATCAGGTCATACTCCTTCAGCCGTCCGGGAACGTAATTGTCCCAGAGCGCGGCGCATTCCTCATCGGATACGGTCAAAATCTTCACGGGGCTTCCCCTCCTTCTCTGCGGGAATTTTATCTCGGTAAATGCCCAGCTCCCGCACCATCTGCTGGGAGATCGGCAGAATCTGGTCAAAGGTGGGGATGCTGCCCACAATGTTGTCGCACAGCCAATCCATGTGCAGCAGCTCCTCCGGGGCAAACCCCCGGGTACCGTCGGACTTCACCGTACCGTCCTGGGCGGTAATGCGCCGCCGGAAGGGGTCGAGAACGCCGTCCTCCAAGCCCTTTTTCAGAATCTCCGCAAACTGATGCACGCCCTCCGGAAGCTTTTCGGACAGCCGGACGCCGATGACGCCGCTGTCCATGCCCAGCCAGTAGTTCAGGGCGGTGGATTCGCCCTTGTCCCGCTTCCAGCCTCCGGCGAAAATACTGCGGATGACGAATTCATAGAACTTGCCCCAGACCCAGACGGGCGTTCCCAGAGGGATCAGGTCGCCCCGGTCGTTCATCAGGTAGGTGCCGTAGTTGCAGAAGTCCAGATACATTTTCGCCTGGGTGGGCGCGTCCCGGTTGGATACCACCCGGATGCCGTCCGCCAGCAGGTCGGCCTGAGGCGTTCCCTTGACACAGGACCACCGCAGCTCGATCTGCGCTCGTGGGTTGGTCATCTGCGCCCCCAGCGCAAAGGCATTGATGGATGCGGGAACGCCGAAGATCGGGTAGGACGCGATATAGCCGATGCGGTTGTTCTGGGCCATGGCGCCCGCAATGGCGCCGGTGATGAACTTCGCCTCGTAGATACGCCCGTAATAGGTGCGGATGCTGGAATACGCCTGATCGACGGAGCAGTTGAGGAATCGCACCTTGGGATACTTCACCGCGGCCTTCAGCGTTGCGCGGCTTAAGGGGGGCGCGGTGATGAACACCACCTGCGCGCCGTCGGCTACCGCCTGCTCGATGATCGGCTCGGCCAGCTCCGGGTTGGCAGCGTCGAAGTAGCTGCGCAGGGTGACCCGGTCGCCGAACACCTTCTGCAAATGCTCCTTGCCCTCCTCGTGACCCAGCACCCATGTGCTGCTCCCGGGATTCATCTGGTGGACGAAGGCCACGTTCAGGTGATCGGGGCTTGCGGAAATGAACCGCTCCAAGAGGGACGCCTTGGAGGTATCCTCCGCCTTGGTCTGCACCTTGACGGCCTCCTGCTTCTTTGTGTTGGCGACCATGTCCTCCCGCAGGGCGGCGACGCTCTTTTTCAGCTCTGCGGTGGACAGCTGCCCCAAGTCGTGAAACGGGTACAGATCCAGCCACAGCAGCAGCGCTTCCTCGGGAAGGACTTCCTCCGGCGGCACCTGCAAAGCGCTGAAAGCGTCCCGGAAATAGTGGAAATAGGCGTTGAAGGTGCGCCGTTCCGATTCTTCCCAGATATCGTCACTTTTCTTGCCCAGATGGGACAGCAGGCGGGCATAGTCCCCGGGGTGGCGGAACTGGATGCAGTACAGGTGGGAAGCCTTGTAAAAATCTATGAATTCGTAGTAAGCCTGAATTCGCGGCTCATCGGTCAGGGGCGGCACGATGCGCTTGACGGTGCCGGGAATTCGGGGCGAGCCGAAGTGCCGCAGGACACTGACCCGCTTGTTGCCCTCCTGAACGTAGAAATTGCCTAAGTATTCATAGCACAGGATGGGGTCGGTGATGCCCGTTTCCCCCAGATGGGCAGCGCAGAGGTTGACCCACTTGACAGCAAATTCGGATTTGCTGTCCAGCAGGGGGCGGAAGGAGGCGGTGAAGGCCGTAATGCGCCCGGCGGATTTGGTGCCGATGATCCGTTCCGAGGGGATCTCTACCAGACCCACGTCCACCACGGAATCCGTATTATTTTCCGGCAGAATATCATCCAGCACGGCGGGGTAGGGCGACCGCCCCTCCATCACAAGCTCCCGGTATTCCTTCTGGCCCTGTTTCAGCGCCAGGTTGTATTCATCTAAAGCGGTTTGAATCGACATGGCAGCCTCCCAAGCAAAGTAGTTTTAACTGACGCTATGATACCACATTTTGGCCAGTTTGCAATCATTATGTGCACCTCCATATTTGCATTTCTTACGCAAAAACCCGCAAATCAGCCCCGCCGCAAGGAAATCTTAAGGCGCTTCGGTCCTCTCCGACTTGTTTTTTTAAGAAAAAACGAGTACAATGGGGAAAAACTAGCTTATGAAAGAGGTGGTTGGATGCCATCCAAAGACAATTCCGTTGCGAGCTGCGCCCAGCAGATCCTTACGCAGGTGAAAACCGTGGTCGTGGGAAAGGACCCCGTGCTGCTGTGGGTGCTGGCGGCAATTCTTGCCCGGGGACATATCCTGCTGGAGGACATCCCCGGCGTGGGGAAGACCACCATGGCGCTGGCCTTTTCCCGTGTGCTGAGCCTGAGCTGCAGCCGCGTGCAGTTTACCCCGGACGTTCTGCCCTCCGACGTGACGGGCTATTCCGTGCCCGACTCCGCCGGGGGAATGCGCTATCAGCCCGGCGCGGTGCTGTGCAATCTGTTCCTCGCCGACGAGCTGAACCGCGCCACTTCCCGCACCCAGTCTGCCCTTCTGGAGGCCATGGAGGAAGGACAGGTCACGGTGGACGGGGTGAGCCACCCCCTGCCAAAGCCCTTTACGGTCATCGCCACCCAGAACCCTACCGGCGCGGCGGGCACTCAGCTGCTCCCCGACAGCCAGATGGACAGGTTTATGGTGCGGCTGTCCATGGGCTACCCCAGCCCTAAGGACGAAGCCGCCATGGTGCTGAACCGGCAGGGCGGGAACCCCCTGCACGACCTGATTCCCCTGATGACCCGGGAGGACTTGACCGCCATACAGGACACGGTGGAGGAAACCTACCTCAGCGACAGCGTGGTCAACTATATTGTATCCCTCATCGGCGCCACCCGGAGCAGCCCCGACATCCTTCGGGGCGCAAGCCCCCGTGCGACGCTGGCTGTCACCGCCATGGCGAAATCCGTCGCCCGGCTTCGGGGGCGGGATTACGTGACCCCGCCGGACGTGAAGGAGGTCTTCGCCCACACCATCGCCCACCGCCTGATTTTATCCCCCAAAGCGGAAGCACAGGGAAAGCAGCCGCAGGCGGTATTGCAGGACATCCTTGCCGCCGTCCCCGCCCCCCGGCTTCGCTGACATGACCGGGCGCAGATTGTGGTATCTGGCGGCGCTGTTCGGCTGCTGGGTATTTTATATTGCCTACGGCGAGTGGTTTTCATGGTTGGCACTGATGATCGTAGGGGGACTTCCGTGGCTGTCGCTCCTTATCAGCATCCCCGCCATACTTTCCTTCCGCCTGTCCCCGGACGGGGCGGACGCCGTCCCAATGGGTACGGAGGCGGAAACATGGCTGCTGGGCAGCAGCGCGTTCCCGCTCCCGCCATTCAAGGGGAAGATACGCCTGCGCAGCTGCATCACCGGCCAAGTCCGGCGCTATCATCCGGGAACCGGCCTGCCTACGCAGCACTGCGGCGGCATCGTCGTCACGGTGGCGCGGGCGCGGGTCTGCGATTATCTGGGGCTGTTTGCCTTCCCGGTGGGAAAGGTGACGCCCAAAACCATTCTCGTCCGCCCGAAGTCCCTGCCCATCCCCGCCATCCCAGACCTTGACCGGTATATTGCCCGGGCGTGGAAACCCAAATCCGGCGGCTTTGCGGAGAACCATGAGCTTCGGCTCTACCGTCCCGGCGACAGCCTGAATCAGGTGCATTGGAAGCTCACCGCCAAGACCGGAAAATGGATGATCCGTCAGCCCATGGAACCCCAGCGGGGGCTGGTGATGCTGACCATGACTCTCCGGGGCACCCCGGAGGAACTGGACCGGAAATTCGGCCGATTGTTGTGGCTGGGGAAATATCTTGTGGAAAAGGACGTGCGTTTTGAGATCCGCACCCTGACCGCCGATGGTGTGCAGTCATCGTGGGTGCAGACGGAGCAGGAGCTGAATAAAGCCACCGATACGCTGCTGTGTGCCGGGGAAGCAAAAGAAGGCTCCATCCGGGACTTTGGCTTCGCCGCCTCATGGCAGTACCACATCGGAGGTGAGCCGGATGAAGCGTAAGATCTGGGTCACCGCCGGAATCGCGGCGGCGCTGGCCTTCCTGATCGCCTTCGGCGCGGTGGGATGCGTGGTCAGCGGGTTTGACCTGCCTCTGGACAGCTATGCCAAAGTGGTGCTGATCTGTGGGGCGGCGTCGGTTTTCTGTGCTGCGGCCTTCAGACTGAAATGGGGCGGCGCGGCGGTGCTGTGCGCGCTGGCGCTGGGCGCGGGCTATGTCTGGAAGCAGGACGAGGCAGCAGAGCAGCTGTTCGGGCTGCTGTACCGCATGACCTCCGTTTACAGCAGAGCCTACGGCTGGGACCCCGTTCAGCTGGCCGACGGCGCAGCGGCTGTGGATATTCCCATGGCCGTGCTGGGCGTTCTGCTGAGCGCCGCCGTGACATGGTCGGTGTGCCGGAAGCTGGGGGCAGTCCTCCCGGTGGCGGCGTCACTGATCCCCCTTTCCGCCTGCATGGTGGTGACGGATACCGTCCCGGATGTGCAGTATTTATTCTGCCTGCTGTTTGGCCTTATCATTCTGATCCTCACCAGCCGCGTCCGCAGACAGAGCGCCCCTCAGGGCAATCGCCTGACCGCCATGGCGGCGATCCCGGCGGCACTGGCACTGGCGGCGTTGTTTCTGGCATTCCCACAGGAGAGTTATGTAAACCGCTCGGAAGCGACCCGGGATGCCATTCTGTCGTGGTTCCAGAGCATCCCCGAAAAGGTGGCGGAAAACGTCCGGCAGGAAGTGACCGTTTCCGTCCCCGCTCAGGAGCCGGATCATGTGCGCCTTGCGTCTCTGGGACGCAGAACTGAATCGCCCATAACGGTGATGGAGGTCACGGCGGAGATCGGTGGTACCCTTTACCTCCGTGGGCAGGACTATGACGGCTACGACGGCATGACATGGACGGTCTCCCAGCACCGGACGGAGGACTTTTCCCTCACCGGGGAGGACTACGGCGAAGTGTCTATCCGCACCGTAGGCGAGCGGGCGCTATTATACCTGCCTTATTATCCCGCCCGGAGCATGGCGCTCATCGGCGGAAACATGAGCAACACCTGGGCATACACCGAATACGTTATTCCCCGCGCTGGTCTGCCGGACGACTGGCGGATAACGGCGATTTCGGGGACGGCAACCCCGCCTGACCTCAATTCCCCCTATCTTGCTCTCCCCGACGCGACCCGCGCCCGGGCGGAAGTCCTTCTTGCGAACATTCTGGGCGGCGCTTCCTCCACCGTGGAGAAGGCAGAGAAAATCGGAGATTATGTCCGTGCTTCTGCCCGGTACGACCTGAACCCCTCACGAATCGGCGAGGGGGAGACGGATTTTGCCCTGTGGTTTCTGGAAAGCGCCGAAGCGGGCTACTGCGTCCACTTCGCCACGGCGGCGGCGGTGCTGCTCCGGGCGGCGGGGATCGAAGCCCGCTACGTCAGCGGCTATCTGGTGAAAACCGCCCCCGGCACGCCCGCCGACGTTACCGAGAAAAACGCCCACGCATGGGCGGAATATTACGAGCCGACGCTGGGCGTCTGGCTGGTATTGGAGGCCACTCCATCGGATATGGCCGCGGCGCAGCAGCCCACCCCGGAGACCGTGCCGGGAGCCACGCAGGAGGCCGCCCAGCCGACCTCCCCGGAGCCGACGACCCCGCCGCCTGCAACTTCACCCTCCCACCCGCAGCCCCCCACCGAATCCGCGCCGCCTCAGCCGGATGCGCCAAAGCAGCACAACGTCGGAAAGATTCTGGCCGTACTGCTTGCGCCTGGAATGCTGGTTCTGGTGGTCACAGTCCAGCGGAGTATCCGCATCCGCCTGCGCCGCAGCAGACAGCAAACCGTCCGCCCCAACGCCCGGGGACTTGCCATGTGGCAGGAGACGGAGCTTCTGTCCAGACTTCTGCGCCAGCCGTCCCCGGAAGCGCTGGAAACGCTGGCACAGAAAGCCAAATTCAGCCAGCATACGCTGACAGCGGAGGAACTGGAACAGTTCACGGCATATCTGACCGACGCCCGGCATCAGCTGGAACAAAAACCATTGTATCTGCGGCTGGTTTATATGTATCTTTATGCAGTGATTTAAGGAGAACACCATGGAAGAAAAATTCATTGCCGTCTGGGCGGCGAACCGGGAAAAGGCAGAAAGCCTCGGCGTTCGAATGCGCCCCATCCCCGCCGGGGAAGCCATGAAAACGGCGCACCGCGCCTTGTCCGGCAGCCGTCTCAGCGACGGATTCAACGCCCTTCGGGAAAAGCACCGTCTTGACCTGTCGCTGGAAGCTCTGGCTGTGGACAAACGCTTCACGACGCTGTTCAGCGACGAGGAAGCCAACGAAGCCCTGACCCGTCTTCTGGAAGCGGGCTACTACGGCGGATAACGACAAAAAAGAGGAAGCGTATTTGCTTCCTCTTTTTGCTGCCTAATTCGTAAAACCTTACTTTTCCAACGCCATAACCTTATCGATCCGACGCTGATGGCGCGCTTCCCCGGAAAATTCCGTGCCGAGCCACACGTCCACGATCTCCAGTGCCAGGTTTTCACCCACGACTCCCGCGCCCAGTGCCATCATGTTGGTATCGTTGTGCAGGCGGGTCATTTTTGCCGACCATGGGTCGGACAGCAGGGCGCAGCGGATGCCGTCGATCTTATTGGCGGTGATGGACACGCCGATGCCGGTGGTACACAGCACAATGCCCCGCTGGCATTCCCCGCTGGCAACCGCCCGGGCGGCCGCAGCGGCAAAGTCGGGGTAATCGCAGCTTTCCGTGGAATAGGTGCCGAAGTCCTTGACCTCATGTCCCTGCTTTTCCAGATGCTCGATGACTTTATTTTTCAGCGCAAACGCGCCGTGGTCACAGCCAATGGCAATTTTCATAGTACAATCTCCTTTGTATTACAGTAGTTAAATCACATACCCGCCGCTGACGCCCAGCACCTGTCCGGTGACAAATTCCGCGTCTGCCAGATACGCGATGGCTTTTGCCACATCCATGGGCATACCATTGCGCCCCAAGGGCGTTTCCTCCGCCATTCCCGCGAGGATATCCGGGGCGACGTTCGCGCACATGTCCGTCAGAATGACTCCCGGCGCTACGCAGTTGACCCGGATGCCGCTGGGGCCAAGCTCTTTGGCAAGCGCTTTGGTCAAAGCAATTACCGCCCCCTTCGTGGCGGAATACGCCGCCTCGCAGGATGCGCCCACCTGCCCCCACATACTGGCCACTGTCACGATGCTGCCACGATGGGTCTTGAGGAAGGACGGCATGGCGGCGTTGACGCAGTGGTAAATCCCTCCCACGTTAACGGCGAACAGCCGGTGCCATTCATCCTCCGCCATCTGGGACAAAAGTCCAAAGTACATCGTCCCGGCGTTGCAGACAAGAATATCCACGTCCCCGATTTGAGAAAACGCCCGGTTCACGGCTTCCCCGTCCGCCACGTCGCAGCAAATGGCGGCGGCTCCTGTTTTGTCCGCCACAGCTTTCGCGGCGGTATGGTTTTTCTCGTACAAAAACGTCACCCGGTCGCCCCGTGCGGCGAACAGCTCGACCGTAGCCGCGCCGATCCCCCGGGAGCCGCCGGTGATCACAACATTCCCCATGGAATATCCCCGCTTTCCGCAGTCTCAAAAAAACAGGCTGCCGGGGCAGCCTTACCATATCTAAAAAGCCTCGCAGAGAAAAGCCGCCTTTGGGGGCAAGCCCCTTGCCCCCAAAGGCCACAGCCTTCGGGGACAAGATAGCCTGATTTATCGTCTTCTGCTCTTGGTGCGGTGATCCGCACGCATGGAGGAGAGCTTGTTGTCGGACTCGGACATGAACGCCTTCAGCTTTTCCTCAAACAGCTGGTCAGCCGTCTTGGGGGCGGCGGGCTGCATGGGGGCGCGCTGGGGGCGGTTCTGCGCCGGGGCGGAATTTTCCCGCCGGTAGCCGCCGTCCTGACGGGGCGCGCCGCGGTAGTTCCCGTTCCGATTTCCGCCGTTCTCACGCTGGGGCTTGGGTTCCAGGCGCTTGATGGACAGGTTGACCTTGCCGTTTTCCAGACCAATGACCATGACCTTCACGTCCTGGCCCTCGGTCAGGTGCTGCCGGATATCGCTGACGTAGGCATTGGCGACCTCGGAAATATGTACCATGCCTGTCTTTCCCTCCGGCAGGGAGATGAATGCGCCAAAATTGGTGATAGACTTGACTTTACCCTCTAAAATGGCTCCAACGGTTAACTCCATAGTATGCTGTGATTCCTCCATCTATTTTCAGTTAATGATGCACAAGGTTAAGACTGCGGCTGTAGATCCAGAATAAGGGTATTGGGGTCAGCCAGCCCCAGCTCGCTTCTTGCGATATCCTCCACGCTCTTCACCGAGCCCAGCTCGCCAATTTTTTCCTCCAGCTCGCTGTTCTGATGTTCCAGAGCGGCGGCCTCGTCCCGCAGCTCTCCGGTCCGCGCCTGAATGCCGGTGTGTACCCACCTCAGAGCTGCCAGCGCCGCCATAGAGAATACGATAAGCACTGCCACGATGATCTTCAGTGCCAGCGAGCCTGACCGGAAAATCACTTTCCCCCTGCGTTTCTGTTCCAATGGGTTCACCTCTTCGTTTTCGCCGTTTTTCCCGACGATGATTCCACTTTATTGTAACCCATTTTTTCGCAGATGCAAATAAAATTTTTGCAAATTCGGAAAATTTTTTTGCGGGCAGCACCGCAAAGCCCAGGATTGCCCTGACGAATTTCCAGAATCCGGAAAAAATGGGTGCGATCAGGCTGCCGAACGCCAGATCCCAGACGATCCCCCCCGCCAGCAGCCCGACGGAATACCCCAGCCGCAGGTCGCCCCTGCACACACGAAAGCTCATAATCAGCCAGGCCCAGACGCAGCCCGTCAGAAACAGCGCGTCCGCGGCAAGAGTATGCCGTGGACGCAGGGGACGTAAGAATTCGTAATACACCCCCAGCGCTGCCCCAAGCAGGCAGCAGCACACGAATCGGTGTGCTGCCAGCGCGGGGGCGGTCATCCGAACAGACGGCGCTTCCAGCCGGCTGCCTGCCTCGGTTCCTCGTAGGCCAGCGCGGAAACACTGCCGTCCACCTCCACCTGCCCGCCCTCCAGTGACAGGGTTTTCAGCTGCAATTCCTTTCCTTGCACGATCAGCGTCCCCAGAGAGGTCTGCAGCACCACCGTCGTATCGTCAAAGCTGACCACCTCTGTCACCCCAGTCATGGTCAGCTGCCGCCGCTCATTCAGACAGAGCTTGTGGGGCATATGCTCATCCGCCATAGCCATCCCTCCTTGCCTTGCCATACGCTATGCCTTAGGCGGCGGGAATATGCCGCATTTTTTATTTTGCTATGCTTTTGCACAGCAAAAAGCAGCCAGAACGTTTTCCGCGTTCTGGCTGATATCATCGCTAGTTCTCCATCTGTTTTCCCAAAAAACCGGCAGCGGTCTTGACCAGCCCCTGATCCGCTTCCTGCAGGGGACTGTCGTTTTCCCCCAGAAGCAGCAGCACGCAGCCCATAAGGTCGCCCTGAGACAAAATCGGCGCGGCGGCGCCAAGGTGGTATTTCTCCTCCCCGTCGGCCGCCAGAATGGGGGCGTCCCCGTTTTTGTAGAGGTAATTTTTCCGCTGTTCCATGAGCTTTTCCAATTCCGGCGAATTGGGTTTGTCCATCAGCTCCCGCTTGGGGATACCGTAAAGGGCGATAATGCTGTCCCGGTCGGTCACCGCGGCGATATGCCCGGTAGCGGACCCGATGGACTCACACATCTGGGCAGCGAACTCCTGCAAGTCGCCCATAGGGGAATACTTACGGAAGATCACGCCCCCGTCCTTCTCCGTATAAATCTCCAACGGGTCACCGTCACTGATAACATTGACACGGAAAACCTTGTCCTCGTGGTTTTTGGAGGACTGGATCAGTGTATTTTCGCTATTTTCCGTGCCCGAATTAAAATTTACGGCAATGTCTCCCTGGTTGACATGGAGCAGGGTGTCCACATCGCTGTGGAGCCGAATTTCCAGCCGATCCTCGAATACGTCGATGCGCTCTATCAGCAGCTCTAAATCGTTTCGTTCCAGCGTTTCCTTGGAAAGAATGTCCCCGAATACCTCCATGGCGGTCTTGGCGGCACGCCCCGCCTGAATGATGGTGTTCCGCTTGTCCGAGAGCATACCGATCTGGTGATCCAGCCCCTCGATCTTCTTTTGCAGGTCGGCTTCCAGCTCGTCATAGGTCTCCGCCAGAAGCTCCTCCTGGTCCGGATGCTTCACCGTGTCCCGGATGCGCTGCCGCTTGGTGGCTTTCAGCTCCTCCCGCAGCTCCTCCATGACCTGAGCCAGATGGTCGGCGGATTGCTCCGTTTCCACCACATCGGAATCCTGCCGTGCCAGTTCGGCGTTCAGTTCTTCCAGCATGGCATGGGAATGCTCCATGACCCGCCGCACATAGATTTTCAGCAGTTCATCCAGCTTGTCCACCCGGATGTGGTGGGAGCTGCATCCGGAACGGCCCCGGCGGTGGTAGGTGCCGCAGGTGTAGGCGGCACTCAAATCCCTGCGGCTCATGGCGAACATGGGGCTGCCGCAGTCCCCGCAGAACAGGAAGCCGGAGTACACGTTGTCGTACTTCTTCACGCCCCGGTAATTGGCGGTGGAACGCTTCTCCCGGAGGGCCCGGGTGGTGGCAAAGGTGCGGTAGTCGATAATGGGCTGGTGGTGGTTCTCAATGACGATGTGTTCCTCCTCGTCCCGCTTCACATCCTTGCCGTTGATCTTGGCACGGGTGTACTTGGCCTGACGGAAAGTGCCGATATAAAAATCGTTGTCTAAAATCCCCTGCACCGTGACGATGGCCCAGGCGGCCTTGGTTTTCCGGCTGGTGGATTCCCCCGCCGCCTCCTTGCGCATCTGCTCCGACATCCGGGGAGTTGGAATGCCCTGCTCCGTCAGGTAGTTGGCAATTTTCTTGTAGCCCCAGCCCTGGTTGTTGTACAGGTCAAAAATCTGCCGGACGATTTCCGCTTCCGTAGGGACAATCTCAAATTCTTTCTGCTTGTTGATGATATAGCCGTAGGGGGCGGCGCAAAGCCATTTCCCGTCGGCCTGCCGCCGCCGGATGACGTTTTTCACCTTCTTGCTGGTGTCGGTGACAGGCATTTCGTTGATGAGGAATTGAAACTGGATTTTCAGCCAGTCGTCATCGTTGGGAAAGTCGATATTGTCCCCCACGGAAATGATGCGAACGCCTGCATCCCGCAGATCCTCCAATTCCACCAGCCCCCGGGAATTTCGCCGGGAGAATCGGGAAAAATCCTTCACCACCAGAATGTCATACTGATGCCGGATCAGCCCCTTTCGCATGGCCTGGTAGCCCTCCCGCTGTTCAAAAGTATAGCCGGAACGGTCCCGATCCTCATAAAAGGTCAGGCTGCTTCCCGGAAAACGGCGGTTCACAAAGTCCCGGATGATGGCCTTTTGGTTTTCAATGGAAACGTTATCCCGGTCCAGCTCCTCATCTACGGAGATGCGGCAGTAGCCGGCAATGTCAAAGGTTTCGGTCATGGTCTATTTCCTTTCTGGATGTACTCTTTCAGCGTTTTCGTCGCCCACTGGCGGAATCGGGTGGCTTTTTTGGAGTTCACACGGTAGCCTACGGCGATGATGGCATCGAGGTTGTAGTGGTCAATGCTGCGCTGCACATTGCGGTTGCCCTCTCTGCGAACCACTAAGAATTTCTTAGCAGTTGCGTTGAGGGACAATTCTTCTTCGGCGTATATGTTCTTCAAATGCTGAATGATATTTTCTGGGGTACAGTCAAACAGCTCTGCCATACCATTCTGACTTAGCCAGAAGGTTTCCTCCGCAAATATCACACTAACATATTGCTTCTCGCCCTCGTCATTGTACAGCAGAATTTCTCCCTGATTTGCAATTTCGTTTCCCATTTCTTTTCCTCCAGTATCCGTTGTATCAGTGTATTTGCAGTACATTGTGGTCTTTTGTTGAATGATGTAATTACAGATAATATTGTACATCATATTCCTGTACTTTGCAAGGACAAATTGAAAATAGGCAGAGGAAATTCCTTCCCTCCGCCCCAGAATTCAACGTTCCAAGTTTGCCGTCCGCTGCTTCTTCTCCCGCTGCACCGCCAGTTCCGCACTGCGCCGTTTGTTATACGCCAGCAGGGCCATGGTGTTCTCCTTCAAATCCTCCTGCCCGGAGTGAAATACCGCCACCATATATTTCTGCTGCTTCCACTGGGCATACATGGGCTTCAGCTGATTTTGCAGAGCCTCGTCCCCACTCTCCTTTCGGCTCAGCCACACCTGCACCAGCTTCTTTGCATCATCCTGAATAATTTCCATGTTACTGCCCCCTTTTCTCCAAATGATTTCCAGAGTTTCTTTTTTTATGCGAATAGGCGTGCTCCTTTTTACAGCAGGGAATCCTGCGCGCTGGTTTGTGAATCCTATTTTCTGTCAATCTTCCCGCCGCTTCTGCCAGACAATCTCATAGCCCAGTACATCAGCAAGTTCCAGCACTTCCCGATAGCGCAGGGTCTGGTCACTCAACTTGGCGGAAAAATTGGAATCGCTGTCACTCCATCCATACTCGGCGGAACAGGCTTCCACCGCTTCCTTCTGAGTATAACCCGCAGCAATGATGTGGGACTGAATGTCGCAGCGGACCCTATTGATTTTTCTTTCCTTTTTCACGTTCGTTTCCTCCTGAATCAAATTCTGTTTTCTATGCGGTGACTCTGCTGTCCAGTAAATTTCCTTTGGCCCTGAAAATCCCTCCATTTTCTTATTCGCCATGTCCGGGTCACAGGCTGACCCGGCGAATACAGCGATTTACGAACCAATTCGTCGGCCGGTGCAGTCCTTTCCCGTACTGCGAATTGGATTCACTCTTTGCTTCATCGCTTGTTGGCGCATTTCTCACAGGAAAGAGAAAACATTTTCGCTGTTGTCCAAACCCTTTGTTTTCCCTTTGGCTGATATTGCGGTTCTGTCCGTTGACGGGCTGGTGTAAACGGGCGCAAGAAAACCTCTGTACGGTTGGCATTGACCTTTTCCACCCTCGTTTCTTGTTTTGCAAATGTGATAACGTCTCCCTGCGCGCCGCAGCCGAAACAGTGAAAGCCCCGGCTGAGCTTCAGGCTGGGCGAGTGCTCATCGTGGAAGGGACATAACGCCATCCCGGAGGCATTCACTTTTAAGCCATAGCGGGGAGCCACCTCCCGGCAGGTCAATCTTTGTTTCAACGCTGGATAGTAACTCATGTTTCCCTCCTTCAGTTGAATTTGTCACAGGATACCCATTTACCAGGTATCCCCGTGTATTCACTTTTCAACGACTCATGAAAGATTTTCACAGCTGTGAATGAAAATAAAGCAGGTGCGTCGGATCGTGGTATCTGCTATACTGGATATAGCAGGCGAAGTCCGGTTGCACCTTGGCGGAAATGCCACCCCGTTTTTCAACGTGGACGAATTGCCCAAGAGAACAGCAGTTTGTTGCGCCACGGAAGTGGAGAGCACGAGTAGCAAGATTCGGAAACCCACCCGGGCAATTCCCAAGCCTGCAATACGACAGGAGGGGATCTCATGCAAGATATTTTGACCTGTGTCATGGGACTGGACGTTCATCGGGATATCATTGTTGCCTGTCTGGTCAAAGGTGCTGTGGATGCCGAGCCAGAGGCTGAGACACGCACCTTCAGTACGCTCATCCCGGAAATGCAGAAGCTGCAGGATTGGGTCATCGAAGCCGAATGTCGGAACATTGCCATGGAAAGTACCGGAATCTACTGGCAGCCCATTTACGAGATGCTGGAATCCTGTTTTGACGGGGAAATCAGCATCCTGGTCGTGAATGCCCGACATATGAAAAATGTACCAGGCCGCAAGACTGACATGAAGGATGCTCAGTGGATCGCCACGCTGCTTCGAGCCGGATTGCTCAAAGGCAGCTTTATCCCGGATAAGACATTCCGGGAACTGCGGCATCTGACACGGTATCGTAAGAGTGTTGTCCACGACATTACGGCCCAGAAGAACCGCATTGATAAGTTCCTGCAGAGTTCTGGGTTCCGCTTCACTGCGTTCCTATCGGACACCTTTGGGGCTTCCGGAAGAAACATCATCAGACATCTTATTGAGCATGGCAGCATTGACCGTGAAGCGTTGGATAAGTGCTTGAAGACCAAAACCAGAAA